>Ga0306920_100001738_pt1 | contig 27105 bp, 24 predicted proteins | sample flu12Cox44000170_FD_204666 | JGI IMG/M metagenome (GOLD analysis project Ga0306920, IMG submission 204666) | Lab enrichment of tropical soil microbial communities from Luquillo Experimental Forest, Puerto Rico - flux4day.12C.oxic.44.000.170 (v2)... | ecosystem: Environmental > Terrestrial >... | reverse complement strand
TTCTGACCGTGGTCGATCTGTTTGCGACGCAGGCCATCCTGCCCTCGCTGGCAAGGCACTATCAGGTCACGCCGGCCGCGATGGGCTTTGCGGTCAATGCCACCACAATGGGCATGGCGGCCGCCGGTCTTATCGTCGGGCTGTTCAGCCCACGCATCGATCGGCGCGCCGGCATACTCCTCAGTCTGGCAGTGCTCGCCGTTCCGACCAGTCTGCTCGCATCCGCGCCCAACCTGGCCGTGTTTACGCTTTTGCGCATTGCGCAGGGGCTGTGCATGGCCTCCGCTTTCACATTGACGCTCGCCTATCTCGGCGAACAATGCAGCGCGATGGATGCCGGCGGCGCCTTTGCCGCCTACGTCACTGGGAATGTCGCCAGCAACCTGATCGGGCGGCTACTCTCCGCAGGGATTGCGGACACCTTCGGGCTCAAGTGGAACTTCTACTTCTTTGCGCTGCTCAACCTCGCTGGTGCTGTCCTGGTCTACTTCACGATCGCCCAAGTCAAGCAGATGCATTCGATGGGTGCCGCGTCATCGCCGGCGAGGGCCATAATCGAGCACTGGCGCAATCCCGCACTTCGCGCCGCCTTCGGCATCGGATTTTGCATCCTGTTCGCCTTCATCGGCACCTTCACTTATGTGAATTTCGTACTGGTTCGCCCGCCATTGTCGCTCGGCATGATGGACCTTGGCTTTGTCTATTTGGTATTCCTGCCCTCGATCGCAACCACGCTTTTGGCCGGCCGGGCGGTCGCGCGTATCGGAAGGCGGCCCGCCATCTGGGGCGCTCTCGCGGTCGCGCTACTCGGTCTGCCGCTGCTATTGGCCACGCATGTTGAGGAGGTGCTGACAGGCATGATCCTGGTCGGCGTCGGCACCTTCTTTGCCCAGGCTGTCACCACCGGTTTTGTCGGTCAGGCGGCGCAAGACAATCGCGGGGTAGCCAGCGGCATTTATCTTGCCTGCTATTTCTGCGGCGGCTTGGTCGGTAGTGCCATCCTCGGCCAATTGTTTGATCGTTTTGGCTGGACGGCCTGTGTCGCGGGCGTCATGGCATCCCTGCTGCTCGCGGCGCTGCTTGCCACGCGATTGAAACTGAAAGCCCTCGAAGAGAGGCCCTAGCGGAGGCTCGCCGCCTCGACCTTACCGAAGCGCCGTTCATAAGCCTCGATATAGGCTTCCGGCGACGGCTTGAGGTGACGCTTCGTAAGCGCAATCAATTCGTCCCGGCGCGAGGCGCGAAGCGCCTTGATCATGTCAAGGTGATCGCGCCGGGCGCGATCAAGCGATTGCGGAAACGCATTGGCGTAGGAACGAATGCCGTGGACCTTCTGCGCGAGCAGATCGATGGTCTCGATCAGGCAGGCATTGCCGCACAGGCCGAACAACGCCTGGTGAAAGCGCCAATTGCTGTAGAACACATTGAGCATCTCACCCCTCGCGATGGCCTTTGCGTGCTGCCGCTGCAACTCCTCCAGCCGCTCGATGTCCGCGCTCGCAACCGGAAACCGGATGATGCGTACGGCCATCACTTCCAGTTCCTCGCGGACCGCGTAGATTTCCTTGACCTCGGACGGCGTCAGCCCGCGAACCATCGCGCCGCGATTGGGAATGCGTTCCACGAGACCCTTCTTCTCCAGCTCAAACAGCGCAAGCCGCACGTCGCCGCGATGCGTGCGAAAGAGATCACAGAGGTCCTGCTCGATCAGCCGTTCGCGCGGCTGCCGCCGGCCGAGCACGATGTCCTCCTCGATGCTGCGGGCGATCACGACGGCCGCGGCGGCTTCTCGCGGGGGTAATGCCCTCGCCTCGCGCGATTTTTGCGCCCGCGCCTTCATCTTCCTGTTTGTCCTTGCCGCCAACCCATCCCCCGTCGCACCGCGCGCCCGGTCCGGCCTTACTCCAAGGTCTAAGCCGGAAGGACCTTCGGCTGCGATGATAATATTGAAAACTATATTGTAAACAATTTTTGGCCGCGCTAGCATCTTCCCCGAAGCAACAAGCAGGCGACGACGGCGGACGGAAGTCCGGCCGCCCAATTTGAGCATCAGGGGGAGACGGCATGAACAGGGATCGCGCGCGAGCTGCGTCTGGGAATGGATCGGCAAACCGAATGTTGTCGAAGCGGCAAAGCCGTCGCAAATTCCTCAAACATGCCGGCGCAGCGCTCGCGGCGGGCGCGTTCGGCGCGGTGCCGCTGCGCGGCTATGCCGCCGACGCGATCAACATCGGCGCTCTCTACCCGACCACTGGCGGCATGGCGCAGATCGGCGTCGGCTGCGTCGCAGCCGCAAAGCTTGCGGTCGAGATGATCAACGAGGCCGGCGGCATCAAGTCGCTCGGCGGCGCCAAGCTCAACCTGATCGTCTCCGACGTGCAGAGCGATACCACGGTGACCCGCACCGAGACCGACCGGCTGATCACCTCCAACAAGCTGTCGGCGATCCATGGCTGTTTTGCAAGCGCCTTGACCCTGATCGCAAGCGAGGTCTGCGAGCGCGCCAAGGTGCCGATCATCACCGGCTCGAGCTCGGACCAGCTCAACAAGGGCCGCACCTATACGTTCACGCCGTTCGCGCGCGCCTCGCAATTCGCCAGGGCGCAGCTCCAGATGTCGAAGCTCGTCAGCGACCAGCCCAAGGTCGCGGTGGTCTTTGAAAATACCGCATTCGGCACCTCCACCTCGAATGGCCTGAAGGAGCTTGCACCCGGCGAAGGCGTCGAGATCGTGATGTTCGAGCCCTACTCGGCCGGCTTTACCGACGCGAGCCCCCTCATCAACAAGGTCAAGGCATCCGGCGCCAACGCGCTGTTCTCGGTCTCCTATCTCAACGACCTCATCCTGATCGTGCGGACGGTGAAGCAGGTCGGCCTCAACATCGCGATCAACGGCGGCTCCGGCGGCTTCGTCATTCCGGACTTCTACAAGAACGTCGGCAAGCTCGCCGAGGGCCTGCAGGGGGTGGCGCACTGGAACCACGACATGGACGCGAATGCCGAGAAGGTGAACGCCGAATACAAGAAGCGCACGGGCGAGTTCCTGTTCGAATATGCCGGCGGGCTGGTGGCACAGACCTTCATGATCGCCGATGCGCTGGAGCGCGCGGCCTCGAGCGACCCGCAAAAGGTGCGCGAGGCGCTGTCGGCGCTCGACGTTTCCTCGGGCTTTGCCGCGATGGCGCCGGGCGGCAAGGTCAAGTTCGGGCCCGACGGCAAGAACGTCTACGGCCGGCCGCTGGGCGTGCAGTGGCAGAACGGCGACCTCGCCAGCGTCTTCCCGAAGGAAGACGCCCGCGCGGCGCTGATGAAATCCTGATCCAGGCGGGCATTTTCCGATGGTGGAGACAGTGATCCAGGCCGTCATCAACGGCCTGCTGATCGGCGGCATCTACGCCCTTGTCTCGATCGGCGTGACGTTGATCTTTGGCGTGGTCAAGATCGTCAATTTCGCCCAGGGCGAATTTGTCATGATCGGGATGTACATCACTTTCTTCCTGTTCAGCTATCTCGCCATCGACCCCCTGCTCTCGTTATTCGTGTCGATGCCAGTCCTCTTCATCATCGGCGCGCTGGTCCAGCATTTTCTGATCCGCAGGGTGCTGGGACCGAACGACATGCCGCAGATCTTTCTGACGTTTGCGCTGTCGCTATTGCTGCTCAACCTGTCGCTGCTGCTGTTCACCGCGAACTATCGAACGGTCCACACCTTCTATTCGGACGAAGCGTTCCACTTCGGCCCCTTCTATGTCCCCGTCGCCAAGCTGATCGCCTTTGTCGTGGCGATGGGCTTGAGCGGCATGCTCTGGGTGTTCCTGCACACCACCGATCTCGGCAAGGCCATGCGTGCGGCATCGCAAAACCGCGACGTCGCAACGCTGATGGGCATCAACCCGAACCGGGTGTTCGCGGTCGCCTTCGGCGCGGCGCTGGCGCTCGCGGGCGCGGCGGGCTCGCTGCTGATGCCCTTCTACTCGGCCTACCCCTTCGTCGGACAGATTTTCGTGCTGATGGCCTTTGTCGCCGTCGTGCTCGGCACGCTCGGCAACGTCGTCGGCGCGCTGATCGCAAGCCTGATGATGGGGATAGCCGAATCGCTCGGCATCCAGTTCGTCGGCGCCGATTCCGGGTTGATCGTGGTGTTTGCCATGTTGCTGCTGACGCTGGCGTTCAAGCCGAGCGGATTGGGCGGGGGGAGAGTACGGTGATGGCCGGGCTCAGCAAGTGGTCGTGGCTTGCGCTCGCCGTGCTCGTCGCGGTGCTGCTGGCGCTGCCGCAAATCGTGACCAGCTCCTTTGCGGTCGACATCTTCATTCGCATCCTGCTGTTCTCCTTCATCGGCGTCGCCTGGAACCTGATCGGCGGCTACGCCAAGCAGCTTTCGCTCGGACACGCCGCCTTCTTCGGCCTCGGCGCCTACACCTCAACGATCATGCAGGTCGACTTCGGCATCTCGCCATGGATCGGGATGGTGGCCGGAGGGGTCGTCGCGATGCTTGCGAGCCTGCCGATTGGCTGGCTGTGCTTCCGCCTCCGCGGCCCCTATTTCACCATTGCAACCATCGCAACCGCGCAAGCGTTGATGCTGATCTTCCTGAAGTTCCGCGATCTCGCCTGGGGCGCCGAGGGCACGACCATTCCCAATCTCGGCAGTTCGCCGCTGATGATGCAGTTCGAGTCCAAGGCGTCCTACTACTATGTCGTGCTCGGCCTGCTTGCACTGGGACTAGCGATCACCTGGCGGATCGAACGATCGTGGATGGGTTACTATCTCGTCGCGATCGGCGAGAACGAAGACGCAGCCGAAGCCATCGGTGTCAACGCACCGCGCATCAAGCGCGACATCTTCATGATCAGCTCGTTTCTCACCGGGCTCGCCGGCACCTTCTACGTCCAGTACATCTACTTCATCGATCCGGCGACCGCCTTCAACTTCAGCATCTCGATCGAGGCGGCGCTGGTGTCGATCGTGGGCGGCATCGGCACGCTGTGGGGGCCGGTGATGGGCACAGTGCTGCTGGAAACCACCTCGGCGCTGCTGCAGAGCTGGCTCGGTTCCTCGACCGGTGGCATCCAGCTCACCGTTTATGCGCTGATCCTGATGGCGGTCATCCTGTGGCGTCCGACCGGCCTGATCGGCCTGGTGACGGATGCCTGGCGGCGTCGCTTCGAGAGCCAGCCGGCGCGCGTGGAGAGCCCATGACCGACGCGCTCGTCATAAAGGACCTCAGCAAACGCTTCGGCGGCTTGCGCGCGGTGCAAGACGTCAGCTTTACCGTGAGGGAGAATGAGACCGTGGCCCTGATCGGGCCGAACGGCGCCGGCAAGACCACGAGCTTTCATCTGATCACCGGCTTTCATCGCGCCGATTCCGGCTCGGTCGAGGCGTTCGGCAGGCAGATCGTGGGCCTCAAGCCGCATCAGGTCTGCGCACTCGGGCTTGCGCGCACTTTCCAGGTGGCAAAACCCTTTGGCGCAATGACGGTGCTTGCCAACGTCATGACCGGCGCCTTCCTCCGCGACCGCCACGTCGCCGCGGCGCGCCAAAGAGCGCGCGAGGCGATCGACTTTGTCGGTCTCTCGGCGCGCGAGCAGACACCGGCCCGCGACCTCACCACCATCGACCAGCGCCGGCTTGAGATGGCGCGCGCGCTGGCGACGCAGCCCAGAATCCTTCTGCTCGACGAGGTGATGGCCGGGCTCAATCCGTCCGAGATCGATCAGGCCGTGGCGCTGGTTGGAAAACTCTCGCAACGCGGCCTGACCATCGTCATCGTCGAGCACGTCATGCGTGCCATCATGGCGGTGGCGCGCCATATCGTCGTGCTCGATCACGGCCAGAAGATCGCCGAAGGCACGCCTAAGGAAATCGTCGAAAATCCGGAAGTGATCCGCGCCTATCTCGGCTCCGGCTATGTGCACGTGCCTCCCGATGGGGGCGCGCATGCTTAAGCTCTCCGGCGTCAGCGCCGCATACGGCTCGGTGCCGGCGATCTCGGATGTTTCGATCGAGATCGGCGAAGGCGAAGCGGTCGGTCTGTTGGGCGCGAACGGCGCCGGCAAGAGCACGACGCTGCGCGCAATCTCGGGGCTGGTGAAACCGTCAGCGGGGTCGATCCGTTTCGACGGCATCGATGTCGCCTCACTGCCGCCCTACCGGATTCCGGAATTGGGCATCGCGCATGTTCCGGAGGGCCGCCAGGTCTTCCCGGAGATGACCGTGCAGGAAAATCTGGAAATCGGCGCCCTTGTGCCAAAGGCGAAGGCCGCGCGGGCAGAGAGCATGGAGCTCGTCTACGGCATCTTCCCTCGGCTTGCCGAGCGCAGACGCCAGCTTGCCGGCACCATGAGCGGCGGCGAGCAGCAAATGCTGGCGGTCGGTCGCGGCCTGATGCTGAAACCGCGGCTGCTGATGCTGGACGAGCCGTCGCTGGGACTGGCGCCTGTGATGACCGATGTGACCTTCGAGAAGATCGGCGAAATCCACAAGATGGGCACGGCGATCCTGCTGGTCGAGCAGAACGTCAGCCGCGCGCTGTCACTGGTCGCGCGCGCCTATGTTCTCGAAAGCGGACGCGTCATCATGAGCGGTTCGAGCGGCGAGCTTGCCAACAACAAGCAGGTGCAGGCGGCGTATCTGGGGATTTGAGGCACTAACGATCCGCGAACGCTATCCACCTCTCCCCTTGCGGGAGAGGTGGATTTGCGCAGCAAATCGGGTGAGGGGTTCCTGCCTTCTGGGACTGTACCCCCCTCACCCCAACCCTAACTCACCACCGTCCGCTTCGGCTCGACGATCTCGAACATCCGCGGGAACTCGTCCATCAGCCCCATCAGCTCGGCGAGCCGCATCGGATTGCCGCCGACCTCGACCTTTCCGGCGGCAACGGCCTCCGGGAAACTGGTCTGTTTGGCGATCACCTCATCCAGCGTGCTGCGCGCGAGCGTAAAGCTCGCATCCGCGTTCGCCGCCTGCATACCCTCGGTGTAGGTCAGCGCGCTGTTTTCGAGATTGAGCGCGAAGGTCTCGCCGGTATCGGTGAAGCTCCAGTTCAGCACGATCTGCTTGCCCTCGGCTTTCGGTCCGTTGAGGCGGACGCCGAGCACGTCCCAAAGCTGCTCCGTGCGAAGCGCGGCCAGGGTCTCGCGCTGCATCGGCGGCCGCGCCGGCGTTTTCGGCATGCCCTGCCGCAGTTCCTGTGCGCCGAACAGGTAGGCGTTGCGCCAGGTCGAACTTTCGGCGGCGTAACCGAGCTGCTCGAAGGTGTCAGCGAGCATGGCGCGCGCCGCCTGATTGTCAGGTTCGGCAAACACCAGATGGCTCACCGCCTGCGCGACGAAGCGGAACTCGCCCTTGGCAAAATCCTTGCGCGCCCGCGCCAGGATCGCCTCGCCGCCGCCCATGTACTCGACGTATTTCCTGCCGGCCTCGACCGGCGGCAATGGATCGAGGTTGACGGGGTTGGCGTCATACCAGCCGAGATATTTCTGATAGATCGCCTTCACATTGTGACGGATGTGGCCGTAATAGCCGCGCGCATGCCAGGCGCCGTCGAGACTCCCGGGCAGGCGGATGGTCTCGGCGATTTCGGTCGCAGTGAGCCCGTGGTTCATCAGGCGGATGGTCTGGTCATGCGCGAACTTGTAGAGATCGCGCTGCTGGCGGATCATGGTATCGATGCGCTCTCTGCCCCACACCGGCCAGTGATGCTGGCCGCACATCGCCGCCGCCTTGCCGCCCCACATCTTCAACGCCTCATTAAGATATTTCGACCAGGCGAGCGCGTCGCGCACGTCTGCGCCGCGGAACGGCAACAGGTTATGGAAATTGTGCGTGCAGTTCTCGGCGAGGTTCAGCAGCTTGTTACGCGGGATATAGAAGTGCATCTCCGCCGGCGCCTCGCTGTTCGGCGCCATCTGGAATTCGAACTCGACGCCATCGATCACGCGCTTGTCGCCGGTTGCGATGATCAGATCGGTCGGGCGCAACAACGACACCGCGCCCGCAGCCATCGATTTGCCGAGACCGCAATCGACCTGACCGCGCGCGCCCTTGGCCAGCAACGGTCCAAACTGATATTGCGCGCGTCGCAACATCGCCGGCCCCGCGATGATGTTTTCTGACACGGCATGTTCCATGAAGAAATTGGGCGCGATGATCGGAACCTTGCCGCTCGCGAGCATCGCCTCATCGAGCACGCCCCGCGCGCCGCCCCAATGGTCGGTGTGGGTGTGGGTGAAGATGACGGCGGCGACCGGCCGCCTGCCCCGGTGCTTGAAGTAGAGCTCCATGCCGGCGCGCGCGCCTTCGATCGAAGTCAGCGTGTCAACGACAATGACGCCGCTATCGCTCTCGATCAGCGTCATGTTGGCGATATCGAGCCCGCGCACCTGGTAGACGCCGGCAACGACCTCGAACAAGCCATGTTTCATGTTGAGGCGCGACTGCCGCCACAGGCTCGGGTTTACCGTTGCCGGCGCCTCGGCGTCGGAGAGAAAACCATAGGGCTCCAGACTCCAGACCACCCTGCCCGACGCCGAAACGATCCTGGCATTCTCGATCGAGCCAAGAAAACCGCGCGAGGCGTCATCGAAATCGGCGGTGTCGGCAAATGGCAGCGCCTTCCTGACCTCCGACTGCCGCGCTACGACCGAGGCGGATGCTTCCTTGGGCGACTGCTTCGGGGTTTCACTGACGGCTGTCTGGCTCATGATCGTTCTCCCTCATAAAAGGCGAACAAAGAAACCAACGTGACAAGCGCTTGCCAGGCAAGAAGAGGGGATCATCGCGTCCTACTTCTTCGCCTTGCTCGCATCCATCTTGATCAAGGTATCCAGCATCCTGGTCGAAAACGCCGTCTGCACGTCGAACGGCTTCTCCATGCCAAGATAGGTCTGCACCAGCTCGTAATCCTTCTTCATCCGTTCGCTGTCGATCCAGCCCAGCGCCTTGGTTGTCGTGTATTCGTCAGTCATCAGGAACTTGATGCGCTCCCACTGGCGCTGCTGGTTCTCCTTGTCGAGCCCCGAGACCTGATCGAGCAGTGCCTTCAGGCAGGGCGTGACATCGGCGACGCAGGCGGCAAACGCCTTCTGGCTGATCCTGACGAAATCCTCGACCAGCTTCGGATTTTTTTCCATGAAGGCACCGTTGACGATCAGCGAATTGCCGTAAGGGTTGAGCCCGATATCCTTCCAATTGAGATAGCCGAGATCGGAGCCGAACTCGATCACCTTCAGGTCATGTTCGTTATAGAAGTCGCTGATGATATCGACGGTGTGGCTCTTTAGCGCCGCGATCTTCGCGGTCGGTCCGACATTGACGAAGGTCACGGAGTCGGGCGCGATCGCCGCGGCTTTTGCAAAGGCCGGCCACATTACGCGCGAGGCGTCGCCGGGTGGATTGCCGATCTTGTGACCGGGAAAATCCTTTGGTCCGTTCACGCCATAGCTTTTAAGCCAATAGAAGGTCTGGCCGGTATTGGCATAGATACTCATGAGCGCGACGACATCGGCGCCCTTGCTGCGCGCCACCAGCATGGTGGCAAGATCAGCAATGCCGAACGGCGACCCGCCGGACCCAACCTTCAGCGAGGAGACGCCAGACCCCTTGCCGGTCTCGATCGTAAGGTCGATGCCGGCCTTCTCGTACCAGCCCTCCGCCTTGGCGTAATAGAACGGTGAATGGTCCGCGGTCGGCGTCCAGTTCAGCATCAGATTGACCGGCTCTCCCGCCGAGCAGGGAACGATCGGCATCGCCAGCGCAAACGCCAGACCCGCAACCTTCAAGCCCGCAATGGCAACGTATTTCATCGCAACTTCCTTTAAATGTGACTCGGACTTGTCGATCCCGCTCGGTGAGGTTACCAATGCAACAAGGGTCGGCAAGGTTTGTCAACCGAACGCGCCTCAGGACAAATCGGCCCAAACTTCCAAAGACGAAAGCGCGGAAGGAACAGACGTTGCCCGGTGAAGGAGGACGATCGGCAAAGTCGCTCGCGATCATCCTGATCGTGCATCTTGTCGTGATCCTGCTCTGGCAGGTCACGGTCGACGCCTTCCATGTTCCGAAATTCATCTTGCCCTCGCCGCTCGCGGCGCTGGTGACGCTAGCTCATCCGAACTATGCCTGGGTCTCCAATCTTCTGGTTACCGCAATCGAAATTCTGGGGGGCTTCCTGCTTGGAGCCGCGGTGGGAGTAGCGCTCGCGGTCATCTTCACCTGGTCGCGGCTGGTCGCGCTTCTGCTGTTGCCGCTGTTCGTGACGCTAAACATGATCCCGAAGGTGGCCATGGGACCATTGGTCATCGTCTGGTTCAGCTACGGCATCCTCGCAAATATCCTGATCGCGTTCTCGATCTGCTTCTTTCCGATCCTGCTCACCACCGCCCGCGGCTTGAGCGAGGTCGAGCCCGACCTGCTCGACCTCGTCAAATCGTTGCGTGGCTCGCGCTGGACGCTGTTCCGCAAGATCCAGCTGCCGGGCTCGCTGCCTTACGTCTTCTCCGGCATGAAGGTCGGCGCCATCCTCGCGGTTGCCGGCGCCATCGTCGGCGAGTTCATCGCCTCCGACCGCGGCCTCGGCTATCTCATGATCCAGGTGCAGTCCTCGCTCGACACGCCGGCGATGGTCATGGCCGTCGTGCTGCTGACCCTGCTCGGCGTCGGCCTCTACGGTATGGTGCTTGGCCTCGAGCGGCTTTTCGTGGTGCGTGACGTCAGGCTGCAGCAATAGCCAACGAGGGAGGAATATGCTGCTGACCCCAAACAATCTGCCGAACACGATAGGCGACATCGCCGATCTCGACGATCTGCTGTGCCGGCCGAGTCAGGCGCTGATCGACGATCTCCGCAAGGTCGACGGCGACATCATGGTGCTCGGCGTCGGCGGCAAAATGGGGCCGACACTGGCGGGGCTGGCCAAGGCCGCCTCGCCCGATCGGCGGATCATCGGCGTGGCGCGCTTCAGCGAACGCGGCATCGAGGGTTGGCTCAAGGCGCGCGGCGTCGAGACCATTCACTGCGATCTGCTCGACGAAGCGGCGATCCGTGCGCTGCCGAAAATCAGCAACATTGTCTTTATGGCCGGGCGCAAGTTCGGCGCCGAGGGCAACCTGGCGCTGACCTGGGCGATGAATGCCCACGTCCCCGCGCTGGTGGCGCAGGCCTTTCGCGATTCGCGCATCGTCACCTTCTCGACCGGATGCGTCTATCCTTTCGTGCCGGTGGACGGCGCAGGTGCCGACGAGAGCACGGCGCCGGACCCTCCCGGCGAATATGCGCAATCCTGCGTCGGCCGCGAGCGCATGTTTGAATATTTCTCGCAGCAGTTCAAAACGCCGGGGCGACTGTTCCGATTGAACTACGCGATCGATATGCGCTACGGCGTGCTGCATGACATCGCGAGCAAGGTGAGGGCGGGCGTACCGATCGACGTCAGCCTCGGCCACGTCAACTTCATCTGGCAAGGTGATGCCTCCGCACAGGCCCTGCGCTGTCTTGCCCATTGCGACACACCGACATCGCCGATCAATGTCAGCGGTCACGAAATCCTCGCGGTGCGCGATCTGGCGGCAAAATTCGGCGAGCTGCTCGGCCGCGAGCCGGTGATCGTGGGCAAGGAGGAGCCGACGGCCTGGCTCACCAACACAGCGCAGGCGGTCAGACTGTTCGGCTTGCCCGTCGTCGATACGCCGCGATTGATCGCGTGGACGGCAGACTGGATCGAACGCGCGATGCCAAGCCTCGGCAAGCCCACGAAATACGAGGTGCGCGATGGGCGATACTGAAAAGCTCGCCATCGTCCAACTCGATGAGAGCGACGTAGCCGGTGGACTGACGCTCTCGACCGAGGCCGGATGGAATCAGAACGACGCAGATTGGAGCTACTTTCTCACCAAGGGCATCGTGTTCGGCGTGCGCGATCGGAAAGGCCTGCCGGTCGCAACAGCCGCGCTACTGCCTTATGCCGGAACCGATGCCTGGATCAGCATGGTGCTGGTCACAACCACGCACCGCCGCCGCGGACTGGCGACGCGGCTGGTCGATGCCTGCCTCGATACGGCGACCAGGCTCGGCGTTACCGCCTGGCTCGACGCGACGCCGGCCGGCGCCGCCGTCTACGGCCCGCTGGGCTTTCAGCCCACGATCGAGCTGCGACGGCTGCGCCTGGAAAATGCCCCTTCCTTGCGACCCGCCACTCCGATTGCAGCCGGCAAGATCAATGCGTTCGTGACCCGCGACATCGCTACCATGGGCTTCGACCGTCGCGAGTTGCTCTGTGCACTCGTGGAGCGTCCGATGTCGCATCTGTTGGCGGATGGCGATACAATGGCACTGGTTCGTGATGGCCGCACCGCGCGCCATATCGGACCGCTGTTTGCCGATAATCCTGAACACGCTCTGGGGATGGTGGGCCACATTGTTGCAAGCGAATCCGGCGAACTCCTGATCGATGCCGTTGCGACCCAGGACAAATTCATCAAGGGATTGATTGACAGCGGCTGGACGGTCGAGCGGCCGTTTCAGCGCATGCGCTTCGGCGGCGCTGCAAGGCGACCTGACGAGCCGCCCTTTGCCGTCGTCGGTCCCGAATTCGGGTAACGACCAATGCATCATAGCCAGATCAAACCAGAGGTACGGCGGCTGCTTGCGGAAGGCACCGTGCTGCCCGCACACCCGCTGGCGCTCGACGCAAGCCGGGCACTCGACAAGACCCATCAGCGCGCGCTGACGCGCTATTATATCGACGCCGGCAGCGGCGGGCTCGCGGTCGGCGTCCATACCACCCAGTTTGCGATCCGCGATGTCGGGCTGTACCGGCCGGTACTAGAGCTTGCCGCGGACACCGCCTCGTCATGGACCCGGCGGCCGCTCGCGCTGGTCGCGGGCCTCTCGGGGCCGACGCGGCAAGCCCTTGCCGAAGCCGATGTCGCGCGCGGCATCGGCTATCATGCCGGGCTGCTCAGCCTCGCCGCGATGAAGTCCGCGTCCGAAGACGAGATCGTCACGCACTGCGAAGCGGTTGCGCGCGAAATTCCGCTGGTCGGCTTTTACCTGCAGCCGGCCGTCGGCGGCGTGGTCCTGAGCGCGAATTTCTGGCGCCGCTTTGCGGCGATCGACAATGTCATCGCCATCAAGATCGCACCCTTCAACCGTTACCGGACGCTCGACGTGCTGCGCGGGGTTTATGCTGCGGGCGCGCTCGGTCGGATCACGCTCTATACCGGCAACGATGACCACATTTTGCTCGATCTCTTGCTTCCCTTCGATCTGCGCGACAACGGCGTTGCGGTCAGAACCCACATTCGCGGTGGCCTGCTTGGGCACTGGTCGGTGTGGACGGCCTCCGCAATCAAGCAATTCGAGATGTGCAAGGCCGCGCGCAACAAGCCTAGCGTCCCGGCCGACCTGCTCGCGCTCGATGCCCGGGTCACCGACTGCAACAGTGCCTTCTTCGACGTCGCCAACAATTTCCACGGCTGCATTGCCGGCTGCCACGAGGTGCTGCGGCGACAGGGACTAATGGCCGGAATCTGGTGCCTGGACCCAACCGAAGGCCTGAGCCCCGGACAGATGCAGGAGATCGACCGCGTCTACAACGAGCACGCCGATCTCGCAGACGACGACTTCGTCGCCGCCAATCTTGCGAAATGGCTGGCATGACGGCGCGCGAGCCTTTCATCAGCTTGCGCAACGTCCGCAAAGTCTATCGTTCGGGAGACAGCGAATTTCTGGCGGTTTCCGACGTCAGCATGGACGTTTGGGAAGGCGAACTGGTTTCGCTGGTTGGTCCGTCCGGCTGCGGCAAGACCACGGTATTGAAGATTTTGGCGGGACTGCAGGGCACAGACGGCGGCAGCGTCATGATCGGCAATATTCAAATCCCGTTCGATCCCGCGCGCGATATCGGCATGGTGTTCCAGCAGGCGCTGCTGCTGAAATGGCGGACCGTGCTCGACAATGTGCTGTTGCCGGCTGAAATCATCGGGCTACCGATGAAGGCGGCACGGGCGCGGGCACGCGAATTGCTCAACCTGGTTGGACTCGCCGGCCATGAAGACAAATACCCCCAGCAACTCTCAGGCGGCATGCAGCAGCGCGCGGCGATTGCGCGCGCCTTCATCCATGATCCCACGCTGATCCTGATGGATGAGCCGTTCGGCGCGCTCGATGCACTGACACGGGAACAGATGAACCTTGAAATGCTGAAAATCTGGCGCGAGAGCGGCAAGACCATCATCTTCGTCACCCACTCGATCCAGGAGGCTGTGTTCCTCGCCTCGCACTGCGCGGTGCTGACCGCTTCGCCCGCACGCATGGCCGAGTATTTCAAGATCGAGCTGCCGTTTCCGCGCGCGTTGCCGATCAAGACCACGGATGAATTCGGCGTCTATGCGCGGCGCATTTACGCAAGCCTGGGGCTTGGTTCGAGCAGCTAGCGTTCGCCGTGCCGGCAATCCGGGTTCGTAATGCAACACCGGAAGACCAGATATCTTCCATTCGCATACTAAGAAAATCTTGATTTGAAATCGCCTCCTGCGCAGGCCCAACATGCCTACGAAGTTCAATCGACGGATTGGACCAATTTAGAGGATCGCGATGGCAAACCTCACAATCAATGGCAAGAATTTCACGCTCGACGTGGAAGCGGATACGCCGCTGCTGTGGGCAATCCGGGAGAATGTCGGGTTGACCGGCACCAAATACGGCTGCGGCATTGCACAATGCGGCGCCTGTACGGTTCACATCGACGGCGTTGCGACACGCTCATGTGGCGTCACCGTCAACGATGCGATCGGCAAGCAGATCACCACCGTCGAAGGACTTGCGACCAATGGTGTTCTGCACAAGGTGCAGCAAGCCTGGATCGAGAACGACGTTCCGCAATGCGGCTATTGCCAGAGCGGTATGATCATGGCGGTGGCGGCGTTACTCGAGGACAAGCCGAAACCGACCGACAAGGACATCGACGAGGCCATCACCAATATCTGTCGTTGCGGCACCTTCCAGCAGGTGCGCGAGGCGATCCACGCCGCCGCGGCGAACGCTTGAGGAGGGCCATCCCATGAACAAGCACGTTGCACCTCACCTGAACCGCCGCTCCTTCGTGATCGGCGCCGCCGCGCTCGGGACCGGCCTTGCGCTCGGTCTCGACATTCCCTTTGGCGGCCCCGCCATCGCGCGCGCGGCCGACGGATCGCCTGAAGTCAATGCGTGGGTCGTGATCCGGCCCGACGATACCGTGGTCATCCGCATTGCCCGCTCGGAGATGGGTCAAGGCACCCTCACCGGCCTTGCGCAACTGGTGGCGGAAGAACTCGAATGCGACTGGTCGAAGGTCGTGACCGAATTTCCGACACCCGGCCAGAATGTGGCGCGCAAGCGCGCGTGGGGCGATTTTTCGACCGGCGGCAGCCGCGGCATTCGCAGCTCGCAGGATTACGTCCGCAAGGGCGGCGCGACCGCGCGCATGATGCTGATCCAGGCCGCGGCTGATGAATGGAAGGTGCCGGTCGGCGAATGTGTGGCCGCCAGCAGCGTTATCACCCATACTCCATCCGGCAAGTCCACGACCTACGGCAAGGTGGCCGAAGCGGCCGCGAAGCTGACGCCGCCGACGGACGTCAGGTTGAAGGACCCCAAGGACTGGAAGATCATCGGCAAGGGGCTGAAGCGCCTCGATACGCCCGGCAAGGTCACCGGCGCCACAGTCTATGGCATCGATGTCAAATTGCCCGGCATGCTCAACGCCGCAATCAGGGATTGCCCGGTCACCGGCGGCAAGGTGAAGAGCTTCGATGAAGCCAGGATCTCAAGCATGAAGGGCGTCAAGAAGGTGGTGAAGGTCGGCGACAGTGCGGTCGCCGTCGTCGCCGACACCTGGTGGCACGCCAAGACCGCGCTCGATGCCTTGCCGATCGTGTGGGATGAGGGAGAGAACGCCAAGGTCTCCAGCGCCTCGATTGCGAAATGGCTGGCGGAAGGTCTGGATTCCGGTCCGGCCTATGTCGGCAATGAGAGCGGAGATGTGAAAGCTGCGCTTGCGGGCGCTGCGAAGAAAGTCGAGGCCGTCTACAACTATCCCTACCAGAACCACGCCACCATGGAGCCGATGAACGCCACCGCGCTCTACACCGCAGACAAGTGCGAGGTCTGGTGCGGAACGCAGAATGGCGAGGCCGCTTTTGCAGCTACGCTGGAAGCTTCCGGCCTGCCGGCTGACAAATGCGACGTCCACAAGCAGTTGCTTGGCGGCGGATTCGGCCGCCGTGGCCAGACCGACTACGTTCGCCAGGCGGTCGAGATCGCCAGGCAGATGCCGGGCACGCCGATCAAGCTGCTGTGGTCACGCGAAGAAGACATGACCCATGGCCGCTATCATCCGGTCACCCAGTGCAAGCTGACCGCAGGGTTTGATGCCGACAACAACTTGACTGCATTCCACATGCGGCTCTCCGGCCAGTCCATTCTGTTCAGCCTGCGGCCAGCGGCACTGGTCGACGGCAAGGACCCGGGCGCCTTCGCCGGTCTCAACGCCGGCGGCGACGCCGCGTTCGGCTACTCGATCCCGAATCTCCTGGTCGAGCATTCCATGCGCAACCCGCACATCATCCCGGGCCCCTGGCGCGGCGTGAACGTTAATCACAACGCGCTCTATGTCGAATGCTTCATGGATGAGCTGGCGCTTGCCGTGGGACAGGATCCGTTGGAATTCCGCCGCAAGCTCATGTCCAAGCATCCCAAGAACCTCGCCGTGCTCAATGCCGTGGCGGAAAAGATCGGCTGGGGCAAGCCGCCGCCGCAGGGCGTCTATCGCGGCCTCGCCCAGAACATGAGCCACGGCAGCTATGTCGCCGCCGCGGCTGAGATCTCGGTGATCGAAGGCGCCAAAATCAAGGTGCATCGGATCGTCGCCGCTACGGACCCCGGCTATGCCGTCAATCCGGCGCAGATCGAACGGCAGGTCGCGGGCTCCTTCGTCTATGGCCTGACCGGGCTGTTCTATGGCGGCTGCACCGTCAAGGACGGCCGTATCGAGCAAACCAATTTCGACACCTACAATTCGATGCGGATCGCCGAAATGCCGAAGGTGGAGTCGATCGTGATGCCGAGCGGCGGCTTCTGGGGAGGTGTCGGCGAGCCGACCATCTGCGTCGCGGGACCGGCGGTGCTGAATGCCTATTTCGCGGCAACCGGCAAACGCATCCGCTCGGTGCCGCTGCGGCAGCAGAATATCACGTTTGCCTGAGACATGGCGGCCCGCGAGGGCCGCCCCACAGGTTCCGGATCGCGCCCATGGACACTTCGACGACACGGCGAGGTGCTGTTTTCGGCATCGCCGCGTCCGCTGCATCGCTGGCTCTTCCCTCGATCTGCCGTGCGCAAGTTTCGGCACGGGTCACGGTGATCGGCGGCGGCTTTGCCGGCGCGGCCTGCGCGCGGGCATTGAAGCGAACCGATCCGAAGCTGCAAGTGACGCTGGTCGAGCCGAACCGGATATATACCGCCTGCCCGTTCAGCAACGAGGTGATTGCCGGCCTGCGCGGCATCGAAGCCCAGCAATTTACCTATGATGCGATTGCGGTGAACGGCGTCAGCATCGTCGCGGCAGAAGCGACGCGGATCGACCCACAGGCACACCGCGTCACTCTCGCCGACGGCGGAACGCTTGACTACGACCGGCTGGTGCTCGCGCCCGGGATCGATCTGAGATTCGACGCGCTGGAAGGTTACGACGAGGCGGCATCGACAAGAATGCCGCATGCCTGGAAGGCGGGCGCGCAGACGAGCCTGCTGCGCCGGCAACTCGAGGCGATGGACGATGGCGGTCTTGTGGTGCTCGCGGTGCCCGCCAATCCTTCCCGTTGTCCGCCGGCTCCCTACGAGCGCGCAAGTCTGATCGCGCACTACCTGAAAACCAACAAGCCGCGCTCCAAGGTATTGATCCTCGATGCCAAGGACAGTTTTTCGCAGCAGCGGTTGTTCGAGGAAGCCTGGAAGGAACTCTATGGCGGCATGATCGAGCGCGTTGCGCTGTCGCAGGGCGGCCGGGTCACTTCGGTCAGGCCCGCGACCAATACGATCGTCACCGAATTCGGCGAGCACACTGCGCAGGTCGCAAACGTGATCCCGCCGCAAAAGGCCGGCTCGATTGCCGCACTCGCGGGCGCCGCCGACAGGACCGGCTGGTGCCCGATCGATCCCATGACATTCGCCTCGAAGCTCGTGCCCGATATCCACGTCATCGGCGATGCCTGTCTTGGCGGCGCCATCCCGAAATCAGCCTCCGCCGCCAGCGCGCAAGGCAAGGCCTGCGCCGCCGCCGTCATCAGCCTGCTGCTCGATAAAGCACCGGAAGCGCCGAAGCTGACGGGCGTCTGCTACAGCACCGTGGCGCCGGATTACGCGTTTTCGCTCGCCGGCACCTATCAACCGAAGGACGACATCTTCATCGAGGTCGAGGGTGGCACAACCAGTCCCGTCGATGCGCCACGGAGCTTGAGGACCCGCGAAGCCGACGATGCGCAAAAATGGTTTCAGGCAATCAGGAGGGATGTCTTTGGCTAGATCGCCGCTGCTCATCGCCCTGGTGCCCGTTGTCCTTCTTGCGCTGCCTCATGGAGCAAAGGCACAGGCGCTCGTACCCTACACGATCGTGGAGAACGGCATCCCGGCCTCGCTCACCGGATCGCCTGGCGATGCGGCGCGTGGCCGCGCGCTGGTGCAGGATCGCGCCAGCACCTGCCTGCTCTGCCACGCCGGTCCGTTTCCTGAAAGCGGGTTCCAGGGCGATCTCGCACCAGATCTCGCGGGCGTGGGCGCGCGCTTCAGCGAAAGCCAGCTTCGGCTTCGCCTGGTCGACGCGTCGCATTTCAATCCTGCGACGATCATGCCGTCCTTCTATCGCGTGGACGGCCTCAATCGCGTCGGCCAGAACTTTCGCGGCAAAACGATCCTGTCGGCGACCGGGATCGAGGATATCGTGGCCTATCTTGCAACCCTTCGTGAATAGGACGACTTAAGTGGCAGTGCCTACGCGCCGTAAGTTCCTTCGTCTCACAGGCCAGGCCACCATCGCCGGCATGGTCCCGATCGTGAGTCTGCGCCCGCTTGGGGCGACGCCCGCGATGCTTGCCAGTGCCATTCGCAACGTAGTCGGCGAAGCGCCGGTGCGCACCGGCAAGGTCAAACTGGACATTCCCCCATTGGTCGAGAACGGCAACGTCGTGCCGATGACAGTGAGCGTCGCTGGCGCGATGACGGCGGACGATCACGTCAGGAGCATTCACGTCTTCAACGAGAAGAACCCGCAGCCGAACATCGGTAATTTCTACCTCGGCCCATATGCCGGCCGTGCGCAGGTCTCAACCCGCATTCGGCTCGCCGACAGCCAGAAGGTCGTTGCAATCGCGCATCTTTCGGACGGCTCGTTCTGGTCGGCAAGTGCCGACATTGTGGTGACGCTGGCAGCCTGCGACGGGGAGTTGATCTGATGGCCGCAGCGCTGATCAACGTGCCGGCGAGGGCAAAGCGCGGCGACATCATCGAGATCAAGACGCTGATGTCGCACATCATGGAAACCGGCTACCGGCGCACCGCCGCCGGCGACCTCGTGACGCGCGATATCGTCACGAGCTTTACGTGCCGCTACAATGGAAAGGAAATTTTCCGCGCCGACCTTTTCCCGGCGGTCGCCGCCAATCCATTTCTGTCGTTTTTCACGGTTGCACAGGACAGTGGCAAATTCGAATTCGAGTGGATCGGAGACAGGGGATTTTCAGAAACCGCCTCGGCTTCGATAACCGTCGAATGAGCCTGCCTTGTACAAGATCGCTCGTCGCGCTGCTGCTTACGGGTTTTTCCGTGCACGCCGCCGAAAATCTTCCTGGCGGGCGCCGCTCCGGCTACGATTTCATGGCGCCTGACACCCGGGCAATCCAGGACGACGACACCGCCAATCCCGGCGTGCTCTGGGTTCTTGATGGCGATGTGCTGTGGAAGAGAAAGGAAGGCAACGCCGGCAAATCCTGTGCCGACTGCCACGGCGATGCGAATAGCAGCATGAGGGGCGTGGCGGCGCGCTATCCCGCCTACGACAAGACACTCGGTCGCCCCGTCGATCTCGAACAGCGCATCAACCTTGAGCGCACGCGGCATCAGGAGGCGCCGCCGTTCGCCTATGAGAGCCGAGACCTTCTTGCACTCACCGCCTTCGTTGCCAGACAGTCGCGCGGAATGGCGATTGCGGTGGGCGATGATCCGGAGCTTAAACCATTCATCGCAAAGGGACAGGAGCTCTTCATGCTGCGGCAAGGGCAGCTCAACCTCGCCTGCTCCAATTGTCACGACGACAATTGGGACAAGCGGCTCGCCGGGACCGCGATCACGCAGGCGCATCCGACCGGCTATCCCCTGTACCGGCTGGAATGGCAGTCGCTGGGTTCACTGCAGCGCCGCCTGCGCGGTTGCATCACCGGAATCCGCGCGCAGCCCTATGACTACGGGGCGGTGGAACTGGTCGAACTCGAGCTCTTTATGATGACGCGCGCGCAGGGCATGAAAATGGAGTCGCCGGCCGTGAGGCCCTGAAGGCGGCTCTCCAGATAGGTAGCGAATGCCGGAATCGGACCGCCAGGATCGCTTGATCGAACGGCTCCAAACCCATGAAATTCCTCCACAACAGCCATGCCCATCGCTCGGCGACCTGCCACCGATATTGACATTGGCGATACATCCCTTTCACTCCTCCCGCCGCTAGTGTGGTGGATTTGACATTCGCTTTGGTATCGCCGCGTGACATCAGGATTTACGGAGCCAGAAGATGACGCTGATGCAGGTTGGGCTGGACGACAAATACCGGCTCGAGACCAAGCGGATCTACCTCTCCGGAGTTCAGGCGCTGGCGCGATTGCCGATGCTGCAGCGCGAACGCGACCGGCTGGCCGGCCTCAACACGGCGGGCTTCATTTCCGGATATCGTGGCTCGCCGCTCGGCATGTATGACCACACGCTGTGGCGTGCGAAATCCTTCCTGCAAGCCCACGACATCGCTTTCGTTCCTGGTTTGAACGAAGACCTCGCCGCGACCGCCGTGTGGGGCAGCCAGCAGGTCGGGCTGTTTCCCGGCGCCAAGGTCGATGGCGTATTCGGCATCTGGTACGGCAAGGGGCCGGGCGTGGATCGCTCCGTCGACGCGCTGAAGCACGCAAACTCGGCCGGCTCCTCGCGAAACGGCGGAGTGCTTGCGCTTGCCGGAGACGATCATGGCTGTCAGTCCTCGACGCTGGCCCACCAGAGCGAGCAGGTGTTCGCCGCGGCGCTGATGCCGATCATCAACCCGGCGAGCTTACAGGAATATCTCGATCTCGGGCTCTATGGCTTTGCGCTGTCACGCTATTCCGGCTGCTGGGTGGGCTTCAAGGCGATCGGCGAGACGGTGGAGAGCTCGGCATCCATCTACAGCGATGCCTCGCGCGCGCAGGTGACGCTGCCCACCGATTTCGAGCTGCCGCCGGGCGGGCTGAATATCCGCTGGCCGGACCCGCCGCTCGAGCAGGAAAAGCGGCTGTTCGGCCCGAAGATGGAAGCCGTCAAGGCGTTCGTGCGCGCCAATCGGCTCGACAGGATCGTGCTCGACGGCAGGCCGGCGCGGCTCGGCATCATCACGACAGGCAAGGCCTATCTCGATCTACGCCAGGCAATGGCCGACCTCGGCATCAGCGACCGCGACGCCGAGGCGCTGGGACTGCGCATCTACAAGGTGGCGCTGACCTGGCCGCTGGAAGAGAGCGGAGCCAAACGCTTCGCCGAAGGCTTGCAGGATGTTCTGGTCGTCGAGGAGAAGCGCGGCTTCATCGAAGACCAGTTGATGCGCATTCTCTACAATGTCGACGCCTGGAAGCGTCCCTCAGTCGTCGGCAAGCGCGACGAGACCGGCGCACCGCTCCTGCCGAGCGAGGGTGAACTCAATCCCACGCTCGTCGCAGCAGCCCTGGTCGCCCGCTTGCGGCGGTTCGGCCAGCAGAACCCAATTCTGGAACAACGGCTCGCGCGGCTTGAAGCTTTCGATCGACCGGCTCCTGGACACACACCGATCGCGCTCCAGCGCACGCCTTACTTCTGCTCGGGCTGCCCACATAACACCTCGACCAAAGTGCCGGAGGGAAGCCGGGCGATGGCCGGCATCGGCTGTCACGGCATGGCGCTCTATGTCCCGGCAAGGCGGACTGCAACGATCACGCATATGGGCGCCGAAGGCGCGAACTGGATTGGACAGGCGCCCTTCACCAACGAGCCTCACATCTTCCAGAATCTCGGTGACGGCACCTATACTCATTCGGGCCTGCTGGCGCTGCGCGCCGCGGCAGCTTCCGGCGTCAACATCACCTACAAAATCCTCTACAACGACGCGGTCGCCATGACCGGCGGCCAGCCGGCCGAAGGCGGCTTCACGGTCTCGCAAATCGCGCATCAGGTCTGGGCCGAAGGCATCAAGCGCCTTGCCATCGTCTCCGACGATCCCGGTAAGTATCCGAGCCAATATTTCCCGCAGGGAGCAACCGTTCATCACCGGCGCGAGTTGGATCAGTTGCAGCGCGAGTTGCGCGAGATCAAGGGATTGACGGTGCTGATCTACGATCAGACCTGTGCCGCCGAAAAGCGCCGCCGCCGCAAGCGTGGGCTCTATCCCGATCCGCCCAAGCGCGCCTTCATCAACGACCTGGTCTGCGAGGGCTGCGGCGACTGCTCGCAAACCTCCAACTGCGTCTCGGTGCAGCCGCTCGATACCGAGTTCGGCCGCAAGCGGCAGATCGACCAGTCGAACTGCAACAAGGATTTTTCGTGCGTGGAAGGCTTTTGCCCGAGCTTTGTTACGGTCCATGGCGGAACGCTCAAACGTATCAGGAACTCGGCGGTGGATTCCGGCCAGCTGTTTGCCGACCTGCCGCACCCGGACAGCCCCAGACTCGATACGCCCTACAACATTCTGGTCACCGGCATCGGCGGCACCGGCGTGATCACCATCGGTGCGCTGCTCGGCATGGCCGCCCATGTCGACGGCCGCGGCTGCTCAGCGCTGGACTTCACCGGGCTCGCGCAAAAGAACGGTGCGGTGATGAGCCATGTCCGCATCGCGGCTTCCCCTGAGGACCTCACCACGGTTCGCATCACCAACGGTGGCGCCAATCTCGTACTCGGTTGCGACATCGTCGTTTCGTCAAGCGAGACCGCGCTCAGCCGCATCGAGCGGGGGGTGACCGCGGTTCTGGTCAACGCCGATCTGCAACCGACCGCAAGCTTCGTGCAAAACCCGGACATCGATTTCGGGATGAACGAGATGCGCAGCGCCTTGCGGGATGCGGCCGGCGAGCGGAATCTCGACGTCATCGATGCGACGGGGATCGCGGCAACCCTGATGGGAGACAGCATCGCGACCAACGCCTTCATGCTCGGTTACGCTTTCCAGAAGGGCGCCATTCCGCTCTCGCTGGACGCAATCATGCGGGCGATAGAGATCAATGGTGCTGCGATCGAGATGAACAAGCAGGCGTTCACCTGGGGACGGCTTGCCGCGCACGACATGGCGCGCGTTCGCAGCGTCATCCAATTCCGCACACGCACGAGCGCTCCGACCAGGACGCTTGATGAGCAGATCGCTTATCGGGCGGATTTTCTCAACTCCTATCAGGAAAAGGCCTATGCGGAGCGTTACCTCGCGGCGGTGGCGAAGGTCCGAACGGCGGAAGCAGCAGTGCTGCCCTCTTCCACCGAGTTGACCGAAGCGGTGGCCAAGAACCTGTTCAAGTTGATGGCATACAAGGACGAATACGAGGTGGCTCGGCTCTATAGCGACGACAGCTTCGCCAGAAAACTCTCGGAAAAATTCGACGGCGACTTCCGCCTCAAATTTTATCTGGCGCCACCGATCTTCGCGAAACGCGACAAATCAGGCCGCCTGCAGAAGAAGGAGTATGGCGGCTGGATGATGCACGCCTTCCGTGTGCTGGCGCGGATGAAATCCCTGCGCGGCACCACCTTCGATCCGTTCGGGCGCACCGCCGAACGGCAAGCCGAGCGCAAGCTGATCGAGGACTATTTTGCGATGATCGAGAACCGCATTGCGCATCTTAGGGCAGAGCAGATTCCGCTGCTGGCAAGGCTTGCGCGGGTCCCTGAAATGATCCGCGGCTACGGCCACATCAAGGAAGAAAACATCGGCAAAGCCCGCGCCGAGCAGGCTCGTCTCGAAACCGAGCTGGAAAACAGCCGTTTCGCCGCAGCGGCCGAGTAGCTTCCACTGGCTCGGGTCGAACGCATTTCCTTGCGGGAGAGCAGGCCCTATCCCGGCGCGGGCAGAGAGAGAGAGAGAGAAAGCCGGCGCCGGAGCGAACGAAGAAGCGGAAGCAGGTGATCCGAACCAGGTCGCGTACTCATAAACTGAGGACCGCCGCGGATGTCCGCTCACACTCCAAAAGCGGCGCAAGAGCGGACATGCGCTGACTTCGCCTGTGGGCCAATTGCAGACCTGAGCAGGTGCAGCGAAGACCCAGCGTTTACTCGATGACCTCGTCGGCCGTAGCGAGCAGCGTATCAGGCACAGTGAGGCCGAGGGACTTCGCCGTTTTGAGGTCGATCAACAGTTCGTATTTGGTTGGCGCCTGCACCGCAAGATCGGCGGGCTTCTCGCCCCTCAGGAGGCGATCGACATATCTCGCGGCCCCCCGCCATTGGTCGATCTGATCGGGTCCGTAGGACATCAGCCCGCCTTCGGTCGCGAAATATCGGACTGCATAGATTGCTGGAAGGCGATGACGGGCGGCTAAGGCGATGATCAAATCTCGATTGGCCGCGAAAATCGGATGTGATGTTACGATCAGGCCACCATCCGGTTTACTGGCGAACGTGACGATGGCGCGCTCAATCTCGACTCCGTCACGGAAGCGAGCGGCGGTCACCTGGACACCAAGCGATGGCGCTGCCGCCTCAATGGCGCGACCTCCTTGAGTAGTCCTAGCCATTTACCGCTCATCTCCGGTTCAAAGTTGGTGAAGCCCGTGATGTTGCCCCCAGGCCGGTCCAGTCCGGTGACGAAGCCACTTCCAACCGGATCGGATACTTGAACGAACACGACCGGCAGGGTCCGGGTCGCCTGGTGCAAGATCGTTGCCGCAGATACCCCCATGCACAGGATCACATCCGGCGTCATGCCAATCAGCTCTGCCGCGAATGCCCGGAGGCGGTCGGGGTCCCCTGCAGCCCAACGCGACTCGATCCGAACGTTGCGTCCGACTGTCCACCCCAATTTCTGAAAGGTTTCTTGAAACGCGCCGAAACGAGATTGACCTTCAGCGTCACCCACTTCGTAAATGTCCATCAGTATGCCAACGTGCCGCACTCGATCGCCAAGCTGCGCGCGCGCCGCGAGCGGCCATGCCGCCGCCCCGCCCAGCAATAAGATGAAATTGCGCCGCCTCACTGTACCCTCAAGTCTCGACGGGCCAACGTACCACATCGTCGAGGGGTCGAAACGGCGTTGTGCAGCACAACAAAGTCTGCGACCGACTGCCCGCTTCGGATCAATTCTGAGCGCGCTCGCCGAGGCCCACGACGACGCCGTGCAGATGATCGACACATCCATTGTGCGCGTGCATCAGCATGGGGCGTGCATGACACGAAACCGGCGACAATCGATGGGGCGGTCCCGAGGTGGATTGACCAGCAAGATTCATGCGTTGGTTGATACCAATGGCCTGCCGGTTCGGCTCGCACTAACAGCCGGTGAGGCACACGACAACCGTCTCGCCGGAAGGCTCCTGTCTCGGTTGAGGTCGGGAGCGATGCTGCTCGCGCACCGGGGCTATGATGCGGACTGGATCAGAACGCTTGCCACCCAGAAAGGAGCGTGGGCCAACATCCCACAGCGCTCCAATCGCAACGATCCGATCTGCTTCAGCCCGTATCTTTATCGAGCCCGGAATAGGGTCGAGCGGTTCTTCAACAAGATCAAGCACTGTCGTCGCGTAGCGACGCGCTACGACAAACTCGCTGCCAACTACCTCGCGTTCGTCCAACTCGCTCAATCAGGCTGTGGCTCCGCGCTAATGAGTCCACGAACTAATCCGTTCAAGCTTTTGGACGGGTTCGGATCATGAAGGTTTCGAACGAGTATTCCGCCACCTGCAACCAGAGATTCGCGTCGTTGCGGAACTCCGTTTGCGAGGCCAGAATCTTCTTGAAGTCCGGGTTGACGGTGGAGGTCTCAGCGTTGACCTCATTTGACGCCCTCAGGCAGGCGTCCATGATGGCTTGGCTGAAGGGGCGCAACTGCGTCCCGTTCGCCACCAGGCGCTTGATCGCCTGTGGATTGCGCGCGTCATATCGCGCCTGAACATCCATATTGGCGTAGCCGCAGGCGATCGTAAGCAGTGACCTGTACGCCTTCGGCAAGGCGTCCCATTTTTCCGTATTGATGAAGAAGTGCAGCGCCGTGCCGCCCTCCCACCAACCCGGATAGTAATAGTACTTGACGATCTTGTAGAAGCCGAGCTTCTCGTCGTCATAAGGGCCGACCCATTCGGTCGCATCGATCGTGCCTTTCTCCAAAGCTGGATAGATATCGCCGCCCGCGATCTGCTGGGGCACCGTGCCGAGCTTGGCAAGCGTCTTGCCGGCCCATCCACCGATCCGCATCTTGAGACCGTTGAGGTCATCGACGGTGTTGATCTCCTTGCGGAACCAGCCGCCCATCTGAGTGCCAGTGTTGCCGCCGGAGATACCGTACAGCTTGAATTTCTTGCCGAACTCATTGAGCATGTCCTGGCCGCCGTGATCCTGGAACCAGGCATTCTGCTGGCGCGAATTCAGCCCGAAAGGTATCGAGCAATAAAGCGCGAAGGTCGGATCCTTGCCGATGAAGTAGTAGGCAGCCGTGTGACACATCTCGACGGTGCCATTTTCCACTGCATCGACCGCCTGCAAGGCAGGAACGATTTCGCCGGCGGCGAAGCTTTGAATCTGAAATTTGTTGTCGGTTGCTTCCGCAACATATTTCGAAATCGTTTCCGACGCGCTGTACGGGACATCGAGCGATTTCGGCCAGCT
>Ga0306920_100001736_pt1 | contig 27110 bp, 20 predicted proteins | sample flu12Cox44000170_FD_204666 | JGI IMG/M metagenome (GOLD analysis project Ga0306920, IMG submission 204666) | Lab enrichment of tropical soil microbial communities from Luquillo Experimental Forest, Puerto Rico - flux4day.12C.oxic.44.000.170 (v2)... | ecosystem: Environmental > Terrestrial >... | reverse complement strand
AGTGGCGGAACGACTGGCTAACGAAAAAAGCATTGATGGCATTCAGGGTGTTTCCTCGAAACCCTTCGGGCTGCCGCAGCACGCACCGGAACGGCGCGTCGCGTTGCTCGATGATTTGCCGACGCCAGCCTTTGACCTGGTGGATTTCGGCGCCTATGAACGAGTCGCGGGAGAACGCAAGCTAGCGTATGCAACCAGCGTGGGATGTCCATATGCCTGCAATTACTGTACGGATATGGTGTTTTACAAACGCCGGTTCAATGCCCTGCGCGCGGAACGCGTCGTCGCCGAAATCACCGAACTCGTCTCCCGCTACCGGATCGACGAAGTGGCCATGTTGGACTCCAACCTTCCCGTGGATTGGCGAAGGGCGCGCGACATCGCCAAAGGGTTTCTGGATTCCAAGATCAAATTCCGCTGGACTTTCCAGGCGTCGACGGATTTCCTCTGCCGCATGAGTGACGACGACGTCAAGCTCCTCGGCGACAGCGGCGTATCGCATATGGGTTTCGGCACCGAGTCTACTTCAAGCAGCGTTTTGAAGCTTATGAACAAGCGTCATCAGCGTGTAGACGAAATGTATGAAACCGCGCGGAAAGCCGCTATCGGCGATATCCATGTCACCTTCAATCTTATTTTCGGCTACCCGGGAGAAACGGAGGCCGATCGAGTCGAGACGCTTCGCACGATGAGTGACATTGCCAAAAGTTTCTGGAACGTGAGCTTCTCACCAAACATATTCACACCCTATCCGGGAATCCCCATCTGGCCGCAGCTTCGTGAAATGGGCATGCGCGAACCGCAGTCGCTGGAGGAATGGGCGGAACTTCCATTAGGCCGGAATACCCTTCCGTGGTTGCAGGGCGAGGAGTTAGGAAAGCTTCGACGCATGCTCGAATTCTTCCTTTTGAACAATCAGCTGCGTAAAGCGACCAAGAATCATCCGCGGCTTCGCGCCGGGCTTCGGCGCGCGTTGGGTGCGCCTCTTCGCTGGAGGCTGAAGGCGAACCGCTATTCCTTCCCGTGGGAACTGTGGGTGGGCCGAAAGCTGGAAAAGATTGTGACTCGCAGGTCGTTGGTAACCGGACAGCCGCTGCGCGAGCAGGGAGCAGATGTATGTTGAATCTCTGCGCGGCGAACCGTACAAGGTGCATCGATGGTTGATGTGCTTCTGACACACTCCTACCACCTTGCGTATGACCGCAAGCAGGTACGCAAGATGGAGCCCTATCCACCACTCGGGACTCTCTATGCTGCCGGTCTTTTGCGACAACAGGGAATTTCCGTTGCGGTTTTTGATGGCATGCTGCAGCCTCCCGAGGAAGGGCTGCGGGAAGCGCTGCGGGTTCATCAACCGCGCATCGTCGCCCTCTATGAGGATGACTTCAACTTTCTCACAAAAATGTGCCTGACACGGATGCGCGAACTGGCCTGGGAAATGATCGATATTTCGCGGCGGTACGGCGCCCGCGTGGTGGTGCACGGTTCAGATGCCACCGATCACGCCTCCGCATTTCTCGGACATGGCGCGGAATGCGTCCTCGCCGGCGAGTCCGAGTACTCGTTGCTTTCGGTGGTGCGAGCGCTGTTGCTTGGTGCGAGTCTGACAAGAATTCCCGGTGTTATTCGCCTTGCCGGCTATGGAAGCAACCAAACGTTAGAAGCATGTTCGCATATGACTTCGCGCCAAGTTCCGATGCTCCCCCTTCCCGCGCGAGAGTTGATCGACCTATCTTCGTATCGCGAGATGTGGAGGGAAGCTCATGGTGTGTTTTCTCTGAACCTGATTGCCAGCCGCGGATGCCCCTTTCGCTGTAACTGGTGCGCGAAGCCGATTTTCGGAGACAGCTATCAGTTGCGCCCGGCGTGGGATGTAGCGGCGGAAATGAGGCTGTTGAAGGAACAATACGGCGCGGAACACCTGTGGTTTGCTGACGACATTTTTGGATTGAACCGCCACTGGCTGGAGCATTTCGCGCTCGCGGTCGAAAGTCTTGCCTGCGCCCTCCCTTTTAAAATCCAGGCCCGCGCGGATTTGCTGACGCCCGAAGCAATCTGTGCTCTGCGACGTGCAGGTTGCTCCGAGGTGTGGATGGGTGTCGAATCCGGTTCCCAAAAGGTCCTGGACGCCATGGACAAGGGGTTGCAGGTCGAGGAAGTCGTCGAGGCGAGGAAACATCTGCGCCGGGAAGGTATTCGCACATGTTATTTCCTTCAGCTTGGTTATCCTGGCGAAGAGTGGGTCGACATTCGGAAAACCATCGAGCTGGTTCGAGAAACTCAACCCGACGACATTGGCGTATCGTTTTCCTACCCCCTTCCGAATACGCGTTTCTACGCGCGTGTCAAGGAGCAACTTGGCGCAAAGCAAAACTGGTCAGACAGCGACGACCTTTGCGTCATGTTCAAGGGAACGTACACCGATAAGTTCTACCGCGCCATTCGTGACGCCTTACACATGGAAGTCGAGGGCTGGAGAGCGCGACAGAGTCAGCTCAGCGAAGAAGTTGTCAGACGGTGGCAGCTCGTGGAATCACTTGAGCCGGGCAGCCGAAACCTGGATCCAACGGAACTGCCCGCGTTCGAGAAGGAAGACGTGAGTGGCCGCTTGTCGGCTGCTGCGCACTTTGTGCCTTTACACACGGTTATGGCCCCGCACGGGAGCCGTCCATGAGTGATCTTCTGCTCACGCACGGCTACTTCCTCTTCGAGGATCCCAAGGAGGTGCAGATCCTTAAGCCCTACGTGCCCCTGGGGCTTCTCTATATCTGCTCACATCTCCGAGCCAAAGGTTTCGATGTTGATGTATTTGACACCACGTTCTCCAGCCTGGAAACACTCAAAAAGCATTTGCAAACCGAGCGCCCATCGGTTCTGGGGGTCTACGCCAATCTGATGACCCGCCGGAAAGTGATTGAAATCCTGGAATTCGCGCGCCTGGCAGGTTGGAAAACGATTGTGGGCGGCCCAGAGCCCGGTGCGTATGTGCGCGAATATCTCGAGGCGGGTGCAGACGTCGTTGTTTTTGGCGAAGGCGAGGCAACCGTGGAGGAACTGCTTCCCGCCATGAGAACGAACTCCCTAGGCGCATTGCAAAATGTCCCCGGAATCGCGTTTCGGAATGAATGCGGACGCATTTACCAGACCGGCCCAAGGGCGCAGATCTCGAACCTTGACGCTTTGCCGTGGCCGGCGAGAGACGCCGTGGATATTCCGCGTTATATCGAGACATGGCGCCGGGCGCATGGATCGGGTTCGCTGTCCTTCATTACCGCGAGAGGTTGTCCATATCATTGCCGCTGGTGCAGTCATCAGGTATTCGGAAAGACGCATCGGCGACGCAAGCCTGCGGCGGTGGTCGACGAAGTGGAATGGCTTCTCGATACCTACCATCCGGACATGGTGTGGATAGCGGATGACGTTTTTACGATCCATCACGGATGGCTTCGTGCGTACGCCGCCGAGATGCGAGCACGCGGGCTACACATTCCCTTCGAATGCATTACGCGTGCCGACCGTCTGGACAACACTTCGGCAGGACTTCTGGCGGAACTGGGATGTTTCCGTGTGTGGATCGGCAGTGAGAGTGGATCGCAAAAAATTCTCGATGCTATGGAACGGGGCGTAACCGTCGGACAAGTGCAGTCCGCGGTCAACTTATGCAAGGCCCACGGCATACAGACCGGGATGTTTCTGATGTGGGGCTACGAAGGGGAAGAATTGGAAGACATTGAAGCAACCATCGACCACGTGAAACGCACCGATCCCGACGTTTTCTTCACAACGGTCGCCTATCCCATCAAAGGAACGCCCTACTACGAAAGAAGTGCTTCTGCACTTGTGCAGTTGAAACCCTGGCGGCAGTCCTCGGACCGCGAGTTTCTGGTGCGCGGGCGGCGCAGTACAGAATTCTACGGTTTTGCGGATCGCCTCCTTCAGAAGGAAGTGCAGCTCGCCCGGCTTCAACGAGAAGGTAGTGACGCACAAACGGAATGCGACTTACGGCATCAAGTGAACAGCTTGCGCGAATCCCTGTATTCCGCGGTTTCCCAGGTAAACGTATGAAGCGAGAGCCACGGACGACACCATCCCCTGCGGCACTGGCTTTTGATCGTGTTGCAACATCGTACGATAATTTGTTCACCCACACGGCGATCGGCCGAGCGCAACGGAAGCAAGTGTGGCCCAGATTGCTCGCTGCGTTTCCACAAGGTAGCCGGATTCTCGAACTGAATTGCGGCACCGGCGAAGACGCAAGGTTTCTCGCGGGGCAAGGACGAACGGTCCTGGCGTGTGACGCTTCCGCAGCGATGGTCGAGGTGGCAAGAGGGCACGCACTAGAGCGCGACCGCAAGTTCGTCCAGTCGAACCTTAATTATTGTCACATCGCGAACGAAGACTTGCGTTCTCTTTTCGTGGAAAAACCATTTGACGGTGCCTTTTCCAATTTTTCCGGATTCAATTGCCTTACGGACCTGGGAACCGTGGCTTCGGATTTGGCCCGTCTCGTAAGAGTCGATGGACGGCTGCTGATCTGCCTCTGGAGCCGATGCTGCGTTGCCGAAGTGATGTGGTTTTTGGCGCATGGCCAGTTGAAGAAAGCCGTGAGACGCCTCTCCGGAAAAGCCACGGCCCGCCTGGGTGAAATGACAATCTCCGTTCGCTATCCCGCGCTGCGAGAGATCCGTGAGTGCTTTTCTCCGTGGTTCAGATTGACTTCGCGTAAGGCCGTCGGTCTGTTCGTGCCGCCCGCGTATCTCGAGCGACTGATCAGCAAACGCCCCAAAATGCTCGCTCGATTGGAATCGCTCGATCGCGTCTGCACAGCCTGGCCGGGCCTGCGCGATGTTGGAGACCACATGCTTCTGGAGTTCGTCAGATGCAATCCCTGAGCGCAACATTGTCGGGAGTAAAGCTGCCTGCAGGCCATGCGCGGGCAAATCCTGCCGCTCGAGCGGTGCAATACATTGGATTGCGTTGCCCCGTCTGTACGACGGATTTGACGGCGATCGCTTACCACGTACTTGGGCAAGTGCACGAGCCCATCGAGTGCCGTGCGTGCCTCGCAATCATGATTCAACAGCAAGGCATCTGGCTCGCCCTACCGCCGGAGCGCGAAAGGTATTTCGCGTATTTCCTCCGCGATTACGAAAGGATACGAAAAGCGGAAGGTCGAGGCAGCGATGACCCAGAGTTTTATCTGTCTCTTCCGTATCGGGACCATACGGAACGCAATTCCTGGCAGTGGCAGATTCGAGCTCGAACGTACCAATATATCGAGCGGAAGATTGTGCCGGCGATGACGGCAGACAGTCGCCGGGCATGGACCGTTCTGGACCTTGGCGCGGGAAATGGATGGTTGTCCTACCGGCTGGCGAACCAGGGCCATCGTCCCATCGCCGTTGACATTTGCAAGAATACGTTCGACGGGCTCGGCGCCGCAATTCATTACCGTGCCGCGGTGCCGATGCTTTTTCCCCGCTTTCAGGCCGAGCTTGATCGGCTTCCTTTCCGAACCGGCCAGTTTGATTGCGCCATCTTTAATGCTTCCTTTCATTACTCAGAAAACTATGACCTGACCCTGGCGGAGGCGGTTCGTTGCCTGCGGCCCGGCGGCACCGTCGTAGTTGCCGACTCGCCTTTTTACAGCCGGGAAGAATCGGGACAGCGGATGGTAGCGGAACGCCGCCGAATCTTCGAGCGACGTTTTGGTTTTGCATCGGAAAACCTTGCGAGTGGTGAGTACCTGACCAAAGATCGCTTGCTCGCCCTCGCAGCCCGCCACAACCTGGTATGGACGATGCACCCGGTGTGGTACGGACTTCGTTGGGCCTGCCGGCCCCTGGCTGCCGCTCTTTCGGGAAAGCGCGAGCCATCGAAATTTCGCATCTACATCGCGCAGGTAAAGACGCCATGATTGTTTTGTTCAATCCACGGGCGACCCGGCCGCGCAATCGTCGCTTCCCCTTGTCGGTGATGGCTCTCGCTGCGGTCCTCGAAGGGCGTGAGAAATACCAAATCGTCGACGGCAATCTTGATGAGAACCCAACCCAGACCATACTCGATCGGATTCGAGGTAACGATGTGGAGCTCTTGGGCGTTTCCGTAATGCCCGGTCCCCAGATGGCGTCCGCGATTGCCAGTTGTCAGGAAATCCGTCGGCAATGTCCCCAGGTGCCCATTGTTTGGGGCGGATATTTCCCGTCGACGTATGCCGACGCGGCTCTGAATGCGCGATACGTGGATTATGTTGTGCGCGGCCAAGGGGAAGACACGTTGCTGGAGTTGATCGACGCGCTCCGCGGCAAGCGAACCCTGGAAGGAATTCTCGGCTTGTCCTACAAGGATCTCTTCGGCCTCCACCGTCACAACCCTGAACGCCTTATGAAGGGACCCGATTCATTCCCGTGGTCTCCTTTCCATCGCGTGCCCGTCGAGAAATACTTGCGGCCATCCTTCTTCGGACGGCGGACGGCCGCACATCACGCAAGCATCGGATGCCCCTTTCGTTGTAGCTTTTGCGGCGTTCATGCGATCTACGGCAATCGAGAACTGGTGGAGCCTCCCGCGCGGACCGAGGCGATTCTGCGTTACCTCAAAGCACAATATGGCGCGGATTCGGTGCAATTCTATGACATGAATTTCTTTCTCAAGGAAAGCCATGCTCGAGAACTTGCGGATCGCCTGGCGCCCTTGCGACTTCGGTGGTGGTGTGAGGCGCGCATCGACGCGTTCACTCGCTATTCCGATGCAACGCTCCAAGCCATTCGCCGCGCTGGGTGCGCCATGATTTTCTTTGGCGCGGAATCGGGATCGGACTGGGTTCTGAAAGAAATGCAAAAGGACATCACCACCGAGCAGACCCTCGCGGTGGCGCGACGCATTCGGCAATTTGGAATCATCCCGGAATTCTCCTTTGTAATCGGGAATCCGCATGATCCCGAAAGAGACACCCGGGAAACCCTGGAGTTCATTCGCAAGATCAAGCGCATCAACCGTCAGTCGGAAATCATCATTTACCACTACACGCCGGTGCCGCAGCGGACGGCGATGTACGGCAAGGTCGACGGCCAAGTGTCTTTCCCGACGACTCCGGAGGAGTGGGCTTCCAAGCGCTGGATGGATTTCACTCTGCGGATCGACCCGAACACTCCCTGGCTCAAACGAAAAACAAAAAGACTCATCGACAACTTTGAAGTAGTAATCAATTCACGATGGCCGACGGTTCAGGATATCCGTGCCCCGCGGTGGAGTCGCGCGCTTCTGAAAACATTGAGTGCGTGGCGCTATGCCTTGCGGATCTACGCTTTCCCGAAGGAATTACATTGGGCGCACCAGTTCATAACGTTGCGCAAGCCCAAGCAGGAAAGTCTGTAGACCCGGGTTCCGGAGACAACCATGTCCAGTGTCGCTCCATCCTGTCTCTCACCGTCAGAGGGATATCGTTTGTGGGCCGAAAGCTACGATCAGCAGGCCAATCCGATGCTGTCGTTGGAACAGCGCATTATGGAGCCGCTCCTGCCGGACCTGGCCGGTCTGGATGTTGTCGACATCGGATGCGGAACGGGCCGTTGGCTGCATGCGCTGAAGCGTTCAGGTGCCGGCAGTCTGACCGGGGTGGATCTGTCTAAGGAAATGCTCGGTCGTGCGCAAAAGAAGCTGCCCGATGTAGCAACCTTCGTATGCGCTGACTATAAGGCAGCGGCAATTGCCCGAGCTTCGGCTGACCTGGTCCTTTGCAATTTTGTTTTGAGCTACGTTGGCGAGCCGTTAAAACTCCTCAGAGTTGTTAAATCCATTCTGCGACCCGCCGGATCGTTCTTTCTTTCCGACCTTCACCCAGATACCGCCACCGCGTTGAAGTGGCGTCGCGGAATACCTGGGCCAAACGGGTTCCGGGAAATCCGCACGCAACCGAGGGCCATGTCTGAAGTGGTGGCCCTGTGCGGCGAAGCCGGTTTCGCCGTGCGTGTTCATCTGGAGCCAAGGTTCGGCAAGCCGGAACGCCTCATCTTTCAGCACAACGGAAAAGGCCACTACTTCGAACAGGTCCGTAATTACCCCGCCATTTATGTGCTCCAACTTACGCCGTCGGGCAGGGTGGATAAGAGGCCTGCGGCGGTGCGAGAGAACAAGCCGGGTATCATCGATTCTCTTTATGGTGGCAGGTTCGCCTTTGGACCCACAGAAAGTGCCTGCGCGGAAATACACATCCACGGTTCTCACGTGGGGTCGCTGCTCAGCTCTAAAGACTGCGAAGCCTCTTTGCGGTCCGAGGGCTCTTCCGTTGACTTACCTGGATATTTGGCGCTTCCGGGTCTCATCAATGCGCATGATCATCTCGAATTTGCTCTCTATCCCCGTTTGGGAAAGGGTGGCTACGGGAACTTCTTGGAGTGGGCGGAGGACATCCAGCACTCCCATGCATCAGAGATCGCCTGCCACCGCCGCGTGCCAAAACCTGTTCGTCTCTGGTGGGGCGGAATTCGCAACCTGCTCTGCGGCGTAACGACCGTCTGTCATCACAATCCTTTCGAGCCAGAAATATTTACGGACGACTTTGTGGTGCGTGTCCTGGAGGGCTATGGCTGGGCGCATTCCGTGCCATTGGATCCCGCCGCCGCGAAGAAACGAAATAAGACGCCGAAGGGGCAGCCGTTCCTGATCCATCTCGCGGAAGGTACGGACGAGCAAAGTGCAGAGGAGATCTTTGAGCTCGAGCGGGCCGGTGCGCTGGACGAGGACACGGTAATCATTCACGGCCTGGGTCTGGGCGCGAAGGGAAGCACGTTGTTGCGTTCCGTCGGCGCCGGGCTGATCTGGTGTCCAAGCTCCAATCAATTTCTTTTCGGCAGATCGATGTCTCCCGACGAAATTCGGGAGTTTCCGAAGGTCGCTCTGGGGAGCGATTCTCCGTTGACCGCGCGAGGCGACCTTCTGGATGAAATTCGTTACGCCCACCAGGAGTTACGAGCGCCTGCGGGTGAACTCTACAGGTACGTCACGCGGTCGAGCGCAAGCCTTCTGCGATTGACTGGCGGCGAAGGAACAGTTCGCGTTGGCGGGACAGCCGATCTCGTGGTCGTCCGCGACGTCGGTTTATCACCCGCCGATACGCTGGCCAGGCTCTCTTTTCTTGAAATCGAGCTTGTTGTTCTGCGCGGACGTGTGCAGCTGGCATCGGAGGGAATGCGACGCCGGCTTCCCCAGAGCGCTTATGAAGGCCTCCAGCCGCTCTCCGTTGAGGGCACCATTCGGTGGATTCGGGCTCCGCTGGATCGGTTGTTTGCCGAGACGTCCGTCCATTTGCATGGACCGCTTCATCTGGCCGGGAAGCGGGTGTCGCTTGCACGTTAGCACGGAGGATCGGCCGGTTGGTCTCCGGGACGTCGAGAATCGTGAGATGCTTCGAAGTCTGCCGGTGTTGGTCGTTCATGCCCACAGTTCCTGTAACTGCCGCTGCGTGATGTGCGACATTTGGAAGACTCGCGAAAACAAAACGTTTGGCATTCGCGATTTGCAGCTCCAACGGGACTCGATCCGCCGCCTCGGGGTCCGTCAGATCGCCTTTTCGGGTGGGGAACCCTTGATGAATCCCGAACTTCCGGAGATCGCGAGATGCCTACGAAGGGAAGGAATTAAGCTGACCCTCTTGAGCACCGGCCTGCTGCTCAACAAGTACGCCCGAGAAGTCGCGGAGAGCTTCGATGACGTAATCGTTTCGCTAGACGGTCCGCCCCCGATCCACGATCAGATCCGCAGGGTAAAGGCCGCCTTCGAGTTACTCCAGTCGGGCATTGGCGCACTGCGAAAGGTACGGCGGGATATTCGAATTACCGCCCGATCCACGGTGCAAAAGGCAAACCACCACTGTCTTTGGGAGACCGCGGGCACTGCCCAATGGCTGCCATTGGATGGCATTTCGTTTCTGGCGGTAGATCTCACCTCTACCGCGTTCCATCGTGCCCTGGTGTGGCCGGTGAGTCGGCAAGAGCAGATTGGCATATCGCTATCAGAACTGCCGAGACTGGAAGATCAAGTGGAGATGCTGATGCGCGAAGCGGAGCGGGAATTCGGTTTCGGCTTCGTGATCGAATCTGCGGAAAAGCTGCGGCGAATTGTTGGCCATTTTCGCGCACACCTTGGCTTACAGCCGCCCGAATCTCCGGTGTGCAATGCACCTTGGGTTTCCGCGGTCATCGAGGCGGATGGTACGGTGCGGCCCTGCTTTTTTCATCCTGCGATCGGAAATCTGCAAGATACCACGCTCGAAGGGCTCATCAATGGACCCAGAGCCCGCAGCTTCCGCGCGCAGCTTGATATTTCACGCAACGAGGTCTGCAGAAACTGCGTGTGCTCCTTGAACTATCGCCCGTGAGGGGGCGGATTCGGGCAGGGCGAAGGACTATCGTCGCCCGAATACATCTGAGGTTCCCCCAGGCTCCCAGCAGGGGGTAGGTGGCGAATATAGACCACGATCGACCATAGCTCGCTGTCGGTCAGGATCCCCTTCGATGCGGGCATGCCGGATGGCGAGATACCGTTCTCCATGACCCAATGCAGTTGCCCATCGCTGTAAGACTGGACCTCTGAGGAATTCAGCGGCGGCACAGGCGGAGCCACGCGATCGGCAAAAGGCACACCGGTGTTCTGGCCATCCAGGCCATGACACGCGGCGCAATAATGCGAAAAGGCCATCCTGCCGTCCTCGACGTGCTGCTTTGTATCTGTGAGCGGGTTCTTCACTTTTTTGTCGCCGACCGTAACCGAGTGCTTGAGCCGAGTTATGGTAGCGGTCTCCCAGTGTCCTGGAGGGGTGGCTTTGCAAGCTCCCAAGAGGGTAGCTGCGCTAAGAAACAAGGCTATTGGTCGCATCATAGCGTCATTCATTCAATTACGTGAACCATCATCTTCATGGAGCCGTGCCCTTTTCCACAGAAGTGAGCGCATTTTCCTTCAAAGGTGCCGACGGCTTCCGGCGTGAACTTGACTTCTGTAGACTGGCCCTTTTTTATTTCGGTTCGCACACCCAAATCCTCAATCAAAAGGCCGTGGCTGACGTCCTTGGTTGCAATCACCAGGGTGACTTGTTCGCCCTTTTTCACCGTGATCTCATTGGGACTGAACGAAAAACGTTGCGCGGTAATGGAAATCGTTTCGGCGGGCTGTTCGCCTGCGGCCCATGAACAGATCGCGATGCTGCAGAGGAATAGTGCTCGTAGCATGGATTTGCGAAACATAAGTACAGTCTCCAGTCGATACGCAGTGTTATTTACGGCGCAAGGTATTTCAGGATGAGCCGCTCGTCCTCCGCAGTCAGCATGGCGCGCACGCGCATATGCTGTAAAACCGCTTTGACCTCGCGGGGCGAGATCGATTCGGGAGGCATGTGACAGCGACCGCAATTTTGACGGAATCGCAGTTCTCCTTCGTCCGCGCCGTTTTTGCTTGTGGTGGCGGCTTTAGGCGTTTTCTGCGTTGCGGCGGGTGTCTGTGCCTGTGACCATAGACGCAAGGAACTGGTCAGCATCAAGATTCCACAAAAAACCGTACCGAGTGTCCTCATCAGTGTTCTCCAGGCCAGGCGGGAAATAGAAAGCGATAGGTAACGCCAAAATTCCAAATATTGTAATTACCCGTCGTACTGTAAGCTCGTCCATAACTGCCGTTGAGCCGTACGTCGTGCGGCAGATAATAGTTCGCGCCAAAATCAAACTGGTTTACGTCGACAGACGGCAACAGATCCTGTGGTACAGGGCTGCCCTTGAAAAATTGCTGTACTCTGGCGACCAGCTGGAGGCGACTCAGCGCGCCACTCGAACTGCGGTTGGCCGCCAAGCGAAACGCACCTTCAAGCCAGTATCCCTGGCCGCCCGGCGAATGAGCATATTCACCGCGCACGTCCAGTGGAATCTGCGGCGGCTCCCAGACGACGTATGCTCCGCTGGCGTTGTAATCCCCGTTTTGCAGGAATCGTTGATAGGAAGCGCCTACCTCGAGGCCCGCCTGAGGCAAGAACAGACCTGCTCGTCCACCCGCGGCTCGCCCGGCTTGTAGATTTTCCGTCGTACTGGCGGCAGAAAAATATGCGGTGTAGTTCACCAGCCAGGTGGGTCGCGCTACCGCGACACCACGCACCATCCCACCATTACTGGATGCAGAGGTCCGCGTTCCAATCGGGAAAATGATGGGCGAGTCTTCCAGATTTGCGATCCAGATCGCGGACAGGCGTTCATTATAAATGTTAAATGGGGTGAGAAAACGGCCCGCAGTTATCGTGAGATGCGCATTGGCGATGTAATCCACCTGCAGATAATCGAGAGCTGCCGCAAATTGTGCGTTGTAGGGTCCACTTGTGCCATTCTCGCGCGCGACAAATCCCTGAACGTCGGCGCGCGACTCGATTAACCACTTGTCTCCGAACGGTACGACGAGAACGGGAGCGATTATCGGCTGGTAGGTACCCGCCCCTGCCGTGGTAGAGCCAAGAAAACCGAGCGCTCCCGACAAAATCGGCACGTTTGGTGGGTCGGACTGGGCACGGAGTCCGAAGGCGGTGCAAAGCATTCCCAGAAATACGACCGAGGCCCGCTTCATTTACTCATCCCTTTGAGCCCACGAGCGAACCGGCCCGATTTAAATTTCCTCATCAGCTGAACGTCCCCCTTTTGAATCGTGAGACATTCCGCAGACTACGTTCTTGCGCCGGAGAAATTGTCACCAGAAAGTCAAACACACGTCATCTTCCATGCATGCCGCCTACTCAGGTCGTCGCAAGGGGTTCTTGCTTAGTCCGTTTTGGAACCGTGGCGGTAGAGCCATTTAGAACCTGGGGTTGTCACAAATTAGTCCTGTTTTTGCCGGTTGCGTCTGCGGATACTCACCCGTGCGAGGAGATTCCAAATGGAAAGAGCGACGCGCATTCTCGTGGCCAACTCTCCCAAACTCATGCGGGACGTAATACTCGCTGCGCTGGTAGATCAGCCGGGCATCGAAATTGTCGGCGAAGTGTCGGACGAGGCGGAAATTGTCCGGCAAGTGCAGGCCACCTTGCCGGATCTGCTGGTGATTGCTCTCGATCAGAGCGGACGACGCCCGGCGATTTGCGATCGTATTCTTCGCGAGCATCCTGAGTTGCGCATTATTGCTATCGCTTCTCGAGCCGACCGCACGCTTTATTATTGGGCTTCGTTCGACATTCATTGTGCCGACATCGAATCGTCAACTGCCGGAATCCTTGAGGCTGTCCACTACACGGCCGAAGCTGGAAGAAGACCGTCATGAGGGTTCTCGGGCAGAGCAAGGCGAGAACGACCGCACTTCGGCGCCGTGCGTATGGCTGTGGCTTCGTGGGCCTGGTTCTGTGCTCGGTCTCGTTTGCGCAGACTCCACCGTCCGATGGCGAGAATCACAGAGTTCCGTATGCACGACAGGTTCGCCAGCCAGCCGATCCGGAAAAGACCAGCCATGTTGCGGCGACGGCAGAGCAAATTCGTCTGGTGCTGGCGAAGGATCCTGGGTTACTAGTTGAATTGGAACGCATTGTAGAAAAAGACGCGATTGCAAAAGGGCAACTCGTTGAGGATTCCGACCTTACGGAGCAAGCTATTTTTGATCGTCTTGACGATGACCCCGCCTTACGTGCCGTCGCTACAAGGCTGCTCCAACGCTACGGCTATTTGTCGCCCAGGGTAAATCCGGATTCCGAGATTGGCAAAGAGCAAGAACTCATTCTCAAAGAGCGCGCACGTCGGCTTGTCCAGATTGAAGCCCAGGAAGATGCCGAGTCCACGCACTCGCGGACGAATTCAGGGGAATCGACTTCGTTGGCGAACACTCCGATGTGCGATTTGCCAAATAACTGGAATTGTCGAGACAGCGCGCCCCCTCACCCGCGCACCAACTCCGGACCGGCCGTCGAGCCGCCGGGTACCCCACCCGATCTCCCGCTGGTTCCCGTGCCCCCGACGCAACTGAATGGCTCGACGCTAATCCAGACACGATGGCTCAGCGGAAGCATGCCGGGGGGCACAAACGACGCAGAATCAAACGGCGTCATGCGCATGGCGGCCGCCATGAACGGGTCTCGCGACGGATCCGCCCCTCCGCTTCCACCGGAAGATTTGGAACGTTATCTTGCCCACGCCAGGACAGCGACGGCGAACTCGGACGACAACTCCGTCCCAATCGATTCCGGAAAGGAAGCAGCTTACCGCAGGAAAGACCCGCCTGCTTCCTCGGTAATGAAAACAACAAAAGATGTCAACCGGTATCCCGGGGGAGATTCTCCGCAGGGAGCCATTGTGTCCAAAGCCAACCCGTATTCGGATGTGCCGTCGCTTGTTGATCTTTATGTTCAAGTATCGTCCCGCAGCAGGCCCCCGATACGGTTTGGCACAGACATACTCACTCCGAGCGCTCAAGAGTCGGGCGCCATCACGATGGATGTGCCGGTCGGCCCGGACTATGTCGTTGGTCCGGGGGACGGGCTGGCCATCGATCTCTGGGGAGGGATGACGCAGCGCTTGCAGCGAACTGTAGACAATGAAGGACGCATTTCGTTGCCCGAATATGGCCCGGTTTTGGTAAGTGGAAAAAGCCTCGGTGAGGTGCAATTCGACCTGCAGCAACTGCTGCGCACGCAACTGCGAGACGTATCCGCGGATGTGTCCCTCTCACGACTTCGAACCGTGCGGGTTTATGTAGTTGGTGAGGTGGCCAATCCCGGCGCCTATGAGGTCAGTGCTCTTTCCAGTCCGTTGAACGCCCTGGTCGCCGCGGGCGGGCTGAACGAACATGGCTCACTTCGGGCCATCAAGCATTATCGAGGGAAAGAGCTAATTGAAGTCGTGGACGCGTATGAACTTTTATTACAGGGGGTCCGGCCAGATCAGAAAAGGTTGCAGGACGGTGACTCTCTGCTGGTGCCTCCGGTTGGCCCCCAAGTCACGGTTGAAGGGATGGTTCGCCGTCCCGCGATCTACGAAATTCGGGGCAACCTCTCGCTCGGAGAAGCGTTGGACCTTGCCGGTGGAGTGCTTCCTGCGGCAGCGCTGAAACACGTGGAAGTGGAACGTCTGGTGGCGCACGAGAGTCGGACGATGTTCAGCCTCGATCTTTCCGAGACAGAGAACCGCGCCGCCGACGAATCGCAGCTCCGCAGGTTCCAGGTGCAAGACGGCGATCGCATCCACATTTTCCCCATCGCACCGTACAACCAGAAGGCCATCTATCTCGAAGGGCATGTGCTCCGGCCCGGTCGCTATTCGTTCAAGGAGGGCATGACACTAAAAGATTTGATCGCATCCTATGCTGACCTTTTGCCGGAGCCGGCTGGGAAATACGCGGAGATCATTCGACTGAATCCACCGGACTATCGTCCAACGGTTGAAAGTTTCGACTTGTCCGTCGCTCTTTCCGAGAACGGCAAGACGCCGGAACTAAGGCCCCTCGATACCGTGCGGATTTTCAGCAAATACGATTTCGAACCGGCCCCCGAAGTCTGGATCGACGGGGAAGTGCGGGCTCCCGGGCAGTACACGACTTCCGGTCAAGCACATGTTCGCGATGCGATCTACCTTGCCGGCGGGGTAACCATTGACGCCGCCATGAATTCCGCGCAGGTTTTCCGCCTGAGCAAGGATGGCAACCTAAAGATTCTTAGCGTCAACTTGGGCGAGGCTCTCGCAGGTAACCCCGCCGACAATCTGCTCCTTCAGGCTAGCGATCGCATCGTTGTTCACCGCAATACCTCAACGCTTGAACCACCACTGGTCTACGTGAAAGGGGACGTTGCGAGTCCCGGGCGTTATCCGCTGAGTCCGAACATGCGCGTCGAAGACCTCGTGCAGGTTGCAGGGGGTTTAAAACCAAGTGCCGATCTGCACAGCGCGATCCTCGCTCACCGCAGCGACGGCCAGCCTGGCGCGAATGAAATCGAAAATCTAACCGTAAATCTCGGCGAGGCCATGTCCGGGCAGCCGAATGAGAACAGAATTCTCTCCAACGGTGACGTGCTCACCATCCGTCAGAACGCCTCGTGGCACGATCTCGGAGCTACCGTGACTGTTCAGGGTGAAGTGGAACATCCGGGAACGTACGGCATTCGCCCGGGAGAGTCGCTAAGTTCCGTGCTGCAAAAGGCCGGAGGCTTTACGCCGCAAGCCTATCCGTACGGCCTCGTGTTGACCCGCCGGCAAGTTCGTGACCTCGAGATGAAATCCCACGAAGAACTTGTCGCCCGGGTGAAGGCCGAACAAACGCAATTGAAGGCCCTTCCCGAGAATGATCAGGACCAGAAGAACCTGAAACTGACCGCCATCGCCCAGACGGACACGACCCTCGCGCAACTCGAGACTCATCTGCCGGTGGGCCGTGTCGTGCTTAACGCCACACTCGACGAAAAATCGTTTGACCGGGTCGCGGCCGAGACCCCTCTTACCAACGGGGATGTCATTCGTGTGCCGAAAAAGCCGCATTACGTGATGGTTCAGGGCCAGGTTTTCAACCCCACGGCAGTCGGTTACGTATCCGGAAGGAGCGCGAACTGGTATTTGAGTCAGGCGGGTGGATTGACCGAACTGGCTGACAAGAAGGCGATGTTCGTGATCCGCGCCGACGGTTCCGTTTTAGCTGCCAAAAACAATCACACCGCCTGGTCCGGCGATCCCATGGACGCTGTGCTGATGCCGGGTGACGTGATTGTGGTTCCGGAAAAGGCGCCCAAAGTCGCGGCGCGCAATTGGACCACGTTGATGCAGTCGGCGCAGGTAGCGACTTCGGTCGCTCTTGCGGTTGCGTACCTGAAACCCTAGTAGAACTGTCGAGCCCGGATGAAAGGAAGCACATTGGCGCGCTGTTTCATGATCGCGAATATGACCCTGTCCGCTGCAGGAGTGTGTTGCGCAATCCCGCAGGAGCAAGAGGGCGGAAATAGCGCCAGGGAATCCGCACCGCCGATGGATCACCCCGTTGCCGTGAAGGCTTACAAAAATGCCATTCCGCCTCGTTCCGCATGGCTGGCAGATTTCCGCGATGATGCCGTGGGCCTTTCGAGCCGTTTGGTTGGCGACCAAAAGGAAATTTGGACCAGTCCGTTGCAACTGCGGCTATCGGACGCGCAGTGGCTCGTGCCGGTCACCGGCATAACTACCGCGGCGTTTCTCACGGACAGCAGTTTCAGCAAAGCTCTTCCTAACAGCACGCTGAACACCTTCAAAGATATTCGGTTCGCAGGTGTAGTGGCGCTGGGAGCGGCTTCCGGCGGGATTTATCTGTGGAGTCTTCATACGCATGATCCCCATCAGCGTGAAACGGGTCTGCTCGCGACGGAAGCCGTAGTCGATTCGCTTGTAGTCACCGAAGCGATTAAATTCGCCATAACTCGTCAGCGGCCGCTTCAAGGAAACGGTCAAGGCCAGTTCTTTCAAGGGGGCACCTCGTTTCCTTCCAACCATTCGGCAGCGGCCTGGGCAGCCGCCGGAATCCTGGCGCACGAATACCACGGTCCTTTGACAAAGCTGTTCGCGTACGGCCTGGCGTCCGCCGTCAGCGTTGCCAGTGTGGGGAGCAAAGAGCATTTTCCGTCGGACGTCCTCATCGGCAGCGGGTTGGGGTGGCTGATTTCCGAATCCGTCTACCGGCGGCACCACAACCCGGAACTCGGTGGTGCGGCGTGGAATCCGATCGGCTCCCTTTTTCATGACAGTGAATCGGGCCCGCCCCGATATCCGGGCTCAACCTACGTTCCGCTCGACAGCTGGGTCTACCAAGCCTTTGATCGATTAACAGCGCTGGGGTATTTATCCAGCTCGTATCCTGGCAGCCGACCTTGGTCGCGCCAGCAATGCGCGCACCTGTTAGTAAGCGCCGACGAGGCGTTTTCGAAATCGGGCGGATTCCATTCTCCTATCGACTCCCAAATCGGGGCGTTACTCCAGGCACTGCATCGGGAGTTCGCTCAGGAGGAAGCGACTTTCGGTGGACCCAATCGCTCGGCTGATCTGAGGTCCATCTACACGCGTACCGTAAGTGCGAGTGGAGCCGTTTTGACCGATGGTTACCACTTCGGCCAAACCTACGCTTATGACTATGGCCGTCCTTTTCGCCGCGGCACGAATTTGATCGATGGCGTGTCAGCCAGCGCGACGTATGGAACCTTATTTTTCTATTTCAGTGGCGAGTATCAGCACGCACCGGGTGCACCTGCTCTATCCGCCGATGTTCGGGGCTTCATTACCGAGCGGGACAAGGGCCCTGCCCCCTCGGACGCTCCTTTCGCTCCCGTCAACCGGTTTGCGCTGCTGGATGCGTATGCCGGAATCAATCTGCAAGGGTGGCAAATCACATTCGGAAATCAAAGTCTCTCCTGGGGGCCGGGCATTGGTGGCTCGCTGCTGATCAGTGACAACGCCGCGCCTTTTCCCATGCTGCGCGTCGCTCCCGTACAGCCCCTCGAAATCCCGGGTATTTCCAAAATTGTTGGCCCCTTTACCCTGGAACAGTTTGTCGGCCGGCTCGATGGACATGCCGGTCCCTCTCAGCCTTGGATTTATGGACAAAGACTGAACATCAAGCCATTTCCCTCATGGGACTTTGCCTACAGCCGAACCACGATGCTTGGAGGGACGGGCGCAAACCCGATCACCGCTGGCAACGTTCTTCGAAGCTTTGCCGGCCAGGTCGACCCTGCCCTGAACAGCGTACCCGGCGATACAAGAACCTCGGTGGACTGGACGTGGCGGGTACCCGGGATTCATGACTGGATCACTCTGTATGGTGAGTTGGAAGACGACGACGATTTTATTCCACTGCAAAATCCGGCGAAGAGTGTTCTCCGCCCCGGCATCTATTTTCCCCGCCTTCCGCTGCTTCCGAAATTCGACCTGCACTTTGAATATACGTCCTCGACCACTCCGGGGCGCGCATCGTTTCAAAACCACGGCAACCTGAACTACTGGAATCTCAATTATCCCGGCGGATACACCAACCACGGAAATCTCATGGGCAACACGGTCGGGCGCGAGGGTGTTTCCTTGCAGGCGTGGATTCGCTATTGGGCTTCCCCGAATCAGACTCTGGATTTTTCCTGGAAACAGAATGTCGTCCTTAAGGACTACGTGCCGGGCGGCGGAAAGTGGCAGGACTACCAGGCGGCTTACTCGGTCACCACGCGATCGGGCGTATCTCTAAAAGCGTTTCTCCAGTTCGAACATATTTTTTCGTACCCTTTGTTGTTTCCTGGCTCTCGAAATAACGTTACCGCTTCGATCGAACTCGGTTTTCTGCCGCAATGGCGCCGTTTTGCGAATGCTCCAGCCCTCTTGAAAAGCTCGCGGACAAATCCGAACGAGGAGAGCTCCTTACCATGAGTTCGATTCCTGCCAACACTCCAGCGGAGATTATGAGCCAACAAATCGACCGAGCGCGCGCCGAACAGGTTCACCAGGAACATCTGGAGCGTCGCGGCCGCAAGATTGCCAGGATCGGCAGGCTTTGGAACGAAAGGAAACTGCTGGCCAAGTTCACCGCCGTTGGCGCTGCCGCCGCAGTTCTAATCGCGCTGCTGATTCCGTCTCGCTATGCCTCGACCACCCGCCTAATGCCACCGGACCCGCCCGCGGGGCAGGGCATGGCCTTACTTGCCGGCATTGCCGGAAAGATGGGGGTCCTCGGATCGCTCGGCGGAGACCTGTTGGGGATGAACACCTCGGCAGAATTATTCGCTGGCGTTCTGGAAAGTCGCACCGTGCAGAATGAGCTCATTGAGAAATTTGATCTGCGCAAGGTTTACGGCGAACAACGGTGGGTCGATGCGCGCAAAGAGCTTTCCCGACAAACGGACATCTCCATTGACCGCAAAAGTGGAATCCTTACGATTCAAGTCACGGACCGCGATCCAAGGCGTGCCAGTGCGCTTGCGCAAGAATATGCGGCGCAGCTCAACAATGTGGTCACCCTGCTGAACACTTCGTCGGCCCATCGCGAACGGCTTTTTCTCGAACAGCGTCTTGGGCAGGTCAAGACGGAATTGGAATTTGCGGAAAAAGACTTCAGTCGGTTCGCCAGCAAGAACGCCGCAATTGATATCAAGGAGCAAGGTAAGGCCATGGTCGAGGCGGTTGCTATTGTGGAAGGCCAGTTGATCGCGGCACAGACGGAGTTGCAAGGATTACGGCAGGTTTTCACCGACCAGAATATTCGCATTCGCACCACCCAGGCTCGTGTCGATGAACTCAAGCGCCAGCTCTTGAAAATGGGGGGGAAACCTGAGGCTGAGACCGCCGGTCAAATGAAAGAGGCGGAACTCTATCCCAGCATTCGCAAGCTGCCCCTTTTGGGCGTAACCTACGCGGACCTTTACCGCAGGATGAAGGTAGAAGAAACCGTTTTCGAAACGCTCACCCAGCAATACGAAATTGCCAAGGTTCAGGAAGCCAAGGAAATACCAAGCGTCAAGGTCTTGGACCCACCGGAAATTCCCGAGAAAAAGGTCTTCCCTCCGCGGCTTCTTTTGACGTTCTTGGGAGGAGTAGTTGCTCTGGCCGTTGGCTCGTGTTGGGTGCTGGGAAACGATCACTGGGCAAAAATCGACCCCAACGATCCCGGGAAAATTCTAGTTCTTAACATGGTTCAGAGCGTTAAGCCGCCGCTCGAGTACATCGTGCAACGGCGGAGTGCGCTGGCGGAAGGTGGGAAAAAACATTTGGAACGGTTGCGTGGCGAGTCCGGCCCGCTGGAAACGAGGTCCTAGTGTCAAGAATCGGTCTTCGAATCCGGAGGCTTTCCTGATGGCTGCCGTCTGTGTTGTCGGCCTGTTTCTGGCTACTCTCGTCGGCGTTCTGCTACCGGATATTCCCGAGGTCCTCATTCCCGTCGGGTTCTGCCTTTTGATCGCGGCGCTGGTTTTAGTTCGAAGGACCGCCTCGCGTCGTATGGGTACAACGAAAACGCTTTGCGCTTTGTTTTTCTCGCTCGCCACGGCCCATATCTTTATTGGCTTCCTGCTCGCCGGTTTGACGACCTCGCATACCTCGATTCGCTCGAACGCCGACGTCTATTTCGCAAACGCCTTGCTCATTAACAGCGTCGGCTTGCTCGCCGCCGCCCTGGGGTTCAGTTGGAAAATGAACGGCCCGAGCACCAGAGCGGATTGCTCCCTTCCTGTTCCTGTGGACTCGAACTCACTCCAGAACTTGTTCTACTTCTTCTTGCTTGGCGGCTCCGCCATCATGTTCGCAGTCTATTGGCGGCTGGGCTTCCTGGATTACCTGACCGCTCCGACCAAGTGGCCATTCCTGCGTTACATAACCAGTGATCTCGCGGGCGGCTCCGCAGCGGATGAGTGGTTTGCAAATCGCGCGATGGACTTGCTTACCGTGGCGCTGCCCTTTCTTGTTTATCGCGTCGCGAAACGCCCGCGAATTCTCAACCTGGTACTGATCGTTCTTGGTTTCGTGGCCCTGTTATTGCCGCTTCGCCGCGCCAATCTCTTGGGTGTGATTTTCGCTTCTTTGATTCTCATTGGCATCGGACACCATGATGTTTACGGTTTGACCCGTCGATGGATATTGACCGGCATCTCGCTTTACGTTTTCTCTCAGTGCTTGTTCTTAGCTGGAGTTCTCGCGCGCGATCTGACACCGCAGGCCGTGCTGGCCGTTTCCAGCACGGCGTTGCCCGAAGTTCGCGATCTTGCCTGGACGCTCAACCGCCTCGATGGCCAGAAACTGGACGGCACGACCTTCGCTCAGGCCCTCATCCCTCTGCCCAGCATTGCCAGCGACTGGAGCGCGAAACATAGTCTCCGCGCGATTAGCACCAAACTGATCGGTGTCGATCAGAGCGGGCAGAGCGGTGGGTTGCGACTCACCTTGATGGGTGAAGGCTTCATCAACTTTGGCTATCTCGGGGCCATCGCGGTGAGCTTTTTTTGGGGTTGCGGCGTGGCGTGGTGCGAACAGCGGCTTCTCGTCATCGGGGGAACCCAATCGGAATTTGCGAATTACGTCTCCGTGATGTGTTTCGTCTGGTTCTGCTTCCTAATCTATCTTGCCGGAACCCAGGCTGCCGCTTTCGTTAAAGTGGGCGCGTTTCTCGTGCTGGCGGCGGGATGGCTTTGCAGATATCGCCCCGCTCCTGCGAGCTGCAGCGAAATGTATCCCCGCGAAACAGGAATTTCGTATGTCAGCGGGGAGCGATTGCAGGGTTTTTCAGGTTGAGATGGCATGAAAGCCGTTTTGCAAAATCTGGCGAGCGTGTTGGGCGGTGAAGCCGCGGTGCGCCTGGCAAACCTCGCCGTCGTCCTCTTTATCGCGCGGGGGTATGGCGGAACCGTACTCGGTGCTTATGCCGTTAGCGTTGCGATGGTCACCGTCGTGGTGATGTTTGCCGACAACGGGTTGCAAATTGCGGCGATTACTCAGCTAAGTGACGGACTTCTCGGCCGCAATCATACCGTCGGTCGGCTGACGTTTGCCAAAACCGTGCTGCTCGTCGCCGCGATCCTGTTGCTGGTTGTCATTGCCACTTGGACCGGGAGAAAACAGCTTGTCTGGGAGATCGGATTTTGGGTCGCGCTCCGCATGGTTGTTCAGTCTTACTCCCAATTGCAAATGGCGATTCTCAAATCTGTCTCACGGGCGAACGTAATTGGAATCATCCAGTTTCTGCACAGTTCCATTCTCTTCCTTGGAATCGGGTGCGCTTTCAAACTCGGCTGGGACATATTTGCTTTGCTGGGGTGGGTGACATTCTGTCAGTTCGTTGAACTGGTCTTGGGAGTAGGGGTTCTCTATCGAAGCGGCATTCTGCCTCGTTGGCCCGGGCGGCTCCAGCTCGTCACGACCCTGAAGATGGCCGCGCCCTTCGGGATCGCCTACGGTTTAGCCAACCTGATTATCCGCTCGGACACCATCATTCTATCGACCTTCACCTCCTTGGCTGGAGTAGGAGTCTTTTCAGCCGCCAACACGATCCTGCTGATGGTTTATCTGAGTTCGTGGTTGTTCAGCAGTGTTCTCCTGCCAGAGATGGTCCCTCTCGCCCGGAAGCCCGAAAACCTGGCGGCCTATTCGAACCAATGGGTACGTCGGGTGCTCTGGATTACGGTTCCCGGTGCACTCCTCTTGTCCGCGGCGGCTCCTCGCGGCCTCATTCTCTTCTACGGTGCGAATTTCGCTAGTAGTGGACTCGTTGGCTCGGCCATGGCCTTGGCCTGTCCTTTCATTGTCCTGAACTCGATCTATACGGCCCGCGTTATCGCGGTCAATCGACGAAGCGTCTTTCTCGGGATCTATGGCGTGGGGGCCTTGGCCACCGTAGCTCTGGATTTCATTCTCGGGCGTGCATTTGGGCCGCCAGGAATCGCGGTCGCGATTGTCCTGCGAGAAGCGGGAATGCTTTTCGGTTTCTGGTTTCTCGTTTCTTATCCCGCTCCGTCCACGGCGGAGCTAAAGGTACGAGCCGTTCCGGAGGAAGTCGAAACGCCTTTGGGGTGTCCATGAGGTCGCACGGTTGCCCATGACCAAGACTGTCACAATCGACGCGCGTTGGCTGGTGGGGGGGATCGGTACGTACACGAGGAACCTGCTCCAGGAATTCCATGACCATGCGAACGGCTTCGAGATACAGGCCATCGTCCGGGAACGGGATTCTGCCAGCGTTCGCACGTTCTGCGACGATGTAACCGTTGTCGACGTGCCCATCTATACGTTCCTCGAACAATTACTGATCGCCCGCGCTTCCCGTCACTCTGACCTTCTGCACGTTCCGCATTTCAACGCACCGCTTCTTCATCGTGGACCGCTGATTGTCTCCATCATGGACGTAATTCACCTCAGTTCGCCGGCATACCGGCGCAAATGGAGCACGCTCTTTTACGCCAGGCCGATGCTGAACGCTGTTGCGCGGAGAGCGGATCACATTGTCACGGTTTCCAATTTCTCGAAAAACCAGATCATGCAGACATTGGGCATTCCTGGATCGCGAATTACGGTCATACCCTGCGGTGTCGGGAAAGAGTTTACTGCCAGCCTCTTGCCCTCCGAGTCTCAAGGAGTGGCCCGGACGCTGGGGCTCCAGCTTCCCTTTATTCTCTACGTCGGCAATCTGAAGCCGCACAAAAATGTCAAAACTCTGCTCCGCGCATTCGCACATCTTCGAAAACGCAGGGGATTGCGCCATTCGCTTCTGATCGTAGGCGACGACACGCGATGGAAGCCTGCCGTGGTCCAGGAGTGCCGGAATCTCGGCATGGGTGAGTGCACCACCTTTGCACCAAAGTTATCGCAGTCCGTTCTTCCTCTTGTTTACGCTGCCGCAGATCTCCTGGTTATGCCTTCCACAGTAGAGGGCTTTGGTCTGCCGGTTCTCGAGGCGATGGCCTGCGGTACGCCGGTAGTTGCTTCTTCGGCCGCAAGTCTTCCGGAAGTGGCAGGCCGTGCGGCGCTTTATTTTGATCCGCGGAGCGCTGAGGAATTGGCCGTCCAAATCGAACGAATTCTGCAGACGCCCGGGCTACGAGCCTCCCTGCGAGAGTTGGGAATTGAGAGGGCCAGGCAATTTTCCTGGGAGGAGGCCGCACGCCGCCACATTGACCTCTACAGCGGATTGCTTGGTGTGAATTAATGAGAACGAATCTACAACATGCAACGCGAGACGCGGACACTTCCCTCGCCGCGAAAGTCAAAGCGTTTTCACGACGCCAAATCCTTTCGCGCTCGGCAATCGAGCGATGGGAGCAGTTTGCCCAGTCAAATCCCTATCGGTACATCCTAACCACGCCGCAGTGGGTCGATGCTCGTGAATTCTGGAAGACCGGTGAGCACACCATTGAGACCGAAATTCTTCCGTTCCTCAGGCGTTATCACGTGCGGATGCATTGTGGCTTGGAATTGGGGTGTGGCATCGGCCGCCTCGTTGTTCCGCTTGCGTCTTATTTCCAGCGCGTTGTCGGCGTGGACGTTTCTCCGTCGATGATTCAGCGCGGCAAATCCTTCGCCCGCGACAACGGCATCCATAACGTTTCCTTTCGCGCGATCAGCGGGCCCGAAGACTTCTTGCACCAGTGTGGTGAACTGACAGGTTTTTGTGACCTTGTTTACTCGATCCTGGTCTTCCAACACATTCCCGATTTTTCGATGATTGAGGGTTACTTGCACGTGATCCGGGTTCTATTGCACGAGCGGGGCCTGGCTTACTTGCAGTTCGATACGCGACCGAGGAGCGTGGCCTACCGTTTCAAGACGCAGTTACCCGATTTCTTGTTGCCTCGCTTCTGGCGGCGAGGTATTCGGAGGATTCGTCGATCGCCGGATGAAATCGCGGGGGCCATCAGGCGTGCGGGTCTCGAAATTGTGGCGCAGCACTCGCCGTGCAGCGCCTACCACCAATATGTGCTTCGAATTCATAGAGGCCAATCGGAGACCAAATGACAACCCGCCTCGAACCCCTACCCTTCCCGGTCGCGCCCCGTCCGGCGGCGCCAGTTTCGCCGCTCGGACATCTGCGAATCGCTATCGTGCATTATTGGTTAGTCACCCATCGCGGTGGTGAACGTGTCGTCGAAGAGATCGCCGGGATGTTTCCGCAGGCAGATCTATTTTCCCTGGTAGTGGACTGGAAGACCCTTTCGAAAAGTCTGCGGCACCGCTCGATCACCACGTCTTTCCTGCAGGCCCTTCCGGGAAGCAGGCGATTGCACCGGAAATTGCTACCGCTGTATCCGTTGGCGCTCGAGCAGTTTGATTTAAGCCGCTACGATCTGGTTCTGAGTTCGGAATCTGGCCCCGCGAAAGGTGTTCTCACGTCGTCCAACACCTGCCACGTCTGCTACTGCCATTCGCCGATGCGCTATCTGTGGGACTTCTACCATCGAAGTCGATCGACACTGGCACCGTGGTCCCGGCCACTCTTCACGTGCGCTTCTCACTATCTGCGCCTATGGGACGCTACATCGGCAAATCGCGTGGACTATTTCGTCGCCAATTCTCGAAATGTCGCCGCCCGGATTCGCAAGCATTATCGGCGGGACGCTACGGTCATCTACCCGCCGGTGAATGTCGGAGCGGGGTACCTGTCAGAGGAAATTGAAGATTATTACCTCGTCGTGGGCCAACTCGTCGACTACAAGCGAATGGACCTGGCCATTTCCGCCTGCAATCAATTGGGTCGCCGCCTGCGAGTGGTCGGTGAAGGAGAGTGCTACGCGCGGTTACGTAAGCTGGCGGGCCCCACGATTCAGTTCTGCGGCGGGCTTAGCGATGAGGACCTGCATGAACAATACGCGCATTGCCGTGCGCTGCTGTTTCCCGGCGAAGAGGATTTCGGCATCGTTCCGGTTGAAGCACTCTCTTTCGGACGACCCGTGATTGCCTATGGACGCGGCGGTGTTACAGAAACAGTTATGGGCCTTTCTGATGAAGCGGGTGTCGCACCGGAGAATGCCACCGGAGTATTTGTTGCTGAGCAATCGTCCGAGCTCATGGCCGCAGCGATTCAGAGGTTTGAAGCTGTGGAGCACAGATTTCGCCCTGCGTTTATCAAGCAACAGGCTGACCGCTTTGCACCCTCCCGCTTTCAGCAGAAGTTTGGAACCTACCTAAGCGGCAAGTGGGAAGAGTTTCGCAGCGATTTGTAAGCTCATGATCCGTCGACGACTCAAAAGCGCGCACTTTTACCTCAGTCTTGCGGTATTTCTGCTGCCGCTCGCCGCTTTTAGCGTCGCCGGTTATGTGCGGTTTGCCACCCACATGCTTCCTCATTACTCGGCTGACGTGGATTCGCGCTCCTATTTTGCTTTGTTGCTTCTCACCACCATTTTGTGGGCCATTGTGGCAGAGCACTTCGGCCTTACCTCGATCGAGAATCACCTCCTCGCCGCCCCGAAGCCTCGGCGTGTGTTGAATGCCTGTCTGGTTACTTTTGTTGCCGTTCTGGCGGCAACCTTTTTCTATCGGGACATTACTTTCTCGCGGCTGTTTATTTGGATGAGCGGGGTGAATCTTCTTGTCTTCACCTGGTGTGTGCAGGGAATCTTTGCGCGCGCTTGGGTGAGAAGTACATCTCGCCAGAATCCCGGCTTCCAAGTGTTGATCATTGGCGCGGACGAG
>Ga0306920_100001734_pt1 | contig 27117 bp, 20 predicted proteins | sample flu12Cox44000170_FD_204666 | JGI IMG/M metagenome (GOLD analysis project Ga0306920, IMG submission 204666) | Lab enrichment of tropical soil microbial communities from Luquillo Experimental Forest, Puerto Rico - flux4day.12C.oxic.44.000.170 (v2)... | ecosystem: Environmental > Terrestrial >... | reverse complement strand
CTGACCACGCCGTGAACCGCATTGTGCCAACCAAGTCTTTGGGAGCAGGAATTGATCGTATTCCGAAAGCGACGCTCGATCATGTCTTCACCCCGGAGTGGGCAGAGCGCGTTCTGTCGTCCGGGTGGCAGACAATCACTTATCGGCAGAACACCGAGCTGTTCGTGCAAGCCTGGCATTGGAATCCGCAGGGCACGTGGAGCGACCCGGCCGGCAAAGGATACTTCACCGGCAACGCGACGCCGGGCGAACCGATTCGTGAGTCCTATGGATATGACCTGCCGCACCGCGGCTTCACACGCAACGACGGGACAGGCAACAGCGGTTACTCCCGCCTCGATGACGGGGACATCGAAACCTATTGGAAGAGCAATCCATACCTCGCAAAAGCCTTTACTGGCGAAGACGATTCGCTGCACCCGCAGTGGGTCATTCTCGATTTCGCTACACCGCAGCCGGTCGACTCACTCCGCATCGCATGGGCCGAACCTTACGCGCGCCAGTACGTCGTGCAGTATTGGACGGGCGAACTCGATCCGGTTCACTACCCCACCAAGGGCGTATGGCAGGGGTTTCCCGACGGCACGATTACCGATGGCAAAGGCGGCACGGTCACCCTGCGGCTCAGTTCTTCGCCGACAACAGTTCGATATGTTCGCATCTGGATGACGGTGTCCTCGGATACCTGCGATACCCATGGCTCGGGCGACAAGCGAAACTGCGTCGGTTTCGCAATTCGTGAACTGTATGCCGGGACATCCTCACCGGGTGGCTCCTTCCAAGACCTGATGCGGCATACGCCCGACCAGGACCAGACCACGACCTACTGCTCGTCGGTTGATCCCTGGCACGAAGCATCAAACCTCGATACGGTACCGCGGGTCCAGGTGGGATTTGATCTCTTCTACCAAAGCGGCTATACGCGCGGTCTGCCCGCCATGATTCCTGTTGCGCTGGCGTATGGCACGCCGGAAGACTCTGCCGCACAGATCGCGTATATCGAAGCGCGAAAATATCCCATTTCCTACATCGAAATGGGTGAAGAGGCCGATGGCCAATTCATGATGCCGGAGGACTATGGGGCACTTTATGTGCAGTGGGCCACGGCGCTGCACAAGGTTGATCCGGCGCTCAAGCTCGGGGGCCCAGTGTTCACCGGACAGAACAAAGACATCGAGATGTGGCCGGATGCAAGCGGACGCACCTCCTGGCTGGGCCGCTTCCTGGTTTACTTAAGGGAACACGGACACCTGCAGGACCTCGCGTTCTATCCCTTCGAGCACTATCCGCTTCCTCCCTGTACGGTGCAATGGGGCAGTCTCTACGATGAGCCAACGTTAATTTCGCACATTATGCAGGTGTGGCGCGACGACGGCTTACCCAACAATGTCCCTATGTTCGTTACGGAAACCAATTTGTCCTGGGAGTCAGGCGAGTCGTTCCCCGACATCTTTGGCGCGTTGTGGGAAGCCGACTATGTTGGCGCGTTCTTCACCGCAGGAGGAAAGGCGACGTATTACTTCCATTATCTTCCCTCGCCACTCTCGCACGGATGCGCCGGATCTATTGGGACTTTTGCCATGTTCTCTGTCGATAAGGATTACAAATTCGAACAGCTGCTGTCGCAGTTCTTTGCCAGCCAACTGATCACGCATGAATGGGTACAGCCCGGCAATGGTGAGCACGTTGTCTTTCCGGCCCAAAGCGATATTACCGACGGCACCGGCCGCGCAGTGGTCACGGCATACGCGCTTGCCCGTCCGGACGGAGATTATGCAGTGATGCTGGTCAACAAAGACCAGTTCACCCCGCACAGCGTGAAAATAGTCTTTGAGAATGCCAAAACACAGCGATCCTTCGCCGGACAGGTAAACGTTGCGACCTTTGGTAAGACGCAGTACCAATGGCATCCGACGCCGACAGGTGGAAGGGCCGATCCTGATGGACCAATCGGGCGCAGCACCATGTCGGCAAACAATGAGACCGGCTACTTGCTGCCGGCAGCGTCGATCACCGTGATCCGAGGAAAATTGTCGTCGCGGTGAGTCGGGCGGGGTCGTTTCCCGCCAAGCTGGGCCGGCCTGTTCCGCAGTGAAGGCGTTTCGCACCTCTGTCCGCATCCGGACAGCAATGTCTGCTCTTGGATGGTCATTGCCCGAAAACTTCTTAATCCCTGGAAACTTATGACGTGAAATCAGCGTAATACCTGGCAGGCCCTTTGGCCCAAGGGCTGCGGTCTGGTCAGACCAGGAAGGGCCGGCATGCAAGCGCTGCTACAGGATCTTCGGTTCGCCTTTCGCCAGATACGCAATAATCCCGGATTCGCCATCGTCGCTGTACTGTCACTGGCCCTGGGTATCGGCGCGACGACGGCGGTCTTCAGCGTGATCTACGGTGTCCTGCTCAATCCTTACCCATACAAGAATGCCGACCGCATGATGCATGTGGAGGTCCACAGCCGGCAGTACGGTGGCCGCGGCCTGCTGTTCGTGAACCGGCAGGAATACCAGGAACTGCTGGCAGCCAGGTCAATTGAGGATTCCTTCGCGGTCTACGGGGAGACGCGAACGGTGACCAGCGGCGACCTTCCCGCTTCCGCACTGGTCGCGCTGAACACGCCCAACATGTTTGAATTTCTGGGTGTGCCCGCCCTGCTGGGGAGGACGTTTAACCCCGGGGATGCGCCTGGTGAGCAAGCGCCCCCCATCGCGGTCTTGAGCTACCTGTTCTGGCATCGCCAGTTCGGCGGCCAGAAAGACATTATCGGCAAGACCATCGATCTCGACCACGTGCAGTACACGATCCTTGGCGTCATGCCGCCGCGATTCACCTGGTACGACGCCGACGTTTACATTCCGGTTCCGTTCTCGGCCGACTTGCGACAGCATCGCAACGCGTTCTCGCGCCTGCGTCCCGGGATGCCTTACTCCACGGCTGAAGCCGAGTTGGGCGTACTGGTTTCCCGCTGGACCCAGCAGGATCCGCAGGCATATCCCAAAGACACGCACATCAAGATCGTCAGCCTCAACGAAGAGGTAATGGGTCGTTTCGAGGGCACACTGCTCTTGTTATTCGGCGCCGTCGTATTGCTGCTGCTGGTGGGCTGTGGCAACGTCTCGATCATGTTGCTGGCTCGAGGCAGTGCGCGCCAGCATGAGCTGGCAGTTCGGTCCTCTGTGGGAGCGAGCCAGGCTCGCATCATTCGCCAACTGCTCACCGAGTCCGTACTGCTCTCGGCGGTCGGAGGCGTCTTCGGCGTGTTACTCGCCTTCGGCGGCGTGGCTCTGATCAGAGCTTGGCTGCCACATTACTCCTTCCCGCACGAAGCCGCTATTGGTGTGAGCCTTCCGGTGTTGACGGTGACGGCTGCCATCGCAATCCTCACAGGAATCATCTTTGGCATATCACCCGCCTGGCAGCTGTCGCGGCCAGAGGTAAGCCAGGTCATGATGCAGTCAGGGACGGCGCGTCTGGCTGGGTCAATGTATGCGCGCCGCACTCATGCCCTGCTGATTGGCGGGCAGGTAGCAGTCACCCTGCTGCTGTTGGCCGGAGCTGGCGCCGCCACACGAGCTTTCATGCAACGCTACCGTACGCCGCTGGGCTACGAGCCGGAGCAGATTTTGGCGTTCAACCTGGTTCTGCCGCGAGGTGCTTATCCCACTTGGGAGCAACGCAACGCGGCCTTTGAGCAGTTCCGCGAGGCGGTGGCTCACGCTCCCGGTGTGACCTCGGCATCCATTTCGACAACCTGGTTGCCACCCTTCCCCGGATTCAGCACCACCTTCGAGATCAAAGGCAAGCCGGTGCTCCAGGATCAACGCGCCAGTCTGACCCTGGCCAGCCCTCAACTATTCCCGACTCTTCACATACCTCTGCTTTACGGCCGGATCTTCGACGATGCGGAGGAGCAGCGTGCCGCGCATCTCGCGTTAGTGAATCAGGCTATGGTCGAACGGTACTTTGCCGGTAAGAATCCTGTTGGGCAGCATGTCCGCAGCGACACCCTAAAAATGGATCGACCAAACCTGGTTAGCATCAAAGACCCCGATGGCTGGCTGGAAATCGTCGGCGTCGTCGCTGACGTACGCAACGATGGAATCGAACATCCGCCGGCTCCGGCCATCTATTTGCCTGCGTCATTTATTTGTCGCCCCAGCATCAGCATGCTGGTGCGGACCGCGGGTGATCCGGACGCGACCTTACCGTCCATTCGCAGGCAGGTCCGGGAGATCAACGCGGATGTTGTCCTATCGAACGAGCACGCCCTGATATGGTGGTTGTGGACCGAGGCGTGGGGACGCGAGCGTTTCGTCGCAACCCTCTTTGGCGCCTTTGCCATGCTTGCCCTGGCACTGGCCGCAACCGGGCTTTACGGAGTCGTCTCTTACGCGGTTTCACAGCGCACCCGCGAGTTCGGGCTTCGCATGGCCGTGGGAGCACAAAAGCTCGATGTCGTCCACCTGGTGCTGAAATCGGCAGCTATCACGGTCGTTGCGGGAATCGCTGTGGGCATCGTGCTGAGTCTCGCGCTGAGCCGCATCGTGGCATCCTGGGCCGGAGGCAGCGCGCGTGATCCATTTACGTTGGTGATCGTGTCGGTCGTGCTATTGCTCGTAGTAGCCGTCGCCTGCATACTGCCGGCGAAGCGGGCAGCGTCGGTCGATCCCATGAGTGCACTGCGGACGGAATAGGTTCGGCCCCCCACGCGACACTGAAGGCTGGTTACTCAACGCTTACACCGCGTCGTTGTCATTCCAAAACCAGGACTGTCCCATCAGCGCCCGGTAACGTTTTCGCCTTGAGGTAAGCAAGATCCGAGACGAGGGATTCTTGCCAAGCTGGCACTTGTTTCGTGGGATTAATCGCAAATCCTTTCACTACGCGCCCGCTCGGCCTGCAAAGCAGCAGGTCGAAGGCTTGCGCTGCTGCTAAGTTTAGTCTCGCGATAACAGTTATAAGTGTTGAAGCGGTGCCGGAGGGTGTCACTTCGGCTGCGAAGTTAAGCGCCGCGCCTCGGGCAACGCGCTGGCAATGGTATCTCTGACCGCCGTCATCAGTGCCGCGCGGTCGGTATAGGTTCGAGAGTCAATCGGCGGATGCAAGACAGCCGTGGCTGTCCCTGGTTGCAGCTTGAGCTGACCTTTGGGCCAGCACTCGTACGTACCTAGCATGGTCACCGGAATCACCGGAATTCCCGACTCAATCGCCAGGTGGAATGGCCCTTTCTTGAAAGAAAGCAGCCGGCCATCGGCTGAGCGCGTACCTTCCGGGTAGATGACCATATGTAACCCTTGATGCAAGACTGCTATCGCCGCGTTCACGCTCTCGATTGCGGCTTCACGATCGCTGCGGTCGACGGGAACCATTGCGACCGTCTTCAGACCCGCCCCAAGCACCGGGACGCGGAATAGTTCTTTTTTTACCAGCACGGAACAGCGGCCAGGAATGGCCGGAATCAGAACTGGAGGATCCAGGTTCGAGACATGATTCGACATGAAGATGTAGTTCTGTCCGGGCTGCAAATTCTCCATGCCGCGAATCTCGATCTTCACTCCGATCAAGCGTACGCCCAGTGCGGCCAACCCTGTGCCGACCCGATAAATAGGATTGGCGTCGCCGGTGACAAGCGCCCAGATGAGCAGCGGTGGCCCAGTGATCAGGAGCGATAAGCCCCAAAATGTGAGCAACGAGATAACTCGAATCATGGCACGCCTCCGCCCTCGTCGTCGCCGTGCATCCACGCTGTCCGATGGGAGCGTTGCTCCGGAGTGGGCGAAGAATTGTCTTGCACTTCGTAAGACTGTTCAGCACGCGAAGCAAGGTGCAGTTTCACCCGGCGCTCTCCACATCGATTGGCGAGCGTCATTGTAATCGTGTCACCGGGATGCATCTTCGCGATGTCATCTTCAAACGCACCGTTTGCAGGCTCGCCATTCAACGTGACCACGCGATCACCTTTTGCGATCCCCGCTTTCTGAGCTTCGTTGTCGGGGTCCACCTCGACCACCTCGGGCTGTCCTCCGAGGTTGGCAGTCGTGCGGAATCCGGGCCAAGCGACGTTTGTAGTCCTTGTCGTCACGCGCAGACCGACAAATTCGAAGAATTCGTCGTAGGGGATCGGTTTCACACCAGAGACGTAGTCACGGAAGAATTGGCCGAAGCTCTTACCTGTGACCGTCTCTGCAGCCTCCTGCACGCCATAGGAGTCGCGAAAGTAACGATGCTGCTTCGCGTAATGTTGGTTCATCCACTGAAACAGATCGCGCAGTGACTTGCTTCCATTGGTGAGCTTGCGAATACGCAAGTCCAGCAGGATTCCAAGCAGCTGTCCCTTGTTGTAGTAGCTGACGCTTCGCTGCGGAGAGCGGTAAAACGCGTTGGTTTCGAACCAGGCATCAAGACTGGAGTCCTCCACCGACTGCCACACATGCGCTGGCCGCTGCTGCAACTCGGTAATGACCCTTCCGACCCCGTCTAAGTATTGCCGGTCGGTGACGAGCCCAGCGCGGACCAGCAACATGCCTGCCACCGTGCTGGTCACCCCTTCGCTGAACCACAGCGCGCGTGTGTCCTGCTCGCGCTGGTAGTCGATCGGCTCGAGCGACTGCGGACGGATGCGCTTCACATTCCACAAGTGAAAGAACTCATGTGCACTCACGTCTGCGACGCCTTCCAGATTACCCAACCTGTCGGAACTTACATCGATCGCCGTTCCGTACGCGTGTTCCATGCCTCCGCCGGCAGGGCCGTGAGGAAAGTGATACAGGAAGGTGTACTGGTCATAAGGACGGTCCTGCATCCAATCGACGCCAGCATGGGTGATCTTCTGCAATACCTCTTCGAGCCGGTCCATATTGAAGTCAGCCGGATTGCCGTGTACCACAATGCGATAGGTGGCCCCGTCCTGCTGAAACGACACTTCCTGAAGCTGGTTGCTGGCTTCGATAGGGCTGTCGACGAGCTCGTCGTAGTTGTGGGCAAAACAGATGGACTCAAGGCGTCCTGAGCCGGACAGCCCTTCGCCCGATGCCAAGACTTCACCTGATGTTCGACAGAGATGGAGATCGCGTACCGACGAGTATGGGATAGACTCCAACCGCAAGGCGACCGGCTTGTCGCGCAGGTCTGGAAGGTACATCAACACCATCGCCCAATTCAGAAATGCGTGCTCGCCGTTGAGCTGGCTGCCAAAGGGGCCGGAAGTGTCCAGATGGATGCCGTACGTGACGGCAATGCATCCTTCCGGGCCACTGACCTGCCACTCACTGGTTCCGGTATGGACTACATCTATGGGGGCGCCGTGCGCATTCTGGGCCCGTACGTTTTCGATGTTGGCCGCAAAATTACGCACCTGATAGAGTGCGTTCCAGACTGGCATGTTGAAGATGCGCCTGCCATGCTGATCGCGCATCACAACTGTGACAAGAGCACTGTTTGGTCTCGGGTCGGTGAGAGAAACGATGTATTCCACCGCGGCGTCAGGAGATAAACGCGGCAAACTGCATGCCGGAAATGGCCTTAATGTCGCTGGTGCAACCCCCGAGAAGAATATGGCCGCGATCAGTGTCCAGGAAGCGTTGGCAAGGAACCGGTTCACGCCTTCGTCGAGACCTCGTGCAGGCTCCTTAACCGCGCCGGCAGTTTGTCATAGATGCCGTCAAAACCTCCATTGGAGAGGATCGCCACCACGTCACCCTCGCGCAACTCCGGGACGACCGAGTCCACGATATCGTCGGCAGTGGCGAGCAATCGCACTGGCTTTCCGTTCGACTTCAGTTCACTGACAACCGCTTTCGGATCCAGCCGCTCATCCTCAGGAATTGCCTCGGACTTGAAAATGCCGGCAAGGACAATTTCATCCGCCCCAGACAGGCTCGCTGCCATCTCACTCTGAAAAACTTTGCGACGGAGCGTATTCGAGCGCGGCTCCAATACGGCCCACAACCGTCTTCCCGGATAACGAGTGCGGATTGCCCGCAGCGTTTGCGCAATCGCCGTGGGGTGATGGGCGAAATCGTCAATGATGGTGATTCCTTGTACCTCGGCTTTCACTTCCAACCTCCGCTTCACGCTGCGGAAACCACGTAGACCAGCCGCGATCGCATCCCTGTCAATGCCGTAGTTGGCGGCCATCGCTGCCGCGGCCGTGGCGTTCAGTACGTTGTATTCGCCGGCAAGCGGAGATTCGAATTGTCCCCAAGCTTCGCCATTGTGCAAGACCTCCCATCGCGTTACTGCCGTGTCGTACTGAGGCTTTGCGATTCGCCAATGTGCATACTCGCCGAATCCATAGCGCTCGACCCGGCAAAACGCACGACCGATGCAGTCATCCACATTTGGGTGGCCATCCCAGGCGATCAGCAATCCGCGCTGCGGAACCAGGTTAACCAGACGCTTGAATGCTGTCTTAACCTCATCGAGCGACCTGTAAATATCAGCGTGATCAAACTCAACGGAGGTGAGAATCACCGCGTCGGGAAAGTAGTGCAGGAATTTCGGGCCCTTGTCGAAAAATGCCGTGTCGTACTCATCGCCCTCCAGGATAAATTCGCGGCCCGTGCCGAGACCAAAAGAAGTACCAAAGTTTTCCGGGATTCCGCCGATAAGAAAGCCAGGTTCACGCCCCGCGGAGTGGAACAGCCAGGCCAACACGGACGACGTGGTGGTCTTGCCGTGCGTGCCGGCTACCACCAGTCGCTCGCGGCCAGCGAGGAACTCGTCGTGTAATAGCTGGGCCATCGATTGGAACGGGATGCGCCGGTCGAGCACGTATTCCAGTTCGACGTTGCCGCGCGAGATAGCATTACCCACCACCACGAGGTCAGGGGCGGGCTGCAGGTTGCGCTCGCTGAAGGGCTGGAATAGGAGAATGTCCTCGGAGACTAAGAAGTCGGACATCGGCGGATAGGCAGCCGAATCGGAGCCGGTGACTTCGAACCCGCGTGCCTTTAATAATCCTGCAAGGGAGCCCATAGCGGTACCGCATATGCCGATCAAATGGATGTGTTTCTGCTTCATGTTTTGGGGACTCGAACTGCTTCGTGTGGCTTACCGACAGCAGCACTCGAACGTAAGGCAACCATGGCTCCGACAGTTAGCGTTGTATCGACTCCGAACGCAAGCGTAATCGCCTGGCGCGAGACGTGGCCCGACCGTAGTCCGAAGGCCAACGGGATGGGCAGGTCCGCGAGCACGCGCAGGATGACCTCCTGCAACGTGTAGTTCTGTCTCGCCGGGGGAGCGCAGTCGAGCATCTCGCCGAAGATGATGCCCTGCACACCCTTGAACTTTCCCGCCAGCTTTAATTGCATCAACATGCGGTCTATCCGGTATGGCGCCTCGCCGCGATCCTCGAGAAAGAGTATCGTGCCCTCGGTTTGAATCTCATAGGGCGTGCCCAGCGATGCGCACAACAGTGACAGGCATCCGCCGTACAAGAAGCCCTGCGCGCTGCCCTCCCGCAGCGGCTGAACCTGCTCCCGAGGAAATTCCTGCTCGTACTCCTTTTCCGACGCCACCGCTCGAAGCCATGCCGTCTCGTCGAGGCCATCCGGCCTGGCGAAGTCGCCTGCAACCATTGGGGCGTGAAACGTCACCAGGCGGGCTCTGTCCAGAATATAGGTCAGCAATGAAGTCGCATCGCTCGAACCCGCAAAAACCTTTGGGTTCTCCCTAATGAGCTTCAGGTCGAGATGCGGCAGCAAGTAGTTACAGCCATACCCTCCACGTGCACACAGGATCGCCTTCAGTTCCGGATGCACGAACATCTGGTGCAGTTCCTGTGCTCGCCGTTGCGCCGAGCCTGCAAAATACAGATCGCGATCGAAGATCGAGGGTGAATACACCACCTCATATCCCAAGCGACGCAGAGTCGCACACCCCGCTTCGAAGTCGCTTAGCCTAAACCCACTCGCAGGGGCGATGATGCCAACCTTGTCACCAGGCTTAAGGGCTGCCGGACGGAGGAGCTCACGATGTGGTGAAGACGCCATGAGGAAGGCCTATCTTAAACGAAAAACTCGCCATGGCAGAGCAAGGTCGCTGGACCGGTGAGGAAGACTTGATTATTCCATTCCACCGTCTGACTTCCTCCCGGAGCATGCACTCGCACTGGCGACTTCACTTTGCATGAATGTATCGCAGCCACCGCCGCAGCACAGGAACCCGTTCCGGAAGACATCGTCTCGCCGACACCGCGCTCACAGAAACGAACCTCAATCTCGTGTTCGTTCATCACCCTCACCAGCTCCACGTTGGTTCCATGCGGAAAGTCGTGATGACTTGCGATCGCGGCTGCAAGAGTCTGCCATCCGATCTCAAACTCGTCTACGTACATCACGTAGTGCGGATTCCCCATTGAGACTGGTGTGCCGAGAGCTTGGCCATAAGCGAACTTGATCGAGAACTCCTGCCCTATTTCTGGTTCTCCCATCGAACTGCGGAACTGAAACGTGTGCTGCTTTCGCTCGGTCAATTCGCAGGTCTTCAGGCCGGCCCCGGTGCGGACCACAACTCTGTCGCAGGAATTCTGGCAGCAATACCACGCCGCGACGCATCTCGTTCCGTTGCCCGAGATCTCGGCCTCCGAGCCGTCGGCGTTCAGCAAGCGCAGGCGCAGATCAGCGTCCTTGGCGGGTGATACCCACTCCACGCCATCGGCGCCTACTCCGTTATGCCGATCGCAAATTCGCTGGCTGAACGCATGAATGTCCGCGGGAGCATGGCTGAGGTCGATGATGAGGAAGTCGTTGCCGCAAGCGCTTGCCTTGACGAAAGGAACAGCCTTCTCAGTCGCAGTCATGATTAGGTGTCAACTTTAAATCTAGAAATCGGGGCAGGACTCGCATCTCGCGCTGTCGCTTCCGCGTCCAACCTGCGCGCGGAAGGGATGTGATGATCACAGCGCGGATTGTATCGCATCGCGAAGATCGAAGTGTTCATTCCGGGCCTGAACACCAAGCTCGGAGGTGCAGAGGGATCGTGCCAGCTATCTTGGTCTGTAGACCGCACAGCGAGCCTGCCCTGGAACGTTGATAGCCAACAACTCATCAAGATCGGCGCGATGCTCGCGTACGGCCATCGACATCGGGTCGCCCTGACAGGCAATAAGAAAGTCGGCATGATGCACGGGATCGAGAAGCGCCCACTCCCATTCGGGATGCGTTCCCTCCGAGATTACGCGCCGCAGCGGAATGTCCGCACGTTGCAAGGCGCCGACATGTTGCCCCAGGTACATCAGCAGGGTCGCGTCACGGGGCATGCGCACCAGGAAATTGGCGAGCGCCGTTTCCATGGAGATGCGGGTACGAGAGTTCACGCGCGCCTCGCGCACGGTAATCGGTGTCGCGCGGTAGATTGAGACATAGCTGGAAGCGACCAGCGCGCCCAGGGCTAACCACCCGGCGACCTCGACTCTAACATGGTTGAGGTGTTCGATGAGAAAGTCGGCTAAAATCGCTGAAAATACGGCTAATACCGGGAGCAGCTCCAGCCCGTAGCGCACGTTGTAATAAGAGAATGGATACCAGACCGGCAAGAAAATGGGCACACTCCCGTAGGCGATCGACAGCGCATAGAACGGCAGCGGCAACCACAACACAAGCAAAATCCCATAACGCCGCCACTGCCAGGCAGCAATGGCCGTACCTGCGATCGCCAGCGCCAACATGAGCTGTCCCCAGAGATCCGGACCGACGTTTAGCTTCGCCGCTTTTAGAAAATACAGAGCCGCAGTAAACGGAGCATGTTGGCCGGGATACGATGGAGTGCCTTCCGCCAGCGTCCGTAAGGCAATGGCCTTGGCGGAATAAGGACCATTGACAAAATCCAATGCATATCCTGAGACGTTGCGGGTGTAGGTCAACCAGAAGACCGGGATGAGCGCGTTCAACAGCAGCAACTCAACGAACGACTTGGCCATTGTCCGACGCTTGATCGAATCAGGGTTCCGCAGCCACCAGGTGACAACCACCACGCCAACAATCCAAGCCATCACCGCAGCCATGAACCACCCATCGTAGCGAGTGAGGACACCTCCGGCCATGGCGATGCCACAAGCTTCCATCGCCCGGTCCGGCGACGTACGTGCCGGTAGCCCGAGCCTCGTTTGCGACGGAAACGCCGCCCGCACCAGCTCATCCAGGTAAACCAAGGCCCAGATCAAGAATGCCAGCATGATCGGCTCATTCATCGCCGTTGTCTGCATATACAGCAGGTTTGGATTGAGTGCGTAAATTGCGGCCGCGAGATAGGCGGCAGCACGTGACGAACGGCTGCTGACCAGTCGAAAAATACCGAGCCCACCGAGTACGTATGCCACCATGCACGGGATAGCACCGGCAATTCCGCTCTGCCAAAGGGCCTTGTTCCACACAAAGGGCAACATCGCTGCATGTTGCAGCGGCAGCCAGACAGTGCCGAACTGAACGAAGAACGAGACCGGATGCCGGTTGTCGATGACGCGGCGTGCGATGTTAATGTGCGCCACTGCATCGCCATAAAGGAGAAGCTCTTGCCGGGAGTAATATGCCAGGAGGGTAACGAAAGAGAGAAAACCCAGCAGCAGGGTGAAGCGCGCGTCATGGCGCTGCTGGCGGTAACGCTCTTCTTGCGCAATTCGTTGAGGCTGGGGTGAGAGCCGGACGCTCTTCATTCGATCCGTGTGCCTTCTGATGGCATCCCCGCGAACTCTGCCGGCACTAAGAACAGGGATCCAATACCAGTGCCGCTTCCCTCTCACTCGCTTGAACCAACTCCTGGTCAGAGCACATGACGAAAGGCGCTTCGGCACCCGCAGAGTCCCGGGGAATCATGTAACCGGCTGCACATATCAATTCAGTCCAGATGTGTCAGCTCGCGAAAGATGTTGAAGCGCCTGTCGATCTCTTCGCGGGTGAGCGACTGCAAACGCTCGGTTCCGAACTGCTCAACGGCGAACGAGCCCATGACACCGCCGTAAAACATGGCATGCTTCATCGTCCGGCGTGTCACTTCGCCTTGTGCCGCGAGATAGCCCATGAAGCCGCCAGCGAAGCTGTCGCCTGCCCCAGTGGGATCGCGAACTTCGTCCAGCGGCAGGGCCGGCGCACGGAACGGATGATGCCCTCCTTCGAATTGGCCACCGCGGAAGAAGATCGTCGCGCCGTATTCGCCATGCTTGATGACCAGGGCGCGTGGCCCAAACTCGAGCACCTTGCGCGCCGCCCGCGGCAGGCTGTTGTCGCCTGCCAGCATCTTGGCCTCGGTGTCGTTGATCAATAGCACGTCGACTCGCTCCAGCATCTTGCTGAGATTCTGACGATGGTCTTTGATCCAATAATTCATGGTGTCGCCGCCGACCAGCTTCACGCCCTGCATGGCATCGCGCACCTGCGTCTGCAGCACCGGATCGATGTTCGCCAAGAACAGGAACTCTGAGTTGTAGTACTCGTTCGGGATCTGCGGCTGGAAAGTCTCGAACACATTGAGTTCGGTGTTGAGTGTCTTGGCTTCGTTGACGTTCTCGCCATACTCGCCTGTCCAGTGGAAGGTCCTCCCTTTCGCGTGCTGGATGCCGCGCGTGTCGACGCCGCGCTTCTTCATCACGGCTTCGTCATCCGGCGAGAAATCTTCGCCCACGACTGCGACCACGCGTGCGTCGGTAAAGTAGCTGGCGGACAGAGAAAAATACGTGGCCGCGCCGCCGAGAATCTTCTCGCGTTTACCGTAGGGAGTTTGCAGGGTGTCGAAGGCAACCGAACCAACTACGACAATAGACAATCTCAGGCTCCTGTTTGCTGCTCGGATTCGAAATATTTCCCAACAATAAGTTTCAGCCGCACCAGCGTAGCCTTGGGCACTGCATCTTTTTGAGTGATGATGGCATGGCTTAGCGCCGATCCGCATTTACAACTACGCTCTTTCGGAATGGCCGCAACTGCTTCGCGAACGACGTTGCACGCATTCTCCGCATTCTTGAGCAGCACGGCGACGATTTGATTGACCGTCACATGATCGTGTTCGGGATGCCAGCTGTCGTAGTCCGTGACCATTGCCACAGTGACGTAGCATAGCTCGGCTTCGCGCGCCAGCTTCGCCTCCTGCAGGTTGGTCATCCCGATGACATCCATGCCCCAACTGCGATACAGGTTGGACTCGGCCTGCGTGGAAAACTGCGGTCCCTCCATGCAGAGGTAGGTACCGCCATGCTTAACGTTGACGCCCGCACGGCGACACGCCTGTTCGACAAACTCCGCCGTCTCCTCGCAAATGGGGCGCCCGAAGCCGATGTGTGCAACCAGCCCCTCGCCGAAGAAAGTATCGACTCGATGGCGCGTACGGTCGACGAACTGCTTGGGAACAACGAAATCAAGAGGACGATGCTCTTCCTTCAGCGATCCCACAGCCGACAGGGAAATAATGCGCTCCACGCCAAGCTGTTTGAAGCCATGAATGTTGGCGCGGAAGTTCAGCTCGGTTGGCATAAGACGGTGCCCGCGACCGTGGCGCGACAAAAACGCAACTTTGCGACCCGCGAGGGTGCCCAGGACATATGCGTCAGAAGGGGCACCGAACGGGGTTTCGAGCGGCACCTCATGTACATCGGTCAGGCCCGGCATAGAATACAGACCGCTCCCGCCGACGATGCCAATCTCCGCCTGCTGCAACAGATTCTCCTGGAAGGTGGGGTGCAAACCTTGGATTATACAGAAGCGAATCGCCGAGGGACGCCGAGGGATCGCCTCACCGCAACAGCGTGGCCACGTGCGAGCCCCGCATCACGCCGAGCGACCAGTTGGTCACGTTGATGAAGAAGTTCGGAAACAGGCCAATCCCCACGGTTCCAACTGCGGTAACGGCCAGCACGAGGCGCATCATGGGGCCGGTCTGCACCGGTTCCGGGTCGACCGCCGGCCGCATGATCATGGCGTTGGCGATGCGCATGTAGTAGTAGAGGCCGACAACCGCATACAACACCGCCGTCGCCGCGAGCGCGTAATGGCCGGTCTGGATGAGGCTGAGGAAGATGAAGTACTTGCCCCAGAAGCCCGCCAGCGGGGGAATACCGGCCAGGGATAACAGAAACAGCAGCATCAGGATCGCCTCGGTCGGAGCCTTGAAGTAGAGGCCTGCAATGTCGTCGATCTCATCGCCGATGATGTTGCGGCGCCGCAGCGATGTGATCACCGCAAACGCTCCCAAATTCATGAAGGTATACACCAGCAGGTAGATCATGATCGCCATGATGCCAGTCGAGTTCGTCTGACCGTCGCTCGCCACCAGGCCGAGCAGCATGTAGCCGACATGCGCGATCGAGGAGTACGCCAGCAGCCGCTTGAGATTCGTCTGCGTGATCGCAGCGAGGTTACCACCGGTCATGGTTGCGATGGATACGAAGGTGACAAGCGGAACATACATGGGGCGCAGCGGATAAAGTCCCCACAGGAAGATGCGCAGCAGCATCGCCCACCCCGCGGCCTTCACCGCCACCGACATGAAGCCGGTGATGCTGGTCGGCGCACCCTCGTAGGCGTCGGGTGCCCATTGGTGGAACGGCACAGCCGCGATCTTGAACAGCAGACCAGTTGCCGTCGCCAGTAACGCGAAGATCACGACGGGATCGCTTGGCCTCGCGACGTGGTCCGCCTGCAGTTTTTGGGCAATCACGCCAAGGTTGGTGCTGCCGCTGAGGCCGTAAAAGAGCGACAGGCCATAGGCGAAGATTCCCGAGGAGAACGCTCCCAGCAGGAGATACTTCAACGCAGCCTCGTTGGAACGCCTGTCACGACGCAAGAAACCGACCAGCACATAGGTCGAGATGGCCATCAGCTCCAGGCCGATGAAAATCAGCACAATATCGTAACCGGCGGCCATGCACATCATGCCTGCGATAGAGAACAGGATCAGGGCATAGAACTCGCCGTGGCTTTCCTTCTCGATTTCGAGATAGCGCACCGACATCAAGATCGCAATAGCAGCGCCCAGCAGGAACAGATAGAAGAAATAGATAGCGAATCGATCAACCACAAGCGAGTCCATGAAGCCGGTGAACGTCACGATTTCGTTGCCTTGCCGCTCGGCGGCTCGGTATGCCAGGTGCAACTTGCCCACAGCAAGGGCCGAGAACACGACACCAATCAGCGCCGTGTAGGCGTTCACTCGCTTCCACTGCTCCGGCAGGATCAGGTCGATAAGCAGGATACCGGCGCCAAATAAGGTGAGCAGCAACATCGGCAGTGCCAGCTGGTAATCAGCGCTGGAGAACGAAGCGTATTGCGTCAGCGAGCCAGTCACAATTTTTACCTTCTCACTTGCCCGGTACAGCCGCAGTCGTTGTTACGCCGGCCTTGGTGGTTCTGGCCGGGGACTGCTTCTCATTTACGGCTACTCCACCAGTCTCGGGATCGCCTGTCGACGACGGCGCTTGCGGCGGGGCAGCATTTGGCGGCCGCGGCAGCGACGTCGCAGCGCCCGGCTGAGCCGCAACCACAGGCTTGTTCAGGCCGGGATAATCGGGACGGACGGTCGCCACAAGGTTATTCACCGGTGTCGAAAGAACCTGGAAGAACGGCTTGGGATAGAGCCCGATCCAGAAAGCGATCAGGACCAACGGCACGAAGGTAGCCAGCTCGCGCCCTGACAAGTCGGACAGCTTTTCATTCTTGGGATTATTCACCGGCCCGAAAAACACTCGCTGGTAGAGCCACAGCAGATAGGCCGCAGCAAGAATGACACCCGGTACCGCCCAGGCTGCCCAGACCTTGTTCTCCATGAACGTGCCTTGCAGGATAGTGAATTCCCCGACGAAACCGTTCAGCAGCGGCAGCCCCAGCGACGACATGAACATGATCAGCGTGATTGTCGCGTAGACCGGCATTACGTTCGAGATGCCACCGTAGTCCGCAATCTCGCGTGTATGGCGCCGCTCGTAAAGAATGCCGACGATCAAGAACAGTGCACCGGTCGAGATGCCGTGATTGATCTGTTGCAGCACCGATCCGCTCAGACCAAGGGGGCTCAGAGCAAAGATACCGAGTGTGCAGAAACCAAGGTGGCTGACCGACGAGTAAGCGACCAGCTTCTTCATGTCCTTCTGCATCAGCGAGACGAGCGCGCCATAGATGATGGCGATCAACGAGAGCACCACCATGAACTGCCGCACCCACGGAGTCATCGACACCGTCGGGAAGAAGGGCAACGAGAAGCGGATCAAGCCGTACGTCCCCATTTTCAGCAGGACGCCCGCCAGAATCACTGAACCCGCCGTGGGCGCCTCGACGTGCGCGTCGGGCAGCCAGGTATGGAATGGGAACATCGGCACCTTGATCGCGAAGCCGAGGAAGAACGCAAAGAACAGCCAGATCGCAGCCGGGCCGGCAATCTTCGGCGCGGTCGCATAAAGATCAGGCAAATAGAACGTGTACACGCCCGTCAGGGTGTGGTGATGGAAGTAGAGGAACAGGATGCCGAGCAACATCAGCACCGATCCAAACAGGGTGTACAGGAAGAACTTGATGGCCGCGTAAAGCTTGCGAGGCCCGCCCCAGATGCCGATCAGCAGGTACATCGGCACCAGCATGGCCTCCCAGAACACGAAGAAGAGAAAGAAATCATTGGCCATGAAGACGCCCAGCATGCCCGTCTGCAACACCAGGAACCAGATGTAATATTCTTTCACCCGCTCCTGGATCGCATTCCACGACGAAAGGATCGAGATCGCGCCCAGTAGCGTGGTCAGCATTATCAACAAGAACGAGATGCCGTCGATGCCGACCACGTAGCCCGCGCCGATCGAGGGGATCCAGTTGTTCTGGGTGCCCTCGACGAACTGGAAGCCGGGACGGTCCTTCAGCGTCCAGAACCATGGCACCAGTGGCAATGAGACGAGAAACCCCAGCATGCCGAAGATATTGCCGATCCAGCGGATGGCGTCTTTGTTCTGATTCGGCAGCAACAGCAGGAGTACGGCCCCCACCAGCGGCGTGAACAGCACAATCGAAAGGATGTGGTTATACATTTTTGTTGCTCTTAGTTCTTAGGCATCGGCCTTCAGGCCTGAGCCGTCAGCTTTTTGAAAATCCATTGTTGGCGATTCAATTTTTTCGCTCTTGGCAAATTCCATCGGTCATCCCGAGCGAGAACCGGCCAAACCGCCAGGTTCGAGTCAAGGGAGCTTTTTCACGGACGTACTCTCGGTTCCCTACCACTTCACCACGTAATAAACGACGAAACACACGAGCCCGCCCACCATCACCAGGGCGTACCACTGCACCAACCCCCATTGGACAAGCCGCACAGGATAGGAGGCGAGCCGCGTCACAATCGCCACGCCATTGACCAACAGGCCGTCGATGATCCACTTGTCCCACAACACAGATAAATTGCCGGTCATGCGTGTCGTCCAGCCGGCGCCGTTGACGGTTCCGTCGATCACGTCCGCATCAAACTTCCATGCCGCCTCGCCGAGACCCATGATGCCCAAGCGAACCCCGCCAACTTGTTTCCGGCCCGTGAAGATCCAGTCGTAAATCTCATCCACGTACCACTTGCGGAAGAGTGTCTTGTAGAAGCGTGGTGAGATTTCGTTTATCGGTTCTTTGTATCCCCTGTCGGCTTTCTTGTAGGCACGTTGTGCCAGCCACCAACCCACGACTGCTGCGCCTACCGACGCGAACATCAGCGCGTACTCGAGGGGGTCAGTGTGCTCCACCTGCGCTTCGCCCAAGGCTACCTGCGCACCACGACCCTCCTCGATCATCACGTTTGCCTCTTTCGCGAATACCGGCTCGAGGAACTTTTCGAAGCGGTTTGATCCGCCCAGGCTGTGAGGCATCCCGAGGTATCCCGCGCCCACCGAGCAGATCGCGAGGATGACCAGCGGCACCGTCATCGACTTCGGCGACTCGTGAATGTGGTGTTCGACCTCGTGTGACATGCGAGGCTTTCCGAAGAATGTCAGGTAAATCAGCCGAAACATGTAGAACGAGGTCATTAAGGCGGTGAGGAACGCGATGTACCACAGGTAACGATAGGCGCCGCCCTCACGTGACCATGCCTCCCACAGGATGGCGTCCTTCGAGAAGAAGCCGGCAAAGCCGGGAATACCCGCAATCGCCAGGGTAGCGATCAACATGGTGCCGAATGTTGTCTTGATCTTTCCGTGCAGCGCACCCATGTGCTGCATCTCCTGCTGGCCGCTCATGGCGTGAATCACCGAGCCCGCACCAAGGAACAAAAGGGCCTTGAAGAAGGCATGGGTGAACACGTGAAACACGCCAGCGGCGAATGCGCCGACGCCGAGGGCGAGAAACATGTACCCCAACTGTGAAACCGTCGAGTAGGCCAGCACGCGCTTGATGTCGTTCTGCGCCAGGCCAATAGTCGCTGCGAAGATGGCGGTTAGCGCGCCGATGATCGCGACCGTCTTCATCGCGTTGGGCGCAAGCACGAACAGCGCATTCGAGCGCGCCACCATGTACACACCTGCAGTCACCATCGTCGCGGCGTGGATCAGCGCTGACACCGGAGTGGGGCCCTCCATCGCGTCAGGCAGCCACACGTACAGCGGGAACTGTGCCGACTTGCCGCACGCACCCACGAACAGCAGCAGGCAGGCAGTTGTGATCACCGGATCGCCAATCAGGAATTGTCCGCTACGTGCCAGCAGATTGATGTGCGTGTACTGCATCGAGCCGAAATACCATGCGATGGTGAACATGCCGAGAATGAATCCGGCATCACCGATGCGGTTGACGATGAATGCCTTGTTGGCCGCGGTCGAAGCGGAATGGCGCAGGAAGTAAAACCCGATCAGCAGGTATGAACAAAGGCCCACGCCCTCCCAGCCGACGAACATCAGCGCATAGTTGTTGCCTAGGATGAGCGTCAGCATCGAGAACATGAACAGGTTCAGGTAGCCGAAGAAGCGGTAATAGCCGCCTTCGTGGCCCATGTAGCCGATCGAGTAGATGTGGATCAGCATGCCCACGCCGGTCACGAACAGCAGCCAGATGCTTGACAGCGGATCGAGCAGGAACCCGGCGTCGGCGTGGAACTGAGTCGGCACGCCGCCGCGCATGAGGTAACTCAGGCCGTTGTCGCCGGTGCCAAGCCAGGTGAACAGAACCTTCTCGAAGGGCTTGCCGGCATTGGCGGCAGAATAGTCTGTGTATTGCCAGACACCCGCACACGCCCAGACGAACGCCAGCACCACTACCCCGACGCAAACACTGCTCACCGCCGCTTTCGACAGCTTGCGTCCAAAAAGGAACATGCAGGCCGCACCAACGGCGGGATACAGCGGAATCAACCAGATGTGGTCCAGAAAGAACATGATTCGCTCTTAGCAACCAGCCATTACCAGGGCGCCCCATCCTTGTCGCCGCTGTTGGCGGCAGTGAGGAAGCGGCACTACCACTTCAAAAGATCCACCTCGTCTACATTCACCGTTTCCTTGTTGCGGAAGAAGGCGATGATGATGCCCAGTCCCACAGCCGCTTCCGCGGCGGCGTCGGTAATCACGAAAATCGCAAACACTTGTCCCTGCAGTCCCCAGAGCCGCGAGAACGCCACCAGGTTGAGGTTTACGGCGTTGAGGATCAGCTCAATCGACATCAGGATGATGACCACGTTGCGCCGAGTCAGCACGCCGATGGTGCCGATGATGAATAGCGCCGCGGCAACAACCAGGTAGTGCAATGTGGCGATCTGTGCCATGATCAACCTTCGCTTTCCGAGCCCTTGGGCCTGCGCGTCTTCTGTCGGAGGCCATGCACGAGCAGGCGATCGGTCCGCACCTTTACGGTGATCGTGGTCCAAACGGGACCAACGCTTACCGAAACCCGGCTTCCGTACGATGGCTTCAGCTCAAACTTGTTCTGTGTCACACGGCCTCCTTGCGAGGTCAGCTCAAATCCTCTTCTTGGCCATGACCACCGCGCCTACGATCGCCACCAGCAGCAATAACGATGCGATTTCAAACGACAGCATGTAGGGCCCGTACAACACCAACCCGACCTGCTGCGTGTTCTGCCCCTCCGGCAAGGCCGCGAAGGTCTGGGGGAAGATATCGAATCCCCGCTCGTAGACGAACACCAGCAGCCCGCCCAGCGCGAGTGCGATCACGGTCGCCACCAGCCATTGCTTGCTGAACTGGTATTCGCGAATGTTCTGTTCCAGGTTCACCAGCATGATCACGAACAGAAACAGCACCATAATGCCGCCGGCATAGAGCACTATCTGCACGGCAGCGACAAACGGGGCATACAACATCAGGTAGAAACTGGCCAGCGAAAGCAGCGTGATGATCAGGGCAAGGGCAGCGTGAACCGGGTTACGCCGCGTGATCACCGCGATCGCGGAAACGATCGCCATGACCGCGAAAAAGTAGAAGAAGAATGTTGTGGCAACCGGATTCATCGTGTGCGCGTCACCTCATAGCCGGCAACAACTACCAACTAGTAAACCCACCCTCGCCGCATTTGTGCCCGAGTCGAGGGACCGGCTTTTGTTGTCCCTACAGAACTCGAACTCTTAAGGGGCCCCTTAGCGCGGGGTCACGCCCCTCGGGCTCTGCATTCGCGACTCGAAGATCAAGCCAACCCATGGCGCTCGCGCCCGCTCCATTGACATTTGAGCTCTGACAATTGCTTTATTTCGCGTACCTCACCGGCTCGTGTCCGTGCTCCAGAGCCGCCTGGTCCAGCACCATGCCCTCCCGGCTGTAGAGCGCCATCTCGTAGTCTTGCGTTAGCTCCAGTGCATCGGTTGAGCACGCCTCAGCGCACAAGCCACAGAACATGCAGCGGCTCAGGTCATAAGTCCACGAGACAGGTTCCTTGCGTCGCGTCACCGGATTGCGTTCCCCCTTCACGACGATCAGCTGCTCCGGGCAGGCCAGCGCGCACAGGTTGCACACGATGCACAGCGACTCGCCGGTATCGGGATTCACGTTCAGCCGCGGCTGTCCGCGGTAGCGTTCGTAAATGACCGGGCGCTCCAGTGGATACTGCTCAGTGACCGCCTCACTCGGCTTCTGGTAGTTGAAGGTGACCTTCAGACCCTTCACCAGATCGACCAGGAAAACTTTTCGCAGCACCGGACTCAAGCTCACCGTGACACCCCCGCCAGCACCCCCCACAGTTCCTGCCGAACACCTACGACCGCGGTGACGATCACCACACCCAGCCCCAGGGGCAGCAGCACCTTCCAGCCCACTTTCATGAGCTGGTCAAAGCGGTAGCGCGGGAAGGTTCCGCGATACCAGATGTACAAGTACATAAAGAATGCAACTTTCGCGACAAACCAGAAGATATCCTGAACCCGCACTCGGACTGCCGGAACCAGCAATGTGAGCCCGATAAATCCAAGCAGCAAGCCAAACATCAGCAGGCCAGCGGTCTGGGCACGGAACTGTGGAATTTTCGGCATACGAACAACCCCTAGCAGCGACAAGCCGGCGAGCACAAAGAACGACAGCGCCGGGACCAACGAAAACGCAAGGTCCCACAAAGCGCCACTCAGCCAGTTCGGGAACGGGCGCAGCCACCCGCCAAGCCACAACGTCACCGCGATAGAGGAGACTGCCAGCATCGCGCCGTATTCGGCAAGGAAGAAGAGCGACCAGCGGAAGCCACTGTACTCGGTGTGGAAACCGGCAACGAGCTCCGACTCGGCTTCCGGTAGGTCAAACGGGGCGCGGTTGGTTTCCGCGACCATAGCGATAGCGAAGATCGCGAAGGCTAGAAATCCCAGCGGGAAGTATTTGAAGATGAACCACGTCTGCTGTGCGTTCTGCGCTTCAACAATACCTATCATGCTCAGCGTGCCTGTACCCGTCTGCAAGCTTGTCATCAGGACAGCCGAGACGATCGCGAATCCCATGGCGATTTCGTATGACACCATTTGCGCGCTCGAACGCAGCGAGCCCAGCAGCGGATAGTGCGAGTTCGACGACCATCCTGCCATGATGATGCCTAGCACCCCGAGCGACGAGATTCCCAGCATGAACAGCACGCCGATGTTCATGTCGGTAACGGCGTGGGTGCGTCCGAACGGCACGACCAGGAATGTCGTAAAAGCCGTCATGGTCACAACGACCGGCGCGCTCCAGAACACCAGCTTATCGGCCCCGTCTGGAATAATGTCTTCCTTCGTCAGCAACTTCACGGCGTCGGCGACGGGCTGCAACAGCCCGTGCGGACCGACGCGCATGGGCCCAAGGCGAATCTGCATGTGCGCCAGGATCTTGCGCTCCAGCCAGTTCATCGCCAGCACGGCCAGCGAGATGCCGATCACCACCAGCAGGATGTAGATCGTCGCCCACAGGTAATCTCCCGCCTCGCCCGGCGTGACGTTCGAACTCAGGTAGGCTTTGATTGCGTGAAGCATCAGCGGTCCACCTCTCCCAGCACGATGTCGAGTGTGCCGATCACCGCCACCACGTCGGCAACGAGCATGCCGCGCACCATCTTATCGAGCGCCTGCAGATTCACGAATGACGGCGGCCGCACGCGCACGCGATACGGCTGAGTCGAGCCATCACTCACGATGAAGTAGCCCAATTCGCCTTTGGGAGCTTCGATGGAGTGGTAGACCTCGCCCACCGGCGGCTTCAGCACCTTGGGTATCTTTGCCACGATCGGCCCCGAAGGCAGGCCATCCACCGCCTGGCGAATGATGCGGACCGACTGCCGCATCTCTTGGATCCGAACCAGGTAGCGGTCGTAGGTGTCACCGTTCACGCCCGTAGGAATCTCGAAGTCGAAGGCTTTGTAGGACTCGTACGGCTGCGCCTTGCGCAAATCCCACTTCACTCCGCTGGCGCGCAGCACCGGCCCGGTGACGCCCAGCGCGATGCAGTCCTCCGGTTTCAGGATGCCGATGCCCTTGGTGCGGCCGACCCAGATGCGGTTGGTGGTCAGCAGTTCCTCGTATTCGTCCGACTTCGGCAGGAAGGCGTCGCAGAAGTTCTTGCAGTCCTGTTCGAAGCCGTCATATGCCTCATAGATGCAGCCGCCAATGCGGAAGGCGTGGGTCGTGAGGCGCGCCCCGCAGTACTTCTCAAAAATCTTCAGGATCTCTTCCCGGTCGCGGAAGCAGTAGAACAGCGGTGTCAAGGCGCCTATGTCAAGCGCGTGCGTGCCCAGCCAGACCTGGTGGCTGGCAATCCGGCACAGCTCGGTCAGAATGACGCGGATATACTGAGCGCGCTGCGGCGCCTCGGTCGCGAACAATTTCTCGACTGCTTCGCAATAACCCAGCCCGTTCGAGACCGCTGCAACATAATCCATGCGATCAACGTACGGGTTGAACATCGTGTAGGTGCGGTTCTCGGCGATCTTCTCGACGCCGCGATGCAGGTAGCCGATGACGCACTCCGTGCCCAGCACCTTTTCGCCGTCGAGCTTCAGGATGACGCGCAGCACGCCGTGCGTCGATGGATGCTGCGGACCCATGTTCAGGACAAGCTCGGTCGCATCCAGAAACGTTTGGTCCTTGGTATCGAGATCGAGTAGATCCGGGGCCCCCGCGCCCCGTCGGGTTTGGGCGGTTTGGGGTGAGAGGTAAGCCGTTCGTGTTGAATCGTTCATTGTCCGCTCTCGATGCCCAGATTGATCTGTACCCAATCTTTGTCCTGCTGCAGGATGGGGTAGTCCTTGCGCAGAGGGTGGCCCTTCCATCCGTCAGGCAGCAGAATGCGTTTCAGGTCCGGATGTCCGTCGAACTCGATACCAAACATGTCGAAGACTTCGCGCTCAAGCCAGTTCGCGGTCGGCCAGATGCTAACCGCGCTTCTCAGGCGCTCACCATCGGTGATCAGCGTTTTCACTCGCACGCGCTCGTTGTCATGGAACGAGTACAAAATGTAGACGACATCAAACGGTTGCTCACGCTTGGGATAGTGGACGGCCGTAATGTCTACGCAATAGTCAAACTGCTCATCTTCGCGCATCCGCCTCAGGACTTCGTAGCAGATGGCACTGTCCACCACCACATATTTCTGCCCGACATAGGTGCTGGCTTCTTTGATCCCCGAGCCATATTGGCTGCGCAGGTTTACGACCAGCTCCGATTCCCACGGCAGCGGCTTTGGACCTTCCGTCCTGGGCGAGGGCTTCGCAGCCGGTGCGGCAGGTTTGGCTGCCGGAGCCGCAGGCTTAGCGGGGGCTTCGGACAGCGGTGTAGAAGGTTTCGGCGTCTCGGCCGGCTTCTCGGTCGTTGTTGCTGGCGTCGCGGCTGGAGTGCCCGGTTGCCCAGGATCCGCCGATGCCCCACCTTGCTCAACTGATGGCGTCAGGCTGGACGCTGCGGATTGCGGTTCCGCAACCCGGTTGGTGCTCGGCCGGGTCAGGGATTCCGGCAAGACGGGATTTGGCTCTTTGGTTTCCTCGGACACCTGTATGCCTCGCTTGTTTCGCGCTGGGCTCTCACCGCACCCCTTACTTGTAACAGCTGCGAGGGCGGCTCATAACGTGTGATGGTCACTTCGAAATGTGACAACCGTCACACCGACCCGGCAGTGTGAAACATCTGCCTAACCATTTCATTTGTCCTCCCGACCGAGGAGGGCCAATCAACAAAAACCCCACCCGCGCACGACCGATGCGGATGGGGCCGGTCCCGGTGGTGGCGGTGGATGCCCTACACCCATTCCAGCGCGCCTTTTTTCCAGATCCAGACGAACCCTACGATCAGGATGCCCAAGAAGATCAGCATTTCCAGCAGGCCGAACAGCCCCAGCAGCTTGTATTGCACCGCCCACGGGAACAGGAACACCGTTTCCACGTCGAATACGACGAACAGGATTGCGACGATGTAAAACCGCACGGTGTAGCGGCCGCGCGCGCTGTCAAAGGGCGTGATGCCGCACTCATACGGCATCAGCTTGGTCTTGAACGGATTCCTCGGCCGGATCAGCGCGGCGACAGCCACCGTCCCCGCAGCGACCAGGAAAGCAACGAAGGCGAAGATGAAAATCGGTACGTAGTTTTGTGGCATAGAACCTTGTATCTTGCGTCACATTGCGATGTGACGCCGTAATCTGCGTCACACTGGCTTGTGACCCTCACCGGCAGCGAACGCGGCCACTATACCGCCTCCCGATGCGGGATTCAATGACATGCTTGACGTCCTCTCCGCCCCGAAGGCCGGGCATTCCTGCTGCGCCCAGGCGTGGCCTTGAGCCACCCGGAGTCCCTTCGGCAGGTTCCCACTGCTGGCGCGATGACCGCACCGCTCAGTTCATGGGCTAGCCTCCAGCTGGGGCGGCGGGTCCATCAGTACGGTGTGCCGGTGCATTGAGCAGCCGCAAACACCACAGTAACACCCAGGACGGCTACGCCGTTCGCGCTACCTTTCCCCTGAACGGCAGGGTTTGTCGCGCACCGAGTCATCTCGCGAGAGTGCAGCTGGCCGCTGCAGTGCCCGACCAAGCGCGACCAGGCGTCCGCCTTTCTGGTGAGGGTGGAAAGAATCCCTGGCGCGCGGAGCAGCAACCGGCCTCAGAAGAGTCCGCATCATGGGGAAAGACGCTCTCTGAGCTGGGTGCTTACTCGCAACCGGGCACCACATCCTGTTTCCGTCTCCGCTTGCCCAGCATCCGGTATCCGGGATGAACGCCCGGCATGAGCCCTTGCTGCTCGGCAATACGACCGCACAGGTTCTTCAACTGCATCCGCTCTTCTCGACTTAGTGCCTCGCACAAAGCCTCTTCATGCTCAGCCGCTACTCGCGATAGCTGGGCCAGGACCGCACGACCTTTCTCGGTCAGCTCCAAGGCATAGTTGCGGCGGTCTTCGCTCCTCCGCCGGCGCGCGATGATTTCGTTGGCCTCTAGGTCGTCGACGAGAGCCACCATCCGACTGGGCATGACACCGAGATGTTCTGCCAGTGCTTGCTGACTGATGCCCGGATCGGACGCCACCTTGCGAATCAGCCCGGCGTCGGGAGGGGTCAGGCCTAGAGCGGAGATTCGTTCGCCAAAGCGGCGAGCGGCATGCGCCCCCAGCTGCGCCAAGAGAAAGGCGACACCGGTGGGGCGCCGCCCCGGGTCTGCGGAAAATCCCTTATTTTCGTTCACATAATAAATAGTATCACTTAGAATATAATTTATGATATAAATGATTCTTCAAATAA
>Ga0306920_100001733_pt1 | contig 27117 bp, 23 predicted proteins | sample flu12Cox44000170_FD_204666 | JGI IMG/M metagenome (GOLD analysis project Ga0306920, IMG submission 204666) | Lab enrichment of tropical soil microbial communities from Luquillo Experimental Forest, Puerto Rico - flux4day.12C.oxic.44.000.170 (v2)... | ecosystem: Environmental > Terrestrial >... | reverse complement strand
CGTGGGTATTCCCATCAAGGCCACGGCCCGCGAGCCGATCAACAGGCCGGATACATATCAGCGACTTCCGACAGCACGCCCTCAGTTGCGAAGAGCAGCCGGTCCATACATTGGGGCATAAGCACGAGTTCCCGCCGCTAAGGCTGAGCGGCCGTTGGGGGATTCGAAAGCGGTCCTTTGCTGGCGATTATCCAGGCACCTAGGCTTTTGGGTCAGGCTCTAAGCATCTACGTATCTCGACGACGCCTTCTCCTGCTGCGACGAGCGCCTCGGTCGAAGGCAGTAGCGGCGTCAGCCGGCGTATGAGGGCGGAACGCGAGCAGTTACCGACTCTAAGCCAAATGATCGCCGGGCTGTGCGTCTCACGAAGGCAACGCGCGGCGAAATCCTCGTCTTTGGTCAGAATAGTGGGCCTTCTCGGACAGCGTATCGCCAAACCTGCGCGTCATCCGCATCGCGCAATCCGACGTCGATGACGTGGTGAGCCTCGTGTCCGGCTGACGCGAGTATGAGTTTGAGGCCAGGTGGAAGCTGCGCGTCGATTAGGATCTTCACCGATCAGGAGCGACAAGGACTGGGTCGTCCGCCTCTGCTGCGGCAAAGGCCAGACAAGGGCGGATATCCTCCTTCTCAAGATAAGGAAAATCGCCCAGCACTTCGGCCTCGCTTACACCGGCGGCAAGAAGATCGAGAACGTCCTTCACCCTAATACGCATACCGCGGATGCAAGGGCGACCCCCGCATTGATTCGGATTGAAGGTGATGCGATCCATGACACGGAGCCTAACTCTCACGCCGAGGGGCAGTAAAGGCAGCGCGCGCGGTTCCCATTGGGATCGCGCTGGTCGAGCCGTGGCTGCACGCGCGCCCCGAGGAGGCATTAGCCAAACGTGCCGCCATCCTCCGCCGCGAGTTGGCAGGGGCTTGATAGAGGGTTTTTAAACCTCTGAAGAAAACGCCGGAGGGGCCGATCTTCGACAGCTTGGGCTGGCACCAAAAAGATTGGGACGAACCGCGAATACCCCGAGCGTTGCAGACTTCAGTTGAACCAAGCCGACCGCCTCGGCGTTACGTTGCCGCGGGAATCCACGGAGATTTTGCGCCTCGGTTGCAGCTTTGGCTCGTCGACGAGCGGGGGTAAAGCATGAAGATCGTCGTCATCGGCGGCACCGGCCTGATCGGCTCGAAGACCGTCGCCATTCTGCATCAGCGCGTCCACGAGGTCGTCGCCGGCTCGCCCAAGAGCGGCGTCAACAGCATCACCGGCGAGGCCCCCAAAGAGGCCATGGCCGGCGCGCAGGTGGTGATCGACCTCACCAACTCGCCGTCATTCGAAGACAAGGCGGTGCTGGTGTTCTTCGAGACTTGCGGGCGCAACCTTCTGGCGGCGGACGCCGCAGCGGGTGTGCGGCACCACGTGGCACTCTCCATCGTCGGAACCGACGGGAGCGACAATGGCTATTTCCGCGCCAAGGTCGCCCAAGAAAAACTGATCGTGGCCTCCGGCATCCCCTACACCATCATCCGCGCGACTCAGTTTCTGGAATTCCTTGGCGGCATCGCCGATGCAAGTGCGGATGGAAACACGGTCAGGCTTCCGCCCGGTCTGTTCCAGCCCATCGCGGCGGACGATGTTGCAGCCATCGTTGCCGAGGTGGCGCTCGCGGTGCCGCGCAACGGCCGCGTCGAGATCGCCGGCCCCGAACGAGCGCCGTCCAACGAACTCGTCGCGCGCTATTTGAAGGCGGTCGGCGACCCACGTCAGGTCGTGCGCGACCCCGAGGCCCGCTACTGGGGCGGCGGGGTCGAGGAGCGTTCGCTGGTGCCGTTGGGCGAAGCACGCCTCGGCCATATCGGTCTCGACGAATGGCTCCGCCGACGCTCACAGGCAAGAGCCTGATCCCGCATCCGCGGTACCCCACCGATCTCCCGCCGGCGCGAGCTGGCTGGCAGGTCCTCGGCACTCGCGTTAGCACTCAGACCGAGTATCGATAGTCGTCGATTCTGTGGTAGCGTGTCCAGACTGTAATACTGAAAGGAACAACGTATGAAGAAACCTCACTTGTACTTCCGCGCTTACCTGGCGGCGCTCCTGATGCTCACAGCCGTTCCAGCCAAAGCCGCAGACGTCAAGGAACTGTTCGCGGTCGATCTCCCGGACTACCCGGGCAAGGAGGGTCGCATGATCGAGGTGTCGTATCCGCCGGGCGCACAAGACATGGTCCATCGGCACGACGCCGATGCGTTCGTCTACGTGCTCGAAGGCCAGATCGTCATGCAGTTGAAAGGCAAACCTGCCGTCACGCTCAAGGCAGGGCAGACGTTCTACGAGGGGCCCAACGATGTTCACGTCGTGGGGCGCAACGCCAGCAACACGGAGCCGGCCAGGTTCGTCGTGGTGCTGCTGAAGGCTAAGGGGGCTCCCATCCTTACGCCAGTGAAAGAATGATGCTCGGCACCGTGCGGCCCGGGCGGCTACTCGCCTGGCCACACGCATCCCAAATCCGCCTTTGTCCTGCGAATCGGCCGATCTACGCGTTGTCGCAGCTCCCCGGCCACGTGTGGCAGCTGCGGCACCGAATGCAATCACAACGGATATTGCAATCCTGAGATCGAGGCCCTTTACGGCTGTACCTGTTGCAGCCGCGGCTTAACTTCATCGAAGTCAATCACACCGTTCCAATAATCAATGATCACGTCCTGGTTGGGTCAATCCAGTGACTAACGAGCGCGACATCAGCGGCCGGCAAGCTGCCCGGCACAATTTCATGCGGTCGAGGTCGCACGTCTATCGACGGAGCGGCGCGCCAGGAGCCGAGACCGCCATGCAGAGTGCTCACATTGACCCGCACATCGCGCGGATAGCCGTCGTTTTCGGTAATCCACACCGCCATCGGCAGGCCGGTCAAGCGCGGCGGCAGGTTCACTCGCGCCCAATCCTCCGCAGCGGCTTCCATAGTGCTCGTATTCTTAAGATCGTCCGTCATATTCGTATAGCAGCCGCCTAACGACCGCTTTGACTTATTGGGCATGGTCGAGGGCGTCAAGAAGGGTTTTTTGCGGATTTCAGGTCGGCCGTCTCGAACGCTTCGCCGGCTCGGTGTGGCAGCTGCGATGGTTCTGGTCGGTTGCTCGTGAAGTTTTGCGCCCGGTCGAGGTGCGCTATGTCGAATTCGTGCGCGCCGGCACTGGCGGGTCATCCAGAGTACCCTGCCCGGCCCGTTCACGATGTTGCGCGCCAAGCCAACACCGAGTTTTGCAAGAAGGCGGAGTAGTTGGGGTGAACCGCGCCGCGGCTGTTGACGCCGAGCGGCGCGACCTGTAGGCCGTCGGGGTCGATCTGACCCAGCTCGAGGAGCGGCGGCTGCAGGCGCGCCGCGAGCCGGCGACGCAACATGGTCGGCGTTTGTCACCGGCCGGCCGCGCCCAAGTGCCGCTATGAGGCCCCTGCCAGCTAAATTCTCTACTGTGCTGTTTTTCGTTGCCGTCTTGCTGGGACCCGCTGGCAAACCCGTTGCGGCCGAAGACGGTCTTTTCGAGCAGCAGACGCTGACCGGCGACTGGCGCGGGATGCGCAAGACCCTGAAAGATGCCGGCATCGACCTCAACGCCAACGACACCTCGGACATGCTTTCCAACCCGGTCGGCGGCATAAAGCAGACCACGATCTACGAGGGCCTGCTCACGATGACCCTCAATCTCGACCTCGAAAAGCTCGTGCATTGGCCGGGGGCCACGATCTACGGCGAGGCCTACCAGATCAATGGCCGCGGCTTGTCACGGAGTGCGCTCGGCAATCTGCTGGCGGTCAGCAACATCGAGGCGTTGCCGGGAGCGCGCCTCAATGATTTGTGGTTTCAGCAGGAGCTCCTCGATCGCCAATTGTCACTGCGCATCGGTCAGATCGCTATCGATGACGAGGGCGAATTTTACTATAGCCAGTACGGATTAAATTTTATCAATTCGACATTCGGCTGTCCCGACATCCTGTCGACTGACCTGCCGAGCGGCGGCCCTTGCTATCCGTTCGCGGTGCCGGGGGTGCGGCTGCGCGTCGGGGCGTCGAGCGGGCTCAATTTCTCCGGCGCCGTATTCAATGGCAATCCGGCACCCCCCGGGCCGGGCGACCCGCAAGTTCGCAACTCGGGCGGCACCAACTTCCTGATCGGCGAGGGCGGCACGCTCGCGTTCGCCCAGCTTGTCTATCCGTTTGACGTGAAACCGGACCTCCCTGCTCCGCCGAGCGACCTCAAACTCGGCGGCTGGTACCACACCGCAAGTTTCCCCGATTTGCGCCGCGATACTCTGGGGCGTTCATTAGCCGACCCGGCCAGCAGCGGCATTGCTGCGACGCATCGGGGGTCTTTTGGTCTCTACACGGTTCTCGACAAGCTGGTGTGGCAGCCGCCCGATGCGGCAAATCGGGGCCTCTCCGGCTTTCTGCGCGTCGGCGGTGCTCCCGGCGACCGCAACCTGATCAGCCTCGAGATTGATGCTGGCCTGACCTATAGGGGCTTGTTGCCCGGCCGCGAGGCCGACCTGACGGGTCTCGCGGCGAGCTATGGCCGGATCGGGAGTGCCGCACGCGGCCTCGCCAGGGATACGGTTCTGTTCACGGGCATCGAGCAACCGGTGCGCGATTACGAAGCCGTGCTCGAACTGACCTACCAGCTGAATGTTGCACCTTGGTGGGTTCTGCAACCGGATCTGCAGGCGATCTTTCATCCGGGCGGTCACGCGACGGCGCCGATGCCGGCACCCGTTGGGCAGCCCATTCCGAATGCCTTGGTCCTCGGCGTTCGATCCACCATCACGTTCTAACAGGTGCGGAAACACTCGCCGATAGCTGGGAGAATGGCCTGCTGATGTCTTTATCGTTATTCCTGCGAAGCTTGTCCCCACGAAGGTGGGAGCCGGAATCAAGTTATTTCAAAGACTTCTGGATCACGGTTCTCCGCTTCGTTTCGGCCGGAATGACGGTTTTTAGGAGCGGCGGGCGCCCCTGAAGACTCGGTGCTCCAGCCGTCGGACTTGCGGCACAGCTCGGATATCGGGATCATCGATGCGGCATTGGCGAAAGATGAACGCCGGGCGTTCTGTCGAATGCCCGAGAAAACGCCTGCACGCCAGGGGGCCGAGGCGTCCGGTACGCGGATTGGATGCTGAAGCAATCAGCGGCAATAGGGAGGACACTGCGATGAGGAACGGTTTCAGGATCGTCGACATCGACACCCACGTGAACCCGAGCTACGACACATTGATCAAGTATTTCGATCCCGCGGCCCGCTCCCGGGTAGACGAGTTCCAGCCCTTTGTGCGGACGCGAAGCGCCGACGGGACCACGACGCGGGTCCTGCACGTGGCACCCTACCCGTTTGACCGCTTTCCCGGCGAGGCGCCGACGGCGGCGCAGGTCGTCGCCGGCGGCAAGGGTGCGCTCGAAGGCCGCGTCACCCGCTCGTCGAGCCATCACCGCGTGCCGCCGGTTGCCGGTGTCCAGGACGAGAATGTCGACGGCCGCATCAGGGACATGGACACAGAGGGCCGCGATGTCGATTTTCTGATCCCCGGTACCTGGGCCACGGCGGCGAGCGGGCTGCCCGACATCACCCTGACCGAGGCGCTCTATCGCTCCTATCACAACTACATCGCCGCCTATTGCCAGTCATTTCCGCGGCGCCTCAGGAGCATGGTGCTGGTGCCGGGCGGCGATGTCGAATGGGCGGTCAAGGAAGTGGGGCGGCTCAAAAACGAGCCGTGGGTTGCAGCGGTCTGGCCACTCCTGCCCGAGGGCAAGCCGATCGATCATCCGGATCTGGCGCCGCTCTGGGACGTGATGAACGACGCCTATCTGCCGATCTTCTTCCATAGCTTTTTCTATGAGCCGCCCTACTTCCCGGGCTACCGCGACATCTGGGGCAATGCCGTGGTGGCGCGCACAGCCGCCCATCCCTGGGGTGCCGCCCGGCTTCTCTCTTACCTGATCGTCGGGCAGATCTTCGATAGATACCCCAACATCAACGCCGGCGTCGCCGAGGTCGGGCACGGCTGGCTGCCCCATTGGGTGATCCGGCTCGGCGAAATGATCCGCTATGTCTCCGGTGCTACTCCGCCGCTCAAGCACCAGCCGATCGAATACGTGCAGATGGGCCGCTTCCGCTGCGGCGCCGAGCCCTTTGAGGGGCCCGCAATGACCAAGGCGGTGATCGATATTCTGGGACCCAATGCGCTGATGCACCAGTCGGATTATCCGCATGGCGAGGCGCATTTCCCGGACACCGCCCAGATGGTGCTCGACTGGCCGATCTGGAACGAGCTCGGCAGCAACACGCTGCAGCGGCATATGGCGGGCAATGCGGAGGAGTTTCTCCGCATGACGTAAACGGCGGCTATCGCGTCGAGCGCGCCTCTATCATCGGACGCGCCGCTGCCGTCGATCGTGTGTCAGTTGATGCCGGTGTGCCCAGGTGAGGCATTGACACAATGACCGTCCGGACGACACAGGAAATCCTTCTTAAAGTCGGCGCAGGCCGGGAGCATCACCAGCAATACCAGGACAATCCCCCAAAACACGGCTGTGCACCACTCCGGTTTCATTCTCCCTGACATCAGCTTATGCCTCCTGGCGAGCATCGAGCACGGCCGCCCGGATAGTTCAAATAAGTGACGAGAAATACGTCATCGCCGCAAGTGCCTGGCGTGCATCTTGGCTATTCCACTTCTTCACGCTCCGTCCAACCTTGTTCCTGACGGTCGCCGACATCCGGCTCGAGCGCTCCGATACGGGTCAGGTCAAAGACCGGCACGCCGTCATCTGCCGTCGTCACCGCATCGGCATAGCGCATGCCGAAGCGTATATCCTTCGCCGCATAGTTGCGGATTTGGTGCACCATTGCCGCAAGGATCGGGTCGTGCACTTCGATCAACACGAATAGTTGAGCGTTCTCCTCGATCGCTTTCGCCGCATCGTAGCCGTGCAATGGGCTGCGCTCGTCCAGCACATGCATCAGCGTCCAGAAAAAAGGAAAGATCGGAATGTGCGCCCGCTCGAGGGGGAGCTCCTGGGCGCGGTGGAACATCTTGCCCTCGGCGCTCGTCTTGGTAAGCAAGACGTTAAGCTGCGCCTTCGCATCCGCCAGCCCTGTTGCGCGCCCATTGCCGATCCGCAGCATCAAAGTCGGCTTGCCGTTATGCGTCGCCACTACCGGATTGGCGGCAAAGACCAGCTTGGCACGCGGACGCGAGAAGCGGACAAAGGTAAGGCCGGTCAGGATGGCGATGAACGCGAGCCCGCATACGATCTCGGTTGCGGCGACCACATGGCCGTAAAGCGTCGCCGGATACATCTCGCCATAGCCGACCGTCGCCAAGGTCTCGATGCTGAAGAAGAAGGCGTCGGCAAAGCTGCCCGGCCGAGCCTGCGCCACCGACCCGGGAACCAGCCAGAAGGCAGTAGCGAAGACGACATTCGCCGACAGGTAAAGTGTGAGCAAGGCCGCGAGAAATTGCGGCCACGTCAAGGTGATGGCGAGATGGTAGGGATCGCGCAGATCAAAACGCGAGACGCCCTTTTTTCTGAGCTCGTAGGAGCCGAGGTGAACCCGCGCCAGTCTGTTGCCAGACCCGCGCTCGATTTGGGTGCCTCCGTTCCGCCCCTTTCGCATCCGGCTTATTAAACACCAGAGGCCAGCTCAACGCTGCCGCTCAGGAACAGCATGCGCCGTCCGGCGTTAGCGGCCGGAGGAGGACCATCATGAAACCCAGGCTCAATCCCTACCAGGCTGCACCCGACCCCATGAAGGCGGTGGCGGCGCTCGATACCTATGTCAAGGGCAGCGGTCTCGATCCCGGCCTGATCGAGCTGATCAAGATGCGCGCTTCGCAGATCAACGGCTGCGCCTATTGCCTGCATATGCACTCCCGGGACGCTCGCGCAAGGGGCGAGAGCGAGGAACGCCTCTACCTGCTCGACGCGTGGCGCGAGTCGCCGCTCTATACCGATCGCGAGCGCGCGGCGCTTGCCTGGGCCGAGGCGGTGACCTTGGTATCGCAAACCCGCGTGCCGGATGAAGTGTACGAGGAAGCGCGCCGGCACTTTTCCGAGGAAGAGCTGGTCAAGCTTACCGTTGCAGTTGGTGCGATCAACGCTTGGAACCGCATCGCGATCAGCTTTCGCGCGGTTCACCCGATACGCAAGGCACAGGCGGCCTGAGTCTCCGAGCTCCAGTGCTACTCCGGCCGCTCGAGCTCCTCGATCGCAGCCTTTAGAAAGCGCGCGGCCTCGCCACCGGTTACCGCGCGATGGTCGAAGGTCAGCGACAATGGCAAGAGGCGATGAGCGACGAGCTTGCCGTCGGCCACGACGGCACGTGGCGCGATGCGGCCGGCGCCGAGGATCGCAACTTGCGGCGGGACGATCACGAGGTTGGCGAACCGTCCCCCGAACATGCCGAAATTCGACAAGGTGATGGTCTGCCCGCGCAATTCGGCGAGCGGCACCGAGCGCGCCCGCACATCCCGTTTCATCGCCTCGATCCCGCGCCGTAAATCGGCGGCGTCGCGGCCGCCGACATTGCGCAGCACCGGGACAAAGAGTCCGTCTCCAGTATCGACCGCCAAGCCCAGATCGATCTGCTTGATCAGACGGCGCTGCATGTTGCGCCCATCGTACCAAGCGTTGAGGTCGGGGACTGCGGTGCAGCCGGCGACGACCGCGCGGACCAGCCGGATCGTCGTATCGCTGCCCGGCCTCCAGGCCTCGATGTCGGCCTCGTCGGAGACCGTCGCCGGGACGATTTCGGCATGCGAACGGGTCATGTTGACGGCCATCGCGCGGCGCACGCCGGCGAGCGGCTCGGCCGGGCCGGCCTCGGTCAACGCCCGTGCAGCGCGCTCGACATCGGCACTCGTCACCGCACCGCCGGGGCCGCTCGCGGCGACGATCTTCAGATCGACGCCGAGCCGGGTTGCCAAAGCGCGCACCGCAGGGGTTGCCCGTACCGCTGCGGCGCCCGCCGGCGCCGGTTCGGCGGCGCGGACCGGCGGCGGCGTGGCGGCGGCGAGCTCGCCGACGACTGTCCCGGTATCGGCGCGCTGACCTTCGTCGAACTCGACCAGGGCAGCGCTGACCTTGATCCGCTCGCCGGGCTGCGCGCACAGCCGGGCGATCCGCCCGGACTGCGGTGAAGGCACTTCGACGACCGCCTTTTCGGTCTCGACCGAAACCAGCGGCTGGTCGGCCACGACATGGTCGCCCTCGGCGACATGCCAGGCGACGAGCTCGGCCTCTTGCAGGCCCTCGCCGAGATCGGGCAACACAAACACGCTCATGAGCCGAACCCTAAGCCAGAGTGCCCGGCCTTTTCCGTCACCCTCGCGAAAGCGGGGGGCCAGAGCAGCATGTGCCGGCCTCTGCGGCCTCTGGATTCCCGTTTGTGCGGGAATGACGAAGACGAGGGTGAAGATAATGCTTACTGATACGCCAAGATGCGTCGGGCCGCCGCGAGAATGCGGGCTTCGCCCGGCAGGTAATATTGCTCGAGCCGCGGCAACGGCATCACGGTGTCCCAGCCGGTGACCCGCTCGATCGGGGCGAGCAGCGAAGTCAGCCCGTTCTCGGCGATCCTCGCGGCGATCTCGGCGCCAAACCCGCCAGTCAGCGGCGCCTCGTGAACGATCACGCAACGGCCGGTCTTGGCCACCGATGCGAGCAGGCTGTCGCTGTCGAGCGGCTTCAACGTTGCCACGTCGATGACCTCGACATTGACCCCCTCCTCCGCCAAGGTCTCGGCGGCGGCCAGGGTCTCCTTGGTCATCGCCCCCCAGGTCACGAACGTGATGTCGCTGCCTTCGCGCAACACGAAGCAGCGGTCGAGCGGCAGTGCCGCGCCATCGTCGTCGACCTCCTCGCGCGCAGCCCGGTAGAGCCGGGTCGGTTCGAGAAAGACCACCGGGTCTGGGTCGCGAATTGCCGCAAGCAGCAGTCCATAGGCGCGCGCCGGTGACGATGGGATTACGACGCGCAGACCAGGGATATGGGCGAACATCGCCTCCGGGCTCTCCGAATGGTGCTCAATCGCGCGGATCCCGCCTCCCGCCGGCGACCGCATGACCATCGGGCAAGTGAGGCGGCCGCGGGTGCGAGTGCGCAGGCGCGAGGCGTGGTTCACCAGCTGGTCTATCGCCGGGTAGATAAAGCCGGTGAACTGGATCTCGGCGACCGGTCGGAAACCTTGGGCCGCGAGCCCGACCGACAGCCCGGCGATCGCGTTCTCGGCGAGCGGCGTGTCGAAGACGCGGTCTCCTCCAAAGCGCGCCAACAGCCCGTCGGTGGCGCGGAACACACCGCCCTCGGCGGCGACGTCTTCGCCGAGAACGAGGACGTTGGTGTCTTCGGCCATAGCGCGGGCGAGCGCGAGGTTGACGGCCTGGACGAGGTTGATCTCGGGCATCGCCGTCACTCCTGCGCCATACCGAGAACCGCCTGGCGCTGCTCGATCAGGTCCTTGGGCAGAGTCTCGTAGGTGAAATCGAAGATTGCCGTCGGGTCCTGCGGCGGGGTCGCGAGGTAACTCTCGGCGGCCTTGTCGACTGCGGCCGAGACCTCGGCCAGCAACCCCTCCTCGTCCGCCTTGGCCCACATGTCGCGGCCGACGAGGTGGTTGCGCAGGCGGGTGATCGGGTCTTCGCCCCAATGCGGGCTCACATCGGCATCACTGCGGTAGCGGCGTGCATCGTCGGCCGTCGTATGGTCGCTCAGCCGATAGGTCAGCGCTTCGATCAAATGCGGCCCGCCGCCGGCGCGTGCCTTGGCAACGGCGCGGGCCACCGCTTCGCGCACTGCGATGACATCATTGCCGTCGACCTGCTCGCCTTCAATGCCGGCGGCGATGGCTTTTTGCGCCAGGGTCTCGGCCGCGGTTTGCTGGGTGACCGGCACCGAGATCGCCCAACGGTTGTTGTTGATGACAAAGACGAGCGGCAGACGCCAGACGCCGGCCATGTTGAGCGCTTCGGCAACATCGCCCTTCGACGTGGCACCGTCGCCAAAGGCGCAGACCGCGACCCGTTGTTGATGCCTGAGCTTGAAGGCGAGCGCCACACCGACCGCGTGGGGCGCGTGGGTCGCGACTGGTACGCAGATCGGAAAATCCTCACGTGCCACAGCAAAATCGCTGCCGCGCTCGTCGCCGCCCCAAAACAGAAAGAGCTCGACCAGGCTGACCCCGCGCCACAGCTGGGCGCCATGCTCGCGGAAGCTCGGCAGAAACACGTCGTCCTTGCGCATCGCGGCGCCGAGCCCGACACCCACCGCCTCCTGACCCAGCGCCGACGGAAAGGTGCCGAGCCGGCCGGTGCGCTGCAGAGCGACCGCCTTGGCATCAAAGGCGCGCGCCAGCACCATTGCCCGATAGAGAGCCACCAGCTCGGCGCGGTCGGCGGCAAAATCGGGCAGCGGGCGAACCGCATTGCCCTTGGGGTCGACAAACCGGCTGTAGCGGATCTCGAACCGCGCCACCGTCGCTGCGGCGGGTTCAAGAGCGGCTTGGGTAATGTCAGGCAATTCCAAGATTTTTTCGGCGGACGGCATCTCAGACTCAAAAGTAATTCGCGATTGCCGATATGTGGTAACGCTCAGCGAGGAACGATAGCTCCGGTTTCGTCAAGGATTCGTCGCAGCGGGTATGGGAGGGTGACATGCCGGCGGGGCCCTACGATTACGTCATCGTCGGCGCCGGATCGGCCGGCTGCGTGCTGGCCAGCCGACTCAGCGAAGACGCCGATGCGCGGGTGCTGCTGCTCGAAGCCGGGGGGTGGGATCGCGACCCGTGGATCAGCATTCCGCTCGCCTGGGCGCGAATGCTCGAGCGCCGCCAGCACGATTGGGGTTATCTCGCCGAGCCCGAGGCGACGATGGACGGGCGCGGCCTAGAATGCGCGCGCGGCAAGGTGATCGGCGGCTCGTCATCGATCAACGCGATGGCCTATGTGCGCGGCCACCGCGGCGATTACGATCGCTGGGCCGAAACCGGCCTGCCGCAATGGTCCTACGCGAGTGTGCTGCCCTATTTCCGCCGGCAGGAAAGCTGGGAGGAGGGTGCCGGCGCCTTTCGCGGCGGCGACGGGCCGCTGACCACGGTGTGGTCGCGCTATCGGGACCCGCTTGTCGAGGCCTACGCGGCGGCGGGCGCAGCGGCGGGCTACCCGGCCACCGAGGACTACAACGGTGCACAGCAGGAGGGGCTCGGACGCTGGCAGGCCACTATCCGCCACGGCAGGCGATGCAGCGCTGCCGTCGCGTACCTGCGGCCGGCGCTGACGCGGCCAAATCTCATGGTCGAGGTCAACGCGCTGACGACCCGCATTTTGTTCGACGGCGACCGGGCGATCGGGGTCGAATATCTCAAAGGTGGCGAGCGTCGGGTCGCCCGGGCCGAGCGCGAGATCATCTTGGCAGGCGGCGTCATCAATTCCCCGCAACTGCTGATGCTGTCCGGGATCGGCGACCCGGAAATGCTGGGCGAGCACGACATCCCGGTCAGCGTCCCGCTGCGTGGGGTCGGCCGCAACCTGCAAGATCATATCTCGGCCGGTCTCCTGTGGCAGCGCAGGGAGCCCGGCCCGTTGCACGCGACGATGCGGCTCGATCGGCTCGCGCGCGATCTGGCCAAGACCTATTTCTTTGGCACCGGCATCACCAACAACCTGCCGGGCGGCGTCATGGCGTTCCTGAAGAGCGAGCACGCCGATCGGCTGCCCGATATCCAGCTGCTGTTCGCCGCCGCACCAATGGCGGCACGACCCTATCTGCCGCCCTTCGCCCACGCTTATCAGGACAGCTTTGGCTGCCGCGCCGTCGTGTTGCGGCCGCAAAGCCGAGGGCGGCTCGAACTCGCCTCGGCCGACCCCCGCAGGGCGCCGCGCATCCGCCAAAATTTCCTCGCCACCGACAAGGACTGGACGACCTTGCGCGCCGGTTTGCGGATGGTCCGCGAGGTCGCCCGGCAGGCACGGCTGGCGCCCTTCATCACGCGCGAAATCGCTCCCGGGTCGGCGGCGCAGTCAGACGATGCGCTTGACGCCCATATTCGGGCGACCGCGATCACGGTTCACCATCCGCTCGGCACCTGCAAGATGGGTCGGCCGAGCGACCCGATGACGGTCGTTGATCCCGAGCTCAGGGTGCTGGGGGTCGACGCGCTGCGCGTCGTCGACGCTTCGGTGATGCCGGACCTCGTCGGCGGCAACATCAACGCGCCGGTAATCATGATCGCCGAGAAGGCCGCTGATCTGATCCGCTCCCGGATCCCGCTCGCGCCGGTCAATGTCTAATATATAATTCGCGGCTAGGGTGCCTCCAATGACCGAGCTGACACGCCTCGTCGACGCCCCCGGCGCAAGTTCGCTACCCTATGTTGACCCCGCATTCCCCGATCGGCCCCTGGTGTTGCATGCCGCCCGGCCTCGCCAATACGATGCCGCGACACCGGTTCTGTTTGCGCATCACGGTGTCCGGCGCAATGGCCGAGACTATCGCGATTACTGGCTCGACCTCGTCGACGAAGCCCGCGTTCTGGCAATCGCGATCGAGTTCCCCGAGGCGTCATTCCCCGAATACCTGTGGTACCATTTCGGCAATTTACACACCAAGGACGGCACGCCCAACCCACGCGAAGCCTGGACTTTTGGGATCGACGTGCGGCTATTCGAGCAGCTGCACGCACAGGGTGTGACGAGCCGGCAAAGCTATGGATTGTTTGGTCACTCCGCGGGCGGCCAGTACGTCCACCGGATGTTGTCCTTTGGTTTTCGCGACGAAGTGGCCGTCGCCGTCAGCGCCAATGCCGGCACCTACGCGATGCCGGATCTGGCGACACCCTGGCCGTTTGGCCTCGGCGAGACGGACGTCGATACCGAGGGGTTGCGCGCGCTGCTCGCCTTTCCGATCACGGCGATGGCCGGCACCGAAGACGTGCTGACTACGGGCCGTTTCTTCCCGAAAGGCCCGCGCTCGATGCGCCAGGGTGCAACACGCTATGAGCGCGCGCAGAATTATGTCCAATCCGGGCACGCTGCCGCAGCAGCACTGCAGACGAGCTGCGCCTGGAAGGTGATCGACGTGCCCGGTGTCGGCCATGACGGCAAGGGGATGTCCGCTGCCGCCGGACCCGTCGTCGCTGCGGCATTGCACGACGGATCCTAATTCAGCTGTGGGCCTGCTGCGCCAAAGCAGGTTCCTCTAGCGGCTCGTCCTCGGTCTCGCCATTGAGGACAACATTCAACCGGTTGTCGTCGAGCTCGCCCATCCATCGCGCAATCACAACGGTCGCGAAGATGTTGCTGAACAGGTTGGTGACAGCGCGGATCTCGGACATGAACCGCTCGACGCCGAGGAGCAGCGCCAAGCCGCCGACCGGCAGAATTCCCAGCGCGGGCAGTGTCGCAGCAAGCGCGATAAAGCCGGCGCCTGCAATTCCCGCAGCTCCCTTGGTGGTAAACAGCATGACGAAGAGCATCGTCAGCTGCTGACCCGTGCTCAGCTGAATATCGGTCGCCTGCGCGATAAACAGCACCGCCATGGTCATGTAGATGGCCGTGCCGTCGGTGTTGAAAGAAAAGCCGGTCGGCAATACCAGCCCAACCGTCTCTTGCGAGCACCCCATCCGCTCGAGCTTGGCGATCGAGCGCGGGATCATTGCCTCGCCGGAGGTCGCGCTGAAAGCTATCAGCAGCTCGTCCTTGAAATAGCGAATGATCTTCCAAACGCTCAGGTCAAAGATCCGGGCAATCAGCCCGAGCACGACCAGCACGAACAAGATCGATGTCAGATAGACGCTCGCCAGCAACCATCCGAGGCTGCCCAACATCCCAAAGCCGAACTTGCCGATCGTGAACGCCATGGCGCCAAAAGCGGCAAGCGGTGCCACATACATGACGATCCGCACGATCCCGAACAGCGCATGCGTGAAGTCGTCGATCAGACCAGCAAGCCGCTGACCACGCTCGCCCATATGACATAGCGCGAAGCCGAGCAGGACCGCCATGACCAGCACCGGCAGAATCTCGCCCTCGGCGATGGCTCCGACCAGATTGGTCGGGATCATCTTGATCAGAAAATCCACGATCGTCAGCGACTTGGCGCTGGTGACGTAGCCGGCGACCGCCTTTTCGTCCAGATGCGCCGGGTCGATATGCAGGCCCGCACCAGGTTGGATCAGATTGCCGACGGCGAGCCCAATCAACAGCGCCAATGTCGAGACGACCTCGAAATAAATGATCGCTCGAAGGCCGACGACGCCGACACGGCGCATGTCGCCTATCTTGGCGATGCCGACCGCCACCGTCGCAAAAATGATGGGCGGCACGACGGCCCGGATCAGCCTGATGAAGCCGTCGCTGATCGGCTTCATCTCGATCCCGAGGCTCGGGTAGAAGTGCCCCAGCAAAATGCCCGCCCCGATAGCGATCAGCACTTGGACATAGAGCTTCCTTAACGGCGAGCGGCGGGTTGCTGCCCCATTCACTCGTCCCGCGGCTTCCACGTTCGCCATTCAATGCTCTCCAGTCGAGGTTCTCTTGCCGCCGCGATCAACCTGCCCTGATATTTCAAGGGCCGCGGCACTCCTACCACAGATTACTGGTCGAGCCAAACGTCGGTCAGATCCTGCCCAATAAAATGGCTTGGCGTGATGCTCCATCCTTTCAGTTTCGCCGAGGTAGCGACAATGCGGTTCCACCACAGGAGAGGAACCGTGTAAGCCTCCGAGAGGGCATGCTGCTCGAGATCACGGACAATTTTCGCGCGTTGCCGAGGGTCGCTGGTAACGGCTTGACCGATAAACAGGGCATCGAGAAAACGGTCAGTCGAATAGGAGTAATTCACCGGCGACAGATCGTGCGACACGTATTTGGTCAGCTGGATCGTCGCATCGTCATAGAAATCACCCGAAAAATCGAGTGCGATGTCGAATTGGCGTGCATCGATTTCCTTTTGCCAATCCCAGATATTCCGCCGGTCCTCCGTTGCCGTGACGCCGATCTGGTGCCAGCTCTCGACCAATAGATCGGCGGCGGCATAATGCGGCATTGGGATATCGCGGACGGTGATCGTCACTTTGAGGTCGTGGACCCCGGCCTCGTCGAGCAGCCGCCTCGCCTCGTCGCGCGAAGCCGCGATATCATGCGAGAAACCGGGTATCGTGACCAGCTCAGCTTCCGGTGTTGCCATGCTGGAGCCCGGTCGCATGACGCCACCGACATATTTGAGGAAAGTGGAGCCTTGTAGCTTTGCCGCCGCACCCCAGCGGTCGATGGCAAGCGAGAGAGCGCGCCGCACCCGCGCATCGTCGAACGGCGGGCGCTGGGTGTTGAACACTACCAATAGAGTGGAGAGCCACGGGCTTTCACTAGTCGCGATCCGGTCGCCGAGCGTCTCCACGAGGTCATCGCGTTGCGGAGGCGTGATCCCTCGGAACTCGGCGGCGATGCGGCCGCTTTTGTACGCCTCGATCACCGCCTTTGCCGGCATGAAATCGGCTTGGTAGCCATCGAGATAGGGCTTGTCGGGCACAAAATATCTGTCCCAGCGCCGGCCCCGCCAATACTTCCCCTTTTCGTACTCGACAAACGCGAATGCTCCGGTACCGAGCACATGGGTCTTGGGGAATTCGGGGTCGAGCGCGAGCTTGGCGGCGCTGTAGATGCAGTTCCATGGAGAAGCGAAATTCGCCAGCATCGCCGCCTCCGGCCACTGCAGGTGGAAAACGACGGTAAGCGGGTCGGGCGTGTCGATGCCCGATATCGCGGCGTAATCGACCTTGCGCGCCGAGACGACACCCGGTGGCGGGTGCGCGATTCGCTCGTAGCTCGCCTTAACGTCGGCGGAGGTCAACCGCGAGCCGTCGTGAAAGAGGACATTGGACCGTAGTTTGAAGGTATAGGTGAGCCGATCGGCCGACACGTTCCACGACTCTGCCAAGTCGCCGATGATCCGCGGATAATTGGCGGCATCGAATTTGAGCAACGTCGAGTAATGGGGCGCGATGGGGTGCAGAAAGGCAAAGGATATATTGCCGTGACAATCGAAATTTCCGGGCTCGACGGTGACCGCAAACTCGAGCGTTCCGCCGTGCTTGGGGCTGGTGTCGGCGACGGCCGGCCCGCCGGAGGTGAGGGCGGCGATGATGGCAGCGGTAAACAAGCGGAATCTGGCCTGCGTCGCAGCGGAGCGACAGAACCTCACAGCGGGGAGCTGGTTGATCTGCACTGTGCCCTTCCAGGGCGTCAAAAGGGATCGCTCTCTTTGCCGCGATGGGCTACCGGATTTGGCTTTTCTGCCAGAGCTCGAACTGTCCGAAGAGCCGGTCTTTCTCCTGCTGGCTCATCGGTTGTCCACCGGCGGCCTGCTGGCGCTCGTCGATAAACTTCGAGAAGATCGTCTTGAGATCCTGGAGGTTTGGTGCGGCGGCTACTTGCACGTTGCGTTTCAGCCAATCCTCGGCGGGAGGAAAACGCCGCCAGCCGGGAAGCTCGACCGTGATATTGACCTCATGCCACTTTGGATGGTGGCCGGGCTCGAGCAGGGATTGGAACCCGGTAAAAAATGCCTCGACAAAGTTCACGAGATTGCGGTAGCGGTCAGAGCCGTACTGGAGGTTGGCAGCCGCGAGCACGGCACCGACTGCCACCGTGTCAACCGGCTGGTCCGAGGGCACCAGACCCGGATAATCCTGGGCGGTGAGTCGCGTCGGGACATAAACAGCGGTCACCGGCGGTTTGAGCGGGATGGCAAGAAAATGGAGCCCATCCTCACTCGCTAGGTCGCGGAAGAGCGGCGCCGGTTTCCCGGCGACGAAGGCGATGGCGGCAATCTCGCCCTTGCGGAGCTTCTCGAGCGCCACCTCATGATCATCGTAGGTCGGCGCCACCGGGATGTTCAGGAGATCGAAGAGGCGGCCGGCCGTGATTGCAGTGCCGGCGCCGCGCAAATCAACGTTCACCTTCTGGTTCGCCAGCTCCGTAATATTCTTGACGTCGCGCCGAGCGAGCAAATGGAACTCTTCATTGTAGAGCTTGGCGATATAAGTTAGCCAGCCTTCGAGGCCGGGGAAATAATTCTGCTGCCGCGCATAATCGAGAACGTCGGCTTGCAGGATAGCCACGTCAACGCCGCGCAATAGCTTGAGATCGGTGATGTTCTGCAACGACCCCTTGCCGATGACCGGCAGGACTCGGCGCGTTGCTCCGTCGTCGATGACATTGGCGAGATCCTCGGCGATGCGCACCGAAATGCCGGCGGCGCGCCCCGTCTCGAGCTCGACGACTCCACGATTGACAACGGTAACATCCGTTGGCACGGCCGCCGTCGCCGGAGTCGCAAGAGCGATCGGCGTCGCAAGCGCCGCAACGATCGTGACCGCGCTAGTCGGACGCTTCATTAGTCTTTCCTGTGGCTATTTCGTCTGCGAGCTCTCGACCTGACGATCGGACTTAGGCGCGCCGAGGTCAAGCGCATGGCGGTACCAGGATTGCGCTTTGATCGGGTCGCCGACCGTGTGCACGCCAGCCCGGTCGAGAAAGGCCGGATCAAAGGTTGCCCCCATCCGTATCGCCGATTGCCAGTCCCCGGCATCGGCTGCGCGCTCGTAAAAAAGCCGTGCTGACGCGACATCACCGGCGTGCAGGAAGGAGTCGCCGCGGGCCAGGAGTTCCGCAATTTGGATGGCGGTGATGCGCGGGACTGCCTCAGGCGCCGGGGCTGCAACCGACGAACCCTGTACTGGTACGGTCTTCTGCAGGGTCGACTGGGCGGCGTCTGGCGAAACCTCGTGGGCTGCCTCGGGGCCTGCCGTCCCAACTGACGAACCCGGCATTGGTACAGTCTTCTGTAGGGTTGACTGGGCGGCGTTTGGTGAAGCCTCGTGGGCTGCCTCAGAGCCCACTGCCGCAACTGACGAACCCGGTACTGGCTCAGCCTTCCGTAGGGTGGACAGGGCGGTGTTTGGCGACGCCTCGCTGGCACCCGAGTCCGGCGCCCGTGCGCCCGAAAATTGATCCTGCGCATCACTTGCGGACACATCTCCCCTGAGGCGCGGCCGTGCTGGTAGTGGTGCAACGGAAGCGACGGGCAAGGCGGCGGTCGCAGCCGAGCGCGAGGTCTGCAATTCGATCGGGACCGATGCACTGGCCCCATAGGTTGACGATGCATTAGGCAAAGTATGCAGCAGACGATGTTCGGCGTCGACACCGTGGTCCCTCGTGGTGACATTCGCGTTCGTTGCCTCGGTCGTCTGCGCAAGGAAGAAAAAGGCAATGCCGAAGAATACACCGACCGTCGCAGTGGCAACAATCCCGACCGAGAGGAGGTAGAGGAGAATACCCAACGACAGAGCACTCGGCGCGCGGTGCGGTGTTGGCGTTCGAGTCGTCAGGGCAGGCAGCAGCCGTTTGCCCTCGATGTCAGAGAGCATACTAGACGACGCGCGGAGCGTATTGGGAAGGTCGGTCGGCTCAGAGGAACTCCGCGCAGCAAGCTCGGGCGGTCCGCTGCCCTTCAGCGCCAACTCATCGGTCAATGCGTTCACTGGAACTTGTCCAACCATCTCACGCGTCACTCACTACGTACCCGCCCACGCCCCGGTGAAGCGCGGTGAAGTTGAGCTAGCATCGGGTTGTAGCATCTAATCGTACATGTTATCTTCATAACACAATTTCGTCGCAAAGGCAACAGATCGTTAATTTCCATTTACATTGGTTAATATTCCACGCGAATGTATGCTTAAGATTTTGCGGCTTGGTAACCCTGCCGCGGATTATACTACTGCTCTCAAAGATACGGCTATTAGCCTTTGCCAGCCCGTTATTTAATTCCGGACGTTGCGCAAATCTTCTCGGAAAATGGCGACGCCGCTATTTCGCGAAGAACCGTCGGATACGAGTAGATTGCGGCCAGTCGCGGCGAACCCGTGTCGAATGGACGCGCTCATCTCCGGGGCGCGGCTCGAAGGGCCCTTTGTTGTTCAAGCACGCCGCATCTATAAACCGATGGACGCGGGTTAGCGCAGATGACAGGAGACTAGGTGGCCGGGGCCTACCTCGCGCAACGCCGGCACCTCGCTCTTGCACCGCGCCTCGGCATACGGACAGCGCGTATGGAAGGTACAGCCCGGCGGCGGATTGATTGGGCTTGGAACATCGCCTTGCAAAAGCTGTTTCTTGCGCTTGACCCTCGGATTGGGGACCGGCACCGCAGCCAACAGGGCTTCGGTGTACGGATGCAGCGGGCGGGTGAACAGCGTCTGTTTGTCGGTGTATTCGACGATTTTGCCGAGATACATCACCGCGATACGGTGACTGATGTGTTCAACCACGGCGAGATCGTGGGCAATGAAGAGATAGGACAGGTTCTTCTCGCGCTGCAGATCCATCATCAGGTTGATCACCTGGGCCTGGATCGACACATCCAGTGCGGAGACCGGCTCGTCGCCGATAATCAGGTTGGGGTTTAAGGCGAGCGCGCGGGCGATGCAGATGCGCTGGCGCTGCCCCCCGGAAAACTCGTGCGGGAAGCTGCGCATCTGCAAACGGCGCAACCCGACCTGGTCGAACAGCGCCGCGACTCTCTCCTCCTTTTCCCGGCCGTGGGCGATCCCGTGCACTTGCAACGGCTCGCCGACGATGTCGCCCGCCGACATGCGCGGGTTCAGCGAAGAGAACGGATCCTGGAAGATGATCTGCATCTGCCGCCGGTGCGGCCGCAACGCTGTCTTACCCAACCGTGTGATGTCCTCACCGTCGAGCCTGATCGTGCCGGCCGTTGGCTCGACCAACCGCAAGACGGTCCGGGCCACCGTCGACTTGCCGCACCCGCTTTCGCCGACCAGGCCCAGGGTTTCCCCTTGATTGATCGAAAAGCTGACTCCGTCGACCGCGTAGACATAGCCGGCGGTGCGCCGAAGCAGCCCTTTCTTGACCGGGAAATGCTTCTTGAGCCCGGCAACCTCGATCACCGGGGCGCGGTTGCGGTCGATCCCGCTCTTCGCAGCAATCTCTGCTGGCACAGCACTAGCCATCCCGCCCGTACAGCCTTTCTGAATGCCAGCAGGCCGTCCAATGCCCTGGCCGCAATTGCTCGTAGGGTGGGAATTGCGCCCGGCAGCGGTCGTCGGCAAAGGCGCAGCGTGGGGCAAACGTGCAACCCGCTGGCAGATTGTTCAGCGCCGGCACCATACCGGGGATTTCTTGCAACCGCTCGACAGCGGCATAATTACGCCCTGCCATGATCTCGAGGCGCGGGATTGATGCCAGCAAGCCGTGCGTGTAGGGGTGGAGCGGCTGCGCGAACAGCGCGTCGACCTCGGCTTCCTCGACCTTCTTGCCGGCATACATCACGATCACGCGCTGGGCGGTCTCGGCGACGACACCAAGATTGTGCGTGATCAGGATCAGCGCGGTGCCAAGCTGCTTCTGCAATTCCACGATGAGCTCGAGGATTTGTGCCTGGATCGTCACGTCCAAGGCGGTCGTCGGCTCGTCGGCGATCAGCACCCGCGGGTTGCAGGCAAGCGCCATCGCAATCATCGCCCGCTGCCGCATGCCGCCCGAAAGCTGGTGCGGATACTCCCGCGCCCGCTGCGCCGCCTCGGGGATCTTGACGAGCCGCAGCATCTCGACCGCTTTCTCGTTGGCGGCGCTCTTCGACAGCTCCTGATGCAACCGCAACGCCTCGGCAATCTGGTGGCCGACCGTCAGCACCGGGTTGAGCGAGGTCATCGGCTCTTGAAAGATCATCGAGATCTCGTTGCCGCGGATATCGCGCATTTCGGCTTCGTCGAGCTGCAGCAGGTCGCGACCTTCGAGGGTGATCGTGCCGCCGACGATACGGCCCGGCGGGTTGGGGACGAGGCGCATCACAGAGAGTGCGGTCATCGATTTGCCGCAGCCGCTCTCTCCGACGACCGCCAAGGTCTCGCCCCGCCGCAGCGAGAACGAGACATCGTCCACCGCCTTGACGATGCCCGAGCGGGTGAAAAGGTAGGTCTGAAGGCCTTTGACCTCAATCACCGTCACGGCCTGTTCGGCCGTTTTTGTCATCGCATAGACCGGTGATGCCGGGCGGTCGGTCGCGGCCTCGTCATTCGCCATCCAGGGCATCCCGCCGTTATCGGTTGCGCGACGATATGGCGGTCAGCTGCGCTGCCGCGGGTCGAGGACGTCGCGTAAGGCATCGCCCAATAGGTTTGTTCCGAACACGATCAGGCTGATCGCCAAGCCGGGAAAAATCACCAACCACGGCGCGGTGCGCACATACTCCGCCGCCGATTCCGACAACATGCGCCCCCATGACGGATAGGGCTCCGGAACACCGAGCCCCAGAAATGACAGCGCCGCCTCGATCAGGATTGTCGCGCCGAGTTGTGCGGTCGCCAGCACGATCAGCGGCGCCAATGTGTTGGGGAGCACATGGCGGAATGCGATCCGCACTTCGCTCATGCCGATCGCCTTCGCCGACTCAACGAAGGGCTGCTCGCGCAAAGAGAGCGTGTTGGCGCGGACGATGCGGACCGAAGAGGGGATCAGCGCGATCGAGATCGCAATGATCGTATTCCTGAGAGAGGGCCCCAGCGATGCGGTCATCAGCAATGCCATGACGAGCAAGGGCAGTGATTGCAGTATGTCGATCAGGCGCTGCACGGCGAGATCGATCCATCCTCCGAGATAGCCGGAGATCAGCCCGATGATAACGCCGCATGTGAACCCCAAGCCCAGAGAGCCAAGGCCGACGGCCAGCGAGATGCGAGCGCCGTGGACGATGCGACTATAGACGTCGCGTCCCATGAAGTCGCAGCCAAGCCAGTGCTGAGCCGAGGGCCGCGCCAACGACAACGCCGCATTGGTCGACAGCGGGTCGTAGATCGTGATGTAATTGGCGAACACCGCGGCAAACACGCAAAGCGCCATGATTACGGCGCCAGCCGCACCCAACGGATAGCGGCGCGCCAGAAAACGCAATTTGCCCCAACGGCTGTCGACATTCGCGCCGGCCTTTGCCAGTTCCACCCGGTAATCGATGCTCGCCATGGCTTAGTCTCCGCCTCAACCCGAATATTTGATCCGCGGATCCAACGCCGCATACAGCATGTCGACGATGAAGTTGACCAAAACGACAATGATGGCGATGTACATGATTATATTCTGCACGATCGGGTAGTCGCGCCAGCGGATGGCTTCGACAAGAAAACGAGCCACCCCCGGAATGTTAAACACGGTCTCGGTAGTAACCAGCCCGCCCATCAGGAATGCCGCCTCGATGCCGAGCAAGGTCACAACGGGCAGGACCGCATTCTTTAGGGCGTGGCGGTAGTTAACGACCTTCTCCGACGCCCCTTTCGAGCGCGCGGTGCGAATGTAATCCTGACGCAATACTTCGAGCATCGACGAGCGCGTCAGCCGCAGCAGCAAGGCTTGGCTGCGGATCCCGACCACGGCGGCCGGCACGCTGTACATGACGAGTGCCGCCCAAAAACTTTGCGGCGCATCGCTATAGATCGGGATCGTGCCAAAATAGGCGACGAACCCCATAAGCACCAACAACCCGAGCCAAAAATTGGGCATCGACAGCGCGGACAGAGACATCACCCGCAAGACGTAGTCGAAGCGGGTATTCTGCTTAACCGCGCTGACGACCCCCAGCGGGATCCCGATCAATGCAGCAAAGCACAGGGCCAACCCGGCGATCCTGGCGGTGATCGGGATGCGCGGCAGGATCTCGCGGATTGCCGGCCGATCGGTCACGTAGGAATAGCCCAGATCGCCATGCAGCAATCCCCCGATCCAGGTCGCATACTGAACCGGCAGCGGCTTGTCGAGGCCGAGATCCTTCATGATTTGCGCCTTCTCGGCCTGGTCGACGAAACCTGCGGCGTCGAACAGGATGTCGGCGATATTGCCGGGCGCTACCCGCAGCATCACAAAGATGATCACCGAGATCCCGAACAAGGTCAGGAGCATCAGGCCGAAACGGCGCACCAGATAGGATCCCACGCCCTTCCTCCCCTTTCACCCGTCGCACGCGGTTGCGCGGGGCCGACCAGCGACGATAGCATGCCTCACAGCGTCGGTCGATCGCATCTCCGTGATGATCCGGGGTTTCGCCGTCGGGCTCACTTCCTCGTCGGGTCGGGTTATTTATCGAGCCAGACGTCTTCCATGCGCCAGCCGTTGTAGATGCTGTTGACCATCATCGTCAGCCCCTTGACGTAAGGCTGCCAGCAGGTCGCCGCGATGCCGTGAAAGATGATCGGCCGGGCTGTATCCTCCTGCAGCTTCCGGTCGATTTCCCATACCAGCTTCTTGCGCTTTCCTTGGTCGGCTTCGACCGATTGCCGGTCGAATTGCTTGTCGAGCTCCGGATTGCAATAACCGCTGTAATTGCGGTCCGAGCCGCACGCGTAATTCTCAAAGAATTGCTGGTCGGGGTCGTCGACCCCGCTGCCGGTGCCGTTGAGCGCGACGCTGTAGTCTTTGCGGGTCACCTTGGAGTGCCAGTTGGCGGTCTCGACCGTGTCGAGCTCGCCGTTCATATAGATCTCCTTGAGCTGGTCGATCAGAATGACCGCCGGATCCCGGTAGCTGTTGAGGTTGCGCGTCGCCACCTTGAGCGCGAGCGGCTTGTCGGCGCTGTAACCGAGCTTTTGCATGATCTCACGCGCATCCGCCCGGTTCTTCTGCACGTCGCGACCATAGCCCGGCAGGGTCGCCAGCATCTCCGGCGGCATGCCCCACAGCCCTTCGGGGGGCGGCAGCATCGCCCCGCCGATCTTGCCCTGGCCCTCGGTCATGATGTCGATAAAGGATTTACGGTCCAAGGTGAGCGTCATCACGCGCCGTAGATCGGGATTGTCAAAGGGCGGCTTGTCGCGGTTGAGCAGGAGGTTTGTGGTAGCGTTGGTCGTGTGCAGCTCGCAGATCGCTTGGGGCGCTTGGTTTTTGACATCTTTCAGCAGCGGGACCGTCAGGATAAAGGGCCAGGTCATATCGAACTTGCCGGCGGCAAAGGCCAGGATCGCGGTCGAGCGGTTTGGCACGATCGTGTATTCGATGCCGTCGAGATAAGGCCGATCCTTTTTCCAATAATCCGGATTGCGGGCCACCTCGATCCGTTCGTTTGGCTTGAATTCGACAAATTTGAACGGGCCGGTGCCGGTCGGGTGGCTGCGCATGTCGCGCGGCGGGACATGGCAGGGATAGATCGGCGAGTAGCCGGAAGCGAGCAGCGTGATCAGTGCCGGTTGCGGTCGGTGAACGTGGAAGACCGCCTCGTGATCACCCTTTGCCTCGACGTCGTCGAGGTTACGGTACCAAGCCTTGCGCGGATTGAGCCGCAGCTTGTCCTTCGCCTTGCCGAGCAGCAGGTCGTAAGTGCACTTGACGTCGGCGGCGGTGAAGGGCCTGCCGTCGTGCCATTTGACGTCTTGGCGCAGCTTAAAGGAGAGTTCGGTCCCCTCCTCGCTCCACGACCAACTGGTGGCGAGATCAGGAACGATCGATTGCATGCTGTTCTGCGGCACATGCTGGTCGTACATGACCAGATTGTTGAACACGCCCATCATCGGCACCACGGTCGAATAGGTCGCCTCCTCCAGGATCGACATGCTCGCCGGGCTGTCTTGATGATGGACCCTCAGAACTCCTCCGGGCTTTTGCGCAAAACCGGTTTGCGCGACCAGCGTCGCAAACATCAGTCCGCCCGCAGCTGCGAGGATCCGAGATCTTCTGGTCAATTGCCTCTCCATCGCGGCGACGCTACTTGTCGAGCCAGACGTCCTCCATGCGCCAACCATTGTAGATGCCGTTGACCATGACGGTGAACCCTTTCACCCGAGGGTACCAACAACTCGCCGCGCGGTTGTGGTAGATCATCGGCCGGGCGCCGTCCTCTTGCAGTTTCCGGTCGATCTCCCACACCAGATGCTTGCGCTTTTCCCGATCGGCCTCGATCGATTGCCGCTCGAAGTCTTTTTCCAGCTCGCGATTGCAATATCCGGTGTAATTGCGGTCGGCACCGCACGAGAAATTCTCGTAGAAGGTCTGGTCGGGGTCGTCGAGGCCGTTCTCGGCGAGATTGAGGCCGACGACGAAGTCCTTACGGGTCAGCTTGGGATACCAGTTGACGGTATCGATCTCTTCGAGATCGCCGTCGATGTAGATCTGCTTTAATTGGTCGATCAGGATGATCGCGGGATCGCGATATTGCGGGATGTTGCGGGTCGACACGGTGATTTCGAGCCGCTTGTCTGGACCCCAGCCGTGCTCTTCCATGATCTTGCGGGCGGCATCGCGGTTCTTGCCCACATCGGGGTCGTAGCCGGGCAAGCTCCGCAGCATCTCAGGCGGCATCCCCCACATGCCCTCGGGCGGCGGCAGCATCGCGCCGCCGATATCGGCCTTGCCTTCGTTGATAGTGTCGATAAAGGCCTTGCGATCGAGGCTCAGCGCCAGCGCCTGCCGGATGTCGGGATTGTCGAAGGGTGGCTTGTCGCGGTTGACGATCAGGTTGCGGGCGACATTGGTCGGGGTGAGTTGGCAAATCGCCTGCGGCGCCTGGTTCTGAATGTCCCGCATCAGCGGGATGGTCAGATTGTAGGGGGTGGTCATGTCGAACTTGCCGGCGATGAATGCCAGCACCCGGGTCGAGGGGTTCTTGATGATCGTGTAGTCGATGCCGTCGAGGTAAGGCCGGTCCTTCTTCCAGTATTCTGGATTTCGCCGGACCTTGATCGCTTCGTTCGGCTTGAACTCCGCCAGCTTGAACGGGCCGGTGCCGATCGGCTGGCTGCGCATCTCGCGCGGCGGCACATGGCAGGGGTAGACGGGCGACCAGCCGGAAGCCAAGAGCGCGATAAACGACGGCTGCGGCCGCTTTAGTCGGAAGATGACCTCATGGTCGTTCTTGACGGTCACCTCTTCGAGGTTCTGGTACCAGGCTTTGCGCGGATTGAGGCGGAACTTTTCGCCAGATTTGCCGAGCAAGGTATCCCAGGTGCATTTTACGTCGCTGGCGGTAAAGGGTCTGCCGTCGTGCCACTTGACGCCCTGATGCAGGCTGAAGCGCAGCTC
>Ga0306920_100001731_pt1 | contig 27140 bp, 24 predicted proteins | sample flu12Cox44000170_FD_204666 | JGI IMG/M metagenome (GOLD analysis project Ga0306920, IMG submission 204666) | Lab enrichment of tropical soil microbial communities from Luquillo Experimental Forest, Puerto Rico - flux4day.12C.oxic.44.000.170 (v2)... | ecosystem: Environmental > Terrestrial >... | reverse complement strand
CGGGTTTCCACACGGTTCGCCAGGCGGTGAGACCGCAAGCGTGGTGGCAAGGCAGGCCGCCCCACCAGGTATCGACGCTACTGATGATCGGCTTACGGCAGACGCAGCAGGCAATGCCGAGGCGTGGCGCCTGCTCGTCGGCGAGCAACGCGCGTAAATCAGCTTTGACGGTGCGGGCCCGAACGATGAGGTCGATGGGGATCGGATGTAATCCGGGACGGACCGCGACGTCATCACCGCGGCGAATGACGGTGGCGCCGAGGGTGCGGAGCTCGTCGAGCACGGCTTGCGCTGATGATTTCATAGCGGGATCTCCGCGAGGGCGGCGCGGAGTGCTTCTTTGTGGCGTCTAAGTTCGTCGAGAAGGTCGGGCGGCATTTTCACCTGATCGCGGCAGACGTATTTGAGCGTGCCGCCATTGGCGATGTGGAGCTCGACGCCTTCTCGGCGGCAACGCTCCAGGAGGGCGCTGACGGCGGCGGGCGGTGCGGGATCATCCTCACGGGCAGCGATGTCGTCCTCATCGCTATCTCCCGGAGGTGGGGGTTGAGTCATCACGCCGTCATGCGCCACGGGGGCGCTGGGTTTTTCGGCGTCCTGAAAAGTCACGGCGTCGATAATGTTATCTGCGAGCACGTAGAGCCGGACCTTGCCATGACCTTTCACCTTCACCGACTTGGAGGTCTTACCGCCGCTGTCCGGCACGAGCATTTTGCGCTTAACCATTTCGCGCGCTATTTCAGCGGCGTTGAAACCCTTACAGACCTCGGTGCGCCAGGCTTCGGGCAGGACCATGTACTGCCATTCACCGTTGGGTCCCTCGCGCTTGCGGAAGCCGACACGATTGATGATCTTCTCAGGAAAACCACTCGACCACGCGTCCTCGAACCGGGAGGATCCGTGCGCTCCGATAAAAGCAATCACCTGCTGGATGCCGTGCTCGATCTCGCTGTCGCCGGCACTGCCGCGGCCTTGGAGCCAATCCTTGAAACACCGGACAGCCGCCGTCTCGGCCGCTTCTTTTTGCCAGCCAGTCAACCCGAACATGGTAGCCAGCCGCCCGCCAATTGCGGCCAGCGCAAAGCGGGCGCACACCGCGCGCACCTGTCCGGAGGCGCCCTTCGGCAGGTATCTGTCGAGAAACTGCACCCGCACGGCCTTTATGGCGCGGACGAAGAGCACCTCATGCGCGGCGAGCCGTCTGGTGAGAAGCTCGACATAGTGCCGCCCGACAACACCATAATGGCGTGCCGCGGCGGCCTTTAGGTGCTCAGCAAAGACGCCGCCATCAGCCGAGCCGTGAAGGTCCTCAAATATGCCGTGACTGGCCCCGGCATCGGCAACAATGTTGACGAAGCGAACCTCCTGTCCGGCGCGCGGTCGTCGGCTGATCTCGGATAACTTGTCGGCCAACGTGATCTCGCCGCTCGACAAGAACAGGATCCGCCATTGAACGCGCGGCCGCCCTCCGCCGGTGCGGGAGGCGCGGGCCTTGCCGCTGCCGTTTGCCAGCATATAAGCGGCCTCGCCGGCCTCCCGCGCGGTAATTTCCGCGATCTCGTCAAGCGGCAGGAATGCATCGCAATGTGCTGCCGCGACGCTCTCCAAACCGTTTACGGTTGCCCGCCAGCTCGCGAGAAAGCCGTTAACCCCGCCTCCGCCCCAAACGCTGCCAGAGGCACGTTGTGTTATCGACTTGCCGATATGGCCGGTGCCGACTAAATGAAACCCCCCGCCAATCTCTTCGGTGAAGACCAATAAAGGGCCGGCAAAGGCGAGAGAGACGCCGAAGACGAGCCGCGAATTGCCGGGGCAGAGCGCGGCGACCTCGGTCTTCCATGTATCGACCGTCCCGCTCTGTTTATAAGGAGCCTCAACCCGCTTTTCCGACTGCAACAGGATGCGCTCACCGGTGGCGCCGATGACGGCGTCGGGCAACACGAACGCCATCTCACCATTTGGGCCTCTATGCCAGCCAAGGCAGTCGACGGCGCGCGCCCGATCTTCGACCTTGACGGTTGTGATATATTCGACGAGCCGGCTCCGCGCCGCTTTAGATGTGGCAATCTTCAGACCGCCGTCGAGGAGCTCGCAGAATAGCTCGCGGTAATCGCCGACGAGCATGCGATCGGGCATCGCCCATTCGTGGACACGGCCGTCGGCGTCGCGCCAGCGCAGCATTTTCCCCCACGAGCGGCTATCATTGTCACGGGTGTATGCGAGTACCTCGAAAGGCGCCGATAGCCAGCGCGGGGTTTGGCCTTTCACAATGTAGAAAAGGCCCTGGTCGTTCATTCGATACGAGCCGCCCGTACCCCCGCCGCGCCTGATTTCTTTTAGCCCGCCGACGCCCTCACCCATGGCGTTGCTCCGCCTTCTCGATTTCGCTGATAGCAACAGCATCGGCGATTGCCGTCACTTGCTGGCTCGGCAACGGCGGGCTGCAGCGCACCTCGTTGAAGCAATGGGCCAGCGCCACCGCCAAATGCGGATCGAGGTAGCGCTGCCGCAACAGGTGCCTCAGAAGCGCTTGCAATGCTTTTGGGCGCTCGTCGCCGATATGCACTGCAGTGCATAATTCGGTGGGTGAGGGGTTCGCCGAAACCGGCTTGGCGTGTTCCCAGATCCGCCTGAGTTCGCGCATGTTGAACGCTTCGCCTTTTTCCCGGCACCAATCGGCGGTATCGGGATCACATCGCAGCGCCTCGACCATTGCCTCAAAGGTTTTGCCGGCCCGTCGCAGGGCGGCGCCTTTGCGCCAAGCGATTGCCGAACGGGAGTTGTCTCGCCCGCCGTCACGTTCGGCGGCAGATCGAGAGCGGCCGTTGGGGGGATGCGCCGGCGGCACCAGCCGGGCCACGTGCTCAAGCCGGGGCCAATCGAGGAGTTCGATATCGTCTGGTTTACCCGGCCAAAGATTGTCGGTGACCGCGAAGTAGCGGCGAGCGCAGTAGATCTCGACGCCGGGGCCATGATCGCGGCCGTCCTCGCCGACCGAGCGTTTGATGCCCCATTTATCCGGCTCGGCGACGCCGATTAGGTCGAGTAAGGGCCGCACATGCTTGGCGGAGAGGTAGAAGAACGCCTTGACACCCGTCCCGGACGGGGAGATCTCTGCATAGGTGTCGAGTTGACTGAGGATCTGTTCGGCCCAGAGGGCGAGGCACCTGTTCTCGTCGATGCAGGAGTCGAGGTCGAACCCGACGATGAAAAGGCCTCCGCCAAGATCTCCGAGTTGGAATCCGATGCCGCCGCCAAAGCCATTGGCAATGCGTTTTGCGAGGGCAGTAGCTTCGGCGCGGGTGAGCCAGGTGGCCGGGTCGTTGGCCTTTGCGCGCTTGGAGTTAGCGCCATAGGGCACTTTGGTGAGCTTGTCGCCGCGCTTCTCATTGCGCCAGGCGATCCAGCGCCGCTCGTCTGCGAAAGAGGCAAAGGCGCTCATGCGCGCCCCCCGCTTTCGAGCAGTTCCCAGCGCGTCAAAATCTCATCGATCGTAACGCTGTGATTGCCGGTCGACATCGCCTCGACCGTTCACCCGGCGAGCGCTTCCGGGTGCTGGCGCCGGAGCGCGGCCAGAACCAGCTCGCCGAACCGCGTCCGGGCCTCGCGCGTCGAGAACTCGACGATCGGCTGCCAAATCGTCTTACCCCGAGCGGCGAGACGAGGGTTGCCCTTCTTATCGAGCTGCTGCTCGGCCGGCGTGGCAATCCAATGCTTGCCGAGCGGGCCGACCATCAATTTGCAGCCTTTGACGATCATTCCCGACGGCAGCTCAACATCGAGATATCCAAGCACCGCGCCGGCCTCGTTGTGGAAGGGCCGCCAGCGAGTTATCCGGACGTGCGCGGGCTTGCCGCCGAAGCTGATCGCGGCGGCGGCGGTCATTCGATGTCCTCCGCTTCGTCGTCCTCAGGGTTCGCTTCGCCGGCCAGCTTCTTGTCGGCGATCAGCCGCCGCGAGGCGGTGACGAAATCGGCGTCGGTGTCGAATAGCGCCGGTTTTGCCGTTGCGGTCGGCGCCGCTCTAGGACGTTCCGGCGGTGACGGCAGGGTCACCCTCAGGATTTCGGTAGCTCGATCCTGTTCATATTGCAGCTCGGCGGCGGCCTTCTGCACGTATTCAAACGCCGCCTCGATACGCTCTCTGCAATCTCCATAATCAGGATGCGCTCGCAATGCATCGTCAGCTTTCTTGCGCCACGCTTCTTCGGCTTGCCGCACCCGGTCGTCGAGCGTGTCGTCGTAATACGGGGCGACCGCATCGAAGACTGCTTGGCGCAGAGCTTCGGGGTGTAGCTCGACCATTGCGTCGATTTCGGTCTGCTCGTGCCCGAACGCTTCGCGCCACTGTCTTGCGCGCTTCTCGGTCCTTTTGAATGGCGCGCTCGGCAGCCATAGGTCGCGGACTTGCTCAATTGTAAGCGCGACACGGTAAAGCTGGATGTTGAGGCCGGTATATTCGAAATCACGCAACGCCTGAACTTTGCGCGCGACGCTGATGCTCATTTGATGGCCGGAGGGATCAAAATCGGCGAAATAAAGCAGGACGGCCGGCCGACCGTCCGCGTTCGCTCGATCGATTGCCTCGTATAGCCTGCGGTCAGAAGTCTCTCCTGTCACGAGGACCATGTCGGCGCCGATTGCCTCAGCGATTGGCCGCAAAACGATCGCCAGCGACGATTTCTCGCCGAAGAAGATGATCCGGTGCGTTTGCCGCCCGCGAAAGCCGTCGATGAATAGGCGTGGCAAGGCGTCCTTGGCGTCTATTGGGATAGTGCAACCAGCACCCGCGTGAACGCCGGTCGAGATTGGGCTGACACTCGGCACATAGATTTCGGGCTGAGTGTTGCGCTCGTCGATGATCCTGTCGAAGGGAACAAGCCCGAGCCAGCGCGCTGCCTTTGCCGCCTTCTGCAACAGTTGCCAGTTCTGGTAATCGTTGACGAATGTTTTGCCGTTCGGTCCGGTGGGTGTAGTCGTGACGAGCAGATAGAAAAAGCCGCGCAGATGCTTGGTTGCGCCGGGCGGGACACGCCGGTCGAATAGGGCGGCGAACCATTCGGCCTGCCGGCGGCGTCGCCACGACGTGTAGGGGTCATTCTCGGGGGATAGGACGACCAGATCGTTAACCGACATGCCAGCGCCCAACGCCGCCTCGCTAATCTTCTCGGCCAGTGCGCCAGATGGCTGCGGCGGCTCCGGCTTGTCTGGTCGCCGCAGCTGCTTCAGTAGTTTTATTCTGCGGTTGGCCTCAGCGCTGTTGCGGCGCAGCTCCTCGCGGCGTTGTCTAGCCCAGTCCTTCGCGACTGCCGCGATGAGGTCGGCGGCGATCCGGCCTGCCTCGGTCGGCAAGGTCAGGATTGATTTGCCGTGGTCCGAGAAATCGACGCGCGGACTGGTGTAGTGCAAGACGACGATGACGGGGTCGTCGAACTCGATGTGCTGCCGCGCGAGTGCGGAACTCAGATCGTCGAAATGGCCGAGCTGGTTAAAAGGATTGTTGATCGCGATCGAGAAATTGATCCCGGCGATCACCCGTCGTGCAGACGCTTGGGGGCGGTAGGCAAAAGCCGCCTCGATCACATAAGGCAGACCATCCTGGGTTATGCCGAGATGCTTCTTGTATCTGAAGCTCGCCTCGGCACCGCCGAGCTTGGCGCAATCGGCCATCAAGTGGTCGGCGCCGAGCAGCCCGAGAGCTTCCGGCTTCACCGGCGCGGTGTGCCCCTTGCACGATCCTAGCAGCCGGGCGACGGTATCCGGGCCTTGCACAAAGAACGCCGCGAGCGCGGTGTGCGACACGCCGGTCTCGGCGAGGACGAGCTTTTGCGCCCCTGGCCGCCGCAGCCCGCGGAGTTCGCTAATGAAATCCCGGACCGTGCGCCCAGTGTGGCCTTGATCCTGATCGCGGGCGACGTGTGCCGCGATGTAGCTTTCGAAGTCGGCGGTTCGGTACCAGTGGGCGCTCGTCGGGTCGCAGGTCCGCCATTTCCGCCAGTCCGGATCGGTCGCGCAGACGTCGACAACCTCCTCACCGTCCCAACGACAGCGGAGGGTCAGGTGCGGGTTGAAGGCGCTAAAGTCGCCAGCGATTTGTACAAATCGGGATTCCGCGGCTTCGAGCAGATCGCATGCTGTTCGGGGCCAGCGCACCGTGATGCGGGTGCCAGTTTGTACATCCGACGGCACAATCTCGGGCGGATGGATCCTTGGTTCGCGCCGCACCCGGTCGGTTTGGAAGACGATCCGGTAAGCTTGTCCACGCGATTCGATCACGGTCTCGCCGCGCGAGCCGTCGAGCGCCTGGGCCATCGCGATGATCGTCTTCAGCGCATACCCTTGCTTGCCGCGCGACGGCGAGACGTAAGCTTCGCGGCTGGACGCGCGGACATTGTAGTCGAGCACGCCCGTAATGGTTTCGGCGGAGAGGCCCGGACCATTGTCGGTGATGACGATTTCGCCGGCGTCGGTCGAGACATCAATGTCGATGTGGGGCGCGATCCGGGCTTCCTCGGCGGCGTCGAGTGCGTTGTCAGTAAGTTCTTTCAAACAGACGAGTGGCCATTGCGGGGGCGGATGCCCGACCTGCTTGGTGAGTTCGTTGACGCTGCAGAACTCGGCGAGCCGCGATGTCCGGAAGAGGACCCGCTGCAGAGTTGGATAGGAGCGCCGATCGACTGGCGAGGAGCCGAACCTGCGTGCTTGTGCGCTCGCAGAGGGCGGGCTATGTCCCCATCGGTTGCTGTTGCTGCTGCGACTGTTTTCGAAGGGCGCCGCTTCTGGGCTGGGGCGGCGTCCTTCACTTAGGGGCGCAACTTTTCCCTCCGGCCCCGGCGGGCCGGCCGCGCGATATAACGGCACGACCGATTCACCGAGCATAATCCGCTGTTGAGCGATACGTCCGCTCGCCAAGCCAAGTGAGCACGTCAGCCCGGCGGTAGCGCACCCGCTTCGGGTTGAGCTTTACGAACTTGGGGCCGTACCCCTTGCTACGACCGATTTCGAGCCACTCAGGCGAGGTTCCGAGCCAGTCGGCGACGGCTCGTGTATCTAGCAGATCGTCGGGGTCGCCACGGCCTTGCTCGGCAAGGCTGGCGGCGCGGCGGTCCAGATAGTGCCGCTTTGGCACGTAGGCGCTGGTATCCTGCACTTGTCGTTCCTGCGTCGGTTAGGACGCAGTGACAGCTACCCACATTGGTGGTGTGGATGAACAGACCATCCACACTTTTTGATGCAGCGATACTCGTTGCGTTTTGAGCTTAGTGTGAACGGGGGACTTTGGGCGCGCTGCGCGGAGCGGCTTGGGCGATGACATGGATCAGTTTCCGTGCCGCTTGTTGCGCGCGTGCGGATTTCAGATCGGACGGCCGCATCTTTAGCAACGCATCGTACTCCTCAAACTGCCGGAATGCCTCCCAGTGCTGCTTGGCCCACTCTGGCGCTCGACCGCTACGCACGTCTTTCCTCCACTGTATAATTTGGCTTGCCTCGACCGCTGCGCCGAAGGCATCGGTCAGCCCCCGCTTGCGCGCCTCCTTGGCAACCTCGCGAGCGGCAAGACCGGTTCCCAGCTTGCCAGGTCCCGTGAGCAGCTCAAGCGCCCACGCGAGGCTTGCCTGGACCCGCTCGTGCGTCGTTGCCTTCGGCTTGGGTCCCGCAGGAGCATGATCAAGAAGGGCCGGCGACGCGCCTTGTCGCGCGTCAAGCAACACGTTCTCGGCTGTTGTAAGCGGATCGAGCAGCTTTTCCGCCACCACCTCTGGATCCGGCATGAGATAGAGGATAACGCCTCGTTGCGCTTCGATCACGCTGGCGAGCCGCGCTCCCTCATCTTTGGCCGCATCGAACGCTTTTTTGGCTTTTTTTAGCGCCTCAAGCAGGTGGCGGTACTGCGCCCCGTTTGGCATTGTCATCCGCGCTCTCCCATCCGCGCGGCTTCCTGCGGCATCTCGATGCCGCACAACTCAATCATTCGATCGCAAACCTTCTGCGCGGGCTCACGGAGGCGTTCGACCGTCATTTGCACGTAGCCCTCGGTGACGTCGCCGCCGATCGCGTGGTTGACCAGCGCCTTCAACGCCAGCGGCGAAATGTCCGAGCTCTCGGCGACGGTGATGAAAGTTCTCCGCAAATCATGGGGGCTCACCTTTATGCCGGTCATCTCGGCGATTTGTTGAAACGCAAATTTGGGTTCCTCGATGTGGCCGCTCTTACTATTCGCACCAAACACCCAGCCGCCATCATTGCCAAGCGCCCGGCGCGCTATCAGGAGATCCCGAACCACGGACGACATCGGCAGATCGAGCTTGCGCTTGCCTTTGGCTCGCACACGTGGCAGGCGGATGACCTTTGTCGCGAAGTCGACCTCGTCCCACCGCAATGCCGCTGCCTCGCGCCGTCGCAGGCCGGTAAAGAGGATCAGCTTGTTGTAATCGGCGGCAGTGCGGTTCGGCAGCTCGGCATTGGCGTTGTGGAACCTCGGCAGATCTTCGACGAGAACGCTGCGGGTTCGCGGCGGCGGCTTGAACCATCCCTTCCGTTTGAGCACCCGCACCGGGTTTGCGGGCAGGGTGTCGTCGCGATCGAGTGCATGATTCCACACGACCCGTAACGCTCGCATCGCCGCGTCGGCGGCGGCCTTTCCGGCACCAGCGCCGATCGCCGAGTGGCGCTCCTCGACCATATCCCTTGTGATCTGGCGCAGGCGCCGGTCGAGCCAAGCGGCGAGGTGGCGCTCAACCGAGCGCTTGTACTCCTCGACGCTTCGCGGCCTCAGTTCTTTGTTGAACGCCAGAAAATGCTGGAACCAAGCGCGGAGCGTTCGGTCGCGCAGCGCGGCCTTGCGGCGTTCCGCTTTGAGGTCCCTGCCCTCGCGCAATCCGATCAGCAAGTCACCGGCCTTGCGTCGCGCATCCTCGACCTTGCCGAATTCACCGACCGCGCCAACCGTAAGGCGTCGGGTGTTGCCGTCGGGCAGGCGACGCTGCGCGATATAGGTCTTGGCGGTGGTCTTGCCCGATGCGAGCACCCCAAATCCTTTGAGTTCGGTGTCCCAGTACGCGGTTTGTTTCCCCTCCGGATGCGGCGCGGGAATCTTGTCCACCGCGGTCTTGGTGAGCTTCAGCGTCGGCATGGCTCAGCTTCGCGGAAATAAGCGATAAATAAGCGCGGCGAACCCATCGCCGTGTTTTAGACCGATAGGAGATTAGGGGGTGTACGCCCTAAAGTAAATCTTGTTTGCGGGTATCCGTGTACCTATCGCACGAATAAGCATCGTCAAGTTTTAGAGAAAGGCCTGTTCCGCCTAACTACGGATCTGGGGGTTAGGGGTTCGACTCCTCTCGGGCGCGCCAGCTACCCAATATCCTAGGTTTCCATCTTCTCCGGCAAACCAAAGCCGGATCGGCGCCACGTCCTGTTCCCTGTGACTGGATGCCTCTGGTTCACCAGGTTCCTAATTAGACCAGCATCCGGCACTAACCAAAACTCTAAATGATTTGATCTCAGAATTCGTAAATTCGACGCGGTATTCCGCGGATGACCGAGAGGAGAGTGCCATGCCTGATCTTTCCGCCGATCTCAACGATGAAGCCTCGCGGCAACGCGTACCGACGAAACTGGAATGCGGCTTGTTCGGCGCGCTGTCTGCGACGATCGTCCTGAGCTTCTTGTTTTGGCTGGGTATTGAGTTTTCCTTTCTTAAGCTGGTTATCCAGCTCTCCTGATCGACAACCGGCCGCTGAGTCGTCAAGTAATGCAAGGCCCGCACGCTCCAGCCTGTTGGTGAATGAAACGATCTCGCGCGTCATGTAGGTGACGTGGTTCACCAAAGCGACCGATCCGGCAGGTTTGTTGGCGATAGGCCATTCGCCTTCGATGACGCGGGCGTTACTGGTCACCGCGCCGACGGCATTCGTCCGCAAGCCCACGCCCATGGCTGGCGAAAGCTCGACCCGCTAAGCCAAACGCTACCCAGGAATGGCGGAAAATTGTTCTGAAGAGAACGATTAGGCGAGGTTCTCTCCGGCTATTAGACCCGGTTCTCGGCCGCGGGCTGCCAGGTGATCAGAATCTCGCGGCCGGGCGGAATATAGCTCGGGGTGAAGCCGTCGGGGCCGGCGGTAAAGAACTCGTCAAAACGGGACTCAAGGATCACCCGCAGGCGTTGTTCGAGGTCAGACCCTAAATCCCACCAACCCCACTGCTCCCCCGGAAATCGCGCAATGGCACCGGCGATTGCTGCTTCGCGACCAGCAGCCGGCGTGAACGGCATCGTCGGCTGAGGCAGAACCCGGATGTCGGGCAGGATCCCCAATTCCCAAATCACGTTTATCAGTTCCACATGGCCGGGAACGACCTCTTCTTCTTCCCCGTGCGCCAATTGATAAAGGAAGCGCTGAAAGGATGGTCCGGGCACACTGTTGACGGTGATTAGAACCCGCCGGCGGCCCGCCAGCTCCAATTTCTTGACGAACGGCACGATTTCCCGCGTCAGGTAGGTAACGTGGTTGACCAGAGCGACCGATCCGACAGGTGCGTCAACCTCGGGCCATTCACCCTCGATGATACGCGTGTTGCCGATCCCGGCTCCGGCGGCATTCGTCCGAAAGCTTATGGCCATGGTGGGCGAAGGCTCGACATTGATGACCTCGCGGCACCGCAGGGCGAGCGGCAGCGACATGCGGCCTGCACCGCCGCCGACATCGATGATGACATCGTCGGCTTCGATATACGAAGCGATGACCGCCAGATTTGGATCAAGCGGTCGGAGTGGATCGGCCTTCACGAGAGGATGGTCGGCGGGGCAGCCGGCGCGTTTATCACCTGGAGGCTGCGGACCGCGCAAGCGCGTGCGTTGCGCGAGCACGGCATCGACGCGAGCAGTGTAGCGGTGGGCCGCGCTGCCGCCATCGGTGGTCCTCATGGCATCTCCTCGTCTAGACCGCCGGGCGCGTCCGGATCTCCTCCGGCACCTTTCGTGACAGGAACTGGCCGTCTTTGAGGTCGCTCCTGAAGGTCCCGTTTTCGACGACGATCTTGCCGCGCAGCATGACGAGCGAGGGCCAGGCGGCGAGGTCGCGGCCTTCCCACGGGGTGTAGTCGGCTTCGTGCAATTCGGCGGCGCGCACTATCTTGCGCCGGCGCGGGTCGAGCAGCACGATGTCGGCGTCCGAGCCGACCGCCAATGCTCCCTTGCGCGGATAAAGGCCCATGATCTTCGCGGCGTTGGCCGAGACCAGGCCGACAAAGTCGGATAACCCGTAGCCGCGTTTTTCGACGGTCTCGGTGTAGATCAGCGAGAGGCGCGGCTCAACCCCGGCATTGCCGCCGGTCGTGTCGTCGATGCGGCGGCCCTGCAATTTGATCCGCAGCGGGCAGCAGATCTCGTCGGTGGCGACGGTCTGGATCGCACCGTGATCGGTCGCCTCCCACAACGCTTCCTGATCGGCGCGGAATTTCAGCGAGGGATAGGTGTGGTAGATCTGGCCGTTCGGCCGCCGGTAGTCCTCGGCGGTGTACATCAGGTATTGGTGCAGGGTCTCGCCATAGATCGGCACCCCGTTGGCGCGGGCGGCGGCGATCGCGTCGACACCGGTCCTGGCCGAGGTGTGCATCATGTAGAGGGCGGCACCCTCGATATTGGCGGCGAGCCGGATCACCCGGTTGAACGATAAATCTTCCGAGAGGGTGTTGTGCACCTCGGCCATGTTCTCGAAGCCGGTGCGGTCCTCGCGGGTCAGCTTTTCGTACATGTGCATGACGATGTCGTTGTCCTCGGCGTGGATCGCGGCGATCCCGCCGGCCCGCGCCAGGACCTTGAGCACCTCCCAGATGTCGCCGAAATCGACCATGCGGCCACGGCGGCTGGGGGTGATGTCGGTCGTGAACATCTTGACCGAGGCATGCCCCGCCTGCACCGCCTCGGCGAGCTCGCCGAGCCGCTCGGGTGCGATCTTGCCAAGCAGCATCGTGTGAAAGGCGTAGTCGCCGTAGCAGGCCCCCGCCCATTGCTTGTGGCGCCGCTCGATCGCCTGCTGGATCGTCTCGCTGCCCTCGACTGGGGCGAAATCGATCGTCGTCGTGGTGCCGCCATGCAAGGCCGCGCGGCTGACCGTCGAGGCGGGCTCGGTCAATGTCGGCTGGGCGACGCCGGGCATCGGCATCGGCCAGTTGCAATGGACATGCGGATCGATGCCGCCCGGGATCACGATCTGGCCGGTCGCATCGACGGTGCGTCCGGCACCGATTGCGGCGAGACTTCCGCGGGCGCCGATCGCGGCGATTTGCTCACCACTGATCCCGATGTCGGCATGCTCGGGACCCCACGGAAGGACGGCGGTACCACCTGAGACGACGATGTCGAACATCTGGGCCTCCTATGAGGGTGCCCCTTCCCTTCCCTCCCCCGCGTGCGGGGGAGGGTTGGGGTGGGGGCGAGGGGGAGGAAATGGGAGGGGGTCGGCGAAAGCAAAGGCGTCGAGGATCTCCGCCCGCGGGATCTTGTGGACGACAAAGACGAGCCGGCTGCGCCGGTCGCCGTCGGGCCATTCCTCAAGCCATTCCGGCGAAAACAGCGCATGCTGTGCCGCCTGTACGACCGCCGGCTTGTCCGGCCGGTCGGCGAAGCGGACGATCCCCTTGACCCGCAGCAGATCGTTGCCGCGCTCCCGCGCCAGTCCGCCCAATGCGCGAGCGAAGTCGAGGCGGCTGATCTCGCCGCTCAGCACCACCGCAAACGTGTCGATGCCATGGGTGTGAGCGGCAACCGGCTGCGCGGGAATGACCGGCGCCGGCGCTCGCGGTCCGGTGCCGAACAGCACCGCGCCGGCATCGGACGCCTCGGCGGCAAGCACGCGCGGTGCGCGGCCGTTGATTTGATCGAGGCGTTGCACAAGATCGGCGCCGAGCGGGGAGAGATCGGTCTTGGTGATTACCAGCAAGTCGGCGAGGGCTGCTTGCCGCACTGCTTCGGCGAAGCGGTCGAGTGTGGTGGCGCCCTGCACCGCGTCGACCAAGGTAACGACCGCGGCGAGACGCAGCCGATGGTCGAGCATCGGATCGGTGCCGAGCGTGAACAGGATCGGTGCCGGGTCGGCAAGGCCAGTTGTCTCGATGACGATGCGGCGAAATTGCCTGGTCTCGCCAGCTTCGCGCCGCTCGATCAGGCTGCGGAGGGTCTGCGCGAGGTCCTCTCGCACGGCGCAGCACAGACAACCGCCCGGCAGCTCGAGCACATCGCCGTCGACAAAGTCGACCAGGTGATGATCGATCGCGATCTCACCGATCTCGTTGATGATGACGGCGGTGTCGGCGAGTTCCGGCGACACCAATGCGCGGCGCAAGAGGGTCGTTTTGCCGCTGCCGAGAAAGCCGGTCAGCAGTGTTGTCGGCAAGGTCTCCGGTCGGGGCACCGTATTAACCACTCGATCACCGCAAATCCGCCACCGATCGTTTCACGCGCCCGTCGCGGCGGCAAGGTTCCGCGTCAAAACCTTGTGATAACAGTGTTAAAGCCGGTGCAACGCCTCGCTAAGCGATTGCATTCTTTCGCATGCGCCAGCAGTATGCCTGCCATAAGGCTACGGCATGAGCGGACAAAGACGGGTGGGCGAGGAAATGCGGGCGGTCTCGTGTCCGACGGGTTAACAGTGGTGCGGGGCGAGCCGGGCGAGCAGCTCGCCATTACCGATGTGTCAAAGCATTTCGGCGGGGTGCGTGCGGTAGAGAGCGTCACGCTCTCGGTGCAGCGGGGCGAGCTTGTCTCGATCATCGGGCCGAACGGTGCTGGCAAGACCTCGCTCCTCAATATGATCAGCGGCTTCTACCGGCCCGACGCCGGTTCGCTCGCCTTCGAGGGCAGGGACATCACCGGTTTTCGTCCGTCGCAGATTGCGGCACTCGGCATTGCCCGCACGTTTCAGAACATCGCGCTGTTCAGCGGCATGACGGTGCTCGACAACATCATGCTTGGCCGGCACGTGCGGATGAAGGCCGGGGTGCTGTCCTCTTTTGTTTACTGGGGTCTGGCGCAAAAAGAAGAGCTGGCGCATCGGGCACGGGTCGAAGAGCTGATCGAGTTTCTCGAGCTCGAGGATCTGCGCAAGCAGCCGACGAGCGGACTGGCCTATGGCCTCAGAAAACGCGTCGAACTGGGCCGAGCCCTGGCGCTCGACCCCAAGGTTCTGCTGCTCGACGAGCCGATGGGCGGCATGAACCAGGAAGAAAAAGAGGACATGGCGCGGTTCATCCTCGATGTGAACCGGCAATGGGGCACGACCATCATCCTGATCGAGCACGATATGGCGGTAGTGATGGACATTTCCGAACGGGTTGCCGTGCTCGATCACGGGCGCAAGATCGCCGAGGGCAGTCCGGGTGAGGTCCAGCGCGATCCGGATGTGATCCGCGCCTACCTCGGAACCGCCGGAGAGCGCCGGGAGGCTGCCGAATGACCACGACGACATTGCCGCGGCTGTTGCGGCGCAACGCCGAGACGATGGCCCAGCGTTCGGCGATCCGCGAGAAGAATCGCGGGATCTGGAGGACCTTTACTTGGTCGCAATACGACCAAGAGGTGCGCGACTTTGCGTCGGGTCTCGCCGCACACGGGTTTCGGCGCGGCGATTTGCTCGCCGTCGCCGGCGACAACCGGCCGCGGCTCTATTGGGCACAGCTTGCCGCGCAGTGTCTTGGCGGCGTCGCGGTTCCGGTCTACCAGGACTCGATCGCCGCCGAGCTGGTCTATGTCCTCGATCATGCCGAGGTCTCGGTCATCGTTGCCGAAGACCAGGAGCAGGTGGACAAGATCCTCGCCATCAAGGGCCAGCTGCCGCACTTGCGCCTCGTCCTGTTCGATGATCCGCGCGGGCTGCAGCGCTATGGCATGCCGTTTCTGAAATCCTTTGACGAGGTGCAGTCAGCCGGACGCGACTTCGACAAGGCGCATCCGGGCTGGCTCGACACCGAGATCGAGAAGGGTGCCCCGGACGATTTGGCCCTGCTGAACTACACCTCCGGAACCACCGGCCATCCCAAAGGGGTGATGCTGTCGTACGCCAATCTGCTCTGCGCCGCCGAGGCCTTCGCCACAGCCGAGGAGATCCGGCCGAGCGACGACATGCTCTGCTATCTGCCGATGGCGTGGATTGGCGACTCGCTACTCTCGCTGGTGCTCCACCTGTTGGTCGGGTTTACCGCCAATTGCCCCGAGCGCCCGGATACGGTGCAGCGAGACCTGCGCGAGCTGGGACCGACGATCGGCATCGCGCCGCCACGCATCTGGGAGAGCATGTTGACGTCGTTACGGGTTAGGGCGGCGGACGCGACACCGCTAAAGCGCCGGCTCTTCGATGTCTTCCAGCGCCTGGCCGAACGCGCCGAATTGCTGAAGGTCGAAGGCCGTGGGCCGGGTCTGCCAATGCGGCTGGGTCTGGTGCTCGGCGAGCTCCTGGTCTACGGGCCGGTGCGCGATCAGCTCGGACTACGCCGCGCCCGGTGGTTTTACACCGGGGGAGCGCCGCTGGGTCCCGAGACCTTCCGCTTTTTTCGCTCTCTCGGCGTCAACCTGAAGCAGGTCTGGGGTGCGACGGAGCTTTCCGGTCTCGCCTCGCTGCAGCCCGACGGCGAGGCGAACCCCGACACCGTGGGTCCGGTGGTCGCCGGCACCGAGCTGCAGATCAGCGACAACGGCGAGGTGCAGATCCGCTCGCCAGCAGTGTTCCGCGGCTATTACAAGCAGGCCCAGGCGACGCGCGAGGCTCTGACCGAGGACGGATGGTATCGCACCGGCGACTCGGGGTATGTCGACCAGCGAGGCCATCTTGTCGTCATCGACCGCACGAAGGATGTCGGCAAGCTCGGCGATGGCACGTCGTTCGCGCCGCAATTCATCGAGAACAAGCTCAAATTCAGCCCGTTCATCGGCGAGGCGGTGGCCTTTGGCGACGGCCGGCCGTTTGTGTCGGCGATGATCGCGATCGATCTCGATACCCTCGGCAATTGGGCCGAGCGGCACAACCTCGCCTACACCTCGTTTCAGGATCTGAGCGCCAAGCCGGAAGCGCGCGGGCTGATCCGCGACGAGATCGAGAAATGCAATGGATCGCTATCTCCGAGCTTGCGTATTCACCGCTTCGCGTTGCTCAACAAGGAGTTCGACGCCGACGACAACGAGATCACCCGCACGCGCAAGATCCGCCGCCGCTTTGTCGCCGAGAAATATGCCGCGGTGGTGGACGCCTTCTACAGCGGCGCGCACCAAGTGGATCTCACTACCGAGATCACCTATGAGGATGGGCGCAAGGCGCGGCTGAATTCCACGATCGCGATCGACGACGTGGCGGACGTCCCGCAGCCGGCGCGGGAGCCGGCCTATGCGTGACCGCGGATCCCCGGTGAGCCGGGCAATTTCAGCACCTCATTTGTCATTTCCGCGGAAGCGGGAATCCAGGGATTTCAGTCGCTTGCCCTGGACCCCCGCCTTTGCGGGGGTGATGGCGCTCGCGTAGGACTCTGCCGCGCCGATGCCTGAATTCGAATGGCAGTTCACGCTGGTATTGCTGACCAACGGCGTGATGATCGGGCTGATGTACGCGCTGATCGCGTTGGGCTTTGTGCTGATCTACAAGGCGACGGACGCGATCAACTTCGCGCAGGGCGAGTTCGTGATGTTCGCCGGCTTTATCGCCGCCGGCGCGGCGGTCGCCGCCGGGCTCTCGTTCTGGGTCAGCGCGCTGCTCGCGATCGCCGGCATGGTGGCGCTCGGCTTTGGGCTCGAGCGGGTCGTGCTGCGCCCGCTGATCGGCCGGCCGATCATCGCCGTCGTGATGGCGACCATCGGGCTCCAAGCGGTGCTTAGAGGCGGCGCCGTTCTCGCTTTCGGGGCCGGGACCAGAGACATCGCGATGCCGGTCGGCGGCGCGCCGATCAATCTCGGGCTGGTGTTGCTGTCGCGCGTCCAGCTCGTCGGCGCGGCGGTCAGCATCGTCTTTCTCACCGTCTTTTCCTGGTTCTTTTTGAAGAGCCGGGTCGGCATCGCGATGCGGGCGGTGGCCGACAGCCAACAGGTGGCGATGGCGATGGGCATCAATGTCGAGCGCTATTTCGCGCTCGCCTGGGCGATGGCCGGGATCGTCTCCGCTTTGGGCGGCGTCGTCTGGGGTGCGATGCTCGGTGTCGATAACCAGCTAGCCTTGGTCGGTCTCAAGGTGTTCCCGGTGGTGATCCTCGGCGGGCTTGATTCGATCCTCGGCGCGGTCGTCGGCGGGCTGATCGTCGGCGTCGTCGAGAACGTGGCTGCCGGCTATCTCGATCCCTTTGTCGGCGGCGGCACCAAGGACTTCGCCCCCTATGTGCTGATGATCGTAGCCTTGATGATACGGCCCGAGGGCATCTTTGGCCGCCGGCGGATCGAGCGCGTGTGATGGTGTCGGCTGTCGGACCCCCTGACCGTGTTTCGTCACCCCCGGACTTTTTATCGTCACCCCCGGACTTTTTATCGTCACCCCCGCGAAAGCGGGGGTCCAGGGGCAACCGGCACTCAGCGCGCGATCTCAGCCGACAAGTCGCGCCAAGCCGGATTAGTGTCCTCGATCAGCTTCAATTTCCACGCTCTTTGCCATTTCTTCATGCGTTTTTCCCGCAAGATGGCTTCCTCCATTGTCGGGTGAAACTCGGCATAGACGAGCATGTGCGGGCCGTATCGCTTGGAGAAACCATCGACGACATCCGTTTTGTGTTCCCAGACGCGTCGGTCCAAATAGCTCGTTACCCCGACGTAAAGCGTTCCGTTCCGGCGGCTGGCAAGAATGTAGACGCAGGGCTGCATAGCCGACGCATTCTACCATCGGTGCGGGAGCCCTGGACCTCCGCTTTCGCGGAGGTTACGAAACCGATGCAGAGCGGTAAGCCGGCTGTGGGACCGTAGCGATGTTCCACCGCGAATCCGGGGTGTTCAAGACCAGCTACGCCGCCGACATGGCGCTGTACCCGCTGCCGGTCGCCAAATGGGCGGTGGCGGCGTGTGCCGGGCTCTTCATCGCCATCGCCCCACTGACCTTTGGCGAATACGAGCTCTCGCTGCTCAATATCTGCCTGGTCGCGATCGTCGGGGCGCTCGGGCTCAACATTCTGTTGGGATATACCGGACAAATCTCGATCGGGCAGGGCGCCTTCATGTCGGTCGGCGCCTACACCGCGGCCAATCTGATCGTTCACCTCGGTCTGCCGTTCTGGATCACGATCCCCGCCGGCGGCCTAATGGCGGCGCTGATCGGCGCGCTCGTGGGCATCCCGTCGCTGCGCATCAAAGGGATTTATCTGGCAATAGCGACCCTTGCCGCGCAGCTGATCATCGAGTGGACGATCAATCACGTGCACTGGATCTCCGGCGGGATACAAGCCTCGATCGAGATCCCGCGACCCTCCCTCTTCGGGTACGTGCTGGCCTCGGAGGCCGACATCTACTTATTTCTGATGTTCTTCGCCGTGCTGGCGATTGTCGCTACGTTGAACCTGGTGCGCAGCCGCATCGGCCGCGCCTTTGTCGCCATCCGCGATCAGGACGTCGCCGCCGAGATCATCGGCATCAACATCTTCCGCTACAAGCTCTACGCGTTCGCGATCTCGTCCTTCTATGCCGGGGTCACCGGAGCGTTGGAGAGCTACTACCTCGGGATCGCCAACTACGAGCAGTTCCAGCTCGATGTCTCGATCGATTATCTGGCGATGGTGATTATTGGTGGCCTCGGCTCGGTATTGGGCTCGATCTTTGGTGCCGTCTTTGTCACCCTGCTGCCGATCGTGACCCGCTGGGTGCTCGAAGCCGCCGGTGGCATGTTCCTGACCCAAGCCAACCTGGCCGACCTTGTTCCCCATCTGCGGCTGGTCATCTTTGGCGGGCTGATCATCTTCTTTCTGATTGTCGAGCCGGACGGGCTGGCGCGGCTGTGGCGAAACATTCGCAACTACTTTCGCGTGTGGCCTTTTTCGTATTAGCATCTGGGCAGTGCAACAATGGGAGGATGGATATGACGCGCATAACGGCGACGGCGCTGGCGTTGATGGCGGGCGCGGCGGCCGGGATTGGGCTCGCCGCGACGGCCGCAGCCCAGGAGAAGAAAATCGTGATCGGCGTGACATGCGACCGGACCGGGCCGACACAAATCGTCGGCACGGTGCTGTGCCCGGCGCAGCACGACTATTTCGACTATGTCAATGCCAACCATTTGCTCGACGGCTACACGATCGACCATCCGGAGATCGAGACCGGCTACAAGGTGCCACCGGCTGTCGAAGCCTATCAGCGCCAGAAACAGGAAGGCGCGATAATCATGCCGATCTACGGCACGCCGCAGACCCACGCGCTCAACGAGCGGCTCGAGCAGGACAAGATCGTGGCAACGACCCCGGGCTTTGGCATCGCCGCGTCGGCGGATGGCCAGAAGTACCCGTATCTGTTCCCGATTGCCGCCAGTTATTTCTCCCAGGGTGCAGCGGCCGTCAAATTTGCCAAGGACCAGGCGGGCGGCAGTCTGAAGGGCAAAAAGATCGCCTACATCTATTACGACAACCCCGCTGGGACCGAGCCGATACCGGTCCTCAAGGATTTGCAGAACCTAGAGGGCTTTGAGCTTCGGACCTTTGCGGTACCGCCGCCAGGGGTCGAGTTGACCGCGCAGGTGCTCGACATCACCCAGCGCTACAAGGCCGATTTTGTGATCTCGCATCTATTCGGCCGTTCGCCGTCGGTGTCGATCAAAGAGTTCAAGGCCAACGGGTACCCGTTGTCTAAGGTCATCGCCATGGTGTGGGCCTCGGGCGAAGCCGACATCAAGGCGGCGGGCGGCTGGGACGTGGCGCAAGGCTACAACACGATGCAGTTCGCCGGCGCCGGGGACAATTATCCGATCCGGCAGGACATCAAGGCGATGTACCAAAAGGCGGGCAAGGGGAGCCCAGCGATTATGGACGCCACGGTCTACTACAACCGCGGCCTGTTCAACGCAGCGATCGAGGTCGAGGCGCTGAGCAACGCCCTCAAGCTGACCGACGGCAAGGCTCCGACCGGGACCGATGTGAAGAAAGGCATGGAGGAGATCCATGATTTCACATTGGGCGGTCTGGTTCCGCCGCTGAAGATCACATCCGAGGATCACGAAGGCGGCGGCTGGGTGCGGATCTTCCGGGTCGAGGGCCAAGGGTTCACGCCGGTGACCGACTGGTTCAACGCCTATCGCGATATCGTGTGGCAGCAGGTAAAGGCGGCGGAAAAGACCCAATAGCCGCGTCCGGCCGCCGCCTTCGAACGTGTGAATTGTCGAGATGAACCTTGCACACCTTATCCCGTCATTCCCGCGCAAGCGGGAATCCAGGGATTTTCGTCACTTGCTCTGGGCCCCCGCTTTCGCGGGGGTGACGGGTTGGCGGGCCGTTGGCGTTTCCTCACACGCGCTTTCGCGGGGGTAGCGGTTGGGCGTGTAATTCGATGCTGGCGCTCAACAATATCGAGGTCGTCTATGACGGCGTGATCCTGGTGTTGCGGGGCGTGTCGCTGTTTGCCGAGGAGGGTCATATTACCACCCTCCTCGGCGCCAACGGGGCCGGCAAGACGACGACCCTGAAGGCGATATCGGGGCTCTTGCGCAGTGAACGCGGCGAGGTGACCAAGGGCACGGTCGAGCTCGACGGCGAGCGGCTCGACCGGCTGCCGCCGCACGATGTCGTCAAGCGTGGCGTGACCCAGGTGTTCGAGGGCAGGCGCGTATTTGAGAACCTGACCGTCGAAGAGAATCTGGTCGCCGGCGCGCACACGCGCAGCGATTTCGCGCGGGTGCGGGAAGGCATCGGCCGGGTCTATGACATCTTCCCGCCGCTAAAGGAGCGCCGCCAACAGCCTTCGGGTTATCTGTCGGGCGGCGAGCAGCAGATGCTGGTGATCGGCCGGGCCTTGATGTCCGATCCGAAGGTGATCCTTCTCGACGAGCCGTCACTCGGTCTGGCGCCGCTGCTCGTCGAGGAGATCTTTGGCATCGTCCGCCGGCTGCGCGAGGAGCAGCGCCTGACCGTGCTGCTGGTCGAGCAGAACGCTGCCTTGGCGCTCGACATTGCCGACCACGGCTATGTCATGGAGAACGGCCGTATCGTGCTCGAAGGCCCGGCCGAGACACTTCGGCAGAACTCCGACATCAAAGAGTTCTATCTCGGGCTGAATGAGGTCGGTGCACGCAAATCCTATCGCGACCTCAAGCACTACAAGCGCCGCAAACGCTGGCTGTCGTGAGCCGGACGGCCCACCGTCGCATCAGCGGCGGCGGGCAAAATTCGGTGTCAGACGATCCCTTCGGCACGCAACGCTTCGACCTCCCCGGCGCCGATGCCGAGCCACCCGCCGAGGATCTCGACGTTGTGCTGGCCGAGCAATGGCGAGGGCTTGACGCGCGGCGGCGTGCCATCAAAGCGAACCGGCCACGCCGGAACCGTCAGCTTGCCTGTGGTCGGGTGCTCGATCCGTTGCATGATGCCGCGCTTGGCGAGCGAGGGGTCGTTCAGCAGCTCGAGCGTATCGAACACGGCACCCGCCGGGACGCCGGCATTGCCGATGATCTTCATCGCCTCTTCCTTGGTATGCTGGCGGGTCCAGGTGGCGATGATCTCGTCGACCTCGGCCGCACGCTCGCCGCGCGCCGGCCCGGTGTCGTAGCGCGCGTCGCCGATCAGGTCCTCGCGGCCGATCGCCTTTAAGAGGCGCGTCCAATGTTCGGGGTTGGCGCGGCTGGTAAAGACGTAGACATAGTCGTTGGGCCCGCCCGGCTTACACGGGTAGAGCGCCGAAGGCGCCAGCAGGGGGTTCGACCGGCTGCTGCCGCCACGGATTTGGGCCTTGCCGCTCAGCTGGGTGCGCGAGAACGGCACCCGCATATAGTGAACCATCGCGTCCTGCATCGCGACCTGCAGCCGCCGGCCCTTGCCGGTCCGATCGCGCCGATAGAGCGCGCCGAGGATACTGACCGCCATCAGCATGCCGGTGCCGGTATCACCAAACGAGGGACCTGGCTTGACCGGCGGACGGTCGGCATCACCGGTGACGCTGATCGGCCCGCCGGCGGCCTGCGCGATCATGTCGAAGGCGAGATTTTTCTCGTACGGACTGCCCTCGCCAAATCCTTTGACCTGGCAATAGATGATGCGAGGGTTCAATTCCTTGACGACATCATAGCCGAGCCCGAGACGCTCGATCGTGCCGGGCGCCATGTTCTCGACCGTGACATCGGCTTTTTTAAGCAGGTTCTTGACGATCTCGAGGCCGCGCGGCGATTTCAGATTGAGCGTGACCGACTTCTTGTTGGCGTTGAACTGGTGAAAATACCAGGGGTCGTCATCCGGCTTGCCGGGACGCAGCCGGCGACCGGGGTCGCCGGTCTTCGGGTTCTCGATTTTGACGACCTCGGCACCGAGCCAGGCGAGCGCTTCGGTGCAGGACGGCCCCGCCTCGAATTGCGTAAAGTCGACAACCCGTACACCTTCGAGACAATCCAGCTCGACGCCAATTCCATCCATCGCTCGTCACTCCTCCCGAAACTCAGGCAGGCACTATAGCGCGGGATGTCGCAGGGGGGAAACCGTCGTCGCCCAATGCAGCTCACGGATCTAGCTCGGCAGATTAGAGCAACCGGCGCGCCGTCTCCGTCAGCCCACCCGATGGAGCGAATGGGTTATGAACCCTGACTCCGCTGAGAATGCTGCCGTCGGACATGTCTTCAGTGAGCACAATTGTGCAGCCCGCTTCCGCGGCGGTTGCAACGAGCAATGCGTCCCAATAAGAGGCGCGACCCGCCGTCGCCTCGGCGAGAGCGGCTCGGAGGGCGGCCGGTGAGGCCGTCACGGTCGGGAACAGCTCGAGCCAGTCGGCGGCTTGTGCGGCCGCCTCCGCGGGTGGCGCCATCCCCCTGCGGGTCGCTGCGACATAGAACTCCCTGCAGGGTCAGCCAGCATTCGCATTCGACGGCGCGGTCGACAATCTCGCGCGCGAGACGGTGCCGCGCCCCGGCAGCGTTGTCGATGCTGTAGACGAGGAGGTTGGTATCGAGTGTGAAACGGGCGCCCTCAGCGCTCATGCAAGCTGTTGCGGTCGAGGCGCCAGGCACCGATCGGCCACCCCTTGTCCATCCGTGCCCGGGCGCGAAGGCGAGCCGCCTGTTGCTCGGGGCTGAGAACGCGGCGCCCGCCGACCGGTGCTAGACGCGCAACAGGGCGGCCATTACGAGTGATGATGTATTCCGCTCCGGCCTCGACGTCGCGAACGCAGCGCGCGAACGCCTGGTTCGCTTCACGAAGGCTGATCGTCTTGCTCATACCCGACGTGCCTTGTTGAAATTAGTTGCTTGTAGCGCGTATCTGTGCTACAATTTGGGGTGAGCGGGGTTTTCTCTTCTCCCCTGCTTCCACCCTGATAGTCAATTTTCGCCCCCTGCAGGGCGAGATTTGGAGCCCTGCTCATACGATCCAGAAGATCTCTCTAAACATCTGATTTCGATAGTTTTATCAGCGCTCCGCTAGGCTGAATTCGGGGTCGAATCGAAAATTCACCCTGTTTTCCCCAGGCAAACAGGGGGACCCGCGGCATTGCCGCGGTGCTCGGAGGGTCGCCTCAGGCGGGCGGGTCGCGCTCGAGCCCTTCGGCAATTCGCTTCGGGTCGACGCGAACCTCGATCCCCGCGCGCTCCTGCTGCAGGATCATCGGCGAGCGCGAGTCGCGATCGCCCCAACCGCGGTTCAGCGCTTCGCTAAGCTCGGCCAATGCCAGATTGGCGATGCGCATCGGCACATTGAAATCGCGCCCGAGCTGAGTGGCGAGCGTCATGTCCTTGTGCGCCAGCCGCAGCGCGAAGGCGGCGGGCTCGTATTTCCCGGGCAGGAACTGGTCGACCAGCCCGTCGAAAGTTCGGCGCCTGCCGCCGGCACCGTCGCGCACAGCCTCCCACAACGCCAGCGGCTCGACCCCGGCCTTGATGCCCACCGAGAACATCTCGGCGAGTGCGGTCTGGATGCAGTAGCCGGCACCGTTATGAACGAGCTTGGCGACCGAGCCGGCGCCGATCGGTCCGACATAGCGCGCCTTGTCGCCCATAGCGTCGAGCACGCTCTTGTACCGGTTGAAGATTTGCTCGTCGCCGCCGACCCAGAGCGCCAGCTTGCCGCTCCGCGCCCCGCGCGGTCCGCCGCTGACGGGGGAATCGAGCATGTAGACATCCCGCTCGGCGAAGGCGGCGTTGATCTTGCGCACCATCGTCGGCGAGTTGGTCGACAAGTCGAAATAGGCCTTGCCGCGGCTCATGCCGGAGAGCAGACCGTTGTCGCCAAGCGCTACAGCCTCGACTTCGGGTGGTCCGGGGAGTGAGGTAAAGACGAGCTCGGCAGCCTCGGCGACGGCGCGCGGCGTCTCCGCCCATGTTGCGCCCGCCGTGAGATGAGGCTCGGCCGCCGCGCGGCGCAGATCGTGTACGACCAGTTGATGGCCGGCCTTCTGCAGGTTTGCAGCCATTCCGGAACCCATCATGCCCAACCCGATGAACCCGATCTTCATCTCGCCCTCCCGCAGCTGTTTGCCGACGTTGCCTGATGCTACCTCTTGTCGAACACCTCCTTCGCGACCAGGGCCGCGGTCATCGCCGCCGGCCAGCCAGCATAAAAAGCGAGATGGGTGATCACCTCGCTGAGCTCGTTTTTGCTCAGGCCGTTGTCGAGCGCCCGCCCCAGATGACCGACGAGCTGCCGTTCGCGGCCGAGCGCGATCAGGGTTGCGCAGGTGATCAGGCTGCGGTCGCGTTTGGAAAGACCGGGGCGTTCCCAGACCTCGCCGAACAGGACCCTCGAGCTGAGATCGACCAAGCCGGGAACGATGTCGCGGACCTGCTCACGAGCCGCCGAGGTTTGCGATTGAGCCATGGTTTCCTCCTTTTTCGATCCAGCGGTTGGATGCGCCGCGAGGCTAGCACGCGGCTGCCGCGAAGGGCGAGGAAGAACGTAACCCGCGCGGCTCTCCTTAGGCTGCGGAGGTGCTCAGCGAGTTTCGGCGCGCGGGGCTTTGATCTGCCGAGGCGATCCGAGCTTTTGCCCTTCGAGACGCGACCGCGGCCGCGCGGGATCGCCAGATGAAGACCGACGACATGGCGTAATTCCATACCGCCCCGATGGCAGCGCCGCCCAGACCGGCGAGCCACCACGAGTGATTGGCATCGAACAGATGCGAGGCGATCCCGACGTTGGCAGCCGCGCCAAGACCGCAGACGGCGTAAAACGACAACAGACCCGTTACCAAGGCCCGCCCGCGAAGCCGCCGATCCCGGTAGGTGAATAGGTTGTTCAATAAAAAGTTGCCGGTCATTGCGATGGTCGTCGCGATCGCTTGCCCCACTGCGAAGCGGATGCCGAACGGATAAACGGCCAGCCACAGCGCGGTCAGGTGTGTCAGGACGCCAAAGCCGCCGATCATCGCAAACAACAAGAAACGAACCGGGATAATGGGCCCGGCGAGCTTGTCGAGGAGCAAAGTCACATATTCCCACGCGACCAGCGTATCGAGCTTGCTTTCGCCACTGATCCGGGGACGAAAGTGGAAAGGCAGCTCGGCGAAGGCGAGCGGGCGCGGCGACGAAGCAAAAATGTCGAGCAGGATCTTAAAGCCTTGCCCCGACAAATCGCGCATAGTCGCGGTAAAAGCACCTCTCGTAACCACAAAAAACCCGCTCAGCGGGTCGGTCAGCTCGGCCTTGACGACAAGACGAGCCAGCCGGCTTGCCAAGCCGCTGATCACCACCCGCGACCTTTGCCAATCGCCGACGCTGCCAGTCACCCCGTAACGGGTTCCGACCACGATGTCGAGCTGCCGTTCCTTGATCACCGCCAGCATCCTCGGCAGCAGCGCCTCGTCATGCTGCATATCGGCATCCATCACCGCGATGAAGGGGGCCGAGCTGGCCAGGATCCCTTCGATGCAAGCGGAAGACAGACCACGGCGCCCGAGGCGCTGGACGCAGCGGATATGGCTACGCCGCTGGCCGAGCTCGCGCACCAGATCGACCGTGCCGTCCGGTGAATCGTCATCGACGAACACCGCCTCCCAACGGATGCCAGCCAGCACGGTGCCGAGGCGGTCGACGAGTGCCGCCACGTTTTCCCGCTCGTTCAATGTCGGAATGACGACAGCAAGCTCTGCCGGCCCGGGGGCCATATCTGATGCAAGTGCTGCTTGCCGACCACAATCTGCGAACTCGCTCATGCCAACCGTTTCCTCTTGCCGGGCCCGCACGGCAAGAATGGCCGGCCAAAGCTTTACGAACCTTTACCCGATGGCACCCGCGGTGGGCGCGCAGAAGCGATTGTCGGGCGAATCAGCTATTTGCGCAGAGCGCGAGCCACGCCTTGTCGCGCGCCGCCGGCCGCCGCGTGAGCCGCCTATTCAGCAATGGCGCGGCCTTGGCCGATTGCCCGGAGCGCAGATAAGCGACGATCAGCGAGTCCTCGAAAACCTCACGCTGTGCGTGACTGCCGCCGATCCGCGGCAGGTCGGCTAACGCAGGTTCAAGGATATGTGCAGCCTCGGCGGAGTCACGCGGCCAAGTGACGCCGCGGCCGCGCAGAGAGCGGGTGCCACTTCGCCCGGGGGCAGCCGTCCGTCACGAGCGAGGCTTCGCAGTCCGGCGATGCGGGTTTGCAGGCTGTCGGTGTTTCCAGTCGCGGCCTCGGCGAGGGCGGCGTGAAGATCGGCAAAGGCGAGGCTGGCGTGCGGAAAATACCGCAGCGCATGCGCGGCGACCTCGGCCCATTCTTTGTCAAGCGGTGGGGCCGCTTCATAAAGCCGCCAGCGCCAGAGAAACGATGCCGAATCGGCAAGGACCAGCATCGGCGCAGCCAGAGCAACTGACGGCCTGATATTGCCGAGATAGATCGCGCGGGCGCGCTCGGCGTTCCCGCGCGCCAGCTCGAACAATGCCAGGTGCCACGAAAGATGGCAGTGCAGTTGGCCTGCTCGGTCATAACCCTTCAGCCAGTCTTCGATAAAGCCGGCGCCATTGTTCGGGTCGCCCGCCTCGAAAAAACCATGAACCCGCTGGTGCGCTGCATGCGCATTGCGGAGGTTAG
>Ga0306920_100001729_pt1 | contig 27146 bp, 21 predicted proteins | sample flu12Cox44000170_FD_204666 | JGI IMG/M metagenome (GOLD analysis project Ga0306920, IMG submission 204666) | Lab enrichment of tropical soil microbial communities from Luquillo Experimental Forest, Puerto Rico - flux4day.12C.oxic.44.000.170 (v2)... | ecosystem: Environmental > Terrestrial >... | reverse complement strand
AATTCGCCGCGCGGCGGCGCCGAACCCAGAAAATATAGCAAGAACAAATTGTTAGTCGATCCGGAATTCGACGCTTTGGGCAACCTTGTCGCCCCGCGTATTGAGGGCCTGGAGGAAATAGATTCCCGATTTGACCGAATCCGGCAGGCGAATCCTCAGCACGCCGGTCGGCAACGGCGATGCAATCGTCGTCACCGGCTCCGGCAGGGGTTCGCCACTGATCTTGTCGATGAGCACGACCTTCGCCCTGACCATCAGGTTCCGATAAGTCGCCGAAATGACGCGGTTCTCAACATCGATGAAAGTAACGACCGAGTTCATGCGAAAGACACCGGACCGGAATTTTCCGGGAAACTACGTGCCCCTCAAGCCGTGGTCAACTGTAAATTGTATTGACGAAATACCACAATTTTTTAGCTCGCGCGCAGCGGCTTTCGTTCGGCGATCAATGCGTTCTCGACTGCCTTTCTCATCAGGATCGAATAGTCGCGGCCGAACAGAACGTCGCAAAAACGAATCGCGGCCTCCGCCTGCATCTGGCCATATGCACGGACTCTGTCGTCGCAGCCACGCAGCACCTCCACGAGTGCCTCGGTGGCCTGTTCGACATAATTTTGCAGATCGGAATAGGTCCGCAGCGTGACCTCGTTGATTGCGAGTTCGCTGGCAAACGTGCGGCACACCGCGACGAAGTCGATCAGTGAGGCGACTTCCTCGACCTCGGAACGGTCGATCCGGGCGCCTGATGGAATGTCCTTGTCGGCGCGCTGGCGTAAAATGCGGCGCACGCGACCGGGCACACTGTCGATCTCAGATTGCAGCGTATTGGATATATCGACCCTGATCGAAGCGAGTTGCTTGCCCCAGGCCGAATCGTTGCGCAGGTCGAGTTCGGTGCGCAGACCTCGCACCCCGTCATGCAGCGCCTTCAGATTCTCGCCGGTATCGGCCAGCTGACCGCGGCGAATATCCATCCGCAGGCCACCGGCACGGTAAGACAGTTCATGCAGCGCCAAACTGACGGCAAGCCCGTAAGGCGTTGCCGCCACCCGCACCTCATCGTCGGAAGCGGCCATCCTGGTGGCGATGCGGATGATCTGCCAGGGGGCCGCCAAGCGCTGCATCACCAACGCTATTGCAAACGGCAGGAGCAGCGGCGTCTGCAGCGGCGGAACGTTGAGGGCGTCGCTGACCGAACTGATCTGCGAATCCGAAAAGGAGCGGATAAAGATCGGAATCCGGCTGCCAAGGCGCTCCAGCGCCTCGATGCCTTGCAGCGCCGCGCCGATTCCCATGAGATCATCATCACATCGGGCGAGCCGACGCGGGCCAGCGCGCGCGGGTGGTCACCGGCGCCGGGCCCGGCGATCGCGAAAATGGCTTCGGCCGCAGCCGTCTGCAGCTTGCGCGTCGCCAGTTCGACCTCAGGCTCGGATTGCGGCGATCGCGCGATGGCCGCTTGATATTGGTTCGCCTGCTCCGGGGCGCCATCCCGAACGATCCAGTGCCAGACCGAGAGAAGCGAAGACTGGCGGATCCTGCCCGGTCGCGCCGGATGGTTGCCGTCGACCACAAAGGGATCGAGCGGGCTGAAGAACAGTCGTGGCAGGTCACTGCTGCGCGGTCGCAAATCCTCGACGTCGCGACGGACGATATTTCTCAGCTGTTCGAGCACGAGGCTGGCGACGGCGGTGTCCTCCCCGCGCTCGATCGCACGCTCGAATTCCCGCATCAGCAGCGCCTGCGACTGTATCGGAAGCTGCGCGAGATATTCCCTTAACCGCTCGTTCGATGTCTGGCTCATGCGCCCGGTCATGCCGACCCTGCCGCGTGGACGACAGGAGCGTCCAGCTGTGCCGGTCAAGCCGCACCATAAGTGCCGCAGCGTTAAGAAGTCGTTATCCGAAAAATCCGCTGGATCAGTGGGTTAGCCAGCCTAACTGACGGGTTAGGCACATTTGAAACCATTGGCGAATTTTCCCGACTGCCTAACTGCGCGCGTTCCGTCGCGGCGGAATCAGCAACGGAAGGCGTTCGCCGAATTGCATGGCCGTCTGGTCAGTTGTCACCAGCCGTATGATCCGAGCGCGAGCGGCCTTGTTGGCGCTCTTGCGGTTCTCACTGTCTCGCTCAAGCAGCGTCTTGCAGTCGCAATTTCGGCATCGCTCGCGCCCTTGCTTCGAGCCCACGCCTCAGCCGCTGCCTCACTGTATTTTGCGACATAGTAGCGAACGACCGAACAGGAAACGGTCCGCAGGAGACCGGATCGCTCAGCCGCATAAGCGTTGGACATAAATCCGAACAAAACTACCAAAACGCAAAGTCCGCATCGCCTCATGCGCAGGAGCGCGAGTTTATGCGACATGATTCCCCCTCAAACCCACCCCGCACAGTTTGCGGTGAACCGCAACTGCTTCGCAAGTGTCGCCCGCAGGTTCCATGGGGATGGCGCAGATCGGCGCGTAGCGTGTGGCTTGGCTACAACAATGCCGATCGAACCGGAAACTCGCGCCAATAAAGGCAGAAGGCGTGCGCGGCATTCTGATCTACGCTCTGGTTGATTCTGGTTTCGCGAGCCCACGGCCGGGCGCGATGTGGAGGCCTATTGCACGCCCGGCAACACCAGCTCGGCTCGCAGGCCCCCGATCGGTGCGTTGCCGAGCGCGAGGCTGCCGCCATAGAGCGCGGCAAGGTCGATCACGATCGACAGGCCCAGTCCTGAACCCGGCTTGGATTCGTCGAGCCTCTGGCCGCGGCGTGAGACCTGCGCGCGTTCCTCCGCGGACAACCCGCGGCCGTCGTCTTCGACGATGATCCGCAACATAGGGCCCCCACCGGGCTCGTGCGGCCGCTCCACCAGCACCTCGATGAAGACACGGGAGGATGCCCATTTGCACGCGTTGTCGACCAGGTTGCCGGCCATCTCCTCAAGATCCTGCCGCTCGCCGCGGAATTTTGCCCGCGGGTCGGCCTTGACCTCGATGGCGATGGCACGGTCACGATGGATCTTCTCCATCGTTCGCTGCAAAGCTTCGATCGCGGGGGCAACTTCGGTAACGGTGCCGACGACGTTGACGCGCGCGGCGATGCGTGCGCGTTCCAGGTGATGGGCAACCTGATCCCGCATCAGATCGGCCTGCTCCAGGACCTTGTGGGCGAAGGGGTCGGCGCCATGTGCGGAGGCCTCGTTGACGATCACCGACAACGGCGTCTTGATGGCGTGGGCGAGATTGCCGACGTGAGTGCGCGCGCGTTCAACGATCTCCCGGTTGGCATCGATCAGCGCGTTGGTCTCGCGGGCCAACGGATCGATCTCGACGGGAAATTCTCCCTCCAGCCTTTCGGCGCGACCGGAACGGATATCGGCGATCTCCTCGGAAATTCGCTTCAACGGAGCAAGTCCGAAGCGGACCTGGAAGATCGTGGTGAGCAGCAGCACGATGCCGAGCGCGGCGAAGGTGCCGCCGAGATAGTAGTCGAAGGTGCGCGTCTCGTCGGAAATCTCGGTCGCATCGCCTGCGACACTGATCAGAAACTTGCCGTCGGCGCCGAGATCGACCGGCCGCTCCACCATGCGCAGGCTCTGACCCTCCGGCCCGCCGACATAGGCAAGGCGGATGCCGGCTGCGGAAAGCTCGATGCCGCGATCATCGAGCTTCGGCAGTTTCTTGTCCCACAGCGAACGCGACGCGCGCACGTCGGGCTTTTCGGAATCGGTGCGGGTGATCTGCCAATACCAGCCCGAAAGCGGCAACTCGAACAGGGGCTCTCCAAGTGACTGGAATTGTCGATCGGGCGGCTCGTCGGGGGTTGCGACCTCGGCAATCAGCGTTCGCAGGTAAAGGTTCAGCCTGCGATCAAAGGCGCGCTCGGTCGCGTCCTTGTAGACGGATGACAGCACGAAACCGATGATCACGAGGATCACCACCAGCCATGCAGATGCAGACAGGAACAGCCGGGTGGCGAGCGAGTTGCGACGCATCAGCGCAAAATAGCCAAAAGCAGCTCCTTAGGCTATCGCGCGCGGCGCCCGAAGAAACGCCGGATCAAGCGGGAGTTTGCGGCGGCGCCAGCATATAACCCAATCCACGCACGGTCTGGATGATATCGACGTCGAGTTTCTTGCGGATGCGTCCGACAAAGACCTCGATCGTGTTGGAGTCGCGGTCAAAATCCTGATCGTAGAGATGCTCGACCAGCTCGGTTCGCGACACCACGCGCCCGGTGTGATGCATGAGATAGTCCAGCAGGTTGAACTCGTGCGAGGTCAGCCTGATGGGATTGCCATCGACGGTGACACGCTTGGTGCGCGTATTCAGCGAAACGGGCCCGCAGGTCAATTCGACCTGGGCGTGGCCGGCCGAACGGCGCAGCAGGGCGCGGATCCGAGCCAGGACTTCCTCCAGGTGGAAAGGCTTTGCGACGTAGTCGTCGGCGCCGGCATCAAAGCCCTGGACCTTGTCGCTCCAGCGATCGCGAGCCGTGAGGATCAATACCGGCATCGCGCGCCCTTTGCGACGCCAGGCTTCGAGCACCGAGATGCCGTCCATCTTCGGCAGGCCGATGTCGAGCACAACCGCATCGTAGGGTTCGTTGTCGCCGAGAAAGTGCCCCTCCTCGCCATCGAAGGCCCGATCTACCACATAGCCGGCATCGCTCAGGGCAGTGGTGAGTTGACGATTGAGATCCGGATCGTCCTCGACAACCAGCAGACGCACGTTTGCCTCCCAAGGGTGAACCGCCCGAATTGCACCGCTAACAGCGACTTGCCAGCGTCGGCGTGAACCATGCATGAACAGGGCCGGCATCGAAAGGTTACTTTCTCTTCACAATGACGTCAGGCGTATTGGCCTGCGTTCGGACGGCACCTGCTGGATCTGGCACTAGACAACGCCTGGTCGGCGCAGACGTTCACTTTCTACCCCAAGATCGCAAAAGCGGTTGCGCCAGGTCACCGCCTTTCCGGGAGGAGAAGGAACCAACCACAGTTAACGCCGTTTCGAGATTCCGAGGGCAAGCTTGCTTGAATCCGTGCCCTTAGATGTTATCCTTCGGGCTTTGGTTGTCCGTCGCGTTTGTGGAGTTTGCCATGGCCCCCCGCGCCAACTGGAAGGGCTTTTTGCGGCTGTCGCTGGTGACCTGTCCGGTCGCGCTTTATCCGGCCACCTCGGATACCGAGAAGGTTTCCTTCAACCAGATCAACCGCAAGACCGGCCATCGCATCAAATATACCAAGGTCGATGCCGAAACCGGCGATGAAGTCGCCAACGAGGACATCGTCAAGGGCTACAAAGTCGATACCGATACCTATGTCGAAGTGACCAAGGAAGAGCTCGACGACGTCGCGCTGGAATCGACGCACACCATCGAGATCGACGAGTTCGTGCCGAAGGACGAGATCGACAACCGCTATCTGATCCGCCCCTATTATCTTATCCCCGACGGCAAGGTCGGACACGACGCGTTCGCCGTGATCCGCGAGACCGTACGCAGCATGAACAAGGTCGCGATCGGGCGCGTGGTGCTTACCAACCGCGAGCACATCATCGCGTTGGAGCCGCTCGGCAAGGGATTGATGGGTACGCTGCTGCGCTACCCCTACGAGGTGCGCAGCGAAACGGAATATTTCGGCGACATCCAGGACGTCAAGATCACCAAGGACATGCTGGATCTCGCCAGACACATCGTCGAGCAGAAATCCGCCTCCTTCGATCCGGAGGAATTCGAGGACCACTACGAGGCCGCGCTGATCGACCTGATCAACAAGAAGCGGGCCGGCATCCGTATTACCGCCAAGGCGCCGGCAAAAACCGGCGACAATGTGATCAACCTGATGGATGCGCTCAAGCGCAGCCTCGCCAGCGAGAAACAGTCGGCGCCTGCTGCAAAGGCCAAGGGCAAGAAGCAGAAGCGGATCGAAGGCCAGCGTGAGATGCTGTTGCCGATATCAGGCAACGGCAAGCGCGCGGCAAAGGAGGAAGCGAAGAAACCTGCAAAGCCTGCGCGCGCTTCGGCCCGATCCAAGAAGGCGGGCTAGTGTCCCGAATCCGAAGTTCGCGGTGGAAATGAAGAGAACTTCCGAGCCAGCACCCCAGTTACTTGATCGAATTGTTCACCGAGGCGAAAGTGGCATTGAGCGTCGAGCCGATCCCATTGACGGCGGCGAGAATCACGATGCTGATGCCGACCGCGATCAGCAATATTCAATCGCGGTAGCGCCGGATTGATCCGCCAGAAAGTTCACTATCAGTCGACGCATTGATAACTCCTGTCCCGCGCCAGGGCTGAATTCTTTCGCAGTAACATCAACTCAGCAGTATTGGTGCTCAATCTACAGTTCGATAGGTTGCGGCAGGGTTGACGAACACTCTCAACGATCGGTTAAGCCAATTGATAAAGCTCAACCTTATCGTGCGCCGCTGTCGCAGGCGCGGGAGCGGCGTTGGACCGATGGGGCTGGAGGCGGGTGCCCGGAAAGCCGGGGGCTGCCGGGTGAAACGGTGTTTCAAGTTACCGCAACGCATAGCTGAACTTCACCTTCCGGCGCCGACCCCGCTTTACCGGCCCCGAGATTCCTGTTCCAAATAAAAGGCTTCGGGCCGAGCGGACAATCGGCTGGTTCTGTAGCGTTTTCGAGCGAAGCGTATGGCGGTCCGCGTAAAGAAAACGCGTCAAAACATCAGAATAGAGCCTCGGTTCTGATTCAATCAGAACCGGATAGGCTCGGGGGAGAGACGACATGAAGCTCGGCACCGCAATCGCGGAAATCCTCAAGCGCGAGGGTATCGAAATCCTGTGCGGCTACCCGGTCAATCACCTGATCGAGCATGCCGCAAACGCCAATATCCGCCCCATCATGGTCCGGCAGGAACGCATCGGCCTGCACATGGCGGACGCGATTTCCCGCATCACCTCCGGCCGTACCATCGGCGCCTTCTGTATGCAGCACGGTCCCGGCGCAGAAAACGCCATGGGTGGCGTCGCGCAATGCTTTGGGGAATCGGTTCCCGTGTTGGTGTTGCCGATGGGCTATGCCCGCAGGATCTCCAATATCGAGCCGAATTTCAATTCCAGCCAGGCGATGAAGGCGTTTTCGAAATCCTCGGAGCCGATCATTCTGGCGGCCGAGGTCGGCAACATCTTTCGCCGCGCTTTCACCAGATTGAAGAACGGCCGCGGCGGACCGGTGATCGTGGAAATCCCGGCCGACATGTGGAACGAGGAGGTGCCGGAGCCACTCAACTACACGCCCGTGCTGCGAACCCGCTCGGGCGCCGACCCCGTACACATCAAAGAGGCCGCATCGCTCCTGATCGGCGCCAAGCGGGCGGTGATCTATGCCGGCCAGGGCATTCATTACGCCCGCGCATGGCCGCAATTGCGGCGGCTCGCCGAGCGCCTCGCCATCCCCGTCACCACGAGTCTCGGCGGCAAATCATCCTTTCCCGAAACGCATCCGCTGTCGCTCGGCTCGGGAGGCCTTGCGGTGCCGCGCGCGGTGCCGAAATTCCTGGGCGAGGCCGATGTGATCTTTGGCATCGGCTGCTCCTTCACCGAGACCTCGTTCGGCATCGCCATGCCCAGGGGCAAGACCGTCATCCACGCGACGCTTGATCCCAACCATCTCAACAAGGACGTCGAGGCCAGGATCGGCCTGGTCGGGGACGCTGGGCTCGTGCTCGACGCCCTGCTGGAGGAGATCGGCAAGACCGTGACGGCGGATCGCGATGCGCGCGCGGTTGCCGCGGAGATCGCAGCCTCGCACGAGGAATGGCTGGCAAAGTGGATGCCAAAGCTCTCCAGCAACACGGCGCCGCTTAATCCCTATCGCGTGCTGTGGGATCTGCAGCACACGGTCGACATCAAAAACACCATCATTACCCACGATGCCGGCAGCCCTCGCGATCAGCTTTCGCCGTTCTGGAGGCCGGTCGAGCCCCTCTCCTATCTCGGGTGGGGCAAGACCACGCAGCTCGGCTACGGGCTCGGGCTCGCGATGGGGGCCAAGCTCGCAAGGCCCGACAAGCTCTGCATCAATGTCTGGGGCGATGCCGCGATCGGTTTCACCGGCATGGATTTTGAGACCGCGGTACGCGAGCGTATTCCGATCATGTCGATCCTGCTCAACAATTTCTCGATGGCCATCGAGCTCAAGGTGATGCCGATCTCGACGGAAAAATATCGCTCGACCGACATCTCCGGCGACTATGCGGCGATGGCGCGGGCCTTCGGCGGCTACGGCGAGCGCATCACCGGGCCGGAAGAGATCGTGCCGGCAATCAGGCGCGGCATCCAGAAGACCCAGGAAGGCATTCCGGTGCTTTTGGAGTTCATCACCTCCAAGGAGACCGAGGTTTCCCGACCCGGCACCTGAGCGGCGTTAACGCCTGCCCTCGAAAAAAATGGCGTCGGCGCTGGCCTGTTCGCCGCTGGAATGGAATAATCGCGTCTGTAAAAGGGCTTATGGATACTTTTGCCCGGCGCGGTTGAAGCCACCGGGCAACATGGATTTCAAGGGGATGACCACGCTTCCTCAGGACGTGGAGGCCGACCTCAGGCGCCGGATTTTGGAGCTTGAGCAGCGGCTGGACTCGACCATCGCCCTGCGCGACGAGGCGGTCGAGCGGCAGACCGCGGCCGCGCTGGTCAACTTCCGCCTGCACAACGAGCTGCGCGCCAGCGGCGATCGCCACGACGCCAGCGCGGAAATCCTGCGTACCATCGCCAATACCTCCGGAGATGCAGCACACGCGCTGCAGCGGATCACCGACACGGCTGCGCGCTTCTTCAATGCCTCGAGCGTCACGATACGCATCACCGATGGCACGCAATGGACCCGGACGATTGCCGTCGGCGATAGTTCGGAACGTATCTTGGCCGCCATTCCGAACGACCAGCTCCCGATCGGCGGCAAGAATATGCCCGCCATGGTCTATCGCGAAAACCGGCAAATCCATATTCCCGACCTCGACAATGTCGATCCCGCGTTCGCCGACTTTCCGGGCATCCCGCCCGCGCGCGCCGGCGGCACCCGCACCATCTCCGGTACCCCGCTCCGCCGCGGCGACGGTGCGATCGGCGCTCTGATCATTCATCGCGACCGGCTCGCGCCTTTCACAGCAGAGGAACTGGCGCTGCAGCAAAGTTTTGCCGACCAGGCGGTGATTGCGATCGAGAACGCACGGCTGTTCAACGAGACGAAGGAAGCGCTGGAGCGACAGACCGCGACGTCAGACATTCTGAAGGTGATCGCGAGTTCGCCATCCGACGTGCAGCCGGTGTTCGAAGCAATCGCCACCAGCGCCAACCGGTTGATCGGAGCATTTTCGACCGCGGTCCATCGTGTCATCGACGACGTTGTTCATCTTGCCGCCTTTACGCCGACCAATCCGGAATCCGATGCGGCCCTCAAAGCGGCGTTCCCCAAACATCGGAGCGAGGTGCCTGCCGCGGGCCTGGTTGAGAATGGCGAGCCTGCGCAGATCGCCGACGCCGAGTCGGCCGATCCGCACACCCGACGACTGGGCCGGGCCCGCGGCTGGCGCAGCGTCACGTTCACGCCCTTGATGAGCCAGGGCGAGTTCATCGGGTTCATCGCCTGTACAAGGCTCGAGACGGGTGTGCTCGCAAATCATCACGTTCAGTTACTGCGCACGTTCGCCGACCAGGCCGTGATCGCGATCGAGAACGCGCGGCTGTTCAACGAGACGCAGGAGGCGCTGGAGCGACAAACAGCGACCGCCGACATCCTGAAGGTGATCGCGAGCTCGCCATCCGACGTGCAGCCGGTGTTCCAGGCAATCGCGGAACGATCGAACCGGCTGCTCGGCGGCCTTTCGACCGCGGTCTACAGCCTGGTCGATGATGTCCAGCATTTGATGGCGTTCACGCCCACCAGCCCAGAGGCCGACGCTGCGCTGAAATCGGCGTTCCCGCGACCGCTGTCGGAGGTTCTCTGGGGCGAAGGCATCTTCAGGGGGGAAATCTTTCGAATTGCCGACGCCGAAGCCGAACTTGATGGGTTGCCGGCCATGCGCGAGGTCGCACGGTTGCGAGGCTGGCGCAGCGCGCTGCTCGTTCCGTTGTTGCGCGATGACAAATCGATCGGCCTGATCAGCGTCACGCGAGCAGAACCGGGTCCCTTTGCCAATCATCACGTGCAACTGCTCAAGACCTTCGCTGACCAGGCCGTGATCGCGATCGAGAACACGCGGCTGTTCAATGAGACCAAGGAAGCGCTCGAGCGGCAGACCGCAACCGCCGACATTCTGAAAGTGATCGCAAGCTCGCCGTCCGACGTGCAGCCGGTATTCGATGCGATCGTCGGCAGCGCCAAACGGCTGATGGGCGGCTTTTCAAGCACCGTCTTTCGCTTCATCGACGGCATCGCCTATCTGAAGGCGTTCACGCCGACGACAGCGAAAGCAGATGAAATCTTGCAGTCGACCTTCCCGCGTCCGGTTGCCGATTACCAGCCGTTTCAGACGACGCAGGCCGGCGACGTCACGCAAGTTCCCGACACCGAAGCCCCAAACTACGAGCTCAAAGACATTGCGCGGGCACGCGGATACCGCAGCATGGTGTTTGCTCCGCTGATGAACAAGGGCGAGTCGATCGGCATGATCGCGGTGACGCGCGTTCAGCCCGGCAATTTCACCGACCACCACGTGCAACTCCTGCAGACCTTTGCCGACCAGGCCGTGATCGCAATCGAGAACGCCCGCCTGTTCGATGAGGTGCAGGCCAGGACGCGCGAACTGCAGGAATCACTGGAGCGGCAGACCGCGACCGCCGCGATCCTGTCGGCCATCAACAATTCTGCCGGCAACCTCGCCCCCGTATTCGACTGCATCCTCGAAAACGCCCACCATCTCTGCGGGGCGCCATGCGGCAGCCTGCAGCTCTATCAGGACGACAGAGTCGTGCCTGTCGCGATCCGCGGCATGCCTCCCGCTTTTACCGAGTATCTTGGTCGCGGCTATCCGATCACCGCGGCGATCCGCGAGGGGGTGATGGCCGATAGCCCCGTTCAGCGGGCCGACCTGGCAGAGTTGGCGAGGCAACATCCCGACGAGCCTTCCTTTCGTGCGGCAGTCGAGCTTGGCGGCATTCGGACGATGGTGACAGTGCCGCTGTTGAAAGATGGTGTCGCCTTTGGGCGTATTGTCGCAGGCCGCCAGGAAGTTCGCCTGTTTGAGGACAAACAGATTGCTTTGCTGCAGGGATTTGCCGCGCAGGCCGTCATCGCCATCGAAAATGCGCGGTTGCTGAACGAGCTGCGGGAATCTCTGCAGCAGCAGACCGCGACCGCCGATGTATTGAAGGTGATCGCATCGTCGCCCTCGGACCTCCAGCCGGTGTTCGATGCGATCGCCGAGCGCTCGAACCAACTCGTCGGTGGGCATTCGACCACGGTGATCCGCTTTGTCGGCGACATGGTTGAGCTGGCGGCTTTCACGCCGGTCAGCCAGGAGGCCGACGCGGCGCTGCAGGCATTATTTCCGAGGCCGATCGCGGAGGGCGATCCGCAACTCGCACGGGTTCGCCGGGGGGAAATTACGGAGGTTACCGACACGGAGGCTGAGGGCACTTACGAGCTCACTCAAAATGTGGCGCGCACACGTGGCTGGCGCAGCAGGTTGATGGTGCCGCTCAGGAGCGATAACGAGGCCATCGGAGTGATCAGCATCACGCGCAAGGAGCCGGGCGAATTTGCCGCGCAGCATGTGGAGCTTTTGCGAACTTTTGCCGACCAAGCCGTGATCGCGATCCAGAACGTGAAGCTGTTCGACGAGGTGCAAGCAAGGACGCGCGATCTCGAGGAATCGCTGCAACAGCAGACCGCGACCGCCGACGTGCTGAAGGTCATCAGCCGCTCGACTTTCGACCTGAAAACCGTGCTGCAAACCCTTGTGGAATCGGCCGCTCGGCTGTGCGATGCCGACACCTCGCAAATCACCCGCCAGCAGGACGGTGTGTTCTTTCGTGCGGAGACCTATGGTTTTTCCGAGGAATTTATCAAATACACCACAACGATCCCGGTAGCGGCGGACCGAGGCTCGGCAATCGGACGCGCCTTGCTGGAAGGGAAAGCCGCCAACATCCCCGATGTGCTTGCCGATCCGGAATACACTTTCATGGAAGCTCGCCGATTTACCGATTATCGCACGGTGCTGGCCGTGCCGATGCTGCGCGAGAGCGCTCCGATCGGCGTTATCGTCATGACGCGGAAGGAGCCACGTCCGTTCACTGACAAGCAGATCGAATTGGCGACGACTTTCGCCGACCAGGCCGCGATTGCGATCGGCAATGTCCAGCTGTTCGACGAGGTGCAGGCCCGCACGCGCGAACTTGCGCAATCGCTCGAAGACCTGCGCGCCGCGCAGGACCGGCTGATCCAGACCGAAAAGCTCGCCTCCCTCGGCCAGCTCACCGCCGGTATCGCGCATGAGATCAAGAACCCGCTGAATTTCGTCAACAATTTCTCTGCACTTTCGGTGGAGCTGACCGACGAGCTCAGCGCTGCGCTGAAGCAGACAATGCTTGCCGACAGAATCCGCACCGAAGTCGATGAATTGACCGGCACGCTGAAGGACAACCTTGCCAAGGTCGTGCAGCACGGCAAGCGCGCCGACTCCATCGTCAAGAACATGCTCTTGCATTCGCGCGAGGGATCGGGTGAGCACCGGCCCGCGGACGTCAACGCGCTGGTCGATGAGAGCCTGAACCTCGCCTATCACGGCGCTCGCGCCGAGAAGCCCCATTTCAACGTCACGCTTGAGCGCGACTTCGATCCGGCGGCCGGCAGCGCGGACGTGTTCCCGCAGGAAATCACCCGCGTGCTGCTCAACCTGATCTCGAACGGCTTTTATGCCGTGACCAAGCGCAAGGCGGAAAACGGCGTCGCCGACTTCGAGCCGACGGTGCGCGCTACCACGCTTTCCCGCGGCGACCGTGTGGAAATTCGCATTCGCGACAACGGCACCGGCATTCCGGAGCATGTGAGGGACAAGATGTTCAACCCCTTCTTCACCACAAAGCCGGCTGGCGAAGGCACGGGGCTGGGGCTATCGATGAGCCACGACATCGTCGTCAAGCAGCACGGCGGCAGTATCGAGGTGGAGACCGAACCCGGCGCTTTCACGGAATTTCGGATTGTGCTGCCGCGCCTCAGCATCGTTTCCGGCAAGGCAGGAGGCACCGGATAAGCCGATGTCCGTCCCTAGGGAGCTTTTGTCGATCTGGCGGCGACCAAGGCCTATCTACGGCATGTCCCCATCACCGCCGCACTTGTCAAACCTGGCGCGGCGCAACCCTGCTCTGCAGGCCATTGCTCAACGATGGAACCATCGTTGGGATCATCAATCTTTACCGCGCGGACGTGAAGCCGTTCACAGACCGCCAGATCGGGCTCGTGCAAAACTTTGCCGTGGAGGCCGTGCTCGCGATGGAAAATGCCAGGCCGTTCAAAGAAACCAGGGAGGCATTGCAACAGCAGGTCGCGACCGCCGAGCCAGACATCATCGTGAACAACATGGCATGATCGAGGTCGATACCGCGCCCGGCGCATTTACCGAATTCACCATTCGATTGCCGCGTTTAAGCAAATTATCAATCAAGAGCAGAGGTTAGACGTGAACGTTCTCGTTCTTGTGGTGGATGACGAGCCCGATGTGGAAGCGCTATTCCGCCAGCAATTTCGCCGTGACCTGCGCGCGCAGCGTTTCGTGATGGATTTTGCCAATTCCGCAGCGGACGCGCTTGCACGCATCGCCTCGACCATCGGGCAAACGCTGATCCTGATCCTGTCTGATATCAACATGCCCGGGATGACGGGATTGGAAATGCTTCCCAAGGTCAAGGAAATCCGCCCCGAGGTTCCCGTGATCATGATCACCGCCTATGGCGATGCCGATACCAAGCGCAAGGCGTTGGAAGGCGGAGCGGAGGGACTTCTCACCAAGCCCATCGATTTCATCTTGCTCCGTGAGGAAATCGATTCCCGCCTGGCGCAGGCGAGCTGAACCGCCGCTCTCATCTTGTGTTTTGACGCTTTTTCTTCACGCGAACCGCGATACACTTCGCTCGAAAACGCTATGGGTCCCGCGACGCTCGTCTATTCCGCTGGTTTGGCGGGCCGCGGCGGTCCGGCGAGCGGTCGTTCCTCCATCGCAATCATGCAGAGCGCAGCGCAGGCCATCATGGCCGCGGCCGCGCCGAACACATAGCGGAAGGCCGTGATCATGTCGGCGACCGGAATCGAACTGACCGGGCCGCGATGCTCGCCGGCCAGCGAGATGTTCGCGCCCAGCGCCATCAGGAGGATTGCGGCAAAGGCGGCGACCGTGAACGACGCCATCAGCGCGCGAAAGAAATTCATCGCGCCGGTGACAGTACCGACCTGCGCGCGCGCCACCGCGTTCTGGATCGAAACCACGCTGATCGGGAATGTCGTGCCGAGCCCGAGCGAAAAAATCGACAGCAGGAGGAGCAAGCCCCACAGCGGCAAGCTCGTGAGCGCAAGCGCAACACCACACAGCGCGGCCAGCGACGTCCCGACGATGGCGACGCGCTTGTAGTAGCGGGCGCGTGCCATGGTGCGGCCGGCAATCGCGGCACCGCAGGTCGAGATGGCGGCCAGAGGAATCAGGGCTAGGCCGGTCTCGCTGGCGCCGAGGCGGTAGACCACCTCGTAGTAGAGCGGGAGATGGACCGTCAGCCCGGTCATCGCGCCGAGCGCGCATCCGCCGGCGGTGATCGCATAGGGCACAACGCTGCCGCGCAGCAGTGGCAACGGCAGGAATGGTTCATCCTCCCGGCCGGCATGCCAGACGAAGGTCAGCGCCAGCGCCAGCGACGCACAGAGCATCGCCAGGATCGTCGGAGACAGCCAGAGAAAGCGGTTGCCGCCCCAGCTCAGCACCAGCATCAACACGACCGCGGAGGCCATCAGCAGCACCCCACCGAGCCAGTCGACCTTGCGCCTGCGGTGAAAGGTCGGGATCTTTCTCATCCTCGGCAACAGCAGCGCCAGCGCTGCGAACGCAAGCGGCAGGTTGATCCAGAAAATCAACGACCAGTGCAGGTGCTCGGCAAACAAGCCGCCAAGCACCGGCCCACCGATACCAGCCGCAACCCACACGCCGCTGAAATAGGCCTGGTACTGGCCACGCTCGCGCGGGCTGACGATATCCGAGATCACGGTCTGCACGATCGGCAGAATGCCGCCACCGCCAAGCCCCTGCAGGCCGCGCGCCAGGATCAAGACGGGCATGTTCGGCGCCAGCGCGCACAGCACCGAACCGGCAATGAAGAGACTGAGCGCCGCGATGATCATGGCGCGGCGGCCATAGATGTCGCTCAGCGTGCCGAATACGGGGGCGACCGCAGTCGAGGCCAACAGATATGCGGTGATGACCCAGGACAGGTTGGAGACGTCATGGAACTGGCGGCCGATGGTGGGCAGCGCGGTCGCCACGATGGTCTGATCCAGCGCGGCCAGGAACATCGCCACCATCAGACTCATCAGAATGGTACGAACTTCGGCCGGCGTGAGCGGCGAGCGCGGCACTACTGGCGGCGAATCGTGAACCGCGATCACCTTGGCTTCCGGCAGCCGGTCTTCCGCGGTTCCAGACCATGGCTCGGACCTGGCCGGGTGACGGCTCTGCCGTTCGAACTTGTTCATGTGAGTCAATCGTCGCCACGCACGCGCAATACCGCGCGCAAATCGTCAAACCGTCGTTTCGAATTTAGGGAACAAATCCGCCTGGCGGCAGCACCTCTCACGCATGGGTGCTTCCCGCTGGATCAGGATTGCGGCTTCAGCCGCGCACGCTTGGGCAACAAGCTCGGCCAGCGCACGATGTGATCCTCCAGCTCGGCGTCGGCGATTTCGTCCTCGGTGCCCTTGACCCGACCGCGTACCGAGATGCCGGCTTCGTGAACGGTGTTGTGATCACCTGAGATCAGGGGATGCCACCAGTAGAGGTCACGGCCCTCGGCGACGAGCCTGTAACCGCAGGTCGGGGGCAGCCAGTTGAGTGTACGGACATTCTCGGGCGTCAGCTTGACGCAATCCTGCACCCTGTCCGTTCGATTCGGATAATCCTTGCAAGCGCAAAGTCCGGCATCCAGGAGCCTGCAGGAGATGTGGGTGAAATAGATCTTGCCGGTATCTTCATCCTCCAGCTTCTGCAGGCAGCAGCGCGCGCAGCCATCGCAGAGGCTTTCCCATTCCGCGTCCGACATTTCCTCTAACGACTTGATTTTCCAAAAAAAATCAATTTGGCTTGAGGGCGGTTTGGGCGGCGCTGTCATGGAATCCGGCTGTTTTCGAAGGTTTTCGGCCGAGGCCCTTCTAACGCATAATGCGCAGATGTGGGTACCCGTTTCCCAACGCCGGCGGAGCAGGAACGCTGTTGCACAGAGATCATTGGTTTTATGGCTTCTGCTCGGCTAGAAAGACACATAGGGACCCGCGGGCACGATATACGCCTTGGGTTTGCCGCAACATTCCCGCAAGACGTCTCAACCGCGCTCTCACGGGCGGTTGAGCGCCTTTCGAGCTGACTTAAGGGTTTCGTCCTAGTGCCGCCTATTTGAAGTTCCTGCACCACAAGCGGCGAACTCTGTTCAGGAACTTCAAATAGAAAAAGCGGCACTAAAATCATAGATTTGCCAGTGCCCATAACTTTCCGAAGTTCGTGAAAGGTGGGCGCTGCCATGTAGCACGAACTTCGGAAAGTGGGCACTAGTGCGCCAGATCTTGCCGCCGCAATGGAAAACGACAATCCGGCGACTGCTGCTGGATGTGGACGCACGCATCGACTCGACCCTGTTTTCCACCGGCAAAGGCGCGCGCGAGCTTTACGAGCGCTATTCGACCTTCATGGATCGCTTCTATGTCGGCCGCTGGAAGCGCTGGGTCTTCATCGAGCCTTTCTCGGAGGCCGCCACTCTGGGGCTCGGCGGATTGGTCCTGCTGCTGGCGCTGGCGGTGCCGGCGTTTCGCGAGACCGCCGACGAGGACTGGTTGAAGAAATCGGATCTCGCGGTCTCCTTCCTCGACCGCTACGGCAACCCGATCGGCAGCCGCGGCATCAAGCACAACGACTCGATCCCACTCGAGGATTTTCCCGACAATCTGATCAAGGCGACGCTGGCAACCGAGGACCGGCGCTTCTACGAGCATTTCGGCATCGACGTCGCCGGCACCTTCCGCGCGCTGCTGACCAACGCGCAGGCCGGCGGCGTGCGCCAGGGCGGCTCCTCGATCACCCAGCAGCTTGCCAAGAACCTTTTCCTCAGCAACGAGCGCACCATCGAGCGCAAGGTCAACGAGGCGTTTCTGGCGGTCTGGCTGGAAACACGGCTCACCAAAAACGAAATTCTGAAACTCTATCTCGATCGTGCCTATATGGGCGGGGGCACCTTCGGCGTCGACGGTGCCGCGCATTTCTACTTCAACAAATCGGTACGCGACATCAATCTTGCCGAGGCCGCGATGCTTGCCGGCCTGTTCAAGGCGCCGACCAAATTCGCACCGCACATCAACCTGCCGGCGGCGCGCGCGCGCGCCAACGTCGTGCTGGATAATCTTGTCGACGCCGGCTTCATGACCGAGGGCCAGGTATTCGGCGCGCGGCGCAATCCTGCCTTTGCGGTCGACCGGCGCGACGAGAATTCACCGAACTACTATCTCGATTTTGCCTTCGACGAGATGCGCAAGCTGGTCGACACATTCCCGAAATCCTACAACGAGCGCGTCTTCGTGGTCCGCACCGCAATCGATATGAACGTGCAGCATGCGGCCGACGGGGCGATCGAAAACCAGCTGCGTCAGTTCGGCCGCGATTACCATGCAACCCAGGCCGCCTCCGTCGTCGCCGATCTCGACGGCGGCATTCGCGCGATGGTCGGCGGACGCGACTATGGCGCAAGCCAGTTCAACCGGGCGACCGATGCCTATCGCCAGCCGGGGTCGTCGTTCAAACCCTATGTCTACACCACGGCGCTCTTGAACGGCTTCAAGCCGACCTCGATCATCGTCGACGGACCGGTGTGTATCGGCAACTGGTGTCCGCAGAATTACGGTCACTCATATTCCGGCGCCGTGACGCTGACGCAGGCGATCACCCGCTCGATCAACGTCGTGCCGGTCAAGCTGTCGATCGCGCTCGGCGGCAAGGCCGGCCCGAAGGCAGGTCGCGCCAAGATCGTGGAGGTGGCGCGACGTTTCGGCATCAAGGCGCCGCTGCCGGATACGCCTTCGCTGCCGATCGGTGCCGACGAAGTCACCGTGATCGAGCACGCGGTTGCCTATGCGACCTTCCCCAACAAGGGCAGGTCGGTGACACCGCACGCCGTCCTCGAGGTGCGTACCGGCGCCGGCGATCTGGTCTGGCGATGGGACCGCGACGGTCCAAAGCCGCGGCAAGCCATACCCGCTTCGGTTGCCGCCGACATGGCGCAGATGATGAGCCACGTGGTGAGCGAAGGAACGGCGCGCCGTGCGGCGCTTGACGGCATTCCGACGGCCGGCAAGACCGGCACGACCAATTCCTACCGTGATGCCTGGTTCGTCGGCTACACCGGAAACTTCACCTGCGCGGTCTGGTTCGGCAACGACGATTACTCGCCGACCAACCGCATGACCGGCGGCTCACTGCCGGCGCAAACCTGGCACGAGATCATGACGGTGGCGCACCAGGGAATCGAGATCAAGGAACTACCCGGAGTTGGTCTCGGCCAGAAGGTGCCGCAACCTGCGGCGCCCGCGACGGTGGCCGCTGCGGGCGCACCGAAGCCGCCGGAGATCAAGCCGGGACCGCCGCCGGTCCTCACCAAGCGCGGCGCCGATATTCTGGTGCAGGTAGAGAAATTGCTCGACGAGGCGGCCAAGACCACCGACAAGACGTCGGTCGGCGAACCGGTGAAACCGACCAAACCGGTGTCGTCGAGTGCGGTCTCCTTCCCGGACAGTTTCGCGGCGGCGACAGCCGGCGAGACCACGGCGCCCACACCGCGCAAGAACTGACTGGCGGGCGATCTGATTCGGAGCACACTTGCGGCTGATATTCATCACTTTGCTGGCACTGCTGGTTGCCGCCGTCTTCGGCCTGGGAGCGACCTGGATGACGGCGACGCGCGGCACCGATGTCGGCACGCTGACCATTGGAGCCTGGACCGCGCGTCCGAAAAGCGGGACGGCCGACATCGATCCCTATTCGCGCGCCACGATCACGCGCAATGGCGAGCTGCCGATCGGAACCGGTGACGGCGTGGCATTTGCAGCCACCACGGACGACCGCAAGAAACCCCTCGATGGCCGCTGCGACATAGTCGTAAGCGGCGTCACGCCGGCAGCGCGCTTCTGGACGCTGACGCTGTACGATAGAAAGGGCCACCTCGTCGCCAACTCACTGCAGCGCTATGGCTTCACCAGCCAGGAAATCATCCGTGGCTCGGACGGCTCATTCGAAATTCGCGTGGCGGCGCGTTCGCGTGCCGGCAACTGGCTCCCGACCGGCGGGATCGAGCGGTATGCCCTGATGCTTCGGCTTTACGATACGCCGGTGGGCGTCGCCACGCGCACGCAGCGTGACGCGCCGATGCCGGCAATAGCAACGGTGGGCTGTCCGTGACCCGTCTGCTGTTCACGATCATCGCGGGTGTGCTGCTGGGCGGCATCGTGCATCTCGTCAGCGTGCTGGCGCTGCCGCGGATAGCGACGCAGGACGCCTATTCGCGTCTAACGCCGACGACGAAACTCAACGCGGTCACGCTGCTGCCGCCGACCGATCCTGCCTATACACTGATGCCTTTCATGGACCCGGCCTTTGCGGTCGCGGTGTGCCGCTACGATCTGACCAGCGGGCCGATCAAGCTCGCCGTGCCTGTCAGCCAGGCCTACACGTCCGTGTCCTTCTATACCCGCAACGAAGTAGCCTACTATGCCATCAACGACCGCTCGGCCGGAAAAAAGGTCATTGAGCTCGATCTGATGACCGAGGCGCAGCACAATGAGTTGCCGGAAGATGAGGAGGTCACCGCCGCGGACCGCCTGATTATCGATTCGCCGACCGCCACCGGCCTGATCGTGATGAAGGCCTTGGCGCCGGAGCCCGGACTAATGGCTCAGGCCGAGGCATCGCTGGCTGCCTCAAGCTGCAAAGTGCAGACAGAGCCGCCGGCCAAACAGGAGGCACCGCGGCTCAGGCGGTGATGTCGGTGCCGCGGGCGGCTCATCCGCGTGTCGTCAGCGGGCGCTCGATGACGGGTCGAGCAGCAACGGGCGGGTTGGCCGTCTGCGCGGCAAGTTCGTTGATCAGGCGATCGGCCTCGCCGGCAATGTTGTCGGGGGCCTGCAGCACCAGCCGCTCGAGCGCCCAGCGGTAGGATGAGACGCGCCGCTCCAGGCACTGCTGCACCCACTGCACGATCAGCGAGTTCTCCTGCATGCGGGCGAGCGCATCCTCGCGCTCGTGCGGCGAAAGCTCGGACATGACCTTGAGGCTGGCATTGCGCTTACTGTCCAGCTCGAGAACCTTGATGGCGGTGGCATAAAACGGCTCGAACCGGGCGATGTCGTCACGCACGTCCTCGATCAGCTGTCCATATCGCGACACGTGCGAGCGATGCGGTTCGTCGATCAGCATACGCCCATAGGCGGTACGATCGAAGGGCGGTGCCGATTGCCGCCAAGGCGAAGCAAGCACTTGGTAATCGCCGAAGACGCTCCTCCAGGCGGGACGCGAATGCGGCGGTTCGATCAGAGGATAGGCGAGATCGCGAAGCTGTCGTTCGTTGTCAGTGAGCTGAAACTTCGAGGGCCGCAAGCCGACGCTCGAGGTGGCTTCGCTGCCGACCCAGCGGTGCATATCGTCGTTGAGAAAATCCGCGCGCGAACGCCAGAAATCGCCGCCGCTGCAGGCCCCAAGCGTGAGGCCGGAGAACAGCAGCAGGGCCGGCGAAAAATACCGGATCGAAATTTGCCTCTCCAGCATTTTGCGTCTAGCGCCGACGTCGGCGGCGGCCCGGCGCGGTGCCCTCTTCCGGTCCCCCGCCGCTTGTGCTGTCAGTCTCGCGCTCGATTCGAACGACGGGCAGGATCAGTACAGTGGCCTGGCCGTCGCAGGGAACATCAACCACGGTTGAGCGCGGCCGCCGCGATGGCGCGTCCGTCGGAAATTCGATGATGGTCCCCATGTCCATTCTCTCAGACTGCCGCGGCGACAGGTCCGTCCCCCGCGGGCCAATTAAGATCAGGACGTGGTTAACGGCTTCTTAATCCAGCTTTCCCGCAAGCGCGCTCGCTCTGTTATTGCGGTGGTCCGTGGCGGCGCCGCCTCACCGCAAGCGCAGCCGTCCTGGGTTTTCAGCATTAGATTTGCAGTGTCACTAGGATCAGGGCGCGAAGCGCCCGAGTGGCACAAGTCCTACGAACCGAATCGCGATGCCCCCATGAAGCAACTGATCTATCGCCCTATGATTGCGAGCGCGGGAAGCGCAGCAAAACCTGCATCGCGTACGCATGTTCCAAGGGGGCGGAGGTCGGAGCATTACGCTGGAAATGCATGAAGCAGCATGCAAAACGCAAAAAGACCCAGCATCAACTGGGCCTTTTTTGGAGGCAACATTGCTCGCCGGGCTAACCGCCCGTTTCGTTCCCCAAATCCTTCGGAAGCATATTCATTGTGAGTCTCCTGAACACGTCTATCTTGTAGCATGACCACTGGTAAAACATAATCAATTACTGTGGCGGTTGCAGAACGTACGAAAATATTTTTTCTCCCGGAGCGATGCTTTGAACCGGCTCGAAACGGTATTTCTCGTTAAATAACAAGAGATTAGACTCTCTACGCCCCTCCAAGACCATGGGGATCGGCTTCTTTTGGAAGCGATTCTCGATACTCATGGTAAATTGTTCTACTAACCTCCGGGGATTCAGCGTTTGCTGCTCTCCTACCCTCATCCAACAAACGTACTCGAAGACCACCGTGGTTGCTCCGTTCCGCGGTATCTTGAGTCTGAGCTCCGTACGAAAGCCACTCTCGTTAATGGTGATGGGCTCATCGAGTATTTGATCCCCATCGATGCAAATCGAGCGTAGCTGCGCGAGCATGATTGGCGGTTGAGCCTCTATTTTGTCGGGAGTGTAGTGCCACGGGAGCTTCTCATCGTAGTCAACGTCTGGCAACAAGTTCCGGTAGTAGTACGTAGTCGTAGTTTTCGCACGGTACGCCTCGATATCGTCTCGATATTCCTCAAGCTGGACCTCTCGCTCCGCCCTGCAGGCATACCCAGCAAGTCTCGAAATCTCCCTTTTGTTATAGGTCATCACCGGGTCGGGTAATCTATCTGTTCCGAAAAGTATCTTCACTCGTTCATCGAACGAGGCCTGAGCTGGGTCTTTCAGCGTCACGACCGATACAATTCCTCCGACGATGCTGAAGAACAGAAGCTCCCCGATCCATGCCAACAAGGCTCCGACCATAACCTCTCGATGATCCGTAACTTCATATTTTAACAACAGAGCCACTGCGATGAGGGTTATCACCCAAGCGACCACCAGCGCCAAAGCGACCAGAATAACTCGCCGGCCAAGCCAGCTTCGACTCCGATACCACTGCGCAAGTGAGGTCTCTGAAAGCCAATTCATCGAAAACACCCTCGGACGGTTATAGTTACGAGAAAAGACAACCAGAAATGGCACTGATATAGAGGGTAATCGACCCAACTATCAAGGGAGCGTTGCGCACTTGGAAGGGAATCGGCTCGAAGAGCTGTTTGCAACCTTCGACGCGCTGCTGCAATTACTGCGGGCTCATCATCGGCGGCTTGCCCGATAGGACGGTTCAAGAAGGACCGTGGTACGGTTGGCCGAGAAGCGTCGCGCCTACCGCGCATGACAGCGAGAGGACAATTTGTGAACAAACGCAGCGCGCCGATGGCGCAACTGCTATCAATATTTCAATGGCTTAAAAAGCATTAAGATTAACGAGCTGTTAAAGCAAATGGTCATAGGCTGGCACAAGGTTGCCCGCAGTCGCGTAAATTGACATGACCATATCTTCGCCTTTTCCTGGCTTTGACGGCTTGATGACGCTCTCTCGCCGCGAGGGCGTCGACATCAGACCCACGTTGCTGCGCGTGTTGACCGATCTCTATGTGCAGGCCGCGGCACATTCCCCGGACGAGAAGCGACAGTTCGTCGAGTTGACATCGCGGCTGATCGATGAGGTCGACGATGCGACCCGCGCCGCCGTGCGCGCACGCCTTTCGATCTATCCTGATACGCCATCCGAGATACTGGGCAAGTTCGCCCTCAAGCCCGCCAACCCCGACATGCCGATTCCGCTGGCGGAGGCCATTCTTTCCTCGCCCCCGACACCCCCGCCGACAAGGCCGACGAACGAAGCGCAAATGCGCCTGGCTTCGAACCTCACCATGCAGCCCGCGGATGCCGCCGAAATCCACGATCTGTTCTTCCGCGCAGGCCCCAGTGAGCGCGTCGCTATACTGCACAGCCTTGCCGAGACGCCGCTGAAGGCTTCGCCGCGGATTCCGCACGCGCGCGCCTCGCGCGCAATCGAAACGCTGGAGATGGCGGCATTTGCCGCCGACGTCGAAAACTTTACGCGGGAGGTTGGTGAAACGCTGATCCTGCAGGCGCGGGTCGCCGCGCAAGTCGTGGACGATCCGGGCGGCGAGCCGCTCGCCTTGGCGATGCGCGCGCTGGACATGCCGAGCCCGGTGTTTCAACGCGTGCTGCTGTTTCTCAACCCGGAATTCGGTACCTCCGTGCAAACCGTTTTCCGCCTGTCACGGCTCTATGACCGCCTGAGCGAGCGCTCTGCGCTGGTCATGCTCGCGGTGTGGCGCGGCGCGACGATTGCGGCGACGCGCGCCAAATTCCGCCCGATGCTCTATGACGACGAGCGCCAGCACGCGCGGCCGGCGCAGGTCTCCCCGCAGCCTGCGCTGCAGCCGGGCTCGGCACCTCCAGTACGAACCGGCACCGACGGTACAGGGCGCTGAGGCGATCACGCTTCTTTGCCCGCGCACATCATGCGCTGCGCGCCAGATCGAGAAAATGGCGCCCCGCTTTGTCTTCGGTTTCAATGATCCAGGCGTCCGGATCGAAGCGGATTTCCCTGGCCAGACGCTCCTCAACGGATTGTTCGGCGACCGGCTCGGGCGAAGCCGGCAGGAAAAATCGTTCGATCGGCCGGCTGTCGTCATAGACGGCCTGCGGCGCCGGCATGTACAGCATGGCTTTGCCGTCGAGTGTTGCAACCTTGACGAACACCGCGCCGGCTTCCTCTGCGCCACGACGGCGTACCGCGCTGAAGATGCCTGCCCCCTGACAGCGGCGCAGATAGGCCGCGACCCATATGCTTGATTTCAGCCGCATGCGACAAACGATAGGTCAGCGCCCGGTTCGGCGCCAGTGCCGAACGCTTTATCCGAGGTCCTAAAGCGCGATGGCTTCAGGTCGAATCGGCATCGCGCTTTAGCTTATTGTTTGCGCATGATCTTTTTTCGGAAAACCGGTGCCCACTTTTCCGGATCATGCGTTAGTCGATCGGGTGACCGATCACAGCCACGAGCTCGTGCACTAGGCGCTCGGATACCTGCCCCGTCACCGGCATTTTCCGCTCACGTTCGAATTTCTGGATTGCGGCCTGGGTATCGGCGCCGACTGTTCCAGTCGGCTTCAACTGGCCATAGCCATATTCGGTCAGCGCGCGCTGTATCGCGGCCACGCGCCGCGAGCCGATGATCTGGACCGCGGCCGGTGCAATGGGCAGCGACGGACGCGCAACGGTTGATGGCGACGGTGGAACGATTGGAGTTGCCGACAGCGGCGCTCCGGTCGTCGCCTTGACCAGGCTGCCCAGCGGATCCATCGCTTTGGGCTCGATCAACTTCGGCAGAGCCAACCTCGGTTCGGCCAACCTTGGTTCAAACAGCCCTGGCTCCGGCGCTATAGCCTCGGCCGGCCGCGGGCGCGGGACCGGCGTTGCCGCTGGACCGGCGAAGGTGGAGAGGAACATCGGCGAGGGATGCGGACCAGACTGAAGGAACAGCGCATTGGCGATGACCGCACCGCAAGCCGCCAACGCAAGCAAGGCGGCAATCGTGTCTTTCGGACTGTGCAGCAGAATGCGAAGCGCAAGGCCATACTCCGCCTCCATCACGGCTGCGGCAGTCCGGCGCCGGCGGCGCGGCATGTCGTCGTCCCGGTTTTTTCTAGGCACTCTTTTTCACCTGTCGTGTCTGTTCCGTTACGGCGGATCGCGCGACCGGAGTTAACATTGTGATGTTGTTCGACGGTTGCGGCGCTTCCTGCCTTGAAGACATAAGCGGCAACGCGACGGTAACGATCGTTCCTTCGCCAACCCTGCTCTGCACCTTCATCTCGCCGGCGTGCAGGTTGACGAGGCTCTTGACGATGGAGAGACCGAGACCCGTGCCCTCGTACCGGCGCTGATAGGTCTTGCCGGCCTGGAAGAAGGGATCGCCTATCCGCATCAGATCGTCGGGGGCGATGCCGACCCCGGTGTCGGCGACGCGAAGCACCAAATACGTTCCCTCGACGTCGGCGGAAACCCGCACCCTGCCGCCGCACTCAGTGAACTTGATGGCGTTGGAGACGAGATTGAGCACGATCTGCCTGAAAGCGCGGGGATCGCCGATGATAAGCGGCAGGTCCTGCGGCAAGTCGGCTCCGAGGTCGATGCCGCTTTCGCGCGCCTTGAGCTCCAGCAAATTGCAGCAATTCATCAACGCTGCCCGGGGCGCGAACGGCTCTGGCGATAGCTCGAAATTCCCCGATTCCAGCTTCGACATGTCCAGAATGCCGTTGACGACCGACAGCAAGTGCTGGCCGGAATCGTTGATCAGTTGCGCGTATTCCCTGCGGCGCGCCGCATCCAGCTTCAGCGCGTCCTCCTTTGCGATCATTTCGGAGAAACCGATGATGGCGTTGAGCGGCGTGCGCAGCTCGTGGCTCATGGTTGCGAGAAAGCGCGTCTTGGCGGCGTCCGCCTGCCTGGCGGCGTTGCGCGCCAGATCGAGTGCCTGCTCCTGGATCTTGCGATCGGTGACGTCGCGCATGACGACGACGACCCCGCTCTCGGATGCGGTAAGCGAATCCGGTTCGAGCGGCCGGCAGCGCATTTCGACCCAGATGAAGTCGATCCCGCCGGTCAGACCGCGCTGGCTCCGGTTTGGAATATCCCTTCGCAGCCGGAAATCCACGCTGCGCTCTTCGCCGTCCCGCGCCGCGTCGGAAAGCGCGGTCAGATAGGCCGGACGGTCCGCGACATGCACGCGCTCGAACAGGCCACGCCCGAGCAATCCGGAGATCGACGTTCCCAGCATGCCTTCAGCGGCCGGCGAAATAAACTGCACCTCGCCGTTGCGGCGGTGGTGCGAGATCACGTCGCTCATGTTTCGCGCGAGCAGGCGGTAGGGCGCCGGTGAATGCAACAGCGCATCGAAACAGTTGCGGATAATACTCAATACGGTCACGGCTCTCGCGCCCCGGCTTCCGTCGTCAAGACGCGCCCGGAATGCCCCCCTAGTGCCCACTTTCCGAAGTTCGTGCTCCATCTCCGCACCCACCTTTGACGAACTTCGGAAAGTTATGGGCGCTGGCAAATCTATGACTCCAGTGCCGCTTTTCTATTTGAAGTTCCTGAACAGAGTTCGCCGCTTGTGGCGCAGGAACTTCAAATAGGCGGCACTGGTGGCGTGGTTACCGTGTCAGAGCGAAATTAAGCGAACGCTAAGGCCCTTCGGGCCGCCGCAAGGCGGGCCAATTTCACGAGGCTTTTTCGTTGGTCGCCGGGGGCATTCGACGCGCATGGTGAACGGCCGGTTTCCGAAAGCCGCCACCTTATGGTTTCGAAATGGTGGATATGCGCGAGAGGCCGCAGCTTTCGCGGACAATGCGGCTCAATCGAGAATCTGCCGCCAGCCGACCGGATCGAATATTTCGCAAAGTTTCGGCGAATTAAGTCCAACGCAATGACTTGCGATTTATCGAGGATACGGAAGGAGACGAGCGGGGACGCGACATGTTTTTTCTGCTTCGCCTGGCATTCTGGCTTGCGCTCGTGCTCGTGCTGTTGCCG
>Ga0306920_100001728_pt1 | contig 27158 bp, 21 predicted proteins | sample flu12Cox44000170_FD_204666 | JGI IMG/M metagenome (GOLD analysis project Ga0306920, IMG submission 204666) | Lab enrichment of tropical soil microbial communities from Luquillo Experimental Forest, Puerto Rico - flux4day.12C.oxic.44.000.170 (v2)... | ecosystem: Environmental > Terrestrial >... | reverse complement strand
GCCTATTCTGTTGAAAAACGTCATCGGGGTGCCATCGTTTTCTGAGACGCTAGGGATCCAGGACAGTGTTTAGGAGCACTTCCTGATGATGGGTTCCAAGGGCGGCGATCAGGACCGACTCTTCTACTCTTTCAACCTCGATAAGCACGTTCCCGCGGATCACCTGCTGCGCAGGATCGACCACTTCCTCGATCTCAGCGAGCTGCGACGCCACCTTGAACCGTTCTACAGTCACACAGGTCGTCCGTCTGTCGACCCGGAGCTGATGATCCGGATGCTGCTCGTGGGTTATTGCTTCGGCATTCGATCCGAGCGGCGGCTGTGCGAAGAGATTCATCTGAACCTGGCCTATCGCTGGTTTTGCCGCTTGGGGCTTGAGGATGCGGTACCGGAGCATTCGACGTTCTCCAAGAACCGCCATGGGCGCTTCCGCGACAGCGATGCCTTTCGCCACGTATTTGAGAGGGTGCTGCAGCGGTGCATCGGTGAAGGATTGGTGGGTGGTGAAGGCTTCGCGATAGATGCCAGCGTCATTCAGGCGGATGCGCGCCGAGGGAGCGGGTTTCGCGGTAGTGAGCTCGCGAGCCACAAGCTGGATGGCGAGCAAGCTACACGCGCGGTTCGCGAGTATCTGCAGGGGGTTGACGAGGAAGCGAGTCGCCGCCTGGAAGCGGACCGGCGCAGCATCTCGACAACCGACCCGGCGGCGGAGTGGACCTGTGCGCCAGGTGGCCCAGCCTTCTTCGCGTACTCCACCAACTATCTGGTCGATGTGCGGGCCGGAGTGATCGTCGACGTCGAAGCGACCAGTGCGCATCGGAACCGTGAGGTCGACGCTACCCGGACTATGATCGAGCGGACCGAGCAGCGGTTTGCGCTCAAGCCCGAGCGACTGATCGGTGACATGGCGTACGGCGCCGGGCCAATGCTTAGCTGGTTAGTCGAGACCAAGCAGATCGAGCCGCACATCCCGGTGTGGGACAAGACAGAGCGCGCGGACGGGACGATCTCAAGCAGCGAATTTGTCTGGGATGAGGCAGCCGACGAGTATCGCTGCCCGCGGGGTTACCCGCTGCGCCGGGAATGGCGCGCCTACAGCACTCCCAGAACTCACATCACGAAGGCCGAGACGATCATCTATCGATCGCGATCCGCCGATTGCGCGGTCTGCCCGCTCAAGTCCCGATGTTGCCCGAACATGCAGTTCCGCAAGATCGCCCGCAGCGTGTACGAAGTTGCGCGTAACGTCGCTCGTGCGGTGGCTAAGACAAGTCGCTATCGGCGATCGCGCAGAGAGCGCAAGAAAGTAGAGATGCTGTTCGCTCACCTCAAGCGGATCCTGAGACTCGATCGGTTACGGCTCCGAGGCCCCAACGGCGCCCGTGACGAGTTCCTGCTCGCAGCGACTGCGCAGAATCTGCGGCGAATGGCGAGGTACTTCGGCATCCCGCCACCCCAACCATCTGTCGCAGCCGCTTAGCCCGCGTAAGCAGCCAGCAAAGGCCCGAAGAACAACAAGAACATGGCCCAACCGGACTCATCCGGTGCCGCAAAACCTCAGACCGCAACCGACCGACCGTTCCGATGGCCGAGTTTTTCAACAGAATAGGCCAAAAGCAGTCGTCCAGGCGAACCCCTTGGATTTCCAGTCAGCGATCACTGATCCGGTGGCGCGTCGATCAGTGACTCGGTTCGGCCTCACAGGCTTGCAACGAGCCGATTGAGTTTGCAGTAGCTGCTGCGGAGCTGATGTCGCGCGGATCCGATCTGTTCTTTCGCGATTTTGCAGCGGGCGCTTGTCCACGTCGAGGAAGGTCCGCTCGGACAAGCGGACACTGGCGCGACTGAGAATCGCGTTGACACCTAGTCGGGGAACTTCAGCTCGCGCTCGATCGCCTGGAAGCGGGGTTCGTTGCGTATGGGGTCAAATAGCGGAGCCGTTTTCAGTTGCTCCAAATAGGGAGCGCGTTGCCGCATTGATGTCGCGAGTGAATCGAGCGCGCGATTCGTCTGGCCCCACTGAGCAAAGATCTGACTGTAAAGGAACGCGGCGTCTCCTTCGGACGAGGGTATTTTCTTGAGAATGGCTTCAGCTTGGTTGTGCCGTCCAAGCTTGTCGTAGGCTATTGCCAAACACATGGCCAAGAATGAATTGTCGCCCTCTTGTTCGCACGACTTGAGTGCGCCCTCATAATCGCGAAGCTGGTACTGAGAGATCCCGATGTTCACGGCAAAACCCGGGTTCTCAGGATGTAGCGCTTGTCCTCTCTTCAGAACTTCGAGCGCCGCCTCATAGCGCCTGCTCAAGAGCAGACCCAAGCCGAGATCGTTATGAGCACCGATATTCAGCGGATCAAGTGTCAGGGCTCGACGAAGCGCCTTGAGCCCAGCCTCCGCGTTACCCATACAAGTGGCAAAATAACCGAAAAATTCCTGGACTGTTGCACTACCAGGTTCAAGCTCGATCGCGCGCTCGTACTCTGTGCGTGCGCCCGGAAAATCGAGGGCGCTCTCTAACGCGCTACCCAACGCCAGGTGCCCCAGCCCAAGATCCGGCGTGAGTGCCAGGCTCTTGCGCGCATCCGCCTCAGCCTTGTCCGTGTAAGCGCGTATCGAAGGGCCCGAGGCGTAATCGAGGGCGAAATAGGCGTCCGCAATCGATCGACTTGCATAAGCCAGGGCGTAATTGGGATCCAGCTCGATCGCCTTCGTATAGTTGGCAATCGCAGCATCAATGCCGCTCCGTGTATGTCGATCGAGAAATCCTTTTGTTGCGCGCAGGTACGCATCGAACGCGGCCGGATCGCGCGTGCCGCCCAACTCGATCTTCGCGGCCTCATTGCCCAGGAGAGTGACTTTGAGAGCGCTCGCCACTGCAGTCGCAATCTCGGTCTGCAGCTTCAGCACGTCACCCAAATCCCGATCATAAGTCTGGGACCAGACGTGAAAGCCCGAAATGCCGTTTACCAACTGCGTGGTGATGCGGATCGTGTGCGCTGACCGCCGCACGCTGCCTTCAAGCACCGCCCCGACATTGAGTTTGTGCGCAACGGTGGCGATATCGGGATGCTCGCCCGCGAAGGAGAACGATGATGTGCGCGCTGCCACCTGGAGTTCGTTGATCCGCGAGAGCGAATTGAGCAGCTCCTCCGTGAGCCCCTCGGAGAAGTACTCCTGTTCCTTGTCTCCGCTCAGGTTCACGAACGGCAGCACCGCGATGGAGTGCGGCGGCGGGGTGAAGGCAGTCGGCGCTGCACTGAGCGCCGCAGTCGGCGCCGCAGGCTTCGAGATCCACGGGCGCACGACAGCGAAGTACGCCACCGCCCCTGCGATCACCACGGCGGCTCCCACGATTAAGGCGCGCCTGGACCACGATGTCGGTGCCGCAGGCGGCCCGACCCCGGGCACAGCCGGTGCCCGGACCGTAGTGGATGCCTCGCCCGCCAACAGACGCTGTACGCGCTCCACAAAGGCCGGAGGCGTCTCACCTGCAGGCAGGCGTGTCCATTGCACCTCCCGAAACCGCTCCGGTACCCGTTCATCATCATCGCGCGTGTCATCGATGGCGACAGGCAACAGGAAGGCAAGGTTGGCATCCATGAGGTGGCTGCGATCAATCGCGAGCTTCCACTCGAGACGGAAATAGCCCTCACGGCGATCGTGCGTGGTGTGCGAGATGACCGGGAGGAAGAGCCCGCAGGTTTTGATCTGCTTGCGGATCGACTGGTCCCAAGCATCCCCGCCCCGAAGCTCGCTCTTGTCGAACCACACCTCGACACCAGCAGTACGCAGCGCAGTTGCGATGCGCTCAGCGGCCTCCGCATCTTCTGACGCGTAGCTCAGGAATACAGCGTTGGGAATCCCTGGCATGCCCGACCAGCCCCCCTAGCGACAGCTTAGCTTAATCAGGCGAACGGCTGTCAGTTAGAACTTCAGGTGTCGGACTAGTAATCCGTGTGTCGAAGTCCGCTAACGGCCTGAAGTGGTCGGTCGCAGTCGCCGTGTAGATTCCTGTAGAGCGGTCGTTCGCCTCACTCCGGCAGGTTCATCTTGCGCAATATCGCCTTGTACCGACCGTCGTTCTCTATTGAACGAAAAAGCGGTTCACCCTTTATCGTGTACATGCCTGGATCCCTTTGAACGTAGGCGCGCTCCAGCCATGAGATCGCCTTGTCAGTCTCGTGCCGGAATGCCAGAGTCGTCGCGATGCCCCACGGCCACGTGTCGCTGTCTTGGGCGATCGCGCGCTGAAGCGCGGCGTCAGATTCTGCCTTCCTTCCCAGCGCGAAATAGACGATCGCTAACCCTTCAGGTCCGGCATCATCGATTTTGGCTTGGTGCATCGTAGCCAGCGCCTCGTCAAGGTGCCCCTGCAGGAGCAAAGCGACGCCGTGGAAGTAGCGCGCCGAGGCATATTCGGGGCTGAGGTCAAGCGTCCGCTTTGTTTCAGCCTCTGCTTCTGCGAATCGGCCCGATCGAAGGTCGATCACGTACGCGAGATTCATGTGTAGCATCGGGTCAAGGGGATCCATGGCGAGCCCTGACTCTATAAGCTGCCTCGCGCGATCCCATTGCATAAACGTCGCTGCGACCCGCGCCGCAGCTTTTACGCCCTCGACTCCGGCTCCGAAACGCATAGCCAGGTTGGCTTCAGTTTCGGCTCCAACCCAGTCCCAGTCATAGAGCAGCCGGACTTCCGCAAGCGCTGCGTGCGCAACACCTAGCTTCGGATTTAATCGAATAGCGTTATCGGCTGCTTGGCGTGCATGCTCAAACGCGTCTCGGGCAGCCAACCAATCCTGCTCTCCCATGATCCAGTATGCCATCGCAAGGCCTGCCGACGCCTCGGCAAAGTTAGGATCGATCTCCAATGCGCGCTGAAAATCAGCGACCGCTTCCTCGCAGTCCCTTTGGGTCTGCCTATCGAGGGCATGCAGTCCTCGCAGGTATAGGTCGTATGCTGTGGTGCTTCGTACTGCCACACGTGATCCAAATTCGTCTCCAACTCGCACTTGCAGGACTCTGGCGACACTCGATGCGATCTGATCCTGCACGCTGATCACATCGGTCAAGCTCCGATCGTACACGTCAGACCAACGTTGGATGCCATCGTTAGTATCGATCAACTGCGCGGTCACGCGAATCCGGTCAGCTGACCGACGAATGCTGCCATCTATCACGTACGACACGCCAAGCTTCGCACCAATCGTCGGAATGTCGTCTGTCCTAGCCTTGAACTGCGATGACGATCGCAAGCCAACGGCGCGAACCCCGGGCAGCTTCCCTAGCAGAGCGAGCACTTCCGCCGCCATGCCATCAGCGAAGTACTCCTGGTCGTGCTTCTCACTCAGGTCAACGAATGGCAGCACCGCGATCGACTTCTCAGTGATGGCTGGCCGCGACTGAGAGGGCACGGCCGATGCCGCAGGCCAGTGAGGACGAGAGTGTTGCAAAATGAGCCAACCGCTCGCGATCACAAGTGCCAGTGCTGCGACTCCGAGCGGCATCCAACCAGCACGACGGTTCCGAGTGTGTGCCGGCCGTGAACTGACTAGCGCGGGACTCGGGGCGTTGACGGTACCGGCTGGTGCCGGCGCGCCAAGTAGTGCCCCGACGCGGGCGACAAAGGCCGGAGACGTCGCGCCGCCCGGTAGGCGCGTCCACTGAATACCGTGGAACTTCTCCGGCACCCGAGCATTGCGCTCCACGGTATCGTCTATGACGACGGGCAGCAGAAATGGCTTATTCTCGTCCATGTCGCGGGTGCGATCGACGGCCAGGCCCCACTCTCGTCGGAAATAGCCCTCATCGCGAGCGTCGGTGTGGGCGGAGATAAGGGCTATGAACAGCCGGCAGTTGTGTATCCGCTCGCGAATCTGCCGATCCCACGCGTCTCCGCCACGTAGTTCGCTCTGGTCGAAGAAGACTTCAATCCCGCCGGCATGTAGCGCCTCGCGAATCTTCTGGGCAGCCTCCGCATCCTGTGAGGCGTAGCTCAGAAATACCGCGTGTGATGCCTCAGCCACGGCGCGACCACCCCTGACAAGTCGCCGGAGGTCTTCTCACCGCCCCCGTGGGTGGCAGCTTAGCTCAATTTGTCGGCGTGGGCCGAATCAGACCATTCACCCAGAGGTTCGCCTCGGCCGAGTCGCAGATGATCACCGCCAGCGCCAATTGACCCGGTAGCGGCGGTTCGGAGATTCTCCTCCATCGGGCCCGCGGAGGACTTACCAATGGTGCGCAGTGCAATCGGCGTCGTGGTTGGTGTAGTTGCGTGGGTGGTGGGGTTCTGGATTCTCGCGATCTTGTTGGCGCAGCTTTGGCCGGACTATGCGGTCCATGGACGCCAGTGGACGAGAGAGGGTGTGTTTACCTTCACCGCGCCAATGGCTTGTTGCAACCTGGTGGCATGGCTGCTAGCTGAAATCGGGGCCGGTTGGGTAGCGGGAAGGATTGCGCGGCGCGGTGGAGCCGTGTGGGTGCTGGCTGGACTGCTGGGAGTCTATCTCGCAGTCGTGCATTTCGCTCTCTACTGGTCCCGCTTCCCATGGTGGTACGACCTCGGCGTCGTCATTCCGGCGGTTCCCGCCGTGCTCTTGGGCGGCAAGCTTGCGAACTCGCTCCGCCGGCCGCTGAGCTAATCCGTTTTTCGCCTGATTGCGGCTGCAGCAATCGCTTGGGCTCGGGGTCGCTGCCATCGTTCGAGTGTTCAATTAGCTCGCACCAGCGGCTGCACCCGGCGCCGGCGGAACAACGGATAGAGCGGCAGCCCGAGCAGTATCAGCACCAAGGTGGCAATCGATTCCCGCGGTGCGCTGCGCAGCGCACTCACCACGATCCACGCCATCACCAGCGCAAACAGCAGCGGCACCAGCGGGTAGCCGGGCACGCGGTAGGGCCGCGCGGCGTGCGGCAACTTGCGACGCAGCACGGGAACGGCGAGCGCCACCGGGATCCAGAACAGGGCGTACGACATCACCGCCATGTTGGTGAGCTGATCGAAGGTGCCGGAGATCGCCAGCAGCGCTCCCCACAGCGCGAGCAGCACCAATGAGGTTACCGGAACGCGGCTCACCGGGCTCAGGCGTGCGAAGCGCGCGAAGAACAGCCCGTCGCGGGCCGCAGCATAGGGAACCCGGGCCGCACTCAGGATTACACCGTTCATCGAACCGATGGTCGAGACCAGGAAGATCAGCGCCGCGATCGGCGCGGCGCGCCCGCCGAGAAAGGTCTGCACCGCGCGTGCGGCGACCGAAGGCGCCTCGGGGTAGGCGGTGGAGTTGGCGCTCGTCACCTGCCAGAACGGCAGCGCATACAGGTACGCGGTGTTGATGGTGAGATAGAGCGCGAGCACGAGCAGCGTGCCACCGACGATCGCCCGCGGCAGGCTGCGCTGCGGCTCGCGCACCTCGCTCGCTGCCATGGGCAGGAACTGCCAGCCGCTGTACGCCCAGAGTGCGGAGAACAGTGCCGCGCCGAAGCCGGCGAGACCGCCGTGGCTGCTGCCCGTGGGGGCGGCGAGATTGGTCACATCGCCGCTGCGGCTGAAGAGGAACACCCCGGCGGCAACGCCGAGGATCGCCAGCACCTTGGCCGAGGTGAGCAGCGCCTGCACCCGCCCGCCGAGCATGACACCGGCGCAGTTGATGCCGGCAAATACCGCAATCACCCCGACGGCGAGCAGCTGCCGCGCGCCGAAAGCGAAACGGTACTCGCTGCCGAACAGATGCACGCTGCGCGCGATCCACTCCGGGGGGAGCGGGTGGATGTCGGACACGAAGATGGCGACGGCCGCACCGTAGGCCGCCACGGCCGCGCCCCCCAGCACGAACGCGTTGCAGGCGAACAGGAACCCGGGGATCTCGCCGTAGGCGCGGCTCAGGTAGACGTATTCTCCACCGGCGTGCGGCAGCAGCGCACCGAGTTCGGCAAAACACAGCGCGCCGAGCATGGCCACGAGGCCCGCGGCGGTCCAGGCCCCCAACACCAACGCCGGCGTGCCGACCGCCTGGGCAACGGTGGCGCACTTGAGGAAGATGCCGGTGCCGATGATGATCCCGACCACGAGCGAGACGGCGTGGGTGAGCGTCAGGTCGCGGCGCGGTTGCAGCTCATCGGTGGTCATGGGCGCTATCGTACAATCGCGCGCAGCCGTGCACGGAGGTATAGCTCATGAGCGATCACCAATATCGGGCCCGCATCCACTGGGAACGAGACGGGGCCGTGTTTACCGATAACCGCTACAGCCGCGGGCATGTGTGGCACTTCGACGGTGGTGTAGCGGTGCCGGCATCCTCCTCGCCCCACACCGTGCGCCTGCCACTGTCGGTGGAGGCAGCCGTGGATCCCGAGGAGGCCCTGGTGGCGGCGCTCTCCAGCTGTCACATGCTGTGGTTCCTGTCGCTCGCGGCGTCGGGCCGCTGGCGCGTCGATGACTACAGCGACGAGGCCGTGGGGTCGATGGGGCGCAACGCCGCCGGCAGGACCGCCATGCTGAGCGTGACGTTGCGGCCGCGGGTGCGTTTCTCCGGCGAGCGTGTGCCCTCGCACGCGGAGCTCATGCAGTTACATGAGCGCGCGCACGAGGAATGCTTCATCGCCAACTCGGTGACCACTGCCGTGCATATCGAGCCGCTACTCGATGCCTGAGCGGCTCGCGAGCTTCCGTGGCGCGGTGCGCTGCGCGCGTGCGCGCGCAGTCCCGGGCCTCACCCTCAGCGGCAACACGGCAGAAGCGCCCGGGGAGCCGACCGCGCTCGCCTTCAGTGGCTCCGCCCCCGCGGACCTGCCCGAGACGCTCGAGGATGCGGTGGTCGAGCACCTCGGCGGGGCGCAGTACCGCATCGGTGAGGGTACGCGCAGCTGGCTGATTACCGCTTCCGCCGTGCACCTGCACCGCGAGATCGCCACGCAGTTCTACCGTGCGATTCCGCCGCGGCCGGCACCCTGGGCGAAGCGGGTGTTCTGGCGCGCAGTGCTGGCGCTCGCCGCGCGCCGCGCGGGACTTGCGCTGCTCAAAGCGCTGCGGCGCTGACACCCCCCGGTGGCGGCGCGGCCGGGCGCTGCGCAGCTAGGAGCTCGGGGAGCGCAGCTCCAGAATGGGCGTGTCGGGCAGCGGTACGCGCTGCGCTCCGACGAGCGAAGCGTAGGTGGCGAGCTGCGCATGGAACGCACGGCCCCAGGTGAACTGCCGCAACACGCGCGTGCGGGCCGCGGCTCCCAGCGCCGCCATGTCACGCTCATAGAGCGAGGCGATGGCCTGCGCCATGCCGTCCGCGCTATGCGGCTCGGCGAGCAGGCCCACCGTCTCGTCGACGAATTCGGGGAACGCACCGGCGCGCGCCGCCACCACGGGCAACCCGCAGGCCATGGCCTCGAGTATCACGAGGCCGAAGGTCTCCTTGGTGCCAGCGTGCACCAGCGCATCGGCGGACGCGATCCATCGCGCAAGCTCGTGACTGTCGCGCCGATAAGGCAGCATGGTGACATTGGCCGCCGGGCGCGCGCGGCGCGCACCGCCGATCAGCAGCAGGTGATACGGCGCCCCGAGACGGGCGAAAGCCTGCAGCAGGACCGGCAGGTTCTTCTCTTCCGCAAAGCGGCCGGCATAGACCAGCACGCGTGCGTGCGGCGCGAGGCCCAGGCACTCGCGCAGCGTGTCACTGCGGCGCGCCGGGTTGAATACGTTCGCGTCGACGCCGAGCGGCTGGTGCACCACCTGTGGGATGCCGATGCGCTGCAGGTAGGCGCACATCAGGCGGCTGGGCGCAAACACCAGGTCACAGCGCTCGTACAGCAGGCGCACGTAGCGGCGCAGCACCGGCTCGGTGAACCACCCGCACAGGCGCCGGCCGGCGAGCTGCGGCAGATTCGAGTGATAGAAGCCAACGAGCGGAATGCCGCGGCGCTGCGCCACGAGCCACCCGGCCCAGGCCGGGTGGAACACGTCGCCCGCCTCGATAAGGGTCGGCTGCAGCGCATCGAGCAGGCGCGTCCAACGGCGAGGATTCAGCGGCAGGCGATAGTTGAAGGTGCCGGGTACGGGGTGCCCGGACAGCGTGCACACGCCGCCGCGCTCGAAATGCGTGTCGCGCCCCGGCACGACGATGGTGTGTTCCCAGGAAGTGTGCGCCGCGAGCCAGGCGTGCTTCGCCGAGAGATAGCGTTTCACGCCACCGCTGGTCGGAGAATAAAACAGGGTTGCGTCGACGAGATGCACGGTTCTTGTTTCGCCAGCACGCGCCAAGGCTGCATTGCACCTTTATGATAGTTGGGTGTCAAGCGTGGGCGCGGCCCCCTCGGGCCCTGTGTCGGCGCGGTGTTGGGAATCGTGTAAGCGTAAGATGACGGCCAAAAGCATGCTGTTGCGGCAAGGGCCTGACCCATGAGCGAGACCGTGAGCCCCACGCGGCGCGGCCGCGACAACCGTCGCGCACGTGCCCTGTCGAGGGCAGTGAAATATCCGTACATCCGCCGGCGATTGCAGCCGGTGGAGCTGTTGAGCTCCGAGGCCATCGAGATCATCGAGACAAACGCCGAGACCATACTCGAGGAGCTGGGGATCGAGTTCCGGCGGGATCCGGAGTCGTTGCGGCTATGGCGCGAGGCGGGTGCCGATGTACGCGAGGAGCGAGTGCGCATCCCACGCGGGCTGGCGCGCAAGCTGCTCGAGAGCGCGCCGCAGGAGTTCACCCTGTTCGCGCGCAACCCCGAGCGCAACGTGCGCTTCGGCGGCGATGCCACGGTGTTCTCCCCGGTCGGCGGCCCGCCGTTCGTGTCGGACATCGAGCGCGGACGCCGCTACGGCACACTCGAGGATCTGATCAACTTCATCAAGCTCGCCCACGTGGCGCCGGCGATCCACTTTTCCGGCGGCTGCATGTGCGAGCCGATGGAGATCCCGCCGAACAAGCGTCACCTCGATATCCAGTACGCATTCTTCCGCTACTCGGACCAGGGCTGCGAAGCAACCCCGGAAACCGGCGGCCACGCCGCCGATGCCGTCGCACTCGCGCAGAGCCTGTTCGGCGCAAGCTACCTGGAAACCCACCCGGTGGTGCTCGGCAACATCAACTCGAATTCGCCGCTGGTCTACGACGGCCGCATGCTGCGAGCGCTGCGGGTGTTCGCCGGCCACAACCAGGGCACCATCATCGTGCCCGCTGTGCTTGCGGGCGCGATGGGGCCGGTCACACCGGCCGGCTGCCTCGCCGAGATTCTCGCCGAGACGCTCGCCGGCATGGCGCTCACGCAGCTGGTGCGGCCCGGCTCGCCGGTTATCCTCGGATCTTTCGTCGGCGCCATCTCCATGCGCACCGGGGCGCCCACTTTCGGTACGCCCGAGGCGACGCAGATGATCTTTGCGACTGCGCAGCTCGCGCGTCGCCTGAAGGTCCCCTGCCGCAGCGGCGGCTCGCTGTGCGCCTCCAAGGTCGCCGATGCGCAGGCCGCGTACGAGAGTGCCCATACGCTGCTGCCATCGCTGCTCGCCGGGGTGAACCTGGTGACGCACGCGGCCGGCTGGCTCGAAGGTGGCCTGGTGGCGAGCTACGAGAAGTTCGTCATGGATGCGGATCAGTGCGCCATGATGCAGATGCTGGCGCAGGGAATGGACCTCAGCGAGCGCGGCCAGGCGCTCGATGCGATCCGCGAGGTCGGGCCGGGCAGCCATTTCCTTGGCTGTGCCCATACCCTCGCAAACTTCGAGACCGCGTTCTACCAGTCGACCATCGCCGACTACTCCTCCTTCGAGCAATGGTCGCTCGAGGGCAAGCTGACTGCGGAGCAGCGCGCCCACCGGGTGTGGAAGAAGATGCTCGCGGACTATCAGGATCCGGGCATCGATCCCGCGCAGGACGAGGCGATGCTCGATTTCATAGTGCGGCGTAAGGCCGTGCTGTCGGACACCATCGACGACGAGTGAGGCGGTCTCGCTAGCGCGAGGCCTGCTTCGCCGCGCACAGCTGCCGCAGGAGCTGCCGCTGCAAAGCCAGGTATCCCGGCGCGGTCACGCGCCGCGTCGCCGGCAGCAGCGCACTGACCCGGGCGAGAGCGTGAAACGGCACCGACGGGAAACTGTGGTGCTCGGCGTGGTAGGGCATCCGCCAGGTGAGGAGCCGCACCGCCGCATTGGTGTAGGTGGTGCGTGTGTTGCTGAGCATGTCCTCATCGACGGCGCAGCCGGTGTGCTCTGCCAGCAGGAAAAGCCTGAGGAACGGCTGCCCGAGCAGAGCCGGCACGACCCAGTAGAGGAGCGCGTCCGCGCGCTGCAGGTACAACGATACCGCGCCGATCGCGAGGTAACAGGCCCAGAGCATGCGCGCCTCGCGCACCACCTCGACCGCACGCTCCGGCGGCACGAAGGGCTCCGTGACGCGCCCGGTGAGCGCGTGGCGCAAGGTAGTCTGCAGCCGTTCCGCCCAGTACGGGAGCCCCGACGCACGCAACCAGTACGCGCGCAGCGTGGCGGGCGGCAGCATCGCCAGCTCGGGATCGCGCGCCCGGTTCTGGGTGAAGCGGTGATGGGCGAAATGAAACAGCCGGAAGTACCCAGGCGGCAGCACGAGCAGTGCGCCGCACACCCAGGCGATGCCGTCGTTGAGCGGGCGACTCGCGAAAGCGGTGCGGTGAATGCACTCGTGCAGTGCACAGAATAGGAAGCACAGCACGACGCCGTGGAGCAGCAAGGCGGCGGCGAGCCAGGCGTGCCCGCGACCTGCCCAGACCAACCAGCCGCTCGCCGCGAGGAGCGCGAGATGACTGCCGAGCTGCAGCGCGCCGCGGGCATCCGAGCGCTGCGACAGGCGTCGTACCGTCTCGCGCTCGAGCCGCACAACCGGCAGTGCGTCGATATCCACGGGCCTTCTCCGAGGGCGATTCTAAGCCGCGCCGGGCGCCTGCACAGCTTTGACCCTGGGCGGCCGCCGCCCGATGGTCCTGGCTCACGCACGGCTGTGGCACACTACGATGCCTTCGAACACAACTCCAACCGCCGCAACATCGAGGTGCTCTGCCGTGAGCCAACTCCTTCGCCGCCTGGTCGTGCTACAACCCGGTGAGGCGCCGGCACTGCTCGCATCCTTCGCGACACTGCTGTGCACCTTCTCGAGCTATACCATTCTGCGGCCGGTGCGCGATGCCATGGGCGTTACCTCCGGGCTGGAAAAGATCCCTTACCTTTTCTGGGGGGTGTTCGCGGTAATGCTGCTGCTGCAGCCGGTGTGGGGCTGGCTCACCTCGCGTTACCCGCGCACCGTGTTCCTGCCCTGGGTCTATGGCTTCTTCGCGCTCAACCTGGTGGGCTTTTACGTATGGTTCCGGCTCGAAGCCGACCACACCTGGATCGCGCGCACCTATTTCGTATGGGTGAGCGTCTTCAACCTGTTCGTAGTGGCCGCTTTCTGGAGCCTGATGGCGGATGTCTTCACCCGCGAGCAGGCGGGGCGCGTGTTCGGCTTCATCTGGGCGGGCGCCAGCACCGGTGGGCTGATAGGTCCGCTCGTCGCGCGTGAGCTCGCCGTACCGCTCGGAGCCATCAACCTGTTGCCGATCTCCGCGGCGCTGCTGCTGCTGTCGCTGGTGTTCATGTCGCAGGTCATCCGCTGGCAGCGCCGTCAGGGTGCGCCGGCAGCGGGAGTGGCGGCAGGCGCCGCGCAACCGGCCCGCACGGAAGGCGCGCTCGGTGGCAGCATGTTCGCCGCGTTCACGCAAGTCGTCCGCTCGCCCTACCTTCTCGGCATTGCCGTGTTCGTGCTGCTCATGACATGGGTGTCGACATTCCTCTACCTCGAGCAGCAGGCCTTCGTCGCCAAGGTATTCACCAGCGCCGATCAGCGCACACGCTTCTTCGCCACCATCGATTTCTGGGTGCAGGCGGCTTCGCTCGTGATGCAACTGCTGGTCTTCGGTCGGCTGTTCAAGTGGGTGGGGATCAGAGCGATGCTGGCGGCGGTGCCGCTCATCATGACCGCGGGCTACGTGATCTTTGCCCTTGCGCCACGCTTCATGGTGGTGGTGCTGGTTTACGCGGTGCGCCGGGTGAGCGACTACGGGCTCACCCGGCCTTGCCGGGATGCGCTATACACGGTCGTGAGCCGCGAGGAGAAGTACAAGGCCAAGAGCCTGATCGACACCTTCGTGTATCGCGGCGGAGATGCCACCAGCGGCTCGCTCTACCAGCTGCTCACCGGTCCGCTCGGCGCCGGACCCTCGGTAGTCGGCTGGGTGGGCGCGGCGATCTCGGCGCTGTGGACGCTGCTTGCGCTCGGACTCGGCAAGGCGCAGGAAGAGCGCGGGGAACTTGCTTCTGCGGCGCCGGCGACCGCAGCCGCGCGCTGAGCCACCCCACGAATTTGCGCTTGCCGCGCGGGAGGAACGGACGAATCAGGCCGCGCTCGGCTGCGCTTCGCCGGTCGCGGAGAGATCCGGGGTCACGCTGCCGCGCAGCCCGGTGACCGCCGCGATGATCTCCGCCGCGTTGGCAAAGCGCTCGCCGCGCGATTTGGCCATGAGCCGCCCGAGGAACGATTCGTAGCGTGTCAGGTCCGGCGGCAGCGCCGGTAGCGGCGCGTTCACGTGCTGCTGCAGTAGTTCCATGGCAGTACCGCCGATGTACGGCTTCTGCCCGGTCAGCAGCTCGTAGCAGATCACCCCCAGACTGTAGAAGTCAGAACGGGCATCGAGCGGCTCGCCCTGCGCCTGCTCCGGGCTCATGTAGTAGGGTGAGCCGAGGAGCACCCCGGTCTGAGTGCTGATGGTGCTGCCATCCAGCGAGCGCGCGAGGCCGAAGTCGATGAGCGCGACGGAGTCGTTGTCGCGCAGCATCACATTGGGCGGCTTCAGGTCGCGGTGCACCAGGCCCGACTCGTGCACCACCGCGAGTGCGGCCGCGATCTGGGCGACGTAGTGCAGGGCCTCCTGCTCGCTCACGCCGCGCAGGATGCGCGCCTTGAGGTCCCCGCGCGGCAGGTACTCCATCGCCAGGTACTCGAAGCCGCCGTGCACGCCGTAATCGTAGATCTCGACCACCAGCGGGCTGCGCACCGCCATGACGGCCGTGTATTCGCGCTCGAGAAATTGCCGTCCGGCCGCCTCATCGCGCAGCGTCTTACTGACTTTGAGCGCTACGTTGTGACCGCGGTGCGTGCTGCTGGCGAGATACACCACCGCCTTCTCCGACTCCCCGATCTTCAGCCGCAGGGTGTAGCCCGGGATGAACTCGGAGTTGGTGGTGAGCAGCGCCGCAATTCCACTCGGCTGCAGCGGCGCAGCATTGGCAGCCTCGGTGGTTGCCGGCGGCACGGTCTGCTCGTCGGCATTGTCCGCGTTCAATTCCGCATCGCGCGAGAGGTGCGCGAGGCTCGCGAGGCGCCGTGCAACGCGCCGCTCGACCCGGCGCAGCGCGATACGTACTGCGGTGCTCAGGCGTTCGGGAGTGAGCAGGCGCTTGGGCAGATAGTCCACCGCTCCGAGCTGCAGCGCGCGCACCGCGGTGAGCTCGTTCCCCTCCTCGGCGAGTGCGATGACCGCCGGCGTCGCCGGCTGCTCGCGCAGGCGGCGCAGCAGAGTCAGCCCGTGCGCGCCCGGGTCTTCGGGACTGCCGCCGAAGGGAGCCGCCAGCATCAGCAGATCACAGTCGCGCCCGGAGAATGTGGTGCACCAGCGCTGGAACTCCTCGAGGTTGAGCATGCTCACGCTGGCCTGCGGGCAAAGCACGTCCAGATGATGGCGCAGCCACTCCCCATAACGGCGGTCGTCATCGACCACTAGCACACGGGCGGGCGCGGGCGTACGGCGCGCACTCATCGTTGCACCGTGAAGCGCAGCCGCACGCGCGCACGCTGGCTGAGCGCCTTGCCGTCGCGCATCTGCGGCAGGTAGCGCCAGTGGTGCACGGCATCGAGCGCCACCTGCTCGAAGATGCCGACCGGCTGGGCGCCCACCACCTTGACGTCCGTAACCGCCCCGTCGGTGTCTACCAGGAACTGCAGATCGACCCAGCCATCGATGCCGCGTGCCCGCGCGATGTCCGGAAACTGGGGCGCGACATAACGGATGCGCGTCAGCGTGGAGGCATCGACGTAACGCTCTGCCTGCTGCGACTCAGTCTGTCCTGCAGTGAGCGCCGCCTCGATCGTGGCGAGTGCCGCAGCGTCCGCACCAGCACCGCGCGCCTCGGTGAGCCAGCGGCGGGTGGCGGTGAAATCCTGGGCCCGCAGGGTGCTGCGTGCCTCCTCGACGAGTCGCACGCCGTAAGCGCTGCGCGCCCGCTGCGTCAGCGGATCATCCGGCGCCTGCTGGGTGAGCTGCGCCAGGTAGAAGCGCGCGCTGTCGGTGGCGGGCTCGAGCAGCGCGCCGCGCTCGAGCCGTGCGTTGAACTCCGCCGAGAGCTGCGCGAGCTGCTCGCTGTGGGCACTGCGCAGCTGCTGCGCCTCGGCGCGCAGCGCGCCGACTTCCCTGGGGTTCGCCCCGGCTTCGGCGGCGGCGGTGATCCAGATATCCGCCTGCTGCGCGTTCTTCGCATCGAGCGCCTGGCGGGCTTCGGTCTGCAGCCGGCTGATGAGATCCTGGGTTGCCTGCTGCACGCTGGCAGCACCCGGCGCCAGTGCGCGGGCCGACTCGATGTAGAAGCGCGCGTTGTCCTCCAGCGGCGCGACGAGCGCACCGCGCGCGAGCGCATCGCGGCCGCGGCTCAGGAAGTCCGCGACCCGCGTGTCGAGCTGTTTCTGGGCGAGCTGCTGGCGGGCCTCCTCGACCAGCGTCGAGCGATGCTCGCCGCGCGCGGCGTCTTCGAGCGTGGCGAGCGCTCCGGCGACATCGCCCCCGGCCGCGGCCCGCTGGGCCCGGGTGAGCACCGCACGCTCGCGTTGCGCATCGATCTGCGCTGCGAGAAACGCCACGCGTGCGTGATTGGGATCGATGGCACGCGCCTGTTCGGTGAGCTGCTGCGCGGCATCGAGGTGCTGCTGCTGCAGCTGCTCCTCGGCGGAGGCGAGCAGGCGGTCGATCACGGCCGCGAGCCCATTGACCGCGCGCGGATCGCGCGCATTGCGGCGCAGCGCCTCGCGGTACAGATCCGCGGCATTTTCCTGCGCGGGCGCCACCAGTGCGCCCGCAGCGAGTGCAGAATCGGCGCGGGACAGCAGGCTCTCGAGCGCGGGGTCATAGCTCGCGGCGGGAGCGTGTGAGTCGGTGGCGCCCTGCGGCGCCTGCTGTGACTGTTGCGCACGCCACAGGAGCGGTGCGGCGAGAGCGAGCGCCGCGGCAAGGGCGATCCACGGAAGCGCGCCGCGGTTGCGCCGCGGTGTCGACAGCGCGGGACCGGCCTGCGGCGGGACCGCATCCTGGGCATGCCGTCGCCACGCGGCCTCGACGAACAGCCGCACCCGTTGCTCGGAAAGCGGCCGGTGCAGGAAGCGGTGCACCGAGCCATCGGTGATCTGTGCCCCGAGCGTCGCCTGCTCCTCGACCCTCCCGACGACGATGAGCACCAGCTCGGGGAACTGCACCCGCAGCCGATCGATGAGCTTGCCGATGGGACTTGCGACAGCCACGCAGTCGATGAGAGCCACTCCGCCCTGGTGCGTGAGGAGCACGCCCGACAGATCGACCTCGGAGCCAACCGGCAATACCTTGTGCGCCGGATCGGTAACCTTCTTCAGTGTCACCACCAGTTGAGGGTCGCGGGTGAGGGCGATGAGGGGCGAAGGCGTAAGTCCGAGGCGCAGCGCCGCCATCCCGAGGGGCGTTGCCGCCCGCGGGTCTCGCGCTCGGATCTTGGGGGCCACGACTGTCACAATCGGAAAACCCGCCCGTCGGGCCGCCATGCCCGGCCGCCGGATTAAGATGACGTAAGACCGGGGACCTGTCGCTAACCGCGCGGGATTTCTGTGAAATTGGTCATCATGTGACGCGGGTGGCCGCGTCGGTCCGTAGGTGGGGTGCCCTTAATCCCGCGGCAGCAGGAACTTCGAGCCGTTGAAGCTGAGCACCGCTCCCTCGGGGGTAATGCTCTCGACGTGCGCCCCCTCCGGAAGCGTGTCGCCCTCGCGCAGCTTGTGCATGTTGATCATCACGAAGCGGTCCTGCGGCCGCGCGGCGAACACGTGCAGGTCGAGCCGCAGTTGCGGCAGCTGCGTCCCGGGGGTCGTGGCGAGGTCCTGGTACAGCGGCACCCCCGACTCGGTGCCTCTGCGCACGTGGCTGGTGAGCGGTGAGGGGGCGCGCTCCTCGGCGGGCGCATAGTCCTCGGCATTGGTTGACTCAGCGGCAGGCGGCGCAGCCGCTGGTGCAGGGGGTGCGCCGGTCGACGCCGGCGGTGCACTGCCCGCGCCGACCGGTGCGCTCGTGGCGACCACCGGCACAGGCGTCGCCGCCGCGGCAGGCGCCGCCGTGGAAGTGGCGACCGCCTGGGGCTGCGCTGCCGCGGGTGCAGCGGCCGGGCCCGTGAGGGGCGCGGCCGTGGTGCTGGCGAGGGGAGTGGCGGCGTGTTCCTGGTGGCGCAGCAGCATCCACATAACCACGCCAAGGTTCACCACCAGCAGCAAGGCGACGGCGATAGCCCACAACGGCAGCCGCGTGCGCGGTGGTGCTACGCGCACCTCGAACAATGCGGGTCCGTTCTGCCGCTGGCGATCGCTCTCCGACTTCTTCAGTGCATCGAGGATGAACGACATCGATCACCCGCCATGATGAGTGTCTGCCACCGACAGCAACGGCACGTCTGCGCCCGCGATGGCGCTCGCGAGCGCGATCTGGGTCTGCACGCCGGCGATGCCGTCCACCGCGAGCTGATGCATGCGCTGGAACTCGCGCACTTCGGTGGCGAGCTCGGCGTCGAACACATCGCTCACCGCTGCATCGCCCTGCAACCCGTGCAGCCGTTGCAGGCTCTGGCGCAGCCAACGCACCTGCGGCCCGCGCATGCCGCTCGCGAGTGCCTTCACCGGCGAGCTTGCCGGTCGCCACAGCATCACGAAGTCGCCGAGCCAGTAGCGTGAAAGCTCGCCGAGACTTACCACCTGTCCGCCGCCGAGATCGAGATGGGCCTGCTCATCGTCGAGTGCGGTCAGCACGACCTGATGCGTGGCGCCGCCGCCATCGTGCAGCAGGAGGATGGCCGGGTGATTGTAGAGTCGCAGCTGGCCGAAGGAGCCACGCTCGGCGATGCAGGCGAGGCCGAGGCTGCCGGCCTGTGTGCACGGATCGGTGCCGCTCGGTTGGTACTTGGCGCCCCACAGCCCGAAGAGCTTGCCGAACGCGCCGTCGGTGTCGGTTTCCGCGAGGTGCTGGGCGAGCAGTTTCTCGAGCTGCGGCGGCTTCGGTGCGACCGGCGGCGTGGTGGCGAGCGCGACCGGCAGTGCGGAGGCGCCATCATCACGCGGCACGGCAGTGGCTGCCGCAGCGGACACGGCCGCCCGTGCGTGCCATGGCTGCACCTTCCACACTGTGAAGGTCACAGCGCTCAGTACCAGCGCGATCGCCGCGGTCGCCGCCCACGGCAGCCAGTCGGGGGTGAAGCGGCGGCCGAACACCTCAGCCGCAGCGCTGCGGACCAGCGATGCGGTCACGCGGTGCCGGTCGAGCGAGTAGGCGCCAAGGAGTGAGCGGTCGCAGATGACGTTGATGACGCGCGGCACCCCCTGCGAGAGGCTGAACACCGCATGCAGCGCCGGCGGCGCGAAGATGTCCGTGGTGGCGCCCGCAACGCGCAGCCGGTGCAGCACGTAAGCTGCGGTTTCATCGTGCGACAGGGGATTCAGGTGATAGCGCCCGGTGATGCGCTGTGCCAGCTGCCGCAGCTCGTTGCGCGCGAGCAGCTCGCGCAGCTCCGGCTGCCCGATGAGGATGATCTGCAGCAGCTTCTGGGTATTGGTCTCGAGGTTCGTCAGCAGCCGCACCTGCTCGAGCACCTCGGGTGAGAGATTCTGAGCCTCATCCACCACCAGCACTACGCGGTGTCCCGCGGCGTGCGCGCGCAGCAGGTACTCGCTGAGGATGTCCACCAGGTCCTTGAGACTGCCGAGTGCCGAGTCGGGGACGCCGATGCCGAGCTCTTCGCAGATGGTGAGCAGGAACTCCGGCGCGGTCATCTTCGGATTCAGGATCAGCGCGATCTCGGCATTCTTCGGCGTCTGCGCGAGGAGCGATCGCACGATGGTGGTCTTGCCGGTGCCGACCTCGCCGGTGAGCTGCACGAACCCGCCCGCCTCGTTGATGCCGTACAGCAGGTGCGCGAGCGCTTCCGCATGCCGCTCGCTCAGGTAGAGGTAGCGCGGATCGGGGGTAATCGCGAACGGCTTTTCGGTCAGGCCGAAGAACGACAGGTACATGAAATGATGCTACTCGATCGTGTTGCCACGGCGCAGTGCCCGGCTGCCGAAGCGCGCCCGCGCCTCATCGAGCGCTGCGTCCAGGCGGCCGGCACGGCGGCTCTCCTCGAAGAGCCCCAGCTGCGAGGCGGGGGTGAGCTCAGTGAGGACCACCCCCAGCAGGCGAAGTTTCGCACCGCGGTTCGCGGCGAGCCAGCGTTGGAGCAGTTCCGCCGCTACACCCTGAACCGCGCGCTCCTCGCATGTCGGTGGGGTAACCGCCCGCTGTCGCGTGAAAGTGACGAAATCGGCCCGCCTGATCTTCACCCCGATGCATCCGGCCATGAGGCCGCGGGCGCGCAGGCGGCTCGCCGCCAGGTCCGCCAGCCGCGCCAGCTGCCGCTGCAGGGTGCGCGGATCGCCGATATCGCGCTCGAAGGTGTCCTCGGCGCTCAGGGACTTCTCCTCGACCTCCGCCAGCACCGGCCGCTCATCGACCCCTGCGGCGCGCTCGCGCATCATTGCCGCGTAGCGTCCAAAGAGCGGCCAGAGCACGGCGTCGGGAGCGCTGCGCAGCTCCCCCAGGGTATGGATGCCGGCCGCCTCCACCTTTGCGCCGGTCTTGCGCCCGAGTCCCGGCAGGCGCCGCACCGACAGCGGATCGAGCACCGCATGCACCCTGGCGGGCTCAACGACCGTGAGCCCATTGGGCTTCATGAGGTCGGATGCAATCTTCGCCACCAGCTTGTTCGGCGCGAGGCCCACCGAGGCGGTGAGCCCGGTGAGCTCGGCGATGCGGCGTTTGACGCTGTCGGCGATCCCGACCGCGCCGCCGGCCTGGTGCTGGCTTGCGGTTACATCGAGGAATGCCTCATCGAGTGAGAGTCCCTCGACCAGCGGTGTCACCTCGTGAAACACCGCGAACACCACGCGCGATACCTCCTGGTAGCGCTGCATGCGCGGGCGCACGCAGACCGCCTGCGGGCACAAGCGCAGCGCGGTGCGCATGGGCATCGCCGAGTGCACGCCGTAGCGGCGCACCTCGTAGCTGGCGGCTGCCACCACCCCGCGTGCGCCCTCCCACCCGACGATGACCGGCAGACCGGCGAGGCTCGGGTCGTCGTGCTGCTCGACGGATGCGTAGAACGCATCCATGTCGACGTGCAGGACTGCGCGCGTCATGGTCTGCCCGGGGCTTGCGCTATGGCTTCACCGTGATGGTGATCTTTTCCGAGAGCACCGGCGGTGAGTGCGGGATGTGATTGGGGTCTGCGAACAGCAATTGCAGCGTGTGCTTGCCGGGACTCAGATTGAGGGTGGTCTCCGTCTGACCCTTGCCGAAATGCACGATCTTGTCGGTCACCGGCAGCGGCACGCCCATATCAGGGGGCGGATCGCTGTCGATCAGCAGATGATGGTGTCCGCTGTTGTCGAACTTGATTCCGGCGGGTGCGACACCCATGCCTTTCAGTCCGAACTGCACGAGTACGGGGTTACGCACGGTGGCGCCGTTCTTAGGGCTGATGATGTAGACCGCAGCCCCCGCAGGCGCCGGGGTGCGCGGCAGGGCCGCGGCGGCCGCCGGGGCGCCGGCAGGGGCCTGCGCGATGGCGAGTGGAATGATGATGAGCGGCCCAGCGATGAGCACTGCCGCCGCGATCCGTTTACGCATGGAGCTCTCCCTTCACAAGGTAAATACGCTGTACAAGCTGACGAGTGCGAGCATGAGCGAGCCGCTCACCAGGTAGAAGAACGACAAAAACAGGAGCTTGCCGAGAGTCAGGGCGCGGCGCTGTCCGTAGACCACGCGCATGGAGCGGTACAGGTACCAGGCAATGTAGAGCGTCGCGCCGCCGGAGATCCAGCCCGCGAGCGCCGGCAGCAGGGCGGACGCGAGGCCCGCGAGCAGCAGCAGCAGGAACACGAAGGCATGGTTGTGCACGAACAGCAGCAGGTGCTCGACGTAATAGTGACGCGGCCACCAGTAGATGAGCATCATGGCGCCAGCGAGTAGCGGCAGAAACAGAAACATCGCGCGCGGCACGTTGTGCAGGAACGTCTCGCGCAGCGAGCGCCCCTGGTCGGCGACCATGTGCACGCAGGCGCGGTGCGCGGCCGGCTGAATCCGCTCTCGCCAGGGGCCGTCGTAGTTCACGCCGCTGCTGCAGACACGTTCGGCGTGTTGTTCCGCTGACTCACCGGGGAGCGGCGTGCCGAAGGCGCCATCGAAGGGCGTCACCACCGCCTGCGGGGCAGTACCGCCGTGGTCCGTGATCTGCACCACCTGCAGCTTGTCGTGGCTGGAGGAGGCCCACAGGAAAAAGACCAGGGAGATCACCAGGTACAGCCGCACGGGCGGCAGGTAGCGTACCCGGCGGCCGGCGAGAAACTCCCGCGTCAGCTGCCCGGGGCGGAACAGCAGCGCGCCGAGGGTGCGCCACAGCCGCGAGTCGGCATGCGTCAGGTCCTCCGCAGCCACGCCGGTGAAGTGCCACAGCGAGTGCACCGGCGACTCGCGGCGCTGGCCGCAGGAGGAGCAGTAACGGCCCGTCAGGGCCGATCCGCAGTTCTCGCAATGCGCCGGCGCCGCTTCGATGAGTGCAACGGTCCTGCCCGCGGCAGCTCCCGCGTCTGACACGGGTCCTGGCGCGGCGGCGCCGCTCATGCCACGTGGACGCTGGACCTCGCAGCCGGCTCGGCCTGTGCGGCGAGCTCCCGCGGCTCGAAGTCATCGACGTTGATGAGCTCCATGACCTTGCGGTCGTACTCCCGCAGCGCCGCGGCCTCGGTCTCCGAGAGGATGCCGGCGGCGAGTGACTGCTGGATGCGGCCGGGCAAGTCGAGCGCAGTCACGCGGCCGGTCTTTACGCCCTCGACGCGCATGCGCTTTTCCAGCGGCTCGAGCTGCACCGCGAGCAGCAGTGCCTCCTGCAGCAGTCCGAGTGGATTGGCGGGCTCGAGAGTACGGTAGATGAACTGCCCCAGGCGCTCGCGTGCCTGGGTAGGGGCAGTCACGAGAGCTGCCACCTCGTGGCCGAGGTGGTCGTGCGGCGCCGAGTACACGCGCCCGCGCGGAAATATCAGTGCACGCATGAGGCCGGCGAGCAGCCGATTGGGAAAATTGCGCAGGAATCCGTGCAGCTGCTCCTGGGCGTCGTAGAGGAGATTGCGGCAGGCCCACTCGACGATCGGCAGGTCTTCGAGCTGCCGGCCTTCGTTCTCGTGATGCTTGAGCACCATCGAGGCGAGATACATGCAGGAGAGCACATCGCCGAGCCGCGCCGAAAGACCCTCCTTCTTCTTCAGATAGCCGCCGAGCGCCAGCATCGCCACATCCACCGCGAAGGCAAAGGAGGCGGAGAACCGCACCACGTGCTGGTAATAGCGCGCCGTGGCCCCCTGCACCGGCGCGCGCGTGAAGCGGGCGTGGGTCAGCGCCATGATGAAACTGCGCACCGCGTTCGAGAGCGTGAAGCCGATATGGCCGAAGAGCGCCCGGTCGAACTCATCGACGCCCTTGGTGCGGTCGGGATTGCGTGCGGCATTCATCTCGCGCAGGACGAACGGGTGGCAGCGCAACGCACCCTGGCCGAAGATGATGAGGTTGCGCGTGAGCAGGTTGGCGCCCTCGACGGTGATCGCCACCGGCACGATCTCGTAGCCGCGGCCGAGGTAGTTCTTCGGGCCGAGCATGATGCCCTTGCCGCCGTGCAGATCCATGGCGTCGTTCGCCACCTGTCGGCCCATCTCGGTGACGTGGTACTTGAGCATCGCGGAGGGGACCGAGGGCTTCTCCCCGCCGTCGATGGCGCCGGCGGTCACCGAGCGGGCCGCATCCATGGTGTAGGTGCGAGCGACCATGCGCGCGATCACTGATTCCACGCCCTCGAAGCGGGCGATCGGCTGGTTGAACTGCGCGCGAATGCGCGTGTAGGCGCCTGTCGCCCACACGCCCGCCTTGGCCGCGCCGGTGGTGTTGGACGGCAGCGAGATGCAGCGGCCCACCGAGAGCTGCTCGACCAGCATCCGCCAGCCCGAGCCCGCCATGGCCGGTCCGCCGATGATGAAGTCGAGCGGCACGAACACATCGCGTCCCTGGATGGGGCCGTTCTGGAACGGGATGTTGAGCGGGAAGTGCCGCCGGCCGATGCTCACCCCGGGGGTGCTGCTGGGAATGAGCGCGCAGGTGATGCCGATGTCGGTCTTGCTCCCGAGGAGCCGCTCGGGATCGAACATGCGGAAGGCGAGCCCGATGACGGTCGCCACCGGGGCGAGGGTGATGTAGCGCTTGGAAAAATTCAGCCGCAGCCCGAGTACCTCGCGCCCCTGCCACACACCGCGCGTCACGATGCCGGTATCGGGAATGGAGGCCGCATCGGAGCCGGCGCGCGGCCCGGTGAGCGCGAAGCACGGCACCTCCTCCCCGCGTGCAAGGCGCGGCAGGTAGTAGTTCTTCTGCTCCTCGGTACCGTAGTGGTTCAGCAGCTCCGCGGGTCCGAGCGAGTTGGGCACCGCGACCGTCGAGGAGGTGGTCGCGCTGCGGCTCGCGATCTTCGCGAGCACGCACGAGTGCGCATAGGCGGAGAACTCGAGCCCGCCGTAGCGCTTCGGGATGATCATCGCGAAGAAGCCGCGCGTCTTGAGGAACTCCCACACCTGCGGCGGCAGATCGGCCCGCTCGTGCGTGATGTTCCACTCATCGAGCATGCGGCACAGCTCTTCGCACGGGCCGTCGAGGAACGCCTGCTCGGCCGCCGAGAGCTGCGGCGGTCGCGCCGCGAGCAGCTTTTCCCACTTCGGGGCGCCGGTGAACAGCTCCCCGTCCCACCACACCGTGCCCGCCTCGAGCGCTTCCTTCTCGGTCTGCGACATGCGCGGCAGGAGCTTCAGGTAAGTCTTCATGAACGGCCGCGTGATGAGCGCCTTGCGCAACGGCCGCACGTTCAGCAGCCACAGCCCCGTGAGCAGCACCCACAGGAAGCCCTTCCACAGTCCGGCTGGCGCACTGCTCGCACCGAGCCAGGTGTAGGCGGCGAGCAGTGCCGTGAAGGTCGCCGTGAAAGTGAGCAGCGAGAGACGGCGGTAGGCGAGAAACAGCACCGCCGCCACGAACAGCAGCGTGATGACACCGCCGATCTGCGTCAGTGCGTACGCGGCCGCCAGGACGACGATCAGCGATATGACGGCACCCAACATCGAGGTTCCCTCCGTGCGGCGCGGCTCGCTGCGACTATAGCCCCTCGACGGGCACCCCAAGAAATCGCGCTTGGCGGGCCCGCTGGGCACCACGGCTCAGCCGGACGCGATGTCTTTGGGACCCCGCGAGCCGGGCGGGGACTCCTCAGCCGAGCAGGCTCTTCACCCCGTCGCGCTCCTCACGCAGCTCGGCATGAGTCGCCTCCAGGCGCTGGCGGCTGAACTCATCCAGCGCGAGGCCGGGCACGATCCGGTAGGTGCCGTTGCTGACGGTCACCGGGTAGGAGAACACGACGCCCGCCCCGATGCCGTAGCTGCCGTCCGCAGGCACCGCCATGCTGACCCAGTCGTCCGCGGGCGTGCCGTGCACCCAGGTATGGACGTGGTCGATGGCGGCCGAAGCGGCCGAGGCGGCCGATGAGGCGCCGCGCGCCTTGATCACCGCCGCGCCGCGCTGCTGCACGAGCGGAATGAAGGTGCCGGTGATCCAGCTGGCCTCCACCAGCGACTTCGCGGGCCTGCCGCCCACTTCGGCGTGCGAGAGGTCGGGGTACTGCGTGGAGGAATGGTTGCCCCAGACGGTCATGCGGCGAATGTCGCTCACGTGGCTGGCGGTCTTCTCCGCGAGCTGCGCGAGCGCGCGATTGTGATCGAGGCGCGTCATGGCGGTGAAGTTGCGCGGATCGAGATCGCGCGCGTTGGCCTGGGCGATGAGAGCGTTGGTGTTGGCCGGATTGCCGACGACCAGCACCCTCACACTGCGGTCCGCAACCTCATTGAGCGCCTGGCCCTGAGCCGAGAATATCTGGGCGTTCGCGAGCAGCAGGTCCTTGCGCTCCATGCCAGGTCCGCGCGGTCGGGCGCCGACGAGAAAAGCCACCTGGCAGTCACGAAATGCCATTCGGGGATCATCGGTCGCGACGACCCGGCCAAGCGTTGGAAAGGCGCAATCGTTGAGCTCCATGACGACCCCCTGCAATGCGCCGAGTGCGGGTGTGATCTCGAGCAGGTGCAGGTTGACGCGGGTGTCGGGGCCGAGGGCGGCACCCGCGGCCACACGGAAGGCGAGGGCATACCCGATCTGGCCGGCGCTACCGGTGATCGCGACGTTGACGGCTTTCATGGCACTTCGCTCTATCCGCTGAAAAAGGGCCGGGAATTCTAGCCTGTGCCCGGAGAGCGCCCCTAGCTCGTGGCTTACGGCCGCAAGAGCCTCTCAAACCCTTCTCGACGCAGCGCCCTCCAACGGCCTGCCAGAACGCGGCGGAGCCTTCTCGGGCCTCGACAAGCCTTCTCCGGGGTTCTGGCCAGGCACCCCCACCGGGGCCGTACAAGATCCGGTGAGATGGCTTGACACTAGAGTAGTGTTGTAGTAGAGTACAACACCATGGAAGGCAGCCAGAAACCACTGCCCCGGAAGAGCCAGAGAGATAGTCACTAAAAGCGCCGAAAACTCAGGAGACCGCCATGAACGTCATCATTTCCACCCTGTACCGAGACCTGACCTGCGCCGCCGCCGCCCTGCTCATCAGCGTGGTCATTGGCGCGAGCTTCGTGCAGTCCACCGCCACCGCCAGGGACTACGCCGCGGTGACCACCGCCGCCGCCCGGCAGGCCTGAAGAACTCTCATCGCAGTCCAAGGAGCTGACCAT
>Ga0306920_100001727_pt1 | contig 27159 bp, 20 predicted proteins | sample flu12Cox44000170_FD_204666 | JGI IMG/M metagenome (GOLD analysis project Ga0306920, IMG submission 204666) | Lab enrichment of tropical soil microbial communities from Luquillo Experimental Forest, Puerto Rico - flux4day.12C.oxic.44.000.170 (v2)... | ecosystem: Environmental > Terrestrial >... | reverse complement strand
TGCGTATTCGCTGGAACCTCAACATGCGCTCGAACCGGCGTTGCTTCCGGCAGTGGCCGACAGACGGGGCGGGCAGTGTTTGACCCTCGATTTGCCGCTGGGGGAGTGCGCTCCTGGATGGCTGATGGCGACCCTGAATTATCAGCTCTACCGGTCGACGCCGCCGGAGAAGTACGCAACGATGTTTCTCGGTTGTTATGACGGCGCGTCGCGCACATTGACGTATTCCAATGCGGGACATCTGCCTCCGATGGTGCTTTGCCATGACGGCAAAGTTCGCAGGCTAGAGGTATCGGGGACGGTGGTCGGGTTGTTCGATGGCGTGAATTACCCAGAGAGCCGTTTGCCCATGCGTCCGGGCGACATTTTCATCGCGTTCAGCGACGGGGTAACCGAACCCGAGAATGAATTCGGGGAGTTCGGCGAGGATCGGCTGGTCGATCTCATCCGAGCGCACCGGGAACAACCGCTGGCGCGCATCAGCGAGGTGCTGACAGGGGCGGTGGCGGACTGGATCGGCGGAAACGAACAGCCTGATGACGTGACCCTGGTGCTGGCACGGGCAAGATAACCGCCGTCCTTATTTCCAGCTTACTTTCGAGCGAAGCTGCGTTAATTCCCTCCTGTCGGTTTCGGCAGGAAGCGGTATCCGACACCGCGCACGGTGAGCAAGTGCTGCGGCTTGCTCGGGTCCGTCTCAATGTACTTGCGCAGCCTCACGATGAAATTGTCGATGGCACGCGTGTCGGTGTCCTCGTGAAGGCCCCATACCTCTTCGAGAATCTGTCTACGCGAAACGATCTTGCCGCAGTTGCGGATGAGATGACGGAGGAATTCGGCTTCCATCAGAGTCAGGCGGAAGATCTTGCCGTTGGCGCGTAGCTCAAGTGTAGCGAAGTCGACCTGTTTACCGGAGAAAGCGTAGACGTCGAACTCGCGAAGGAGGTCGCCGCTTCTGGACTCGGCAACCCGAGATTCGCTGGGAGCGTCGTTCACCAAGACGCGGCTCCACTCGCGGCGGCGCAGAAGGCTCTGAATGCGTGCAAGCAGAATCTTCAGGTCGAATGGTTTGGGCAGGTAGTCGTCGGCGCCGGCAGCAAATCCTTTGAGCACATCCTCGGGACGACCGCGCGCAGTCAACATGAGCAGCGGAATATAATGGTTGGCCTGGCGTAGCTCGCTCGCGACCGTGAAACCGTCTTTACCGGGGAGCATCACATCGAGCACGAGCAAGTCGAAGGCGGCGCGCTGCTCGAGCAGCAGGTTAAGTGCAGTCTCGCCGTCGCCGGCGACTTCGGTCTTGTAGCCTTCGGCTTCTAGGTTGAACTTCAAGCCGCGAGCAAGGTGTTCTTCGTCTTCGACGACGAGAATTTGTCCGGTCATTGCTGATACCTGGGTAGCTCGATGGTCACGGTGGTTCCCTTGCCGGCGCCTTCGCTCTCGGCCCACGTTCTGCCGCCGTGACGGCGTGTGATGGCGCGGACGATGAACAAGCCGAGGCCACTTCCCTTGACCTGTTGCGTCGCCGGCGAAAGGACGCGGTAGAAGCGCTTGAAGACACGCTTCAGTTCACCGCTGGGGATTCCAATGCCGTTGTCTTGAACTTTGATCTGTACGTGCTCGAGGTCGGGGGTGACGACATCGACGTGAATCTGCGGGTCCTTCGGCGAGTACTTCACCGCATTGTCGAGCACGTTAGAGAGCACGGCGGACAACTCTTCACGGTCGCCGGCGACGCTTAGCGGTTCGGCTGGTTTGCCGTCCAGGTCCCAGGTCACGGCGTCAGGCGGCAGATGATGGCGTGAACGCGCCAGCTCGACGGCATCCTGGATCAAGGGGCCGACGTCGATTTCGCTCTTATGGAAGATGGCGTTCTTCTGGGTAACGCGCGCGGCACGAAGCACCTGATCGACCGTGCCCATGAGGCGCTGTGTGTCCTGCAGCATGACCTGGTAGAACTCGCGGCGTTGGGTTTCGTCGAGTTGACGTTGCTGGAGAGTTTCGAGGTATAGCCGAATCGAGGTGATCGGTGTCTTCAGCTCATGCGTGACGGCGTTGAGAAAGCTGTCTTGCTGCTCGTTTCGGCGTACTTCGCGCACCAGAAAGATGGTGTTGAGAATTACGCCGGCGATGATGAATCCAAAAAACAGAACGCCAATAAAAAGAGGGACAACTTCTCGCCAGTTGAGGACGATCCAACTGATGTTGAGCGCCAGCGCCACGGCGGCGACAAGCACGCCCAGGGTGACAGCAAAGGCTATGGTCCGCTTTCGGCTGGTGATGCGCATGGTGCTTCAGTGGAAGGATAGCACCGCGAAAAAGAAGCAGGGCGCGGGCCCGCGCTGCCCGGAACTTGATTTCACCCGGGAGGGGAACCTTCGATTTCGCTCTCTCAATACGAGGGCTCGGGTTGGCCGCTACGCGGCCAGCCCATTCCCGTGGCTTGCGCCGCCCTGGCAACAAAAACGTCGCCATTGCTACGCGACTGCGACTCCCGCAACGCCAAGGCGTCTTGCGCCCCCTTGAGTGGACGGGAGGCCGCCACGACTCGGGGCCAGGCTTCTAGCAAGGGGGCGTCGCTTATGCACACATCCAGACTTTTCTGAATGATCAGTCGCCGCTGTAGGCACTGGCAAGTTCTTTTTCGACCTTGGGAACCGCAGCAGCGATGGGCTGGATGCGAGCCTCACGCAGCTTGGGCAGCTTCACGTCCCAAACGAGACCCAGGGCCTTTAACGCGCTGATGAGGTACCAGTTGAAGTCGATTTCGTGCCACGCCAGTCCGTGGCGGGCCGATTGCGGGTGTGCGTGATGGTTGTTGTGCCAGCCTTCGCCGAAGCTGAGAAGCGCCACCCACCAGAGATTGCGTGAGTCGTCGCCGGTGGCGAAGCGTTGCGAGCCCCACATGTGGGTGGCGGAGTTGACGAACCAGGTGCAATGGAGGAGAAACACGGTGCGCAAGAAGATGCCCCAGAACACCAGCTTCCAGCCGCCGATTGCCAACAGCACGAGACCGAGAACGACCATGGGAACCCAGTGCCATTCACTAATCCAGACGTGGAATTTGTCCTTACGAAGATCGGGCACGTAAGGCAGCAGGCCCTGCAGCTTGTTGTGCAAAGACTCGCCGGTCATGATCCATCCCATATGCGCCCAGTAGCCGCCGTCGCGCGGGCTGTGGGGATCGCCGGGCTTGTCGGTGATCTGATGATGGAGACGGTGAGTGCCGACCCAAAAGATCGGTCCGCCTTCGAGAGACAGGGTAGCGCAGACCGTAAGGAAATACTCAAACCACTTCGGACACTTGAATCCGCGATGGGTAAGGAGGCGGTGGTAGCCGAGTCCGATGCCGAAGCTGCCTGCGACCCAGTAGAGAAATAAAGCCGTAAAGAATGACGACCAGCTGAACATGAACAGCGCTGCGACTGCGCCGATATGGAACGCCAGCATGGCGGACGAAGTGATCCAGTTGATCTTTTTGTGTTGTCGGAGCATGTGACCTCGAGAGGTATGTGATGGCCCGGTGAGAAATCCTATTGGGCCTCTGCAAGATTACCAACTCCGGAGGAAACGCATTGTAATAGTTATGTCACGGGGTTTGTGACGTTGGATCCCAGGGTGTCAGTACAGCGAAAAATTCACATACGGGGCGCTCAGCCAAGGGCGAAGGTAATTTGCAAACGTGTTAATTCGTCGCCTGCACAGCCGGAATCAAAGCAGTCGAAAAGCGATTCGCGATGTCGTCGTTGAAGCCTTCTAGGATAAGAAGGTCGTCGCCATGCACTTCGATGAGAACCTTGCCTTGGCTTCCGAAATCCCAGCGGTAGGTAATATCGCCGTTCTCGTCGCCTTCGACGGATGCACGCGAAGTGTCCGGGCGGGCGGTTTTGTAGCGTGAGGGTGCATAGGCGCTGTAGAGCTTCGCAAAGTCCTGGGCTGCATCTTGCGAGTCCCAACGAGAGAAGTAGACGAGCGCGATCTGATCTTTTGGAGCCGCCTTCAGGTGAGCTGCCAGATAGTAACCGCCGCGCCAATGTGAGTAGTACGACTTGGCATCGTCTTGGGGTGCGTACTGACGAACCAGCAGGTAGATGTCGAAGGCGCCCATCCCGCCAAAGTCGTAGCGTTGATAGTCGGGAGCGATCAGCCTGTCGAGGTCCGGGATTGTCGGCGGCGAGGCGATCTTGTTATCCAGGTAGGTCTCAGGGTCCATGACCTGTAGTGTGTCCACAGGCGGGCGCTGAAGGACACCAAGGTACGCGGTGGCAGTTCCCTTCTTCGTCAGCACCTCTCGCTCGAAATCGAAGCCGAATGTGTAAGGCATCATCAGCGATTCACGCAGAAACGTCGGAGCTGCGGCCAGCACGGGAGAATCCTGTCCACTGGTCATGCCAGCACGCATGGCATCCACAGCATCGGGGGCCGTCAGCACGGTCTGATTCGTTGGCGCGAGGATGTAGTCGAGCATGGCAAGCATGGCCTGACCTTCAGTGACGTTCTGACGTGCGGCCTGAGCTTCTTCCACTACTTGTTCTTGTTGATCAGGCAGCGGTTTCGAGTCGGGCGCACCGGCCTGGGACCAGACTTGCAGATCCACAGACTGATCCTGAAGTGCGTGAGTCAGTTCGTGCGCGAGCACGGGACGCTGCAACTCGGGCTGCACCCAGTCGAGGAGATTGACGGTTTTGGTCTTGGAATCGTAGTAAGCTGCAACCTGCTCGCCCAGCAACTTCACGAATTCCGTGTGCAGGTCGTAGTCCTGCGGAATCATGCCGAATTTCTTCAGGACGAGTTGCTCGTGCTCCAGGCGCTGTGCGTCTTTGTCATCCTTCAAACGCTTTTCGACATAGCTCTCGACTTTGTTACGGGTAATGAGCTTGCGCTTGACCTTGTGTTTGATGGGAAGGCCGGTGTCGTGGCTGACGAACTCAAGAATCTCGTCGACCGAGCGAAACAGTTCCTTCGCCTGAGCCTTGGTAATTGGCTTTTCCGACTCGGACTCCTGCTGAACGGGTGTCGAAGGAGGAGGCGCGGCCTTGGGTTGCTGCGGCGTCGGGGACGGCTGGTTCTGGATGGTGATGCCCGTTCCGGGAACGCGCTGCTGCTGCGGAGCTTCGGCAGGCGAAGGATTGTTTTGAGCTCCAGCGCTACAGAGGAAAACTGCAAGCAGAAGTGAGAGAACGAAGAACGGACAAAATCCTGCTGTGCGCAATGATAACGGCTTGGACATGCTAGCAATTTCAGGATACATGACGCGCATTCAGAAGAGGGTCGGGCGGGTGTTGGATTATTGCAGGTCGCGCGTTCCCTCCGCCTGCCGCAACTGTTCAAGCGCGGTCATGTAGGTGGCCAGCGCTTGCCGATAACTGAGTTCTGTGGAGCGGTAGCTGCGTTCGGCGTCGAGAAAATCGAGCAAGGATGCGGCACCGTGCTCGTAGGAGAAACGTGTGATCTCGAGTGACTGCGAGGCCTGTTCGAGATAACCCTTGTCGTAAAGCTGAACTACCTGTTCACTGGTGCGCAGGTTTTCGTATGCGTTCTTCACGTCAGTGAGAACCGGTTGCTCGGCGGCCTTCTGTTGGAACTGTGACTGAGTGACTACATATTGCGTGCGCGCGATTTCGCCCTGGTTTTTGTTAAATACCGGTAACGGAATGTTGAAATAGAACGCTCCGAGGCTGTTCTGGTTGAGCCGCGTGTAGTTGAAGGCGACGTCCAGATCGACTTTACCGTTTGCTCTGGCGAGTCCGACCTGGCTCTCGGAAGCCGTGACACTACGCAGGGCTGCCAGGAGGTCGGGACGGTTAGCCAGAGCACGCCCTTGCACCTCCTCCAAGCGCGGGGGAACTGGTTCGTACACCAGACTTCCGGCCACATCGTAGTCTGCGGGCACTGCGTCAAAGCCGAGAAATTGACGCAAGGACGCCAGCGCCTGCAACTTGGCGAGACGGTTGGTGTTGACATCCGTCTCGAATGCAGCGTGTAGCTGGATTTTCAAGAGATCGTTCTTACTAAGGGCGCCGCCATCAAATCGGTCCTGGCTGATTTTGACGGTGTGTCTGTAGCTATCGAGCAAGTTTTCAGCGAGCTCCAAGTTTGCCTTTGCCAGCAGCACACCGACGTAAAGTTGCGCGGCGTTTGCCAGGACCGTGCGCTGGGCATCGGCAACCTGGGCTTCGGTCACGGCGGCAGCAGTCTTCGCAGCGTCCAGCCGGTGCTGTCGCTTTTTGCCGCGCTCAAAGAGATAACCGATAACAACGTCGTATTGAGCTTGAGTTTCCTCCCAGTAATTCGAGTTGGTAAACAGGCTGGGTTCGAAGAGAGGAAGATATTGCGTATCCCATGAGAGGACTGGGTTGGGCCGCAGGTTAGCGGTGATTTCCTGCGCCTTGTTCTGCAGAATGAGGGTCTGATTGGCTTGCAGAGTGGGATTGTTTCGCTTGGCCAACTCCAGTGCCCGTTCGAGACTGATCGTACGGCCAGGGACGGGGGACGTCTGTGGGCTCCCTGGCAAAGGCGGCGGAGTCTGCCTCTGCGCGGTCAACGCGTGCGCCGGCTCGGGCGCATCGGGAATGGCGGCCTCTTGTGGAGCGTAAGCCACCGACGAAACGGCGACTGCAAGCAACGCCACGAACGCGACACATCCGCGCTGGCCGAGGAGCGAGAAAATGCGATTCATTCGGTGACCTCCTCGGCTTCCTCGGGCAGGACATCGCTCGGACCGGCGAGCCAAGCATAAAACGCGGGCAACAGAACAAGGCTGAGGAATAGCTCAGTCAAGAGTCCACCGACGATCACGATGGCGAAAGGCCGTTGCGAGTCGGAACCAATGTCATGGGACATGGCCGCAGGCAGAAGCCCCAGACTGGCGACCAGCATGGTCATCATGAGGGGGCGCAGACGGCGCGTCGATCCAACGACAACCGCTTCATGGACGGTGTAGCCGCGCGCGCGCAGCTGGTTGATGTATTCGATCATGACTACACCGGTCTGCACGGATACACCAAACAGGGCGAGAAATCCCACACCGGTGGACACGCTAAAGTGCTCTCCAGTCAGCAGCAGTGCGATCAGTCCTCCGATCGGAGCCAGTCCGAGATTCAGGAGGACAAGAAATCCCCACTTGAACGAGCGGAACATGGAGTAAAGCACCAGCATGATTACAAGAATCGTGAGCGGAATCACGATCGCGAGCCGACGATTGGCACGTTTCTGGCTTTCGTATTCGCCGGCCCATTCAAGGGAGTAACCCTGCGGCAGTTTTACTTCGCGGTTAACCTTCTGCATGGCCTGTTCTACAGTGCTGCCGAGGTCGCTGCCTCGGACGCTGTACTTGATGGCGATGTAACGCTGATTCCCTTCCCGGTTGATCATTGAGGCGCCATCTTCGATCTTGATGTCGGTAACTTCACCCAGAGAGACGCGTTCACCGCTGGGCGCGAGGATGCGAATGTTGCGGATGTCGTCGACCGTGCGGCGGAACTGCTCCTGGTAACGTGGAACGAGGTCGAAGCGTTGCTCGTTAATGAGGATCTGGCTGACAGGATTGCCTCCTACGGCGGTCTGAATCGCATCCTGAATGTCAGATGCGTTGATACCGAAGCGATCCGCCTTCTCACGGTTCACGACGATGTTGACGTTGGGTTGACCAAGGACTCGAAAGAGTCCTAAATCGGCGATGCCAGGAACCGTGCGCATCACAGCCATGATCTCTTCACCCTTTTGCTCGAGGTCTTTCAGGTCGGAGCCAAAGATCTTGATGGCGAGCTCGCCCTTGACGCCGCTGACAGCCTCTTCCATGTTGTCGGCGATGGGTTGGGAGAACCCCCAAGTCACACCCGGAATCTTCTCGACTTCCTTGTCCATGGCTTCGATGAGTAGCTCTTTGCGACCGCGGAACTGTGGCCGCCATTCAGAACGCGGCTTGAGGTCGACGAAGTACTCGGTGTTAAAAAAACCCGTCGCGTCGGTGCCGTCATCGGAACGGCCGACCTGTGAGACAACTTGGGTCACTTCCGGAAAGCTGGCGAAAATGCGCCGTGCCTGATCCATTACCTGGCCACCAGTGGTCGGGCCGACGCTGGGAGACAACGTGCCCCGCGCCCAGATGGAGCCTTCATCGAGATGTGGGAGGAACTCGGAACCAATGATGCCGCCGAAGGCGAGGTACGCAGTCAAAGCGAAGATCGCGAGCGAGGAAAGCAGCACGACACGGCGACGGACGATCACCCATTGCAGAGTCTGTTCGTAGCGGGCCGTGATCCATTTGACTACTGGGTTTTCCCAAGCATGCACTCCTTTGCGAAAGACATACGAGCTCAGCACAGGTGCCATGATGATCGAGAACAACAATGCGCCCAGCAGTGCGAAGGTCACAGTCCACGCCATAGGTTTGAAGAGCCTGCCCTCCACACGCTGCAAAGTGAAAATCGGCAGATACGTAATGATGATGATGGCGATGGCGTAGAACACTGGCCGCTGCACCTCGTGCGCCGCGGAACGGATGGTCTCGTCCATCGTGGTGTGACCTTCCTTCCTTCCCTCGAGGCGGCGCTGAATGTTCTCGACCATGACGGCAGCGCCTTCAACGATCATTCCGAAGTCGAGCGCGCCCAGCGAAAGAAGGTTCGCAGGGATATGTCGCAAGTCGAGGAGAATCGAAGCGAAAAACAGAGAGAACGGAATGGTAAGCGCCACCACGAGGGCCGAGCGCAGGTTTCCCAAGAAGAAGAATAGGACCAGAACAACAAGCAGAATGCCCTCGGTAAGGTTGTGAAGAACAGTGTGGGTCGTCAGATGCACCAGATCGTCGCGATCAATGTGGGGAACAATCTTCACACCCTTGGGCAGAACGCGGGCGTTCAGAAACTCAACTTTCTCGTCGATTTTGCGCAGGACGGCTTCGGCCTCAGCGCCCTTGCGCATCTGCACGATGCCTTCGACCACGTCATTGTTGTCAGTGACGCGTCCGTCCTCGTGGCGGATGGCTTTGCCTAACCGACCGAGGCGGATCTTTGGACCCTGCGCCACCACGGCCACATCGCGGATACGTACGGGCGTGCCATTCTTGGCGGTGAGAACGGTCGCTCCGATGTCGCCGGTGTTCTGCATGAGTCCGACGGCGCGAACGTTGTAGGCCTGCTGCCCTTGCTCGATAAAGCTGCCGCCGCCATTCGTGTTGTTGTTGGCAAGCGCCTGCTCGACCTGGGCCATGGTCAGACCGTAGGCAACGAGCTTGTCGGGGTCGACTTGCACCTGGTATTCGCGGGTTTGTCCGCCGAAGATCGAAACTGCGGCGACGTTCGACACCGACATGAGATGCTTGAAAACCACCCAGTCCTGCAACGCCTTCAGGTCCATCACGTCGTACTGGGGATTGGTACTTTGCAGCGTGTAGAAGTAAATCTGGCCTGCGGGACTGAAGTCGGGACCGATTTGCGGATTCAAACCCGGTGGCAGATTGACCAGCGTCAGTTTCTCCAGAACCTGTTGACGATTCTGCAGATTGTCGGACTCGTCATCGAAAATAACCGTGATGAAAGACAACCCCGCCAGTGAAGTCGAGCGCAGGTGCGTCATGTGACCAACGCCATTGAGCTGGGTTTCTATGGGGATGGTGACCTGCTGTTCGACTTCCTCGGCCGCTCGGCCTGGCCATTGGGTGATGACCCATACGTACTTGTCGGCGACGTCGGGATAGGCTTCAACCGGCAGGTTATGGAACGAGATGATTCCCCAAATAAGCAGCAGCGTGCCCAAAGCGAGCACAAGGATGCGATTGCGCAGGGCGAAATTGACAAGATAGCCGATCATGCCCTGCTACTCCTCAACCGAACTGGACATTTGCAGACCGTTAGTGACGACTTTGTCCTGGGGCTTCAGTCCGCTCACGACCTGAACCGTGCCATCTCCGTCTGGTGGACCAAGCTGCAGCGCTATGCGCTTGAATTTCTTGTTGCCGATGGGAACGAACACCCAATCTTTATCGTGCGAGTGGACAACAGCCGTCGCGGGAACGACGACACGCTCGATCAACTGCCGGCCTTTGAATGTGGCGGTGACGAACATGCCGGCGCGCATGATTCCCTGGGGGTTGGGCAGCTCGATCCGCACCTTGGCCGAGCGCGTGGTAGGATCCAATACCTCGCTAATGTTCACAACCTTGCCGGGGAACATGCGATTGGGATAACCGTTGAGGCTGATCTCTGCGGTGTCGCCTAGTTGAACACGAGACAACATGTCTTGGTAAACGTCGCACAGCACCCATACGGTGGAAAGGTCCGCAATGGTGAACAGGTTGGGGGAATTATCGAAGGACTTCACGCCTGTACCGCCGGTAATCTGCTGGTCGACGATTGTTCCGGAGATGGGGGCCACAACCGGTAAAAGCGTGGTCGGGTTGTTGATGTTCCCACCCAGAACCTTGACGTGCTGTGCCGCGGTCTGGAGATCGACTTTCGCTTTGGCATCTGCGTCCTGGGCGGTCTCGAGATCCTGCAGTGCGATCGCGCCCTTGTCGTAGAGCAATTGCGCACGGGCCAATTGTTTGGTAGCAAGCTGCTGGTCAGCTTTGAATTTCTGATAATCGGAGAACGCCTGCGAGAGATCGGGGCTGTTGATCACCAGTAGCGTCTGTCCTTTTTTGACTACATCTCCCAGCCGGGCTTTAATCTCGACGACACGTCCGCCGCCTAGCGACACCACGGGTACGCTCCGGTTCGGGTCAGGCGCGATAACGCCGTTCACGTGAAGTTCGTCGCTGACTTTGCGAAGCTGCACCTCGACGAGCGGAAACTGATCAGCATTCGCAACGCTGAATACATCGGGATCGGTATTGGTTTCGACATTAGTTTGGGGCCCTGCGTCGTTTTTCGATCGCGAGCATCCTGACAGCAACGAGAGTGCGGTAATGACGACAAGGAGCACGCCAAAACGTATCCAAGGAATGCGGCTTCGGGCAATGTCGGTTTTCATCTCAATTACTTTCATCAGGACGCATGCTGAAGACTCGCCACGCGACGCAATGCCCCGGAGACTTTGGGCACGCAGGTCAACTAGATTACAAATGGAAACATCGCCGCTCACGCGGCACGGTGACAGAAACCTGATTAAAGAGATGGGGGAGCGCGTCCGGAGATTGGTCTGCGAGACCGACAGATTACGCAAGCCTCAGACAAAACCGGCCGCCATGTGGCCAGCATGACCGCGCAGCGAGCAAGTACAAAGCGAGGAGGGCTGGAACCATGGACGGCGAGGAACCGAAACTCTCGTGCTGGTGCGCCATCACTATCAGCTGAACTCGCTTAGTGGCGTCTTCGAGCACGGCCTGTGTAGCTTGCAGATCCTCGCTCGCCGAAATTGCCGGGAAGAGCAGCACCAGCACACATGCCAGCGCAAGCCGGTTCGTTCGATGCGAACCTCGTGAATGCCACGCCGGCGCCTTGCGCCGTATGAAGACGGTAAACGCGAGCAGTGCTAGCGCCAGCCACGCCAGATTGAGCAGTAGTTCCATACTCGCGATCGGCTTCAGTTTACCATCACCGACAGCTGAGAAGGACACGTCGCGGTGGTAGCGCGAATCCCGAACGTGCCACTATGATGGAAGTCCCTGCGTACCTTTGCCAAGGATGGTGTAATGACTCAACTCCACCGTCCGCTGGTGGCGATCATTCTCTCGATTGCCCTTTGCGGACCCTCAATTGCACAAACCTCTCAATTTTCTTCGCAGCGCACATCGGATCAGCAGCAGAATTACCGCAAGGCAATGGAGATTCGAGATCAGCAGATCGCGGATGAAGTAAAAGCACACTCTGAGTTGATCAAGAACCTGGAATACCTCACCACGCAAATTGGTTCGCGGCTAACCGGGTCGCCGCAGATGCAGCAGGCCAGTGACTGGACTCTGAAGCGATTCCGGGACTACGGAGTAGACGCACATCTGGAGACAGCAGAGATCGAGCACGCATGGACGCGCGGAGTAGAGACGGCCGAGATAGAAAGTCCAATCCATCACAGTATTGGAGTTCGAGCCCTGGGTTGGAGCAAGGCCACGAACGGCGAGGTGTCAGGCAAGGTAATCGGGCTCGACGTTCGCAAACCGTCGGACCTCGACGCATACAAAGGCAAGCTGAAAGGGGCTATCGTGCTGGCGCGAAAGCCGGTGGACGTTGCTCATCTCGACCCTGAGCCTAACAATGCTTACGACGCTGTGATTGCGCCTCCCCGTGGAGTGCAGAAGGATGGCGAGATGTCGTGGGGTGAGCGGGCGCAGCTCATGCGCCAGATCGGCGAAGAAAAGCCGGCGCTCATCCTGCTCGACAGTGGAAAGCCGGACAATCTTTTCAACATGACAGGCAGCCATCCTGCGTACAAGCCGAGCCAGGTGCCGACAGCCTTTATTGCGCACGAAGACTACGACCTGATATGGCGGCTCTTAGCCACGGGACCAGTCGCGCTGAAGGCCAATCTGCAGAACACTTTTAGCGACACGCCTGCACCAGCGTCGATTACGGTAGCCGAGATCAAGGGATCGGAGCTTCCCGATGAGCGCGTGATTATTGGCGGACATCTGGATTCGTGGGACCTGGGCCAGGGTGCGCTCGACAATGGAACGGGCGCAATGGCGGTTCTGGAGGCCGCGCGCACGCTGGCGGCGCTCGGCTGGAAGCCGCGGCGCACCGTCACTTTCATTCTGTTCACTGGAGAAGAGGAAGGCGGAATCGGTGCGGACACTTACGTGAAGAATCATGCCGCTGAATTGTCGAAGGTTGATGGCGTGTTGATTCTCGATACCGGTACCGGGAAGGTATTCAGCATCGCACTGGAAAATCTCTGGGAGACGGCTTCACTGATGACAGAGATTTACCGCCCATTGCAGGAGGTGTTCGACATGCAGCCGTTGAGCACGCGTTATTTCGGGGCATCGGACCATGTCGAGTTTCTCGAAAAGGGTGTGCCGGCTTATTTCTGCTTGCAGGTTCCGGCACGCTACCGCGAGGCACACCACAGTCAAACGGACACCTTCGACAAAGTCATTCCGGAGCAGATCAATGAAGATGCGGCGATTATTGCCGCGTGGGCTTGGAACGTGTCGGAAATGCCGCAAGCCTTGCCGCATCGCTCTACGGCAGCGGAGGCGTCGGAGTAGGCTACGGCGTTTCGCTCTTGCCGCTCTTCAGGCTACGGAAGATGGCGTCGAGAATACGCTGATTCTGCAGGCCCTCTTCGCCCGGGATCGCAAATGGCGTGCCGGACTCGACTGCATCCGCGAAGGTTTCAACTTGGGCGGTGTAGGCGCGGTCGTTGAGCGCTTCCCTTCTCTCGATGACGTCGAAGCCACGACGCAAATCGAGCGTGATAGGGTGCTCGACGTTGAGCGCATTCACCGCAGATAGAATGCCGTCTTCACCAATCACTTCAAGCAGCGTCTGGTACGGAGCGCGCGCGGAGACCGACATGGTCGCCAAGGTTCCGGAGGCAAACCTGAACGCCGTGGTGCCCGAAGCCTCGACGACCCAGTGCGAGTCGTAGGTAGCTTGGGCCATCACCGACTGCACTTCATCGTTCAGGATGTAGCGCAGCGTGTCAAAGCAATGCACGCCGACGTCCGCGAGTGGGCCGCCAGTAGCAAGCCGAGGATCGTTGATCCAAGTCCGGGCGCTGGTCAATAGAGGAGCAACAAACGCGGCGCGCGCCAGCACCGGTTTCCCAATTGTTCCCGAAGCAATACGTTCGCGAAACCAGCGCACACTTTCCTCGAAACGCATGACGTGTGCGACGCCAAGCAGCACTCCGGCATGGTTGGCCGAATCAACCATCCGGCGCGCCTCGGTGGCGTTCATCGCCATGGGTTTTTCAACTAGCACGGGCTTGCGATGTCGAACGGATTCACATACATCTCGAAGATGCAACGCATCAGGCGTGGCGATAAAGACAGCGTCAACATCGGGACAAGCGCAGAGCTCGGCTGTAGTGGTAAAGGCGTGCTCGATATCGAACTCGCGAGCTGATTCCTTCGCGCGTTCAGGGTCGCGGCGGGAAAGCGCTGTAACTTTGCAATTGCGTGCCCTGACGAATCCAGGCATGAGACGCTTGACGGCATGCAATCCAAAGCCGGCTATACCGAAACGGACCATGTAGATCTCCTAGATCTCGACGCAGTCGCGCGAGTTGCGCCGGCTTCCAAGATAGCGCGGATTTATGATGAACGTCTGCAATCTTGCAGCGGGACTCTTCGTTGAACCCTTCACACGCGGCGATTCGTTCGCTGTTTCTTGACGGCCCGCCGGGGCGGCTTGAGGCACTGCTCAATGCGGGCGAGGCTAACGCGACGTATGCGGGACTGGTGTGCCATCCGCATCCGATGTATGGCGGGACGATGCACAACAAGGTTGTCTACCACGCGATGAAGGCATTGCATTCGTTTGGATTTCCCGTGCTACGGTTCAACTTTCGCGGGGCGGGCCGGAGTGCGGGAGAGCACCATGGGAAGGAAGAGGTTGAGGATGTTAGGGCGGCGTTGAGCTGGCTAAAGCAGGAGTACGCCCTTCCCATCATTTTTGCGGGCTTCTCATTCGGCGCGGCCATGGGTATGAAGGCATGCTGTCCTGACTCGGACGTGCGAGCCATCATCTCGCTGGGCACCCCGGTTGAGGCCGAAGGACGGGCCTACGCGTACAACTTCCTGCACGAGTGTCAGAAGCCGAAACTGTTTCTCAGCGGCGATCATGATCCGTTTGGCCCACCTGAGGAACTGGAGTTGGTCGTAGCGAACGCGGCTGAGCCAAAAGAGCTGGTATTCATTCCGGGCGACCATTTCTTTGAGGGTCACTTAAACGAAATGCGGCTGACCATGGAGAGCTGGTTGCATGAGTTGTTGAGTCCAGCGGCCTAGGCTAAAGCAATCGCATATAATCGTGCCGCATGTCGCCGGATATTCTCCTATCACCTGATGCATCTAAAGCCTCAGCGATGCGCAGGTTGAGGCGAGAAATTTTTGATTACGCCCTGGCAGAGTGCGACATTTGCAACGCTTTCGCTAACAGCATTCGTTGCGGAGAGGGAATACTTGAAGTCGGCGGCTCTCGGTACGACCTCGGAGGGTTCGAGCGGATAGCGGTGATCTCCATCGGCAAAGCCGGCCACCGTATGGCGGCAGCCTTGTCACAACTTCTTCCTGTTGAAATCAACGGGATTATTGCATGTTCGGTGCCGCCGAAGTCTGCTGTTGTGGGGTTTCGATATTTCTATGGCGGGCACCCGTTGCCGAATGAAGATTCTGTGCGCGCAGGCAAAGCCATCCTTGATCTCTTGCACGGCTTACCCGAGCGATCCCTGGTGTTATTTCTGATCAGCGGGGGCGCATCGGCGATCGCGGAAAAACCTAAAAACTCAGATCTGACATTGTCGGATATCGTCGAAATCAACCGGGTGTTCGTACACTCTGGCGCGCCGATTGCCGAGATCAATGCTGTTCGAAAACATTTTTCTGCGATCAAAGGCGGACGCATGGCAGAGGCGGCGTTCCCGGCGGCTCAGCTCTCATTGCTGGTGTCAGATGTTCCTGATCGGGCGCTTGACGCGCTGGCTTCGGGGCCGACCACGCCAGATAGCAGCACGGTCGCGGATTGTTACAGGATTGCACGAGACTACGATTTAATTGGCAGATTTCCGAAAAGAGTGCGGTTGATCTTTGAGGATGAAGAGCTATCTGAAACGCCAAAACCGAGCGATGCGGCATTTGCGAATAGTCGGTATGTGACCGTATTGTCGAACCGGTCAGCCGTTGAGGCTGCCATGAGTCGCGCTAAGAGCCTCGGTTTTACCGTGGAGACTGACGATTCTTGCGACGATTGGGACTATGCTCGAGCTGCCGACCATTTGCTTGAGCGGCTGAGGAGCTCGCGACAAAGGTCGTCACGAGTCTGTCTGGTCTCGGGCGGAGAGGTAACGGTCACGGTTGGCAACGAATCTGGCGTGGGAGGACGCAATCAACAGTTTGCGTTGTACTGCGCCGACAAGATCGCAGGCGAGTCGATCGCGGTTTTGAGCGCAGGAACCGACGGCATAGATGGCAACAGCCCTGCCGCAGGCGCCATGGTCGACGGCACGACGCGAGCGCGAGCAACTCAGCACGGCCTCGACATCGCATCAGCAATTTCGCAATTTGATGCGTTTCCGTTACTGGATGCGATCGGCGATGCGCTGGTCACCGGTCCTACCGGAAATAATGTGCGCGATCTTCGAATCCTGCTTGCCTATTGATTCGAATCACGCCCAACCTGCGCGCTGAGCCATTCCAGATAAGGAACACTGCCACCCTCGATCGCCAACTCGACTTGCTCAGGTAGTTCATAGGGATGAAGCTCGGCGAACGCAGTCGAGAGTGCCGACGCCTGCTCAGTCGTGGTTTTGATTAGCAGCAGATACTCCTGTTCGCTCTCAACTGCGCCTTTCCAGCGATAGATGGAGCGAATGGGACCAATAATGTTTATACAGGCAGCAAGACGACGTTCAACAAGTTCAGTGGCAATTTGCTCAGCCTTGTCCATCAGTCCAACCGTCGTTAATACAATGCGAGCGTCAGCCACAGCGGACCTCCGAGGTGAATCTCGTTTCGAATAGGACTCTAGCACTCGCAGCGTTGTGGCTTCATTCCCTAGAATGCTGTTGGTGAATTTGATTCCTCTTGGACTTTCGCCTGCCCTTCGCTTGACCGCGCTTTGAAACCGAAGTTCACTACCTATGTTGGCTTGCTAAAGGTTGCGTCGAGCTCTTGAGTAAAGCTTTAGGATCTCGACGCGAGCTGTGAGTTGTACGAACGTTTCGGCGTAGCGGCGAAGATGTCTAGTGTAGGCAAAGTCGGCAGCTGGTTCTATCACATGCGTCGCATTCTCGCGACGCTGTGCATCGGTGTGCTGGCGGCGCTGATTGCTTATAAAGTTGTCTTTGGAGCAAACGGTACGGTTGAATGGCGCTCCAAGCGCGCGGAGTATCAGAAAGTCCAGCATGAGATCGAGGTTGACAACCAAGTACATCAGGACCTTCAAACTCGCGTCAGGAAGCTGCAGAGCGACCGCGATACCATCATCAAAGAAGCACGCGAGAAACTTGGCTACGTAATGCCGGGTGAGGTCGTGTTGGTGCAGCCACAGCCTAAACCCGACGTTCGAACCAGTACTTCCGTCGCCGAAAAGCTGCCCGAACCCCATCCTAAGATTAAGTAGCTGTCGACTCTTCGTTCACAATTAGACCTCGTTCCCTCGTTATACTGGTGCGGCACAGATTGATGCCGAGCGATTGAGACTCGGCATACTTGCTGAGCTGATCAGCTGCTGGGAAGCGTCCACGCCATACGCGGACAGGAGAAATAACATGAAGAAGATTGCACTATCGATCGTCGGGTTCTTGTTGTGCAGCGGGTTCGCGTTGGCGAGCCCAAAAGACAATAGCTGGGATGGATGGATCAGCGATTCGAAATGCGCGGCAAAGGGCGCGAACGCTGCTCATGCAGCATGCGCCAAGAAGTGCATTGAAGGCGGCGAGAAGCCGGTACTAGTTACAGACAAAGAGCAAAAAGTGGTTCCGATTGACAACCCGTCGGCCATATCGGGGCACGAAGGCCAACACGTCAAGGTGACCGGAACGATGACCGACAGCGGATCGCTGCATGTCGAGAAAGTTTCCACTTTGTCAGGAAGCTAGAGCCCCGCGCGGATCTAAGGCTGATCGGTTTCGATGAGGGCAGCGGGCCACGACGTCCCGTTCAGCCTCAGTTTCTCCGCGTCGGGCACACGAATGCTTCGTTCCATATCCATTGAGGCTGCGGCCTGAAGGCGGTTCGGTTTGGCGAGGTCAGCTCGCAAATCACGCTTACGTGCCAGCCGGATCGACCAGCAGGCGTGCACGTTTCGATCACGACCAAATCTGGACACCGAACCGCAAATCGTGCGAACCTTGAGTGAATCCTTTCGGGCTGGAGGTACGTCGGGGCTCCAGTTTGGATCCGTTTTCATAACTGCATTTATTATTTCGCTAGCCGGAGGCTAGACTGACTGTGTATCCCCCTATCCTCCCCTAACGATCGAACGATTGGCGTGTCTCATCGTGCGGACCTAAGCCGATGGCCATGAGGAGAGCTAACGCTAATGGAGAACCCGGCCATGGCGGGTTTTTGGCTTTCGCCGCAGCAGAAGTGCGTGTGGTCACTGCAAAATAACGGCCGCGCGTATGGCTCAGCCTGCATGATTCTTTTCGAGGGCGTTGCATCACCGGACAGTCTGGCGGCGGCCATCGAGCATCTGGTTGCCCGGCACGAGATTTTACGAACTGTTTATGCTCGCCAACCGAAGGTCATTGCAGATTCTCTCTCGGGAACTCGAGCAACTGGACGGCAACAGCAAAGACGCTGCAACCATGGGTCGATGCTTACTGGCCGGAAAATTTCACGCCTCTGCGGTTCCGCGCCCCAATTGTGTTGTTCAAGCGCCCCAAGCAACTGTACTTTTACATCAACGATCCACTGTTGGGCTGGGGAGCGCGCACCGAAGGCAGCGTAGAGGTTCACGAAGTCGACACCAACCACCACGAGGTGTTGCGGGAGCCACATGTGCAGAAAATTAGTAAGATTCTTGTCACGCGGTTAGGCCGCACCTTGATTACGGAACCTGCGGCCCGCTATGTCGGCGCAAGTCGCTTCGGCTGCAGTTGTCACCTCGCATTAAACCTTGCATGACTGCTTCGTACCGGGTCGCAAAGCCACGGGTGCTCGAGCGACGCTTTGACGAGGTCGGTTCGACCAACCTGCCTTTGGCCTCGGACGAGATTCATATTTGGCAGCGGCAGCTGAGGTGTGACCGGCACGTCATTCAGACTCTGGAAGGACTGTTGCACTCCGACGAACTAGCTCGTGCTGCGCGATTTCGCTTTCCCTCGAATCGCGACGAATTTATTGTGTCGCGCGGCACGTTGCGGCGGCTGCTTGGAGGATATATGAGTTGCCCGCCTGAAGAGCTGCGCTTAACGTATTCGCAACATGGGCGGCCCCAGCTAGACGGTTTGCGACTTGGAGACCGCGTCGAGTTCAATGTTTCCCATAGCGGCGATGTTATCGTGCTGGCGTTCGCGCGTGCCCGCAGAATTGGAATCGATATCGAGCATGTGCGAACGGACTTTAGTACTGCTGAAATCGCCGAGCGCTTTTTCTCGCTGGCCGAACGCGAAGCATTGCGTAAGCTTCCGGTTGAACAGCGGCAGGCAGCATTTTTCACTTGTTGGACGCGCAAAGAGGCGTTCATTAAAGCATTGGGTGAGGGACTGTCCCATCCGCTGGACCAGTTTGATGTGTCGGTGATTCCAGGACAGCCCGCTGCGCTTCTGGCCACTCGTCCTGATGCCGAGGATGCCGCTCGCTGGTCCTTGTGGGACATCAGCGTACCGGCGGGATATGGGGGAGCGCTCGCCGCGGAAATTGATTCCGCCGAATAAAATCTACTGTGTCGGTTTTTCGCTGCCAGCTGACAGCGACACCGCTGCGGGAGTCGTTGCCTTCGCCTTTTTCGACTGCGACCGCTTGCGCCGCAGCTTTTCTGCTTCTTGCTGTTCGATCTCCTCAGGACTCAATATGGCCAGCGTGCTCAGCCGGGAATCAGGCTGTCGAACGATGCTTTGCAACAGGGTCGTGAAGTGGCGCAACATTTGTTGAAATGTTCTTGGCTCGAGCAGTTCCGTGCTCTAGACCCAGTAGCCGATCAGACCGCCCGGCCTCTCCGACATAAACACCGCCATGTCGAACTTTGAAGTTGTGACCGGCACTTCGAACGGCTCGACCTGGAGTCCGGCGAGCTCCGCTTGGTAAGCGGAGCGTTTTGCATCACGAATAGTACCTGTACGATCGGATTGTGCGTCGTGGTGCGCTCTGGCTGGATCTCTGGTACCCCTTTAGGAAAAGGCACTTCCTGGTGAGCCTACGCTTCCAGCAGCCGCTCACGAACCCGGCGAAGTAGTTCGCGGAACGTCGGATTACCGGAAAGATCAGTTCGCACAGCCAACAAATTGATGAAAAATCCGATCATGCGCTCGGTTTCTGGCATGGTCCGATTGGCCAGATCGGTGCCGACCACAATCTGTTCTTCGCCCGAGTACTTCGAAAGCATCGCCTGGAAGGCTGCGATCAGGGTCATGAACAAAGTTCCGCCTTCCCGGAGGTCTTTAATTGCTTTCACAGTCTCGGCCTGGATGTGCAGCGTCTCGTACGCACCCGCGAAGGTGCGGACCTGGGGTCGCGGATTTTTCCTGAATCATCTTTCCGGATGTGCCGGGTTCGTACACGCAGAATGGTTCTTCGGCAAGGAAGTCTCCGGTGGCGGCGAAGGCGCGGGCGCGACATCCCATGCAGACATGACGAAATTCACAACAGCCGCACTTCCCTTTCAAGTTGTCGTCGTCGCGGAGACCGTTGAAGACTACGGAGTTGGTCCAGATGTCGGCGAAACTTTGCTTGCGCAGGTCACCGGCGAGAGCGGGCAGATAGCCGCAGGGGAACACTTCGCCTTCGTGCGAGATGAAGCAGACACCGGTGCCGGCGAGGCAGCCTTTGGTCATGGCGTTCATGTCGCTCGGGTGTCCGCCGGGATGGCCCCTGTGGCCAACAGGAGGTCCGCCGCCCGGCTTGAGGGAAATTGCAGTTGAGCCAGGCATGGTCATCTCGGTCGGCGCGATGTGGTCGGGAGGATGATGCGCAACCGGCGCCGCGGGGACAGCTCTGCCGGCGCGGCGATCGGCAGCGCGACGCTGACGGGCAACCCGGAAGTAATGCGGTGCACAGGTGGCCTTAAGTTCGATGTCTCCGGTGAGCGATTGATCGTAGAACCAGTTCAACATTCGCTCGTACTCGGCGGGAGGGACCATTTGCTCTTCGGCGATGTCGACCCCGCAGCCGACCGGAACGAGCAGGAAGGTGTGGAGCGCGTCGGCTCCGAGACGTCGTGCAAGCTCGAGTACGGACGGCAGCTGATGCGCGTTGTGGCGGGCGATGGTGGTATTGATTTGCACGGATACGCCTACGTCTTGAAGATTGCGTAAGCCGTAGACGGCGGCGTCGAAGGCTCCGGGAATGCCGCGGAATGAATCGTGTGTGGCAGCATCGGAACCGTCGAGCGAAATCGAAACGCGCTTGATGCCGGAGTGCTTGATCTTTTCGGCGACGTCTTTGGTAACCAGAGTGCCGTTGGTGGCGAGGGCAACTCGCAAGCCCAAGCTGTTGCCATATTCGGCGAGTTGGAAGATGTCGGCGCGGTAAAGCGGTTCACCGCCACTGAGGACGAGAATCGGATTCCCGAAGGCGGCGATCTGTTTGATGATATCGAGCGCTTTGCTGGTGGGCAGGTCGTCGGGCGACATCAGCTCGGTGGCGGTGGCGCGACAGTGGATGCAGCGCAGATTACAGCCCTTGGTAACTTCCCAGAAAATCAGGCGCGGTTTGAATTCTTTAGCCTCCCCGGTTGGTGAATTGCCATTGGCTTCAGCCATGTTAGCTCTCCTCAGTGTTTCTGCCATCCCGGCTCGTTTCTACTGGGTCAACGATAGGATTTTGAGGCCGGGCGGACAGTGTGTCTTGTCACTGGGGCGAGTGACGCGCGTCACTTTGGGAGGTCTGGCCGCAGGTTGGAGTTGGCCGCCGCCACGTGGCCAGGAAAGGAAGGGGGGGCGCCGGGTAGGCTCCGGCGCGGAATCGGTCACCTCTTTTTGCGCTCCGCGTCTCCGTGGTTGATTGGTTCTTGCTACGGACCCACGCCCCCGGTGTGGCAGTCGGCGCAGTTCACATCCGTAAGGTCTCCGATATCGACCGGATGTTTGAACGATTGCGGCTGCATTTGCGCGATATGCGAGGAACCCTCTTCCTGATCGAGCAAGGTATGACACGAATTGCAGTCCTTGCTGATCACGCGTCCGTCTTTGCTGACGTGGTTGCCGTCGTGGCAGCGGAAGCACCCCGGAAAGTACATGTGTCCGATGTTGTTGGGATGCGTTTTCCAGTTGACTTTCATCGTGGGGAAGAAAGTCGTGCTGTAGATGCGTTGAACTTCCGCGATGGAGTTCTTGATGCTATCGGCTTTTGCAGAAGCGATCTGCCGATACTTATCGGAGTAGAACTTGGAAAGCTTGTCAGAGATCGCCTGCTTGGCTTCGTCCTGGGTCTTGTAGTCGGCGGTGAGCGCTTCCACGCTCTGCGCCTTGATGAAGGGCAGGGTGGGATCGATGCTTGCTGCCACCATGCTGCGATCGACGGAGAGATCAGGTGCGGTGTAAATGTGGGTGGGCCGGTTGTGGCAGTCGATGCAATCCATCTGGCGCTTGGTGGCTTTGTCTATCTGGTCCTGGCTGGGAGGATCGTTCTTGGTGAAAAAGTCGGTGATGTTGCCTTTACTGTCCTCCAGCCGTACCCAGGGAATGACCTGGCGCTGCTCGTCGGAAGCGAAATAGGAGATCTTGTTGGCAATGTTCATGTGCCAGTGAATTCCGCCCGTTCCCTGCCCCAGACTGGGATCGCCTCCGCCGGTCTTGATAAGCAGCCGCAGCACGCGCGGAGTATTCTGCTCATCGCTACCGTAATGCGAGAAGGTCTTGAGCTGAGCGCCCCAAAACTTCTTGGGCCAGTGGCACTGTTCGCAGGTGTCGGCCGCCGGGCGCAGGTTATGGACAGGCGTCGGGATCGGTCGCGGATAGGTTCCCATTGCGGTGTAATACACCTGGCGAATGCCTGAAAGTTTCGACTTGACGTACCACCCCGCCCCCGATCCCACATGGCAATCGACGCAGGCAACACGCGCATGGGGTGATGCCTGATACGCAACAAACTCGGGATGCATCACCGAGTGGCAGAGCTCTCCGCAGAATTGCAACGAATCGGTAAACTCGTAGGCTTTGTAGCTGCCGACCGCGCTCATCAGCGCAAAGATCACGATGAAACTAAGCACGAAGGCAACCGTGCTGCGCTGGGCCGGATTATTCAGGTCGAGCTCACCGTATTTGCTGACATCACCTACTAAGTGATGACATCGCCTGCGCTCAACAGCGATCCCGATTGGAATCATCAACAGGCCCAGAACCAGAAAGGCAGGCGCCACCATGTACGCGAGGATTCCGACGTACGGACTTGCAACCTGGCTGAACGCGTCGAGAAAGAACAGGAAGAGTATGTTGAGGAAGGCGACGACCGCCAAAGCCATGCCCGCCAGGCTGATGGGATTCCTGTAGAGCTTGGGGCCACCTGAACTGTTGGAGTCTTGATTCACGTTATGCGTGTCCGCAGCCATGCGACAACCTCAAAGGAGGGGATCGTGAAATGAACGACCCGAAATTATCACAACAGAGCCCTGGTGCCCACTTACTCGTACAGCTTTGGTTGTAGGTTTATGGCCAGAGGTCAACTGATGCGTAGCACCCGGCTCCGCACCGGATTTTTACTTGGCAGCTCCTGCCGGCTGCTCATCTTCTTCCTTCTCAGCGTCGGACTCTGATCCGCTAGCCCGGGTAATTGCCAGCCTATCGAGTGGATGTTCATGCTCGTAGTGCTCGATCGACATACGGCCGTCGAACCAGGCCCAGTTCATGGGGTACGCATCGGGATCGAAGATCACCGCGTAAATATGCCACACGATGATGGCCAGTGTCGCCAGGACTGCCTCGTACCAGTGAATCGTAATCGCCACATCCACCCACCATCCAGGTACCCGCTGGCCGACGAAGCGTTTGAACCATGCCATCAAGCCAGTCGCGCCCATGACGAACATGCCCCACACCAGCGCCCAGTACTCGGCCTTCTCGGCATAGGAGAAGCGGCGGAACATTGGCCTGTCGTCGCGGAAGCCAAGGTAGTAGAGCATGGCTTCGCGGATGTCGGTAACGTCTTTCCAGTCAGGCAACATGTCTTTGATGAGCTGGCGCCCGTCAGGAGTCGTGATGATGTATCCGACATGGAGCATGCTGACGGCGATGAGCACTACCCCGGCACTGCGGTGGATCAGGCTGCGGACGTGCTCGTTGATGAACACGAACGCCAGCCAGGATGACGGGTAGCGCAGCGCAAAGCCGGTGAGCACAAGCGTAAAGAAGCTGATCAGAAGCGTCAGGTGCTGGGCACGTTGCGCCAGCGTCATACGGAACACGATCCGCGGCTGCGCGATGCGATGCAGCAGAAGCTTCTTTCGAAACACGAGAACGTTATGCAGCACCATACCGCCGATGACCAAGACGATCAGCCAGATATAGAACTTGCTGATGAGATTGAGGACTTTCGTACCGACGTCGGCCTTTTGTGTACCGTCGAGATGGACCTTGCTGGTGATGAATTTCTCGTTTGCGCCCGGGTGACACTGCCCGCAAGTCTTCGCGAGGTTGGCGTGATTGATGGTCGATCTTGGGTCACTCGACGGCAAGATGTTGTGCACCCCGTGGCAGCTAGCGCAGTTTGCGACCGTCGCAGAACCGACTTTCGAGGCCATCCCGTGATAACTCGCCAGGTAGGTTGAGACTCGATTTCCGGGCACTCCAAACTCGGATGACAACTTTACGCTTGCGTGGCAGGACGCACACGTATTCCCAACGTTGGCTGCCGCTACGGCGGAGTTGGGATCATTCGGAGCTTTGATCGTATGGATTCCGTGGCAGTCCGTGCACACGGGAGCATGCCAATTTCCGCGGGTTAACGCTTCGCCGTGAATGCTCTGCACGAATGCCATTTGCACATCGGCGTGGCACTTGCCGCAGGTCGTCGGCACGTTGAACTTTGCGATCGGGGACTTGGGATCAGTACCGGTCAGGATGTCGTGCGCACCGTGACAATCGGTACAAACTGCGGCGTACTCGGAGCCGCCGTTGACTGCCTTGCCGTGAACGCTCTGCTCGTAGGAGTTGAAGGGAGCTGAACTGACGCCGCTACCTGCCATGACCATTTGCTTGCCGTGGCAGGCTCCACATGTGGCGGGAATGTTGGTGTGGGCGACTTTCGACTTAGGATCACTTGCCGGCAGGATTTCATGCCCGTTGCCGTGGCAGTCCTGGCAATTGGCAACGTTCGTATTTCCTGCCGCGGCGGCCTTCGCGTGAATGCCGTGTTTGTAAGCCGTCTGCTGATCAGCATGGCAGGTGGCGCAGACGGGCTTGGCCGGTGTGGGATCATGAGGAAATGCCTTGATGTCGGTATGGCAGTCGGTGCATCCGAACGAGCTGTGAATGGACGCCTTGAACTTCGCATCGTCCACATGCAGGCTGACCTGCTTCCCGTTCTCGTCCTTAGCCAGTGTTGGGTCGCTGTGACAGGCCAGACAATCTTCGTTGCTCATCTTCGCGGCCCTGGCCGACGCTTTCGGCGCCGCCATTGCCATCGCCGTGAGCAACGAAGCAAGTACCACGATCCAACCGCTACGCTTCACGGTATTCCTTTCGCTTCTGGCCAACCAAGCGAGTCGTGGCCTCGTTTCTCGAACGTTCTTACTTAAGGGTCTTGACGTACTTCACAACTGCGCTGATTTCGTCGTCACTGAGCTTGTCCTTGTAGCCCGGCATCTTGCCCTTGCCATTAGTCACCAAGGCGGTCAAGTCAGCGTCGGACATCTTCTGTACCTCAGGACTGCTGAGGGATTTCAGTCCCATGTTCTTTCCCATTCCGGTGCTGCGCTGCCATCGGGACCGTGGCACATGGCGCACTTCGCTTTGAACACCGCCGCGCCGTCCGCCGCCGCAAACGCAGAGCTCGCCAGCGCCAGATTCGCAACCAGAACCAAACATTTGATTTTCATGGTCTTGCACTTTCTCCGTAAGATTTGGGCATCGCCACGCGGGCGTCTTCGTCCAGCCTGGATATCGCCCCTACAGCCATCGACAGACCAACAACGGGCGACTTTTTACCATTGCAGCTCCCATGCCGACGCAGCAGTGAGTGGGCTCACGCCAGGATGTGACTGGGGTCACATGGAACAGAGTTGGATCACAGTGGCGCGTGACTTTCGTCACAATGTGACGGCCCCTTGAGTGATAGTTTCGAAAATCTGAATTAATGCGGTGGCAAGCCTGAACGAAGCCGGCTGTCGTTGGTCGCGGAAATTCTTTATCGAGAGACGTCGAACGAATATTCGAACCGAAGGAACTTTGGAGGTTCGCCTGATTTAAATACCGCATCGACACAAAAGTTATGTAAATCGGTGTACTATCTCGTAGATCGGAGTCCCGACAAGCAACTTTTGAACTTGCGCTTTAGCGAAGTAACGTAGCGTCACTTCGACTCGGGGGGCAACATGAGTCTTATGAAGGGGACCAGGCTCTGGATTGTGGTACTGCTGGCTGTCTTCTCGTGTGCGCCAGCGTGGGGATCGCAGCCAGGGCAGGCGAGCAGCACACCGCCGCAGGCGTCGGCCGCACTTCCGGGCCAGGCACCTAGCCAATACGCCGAGACGGACGTCTGTAAAACCTGCCACGAGGAGATCTGGGAAAAGCACTTTGCCGCCACGCCCCACTCCGCCCTGTTGAAGGGCGATCAGCATGGATGCCAGGCTTGTCACGGTCCGGCGCAAGCACACGTTGAGGGCGGCGGCGATGTAACCAAGATCATTCGCTTCGAGGATTTAAGTCCTGCGCAAACGGCCGCCATCTGCACTAAGTGCCACCAGTCCAGCTTGGAAACCCAGAACTTCGCCAAGTCGGAGCACATGGCGAACGGCGTGAGCTGCACGACCTGCCATAGCCCGCACAAATCTACCGATGTGAATTTCATGCTGGTCAAATCCCAGAAGGATCTGTGCTTCGGCTGTCATGCCGCGCAAAAGGCCGAGTTCAACCGACCCTACCGGCATCGGGTCGAGGTGGGACTCATCCAATGCAGCGACTGCCACAATCCGCACGGCACGGAGACCGGGCATCAGGTTCGCACTGCCGCCGGACAATTCGCTGTCTGCACCAAGTGCCACACCGACACGATGGGGCCCTTCGTCTTTGAGCATGCGCCGGTAAAGACCGATGAGGCGTGCCTGTCGTGCCACACGCCTCATGGTTCGACGAATCCGCGGTTGTTGCAGGTGAACAACATCAACTTCCTGTGTCTCCGCTGCCATACGCCGAACATGAACGGCGCGGCGGGTGAGCCGCAGGGCCCGGCGCACAATC
>Ga0306920_100001726_pt1 | contig 27161 bp, 26 predicted proteins | sample flu12Cox44000170_FD_204666 | JGI IMG/M metagenome (GOLD analysis project Ga0306920, IMG submission 204666) | Lab enrichment of tropical soil microbial communities from Luquillo Experimental Forest, Puerto Rico - flux4day.12C.oxic.44.000.170 (v2)... | ecosystem: Environmental > Terrestrial >... | reverse complement strand
AACGGGCCCTATTCAGTGCTGCTGGGCGCCGACGAGTACACTGCCGTCGCCGAGGCCAGAGATTACGGCTACCCGGTGCTGGAGCACCTTCGCCGTATTGTCGACGGCGAGATCATCTGGGCTCCCGCCATTGCCGGCGCCTTTGTTCTGACGACCCGGGGCGGCGATTTTGATTTGCATGTTGGGCAGGATATCTCGATCGGCTATTCGAGCCACACCGATACCGCGGTCCGGCTCTATCTCCAGGAGAGTTTCACCTTTCTTCTGCTGACCAGTGAGGCCGCGGTCGCACTGGCCGCGGCGCCGGCGGCAGCATCGTAACCCCGCTTGCAATCGGAGCGAGCCATGCCGGATGAACTTGCGGTGAAGCGGCGCCGCAAGCGGCGGGTCCTGTGACCGCGGGCAGGATGTGATAAATTTCTGCAGCGCTATTGCACGAGGAGCCAGATGGCTCAACTGCTCATTTCATGCAACCACCTGATATTGCATAGCTTACGAGCTGAGCGAGCGCATCTCTTTCGACGATGCCCAACTATCCGGAATAGGATTGCGTGAGCTGGACAAGGCTAGCAGTTCGCCATTGGCGGCGGTGCTTGTGCGCCGGGCTCCGGACACCACCCAACATCGTAAAAACCGGGTGGTGAAAGGGACGCCGATGTACCGGGCACTCCGATCGCTAAAAGCCCCGGAGGAGTCCCCCGAAATCCGCCCGATCCGATACCGTGCGGCTCGGTAGGGTCGCGCGGGGTGCCAGCCCGGCCAATGCAGCCGACCGCAGCTCGGTGGGGCTGTAGCCGAACTCCCGTTTGAACATCCGGCTGAAGGCGGAAGGATCGGCGAAGCAGAGGTCCTCGGCAATCGCCGAGATGTACTGCGTCGATGCGGAATCAGACAGGGCGGCATGCGCCTCCAGCAATCGCTCGCGCTGAATATATCGGGCCACGCCGCCAATGTCCTCGAACAGCCGATAGAGATTCGAGCGAGACATTCCGATAAGCCGGCCCAGGGTATTCGGCCCTAAGGTCGGGGTCCGCAAGTGGCGGCGGACGGCCCGGCGCACACGCTCCTTGCGGCCTAGATCGATTTGGTTCTTGGCGACGGCCAGCCGTTCCTGTGATGGAGCCACCGCCGCGGCGACCATCGTGCCGACCGCGCTCGAAAGGCGGGGGAAATCCTCCTCGGTCACGGCCGTCAGCCGGCGCTCGAGGGCAATCATATAGTCACCAAGCAGGCGTCCGAGCGGCGTGTCCAGGGTAGTTCCGAGGGCGGCGTCGAGCACCGGCGCTAAGTGACGGAACGCGTCGCGCGCCAGCAAGAACTGAACGCGATCGACATGCGTTCGCTCGTGCAGGAATTCTTGTCCTAACGACCAAAGGTAAGGCACTCCCGAGGGCACTTCGACGTCAATATCCGCGGTCCTGGCGAAGTGCGCGCCGCGGGCGCAGTAGCTGATGACCCAGTGGTCGACGGGTTCGCGCCTGACGTGGCGTCTAGAGCGCACGACGTGAACAGAGGACGCGATGGTGCGGCTCATCGCCAAGCCGCCCAGCATCCAAAGACGGGTCTCGGCCTGGAACACGTCGCTGCTCGGCTGGCCGGCTGTGACATCGAACACCGGCTCATACCATTGACGCCAGGCTTCGAATTGGTCCTCCGGCGGGAGGGGCTTTGTCGTAAACGTTGCAGGGGTCATCGCTACCGCGCTCTCGCCTTGGAAGACCGAGCCGACGCCACTGGCCGTCACGTCAATTGATGACACCCATAGGTTGAGCCGCTGTCAAGCGGATTCTGATCTGTTCACCCCTTCTTCGTTCGGCTGGGCTCAAGCGGGCGATTCCGCAAGAACCGGGGCGCCCGATGCGGGACGCACTGCGCGGAGGATGAGCTTCTCTGCTTCGACCACGAGGAAGAACACGAAGCCGCCGACAACCAGCCACGGCCAAACCCAGAGCGGGATCGCCGCGGTTTCGAACAATGTCTGGAAGGGTGGCGTGTAGGTGAATAGCAGCTGCAGGATCACGACCGCGACGATCCCGACCAACAGATATTTGTTGCCGAGATGAGCTTTGAACGACAGAGACGAGTCGAGCTTGTAGCGACTGTTGAGCAAATAGAAAACCTGGCCGATAACAAGGGCGTTCACCGCGACGGCGCGCGCCAGCTCATCGGATGCATCCTTTGATTTCATCCAGAAGAACGCCCACAAGGTCAGCGCCAGCAACGCCAGTCCGACAAAGACGACCCGCCACACACCAAAACCGTCCAATATCGGGCGGTTGACCGCGCGCGGGAGCCGGTGCATCACGTCGAGCTCATGCGGCTCGAACGAGATGACAAGCCCGAGCGCCACTGACGTGACCATGTTGACCCAGAGGATCTGCGGCGCAGTGATTGGCGCGGTAAAGCCGACGAAGATCGCCACCATGATGACCAGCGCCTGGGCGACATTCGTTGGCAGCATGAACAGAATGGCTTTCTCGATATTGTTGTAGACCGTTCGTCCTTCTTTGACGGCGGCGGTGATCGAGGCGAAGTTGTCGTCGGCCAATACCATTTCGGCCGCTTCCTTGGTGACTTCGGTGCCCTTGATCCCCATCGCGACCCCGACATCGGCTTTCTTGAGCGACGGCGCGTCATTCACTCCGTCGCCGGTCATCGCTACGATCTGTTTATTGGCCTGAATTGCCTTGACCAAGCGAAGCTTGTGCTCCGGGCTCGCGCGCGCAAAGACGTCGACGTCGCGGACCTGCTCTTGCAGGGTCGCGGTGTCCATCTCCTCGATCTCGGCCCCGGTGACTGCGGTCTTCCCGTCACCGATACCGAGCATCTTGGCGATCGCCGCCGCGGTGATCTTGTGGTCGCCGGTGATCATCGTCACCCGGATGCCGCCGACATGGCATTCCCTGACCGCCTCGATCGCCTCGGTCCGCGGCGGATCGAGCAATCCGATCAGTCCCAGCAGCACCAGGTTTTTCGGCAAGTCTGCGGGACCTAAATTGCCGGCGTCGATCCCCGGGTCTTCGAGCCACGCCAAAGCCAATACGCGTTCGCCCTGAGCCGCCAATTCGTCCGACGCCCTATCGAAATGGCTGCGGTCCAGCGGGACCGCCTGTCGGCCGCTCGTCGCCTGTCGCTCGCAATGTTCGAGGATCACCTCGGGTGCGCCCTTAACCAGCAGAGACTGCCTGCCGGCAGCGTCCTTGTGCAGGGTCGCCATAAAGCGGTGTTCGGACTCGAATGGGATCGCGTCGATCCGCGGATATGCGGACTGCTCGGCCTGCCGTTCGAGCCCGAGCTTGTTGCCAAACGGATAGAGCGCCCCCTCGGTCGGGTCGCCCTCCACCTTCCAAGCTCCCTCTTCACGGTGTAGCTCGGCATCGTTGCAGAGCATCGACACACGCCCCATCAGTGCGAGAACCGGATCTGTTTCTGCCGGCGCCCCCTCCTTCAGCACCTCGCCTTCCGGCGCGTAGCCCTGACCGGTGATCTTGTAGGCCGCATCGGCGGTGACGGCCGACACGACCATCATCTCCATCAAGGTCAGTGTACCGGTCTTGTCTGAGCAGATCCGCGAGACCGAGCCCAGAGTTTCGACGGCCGGCAGCCGCCGGATAATGGCGTTGCGCTGGGCCATCCGCTGCACCCCGATCGCGAGCGTAACGGTGATAAGCGCCGGCAGACCTTCCGGGATGACTGAAACGGCGATGCTGACAACTGCCTGAAATATAGAGACAAAGTCCATTCCCCGGACCCATCTGCCATAGGCGAAAACGATTACTGCGACAACCGCGATCACAGCGGTGATCGCGTATCCAAATTTTTTGATCTGGCGCAGCAGCGGGGTGTCGAGCGCGCTGACCGCCGCCATCAGCTGGTTGATGCGCCCGAGCTCGGTATTGCTCCCGGTCCCGACGACAACTCCGGTCCCGCGCCCCGACGAGACCAAGGTGCCAGAAAACGCCATGCCTTCGCGATCTCCTACCGTCGCCTTCGCCGCCACGGCGTCCGTGGTCTTGTCTATCGGCACCGACTCGCCGGTCAGCGCTGCCTCCTCGGTCCGCAAGTTCTTGACGTCGACGAGGCGCAGGTCGGCGGGGATGCGGTCGCCCGATTCAAGCAGTACAACGTCACCCGGCACCAGCTCCTCGGCCGGGATCAAACGGGTCTCGCGGCTGCGAATTGTTCTTGCCTCGGCGGAAAGCATATTGCGGATCGAATCCAGCGCTTTTTCCGCTTTGCCTTCCTGAAAAAAGCCGAGGAGAGCGTTGATGATCACGACCCCGAGGATGACTGCAGCGTCGAGCCATAGCCCGACCATCAGCTTTACAAAGCCGGCACCCAGCAGCACGTAAACGAGGATGTTGTTGAGCTGGGCGAGGAACCGCATCATCGGCCCGCGCTGCTTTCCCTCCGGCAGACGGTTGGGACCGTATTGGGAAAGCCGCCGCGATGCCTCCTCTGCATCCAGCCCCGTGGCCGGATCGGTATTCAGTCGGCCGATTACTTGATCTGCCGCAACGGCGTGCCAGGCGGTGGCTTCAGAGGCGGGGCTGCCGCGGACTGCCTCAGACATAACGCGTCCTCCCTCACTTTTTCTCGCCGACTTCATCAGCTCTCTGCGACAAACTGCACCCCTTTGAGCGAAGCCAGATCGTCGTAGGCATCGTCCATTATGCGGTCGGGCAGCGTTGCTTTCTTCTGCGGCAACTTTTCGTAGGGAATGAGGCGGAGCAAGTGGCGGATGCAATTGAGGCGGGCGCGCCGCTTGTCGTCTGAGCGGACGATGTACCAGGGGGCGAAATTCGTATTGGTGGCTGTAAACATCGCGTCACGGGCCCGCGAATACTCGAACCACTTGCTGCGCGAGCACAGATCCGTCGGGCTCAGTTTCCACTGACGCAGCGGATCCTCGATGCGGGCCAGGAAACGGCGCTTCTGCTCCTCCTCACTGACCTCCAGCCAATATTTGACGAGCTGTATGCCGCCATCCACAATGAACAGCTCGAACTCCGGACAGACCTTCAGAAAGCGGTGGTATTGCTCATCCGTGCAGAAGCCCATCACGCGCTCGACGCCGGCCCGGTTGTACCAGCTGCGGTCGAAGATCACGATCTCACCGGCCGTCGGCAGATGCGCTACGTAGCGCTGCAGATACAATTGCCCTTTCTCTCGGTCCGACGGTGCCGGCAGCGCCACTATGCGGAACACGCGCGGACTCACCCGCTCGGTGATGGCCTTGATCGTCCCGCCCTTGCCGGCGGCGTCGCGACCCTCGAAGACCACAACCACCCGCAATCCCGCGTGCTTGACCCAGTCCTGCAGCGCGCAAAGCTCCACCTGAAGCTTGCGCAGCTGCTTTTCATATTCCTTGCGTTTCATTGGCTTCCCCTATATGGCGGCGGGCTGGTTCCCAGAGGCAATTCTCAGCGACTCGGCAAGCCGCCACGCATGATAAAATGTCCCATCCGCCCAGCCGAGTAATTCAAGGCCGCTGCGGGCCGTCTCCGCCGAGGTACGTTGCAGTGCGACGTCTTGCAATATTTTGTCGCGTCCGGTCGTGCGTTCATCGGTGAGACGATTTGAAGCGTTTCCCATCGCCTTGAAGATCTCTGCTCCGGGTGCCGCCTCGGGCTCCTTCGTGATGTCGAGCCACGCAGCGAGAGCTCGTGCGCCTTCGTCGAAGCCAGCCGGGGGCTGCCAACCGCTCGCATCCGGCGGCACGCGTGTGAGGTCGTCATGCAGTTGGTTCAGGTGATCGAGCGCGTGGCACAGCCGAACCAGACGCGGCTCGAATGCCCCCAAATCAAGCGTTTCTAGCGACAGAGACTGCAGGAATTGCTCTATCTGCCGGGCCGCATCGACCGGCGGATCATATCGGACGGGTTCGCCGATGAGCCGACCGCGCACAGCGTCGACCGAACCATGCGCAAGTTCCAGAATGGCGCGCCAGGCGGCCTCGAGCGCGACGGCCCCTCCCGCCTCGGCGAGGACTGGGTCGAGGCGGCCGACAGCCGTCTCGGTGCCTGACCCGGTGATCCGCTCGATGATGTGCGAGAAGCGATCAAGCCACGGATAGAACGCAAGAATCCCAACCAACTTGAATAGGCTGCTGAACGCCGCCAGGGCTAGCACGCCATTGGGCTCGTCGAACTGAGTGCCGACCCAACGAGCCACTGCCACGATTGGGGTGAGGAGCAAGATCCCAATGACGCCGGCAGAAACGTTGTACACGATATGCGCCATTGCCGCGCGCCGCACCGCCAACCCGGCGCCGATCGCCACCAGTGCGCTGGTCGCGGCGGTTCCGACGCTCTGGCCGACAATCATTGCGCAAGCTTGCTCAAAGGTCAGCGACCCGGCATGCAGGGCTACGAGTGTAGCCGCCGCGGCGGCACTTGAACTCTGCATCACAATCGACATCAAGATCCCGACTCCGGCGAGGATCCATTGCCAGCCGAAACCGCTTCCGCCGATGGCATCGAGGTTCCACGAAACCCCTTCCATCCCCGTCTGCAGGTAGTCGATGCCGACGAAGAGCAGTCCAAATCCGGCCAGGATCGCCCCGGCCGAACGCGTTTTGCCCTTGGCAATAATCCAGAGAAAGGCACCGATGCCGACCATCGGCATAGCAAATGCCGAAATTCGCAGACGAAAACCGAATATCGCCACCAGCCATGGTGTCGAGGTCGTGCCGAAAGTCGCGCCAATGATTACCCCAACCGACTGCGCGAAGGTAACCAATCCGGCGCTGACGAAGCCAATGACGGTCAGCGTCGTCGCGGTTGAGGATTGAATCAGGACAGTAAACAGTGCGCCGGAAACGATCGCACTCAATCGACCGCCGACCATCGCCTGAAGCGCACGGCGTAGGGAATCGCCGGCGAGACCCTTCAGACCCTCGGTGAGGTGATGGATCCCGAGCAGGAACATCCCGAGCCCACCTGCGAGCGTCACCGTGGAGGACATAGCCAGTTACTTTCGGTGGCCGAAAAGCCGCGGGATTTGCGGCCAAATGCGAGCCATCCAGTGAGCTAAAACCCGCGGAGGAGCTCGCCGAAATCCGTTCGATCTGACAGCAAGCGGCTCTTCGGCGCCGCGGGAGGCATGAGCCCGGCAAGTGCGGCGGACCGCGCCTCACTGGGGCTGGAGCCGAACTCTCGTTTGAAAGTCCGGCTGAAACTGGACGCATCAGCGAAGCAAAGGTCCTCGGCAATGGCCGAAATAGACCGGGTCGTCGCGGGGTCGGATAGGACAGCCTGCGCTTCGAGCAGGCGCTGATGCTGAATGTAGCGGGCGACGCCACCCTCTTTTTCGAGGAGGCGATAGAGGTTGGAGCGGGAGATTCCGACGAGTCGACTCAAGGCTTCCGGCTTCAATGTCGGCGTCCGCAAGTGTCGGCGCACCGCCCGGCGGACCCGTTCCTTGCGGCTGAGATCGATTTGCGGTTTGGCGACAGCCGTCCGTTCCGCAGATGGCGCGGCCGCCGCTGCGACCATTGCGCCGAGAGCCTTGGTAACTCTGGAGAAATCGGTCTCTGTCATGTCGGGCAACCGACACTTCAGAGCGATCATATAATCGCCGAGGAGCTGGCCAAGAGGCGTGTCCAGCACTGATCCGCAAGCAGCATCGAGCAGTGGCGCAATATCGCGGAATGCGTCACGCGCCAGAAAGATTTGCACCCAGTCGACATGCGTCACCGCGTATGAGAGTTCCTGCCGCAGTGACCACAGGAACGGCACTCTCACGGGCACTTCAAGCTCTGTATCTGCCGCCTTGGCGAGGAAGCCGCCGCGCACGCTATAGCTGATGACCCAATGATCGGCCGGATCGCGCCTGAGATGGCTGCTGGTGCGTAAGACACGCCCAGGCGGCGCGATGGTCCGGCTCATCAGCGAGCCGCCGAGGTTCCAAATTCGGGTCTCGCCGGGAAACCCATGCCCTATCGGGTCTTTGGGTGTTACTTCAAAGACCGACGAGTACCACTCCCGCCAGGCCTCGAGCTGATCCTGGGGCCGAAGCGCCAGCGTTGCGAATATGTTCGGCTTCATCGTCCGTCGCCGTCCTGTCGCGCTAGCGCCGAGCCGATGAGTCGCTCATGTGAAAACAGCTATTAAGGAGGCGATTGCTTGTCAATCTCATCCTAACGTAAAACGTTGTATCGGGGACGCGTTCCATTGCCGGGTGTGACGGGCTCGTCATCATAGACGAAGAGGAGAGGTGTATGCGACGCCGATTATGGCACTGCTTCTGGGTTGCGTTTGCGGTCTGTGTGCTCTTTGCCGTGGCGCCGCAAGCCCAGATCAACCCGTTCCGTGGCAGCGGGAGCCGGGGCCTCTCGCCGGAGGACAACCAATTGCTGTTCGAGAGCGTCGCGCGGCTGAATGCAGCCGAACCGAGCCACGTCGGGCTTTCGGAGGCTTGGAGCAATCCGCAGACGAACACCTCCGGAACCTCCACGATACTTCGCGTATTTCGCTCCGGCGGCATGGCTTGCCATTTGGTGCGGCATCATGTCGTTGTTGCCGGACAGCCGGCCCCCGACTACCGGCTAACCTGGTGCCGCACATCGGGCGGGGAGTGGAAGATCAAGAGCTGACCCACGGTACGGGGTGCCGCATTGGGGTACAGGTTTTCGACAGCGCCCCTGCCGCTTTCTACGAAGAGAACCGGCGCCCCGTAATTATCGTACGGCATCCGCCACAGCGCCGGGACTCACAACATAGTTTTGGGATTCCAAGCTCAAGACATACGCATCCGAGGTCGTTAGGCTACGCGATCTACTAGGGGTCGGTCGCGCCAATGGCCATACCTGGATCGGGGCGGATCTTTGGCGGGCGACTAAACCGTCACTCCTCAAGCCTCGGGAGCAACAGGATTGATGACTGACGCTGTTGCGACGACCGGTGATATGCCCGAGCTGCGAGCTTCCTGGCTCCCGATGATGGTCCTCGCACTGGGTCAGATTCTCTTGTCCTTCAATATCAATGCCTTGCGGGTATCTGTCGGAGGCATTGTCGCCAGCTTCAGCACGTCCCCGACTACGGTTGGGACGGCCATTGTCATTCATTCGCTCATCGTCGCCGGGCTAGTCATGCTCGGCGCCAAGATCGCCGCACGCTACGGCGCACGGCTGGTGTTTCAAGCGACGGCGGGCCTGTTCGGCGGGGCGATGATGATCATGGCGCTGAGCCCGAACGCGAAGCTGATGATCGTGGCTCAGGCCATCGCCGGCGCCGCATCGGCCGCACTGGTCCCAACGCTCGTCGTGCTGATCGCCGCCAATTACCAAGGCCGACAGCAGGCGCAAGCCCTCGGCTGGCTCGGCGCGTCGGAGGCGATGGGCGGCGTAGTAGCGTTTTTGGTGGCCGGCTCACTTGGCACATGGATCGGCTGGCGCTACCCATTTGCGCTGCTCGCCATCCTCGGCGCCGGCGTCTTTTTCCTCGGCAGCCAACTGAACCCGGTCGAGCGCCAACGCGACCTGAAGATCGACTGGATCGGCTTCGGCCTGGTGGCCTGCGCCATTCCTCTGATCAGCATCGGCTTCAACAGCATCAACAGCTGGGGACTGCTGTTGGCCAAGCCGGCGGCGCCGTTCGCCGTACTCGGATTGTCCCCAGCGCCAGTCATGATAGTCGTTGGTATCGTGCTCGGTCAGGCTTTCCTCGCCTGGTCGAGGAGGCGTCGGGCCGCACAAAGGACACCCCTGATCGATCCGCAGGTGCTCGCGCGACCACGGCAGCGCGCCGCGGTATTCACGATGTTCATGATTGTCATGCTCGGTTCGGCGGTCAGCTTTCTGATCCCACTCTATATCGAGATTGTTCAGGGGCGCAGCAGCCTCGAGACCGCTTTCGCCATCATTCCCTACTCGCTGTCGATCTTCGTCGCGGCGGTCCTGGTCACGCGCCTTCTCGACTGGGTCGGCTCGCGCCTCGTCGCGCGCTGTGCCTTTGTGATGGTTGCCGCCGCTCTCGCATCGCTGGGGGTGGTCGTGCGGAACGAGTGGGAAACCCCTATGGTGATTTTGGGATTGGTCGTACTCGGTCTCGGACAAGGAGCGCTGGTGACAACCGTATTCAACGTCCTGGCCGCGGCGTCGCCCGAGGCGTTGGCCGGTGATGTCGCCTCGCTGCGCGGCACCACCAACAACCTCGCCGGCGCCGTCGGCACCGCGATCGCCGGCGCGCTGTTGATCGGCGTGCTGACCGTCAGCGTCACGAGAGAACTGGTCGACAACCCGGTCATCCCGAAAGACCTGAAGGTGCAGGTTGATCTCGATGAAATCAACTTCGTCAGCAACGACCATTTGCTGGAAGTGCTCGGGGAGACGACGGCTGCACCCAAGCAAGTAAGCGAGGCGGTGCGCATCAACACCGAAGGGCGCAGCCGCGCGCTGAGAATCTGCTTTCTTGCGTTGACCGGCCTCGCACTGGTCGCAATTTTTCCTGCCGGCGGTCTGCCGGAATATGATGCTCGGCGCCACCGCTGAGAGGGGATTAGCATGAACAGGCAGCCGAAAAAGTCGATCAAGCTCGCGCTGCAGGGTGGCGGCGCGCACGGCGCCTTCACCTGGGGTGTGCTCGACCAGCTGCTCGAAGACGAGCGCCTTCAAATCGCGGCGATCAGCGGCACCAGCGCCGGCGCGATGAATGCGGTGGCGCTGGCCGACGGGATGGCCGCGGGTGGCCCCGCCGAGGCGCGCAAACGGCTCGAAAGCTTCTGGTCGGCGACCAGCGCCGCGGCCCGCTACAGTCCGATCCAGCGATCGCCGATCGACATGATGATGGGCAATTGGAGCCTCGATTATTCGCCCGGCTTAATGTTTATGGAGTACGTTTCGCAGCATTTTTCGCCTTACGATTTCAACCCCTTCGATTTTAATCCTTTACGCGATGTGGTCGCCGGCTGTATCGACTTCGAACGGGTTAATGACCCGAGCGGCATCCGGGTATTCCTGACCGCGACCAATGTTCGCACAGGCCGGCCGAAAATCTTCCGCGAACCCGACATTACGCTCGATTGCGTCATGGCGTCGGCCTGCTTGCCGTTCTTGTTCAAGGCGGTGGAAATCGATGGGGAAGCGTATTGGGACGGCGGCTATATGGGAAATCCGGCGTTGTTCCCGCTGGTCGACGAATGCGAAGCCGGCGACGTCGTCCTGATCCAAATCAATCCGTTCCATCGTCCAGAGGTTCCGCGCTCCGCGGTTGACATCCGCAATCGCCTGAACGAGATCACCTTCAACGCCAGCCTCTTCAAGGAACTGCGTTCGCTGGCCTTTCTCTGGGAGATCATTCATCATGAGAACTTGGAACGCGAACGTTATCGCGACATTCACGTGCACGCGATCCATGACGCGGCAACAATGCTGGCGCTCAGGGTGTCGAGCAAGCTCAACGCGGAATGGGCGTTCCTGACCTATTTGCGCGACCAGGGCAGAGAAGCTGCGAGAGACTGGCTGTCGCAGCACTATGACGATCTCGGCAAACGCAATACCCTCGATTTGTCGTGGGTCTTCTCCGAAAGCTTGCGCCCAGCCCATCTGGAGGAAGGCGCCGAACGAAATTATCCGATCGGGGTCGCCGCAGCGCAGTAGCCAGCGTTCTGCCGGCAACTGCAATCTCCAGTGACTTGAGCGCGCTTTAACCGATGGGCTTGTTTGGCATTCTGCTCGGTCTCGCGCTGCTAATCTGGCTGGCGTATCGGGGCTGGAGCATTCTGCTGCTGGCGCCCGGGGCGGCGCTGATCGCCGCTGCTTTTGCTGGCGGTCCGCTTCTCGCCTACTGGACGCAGACCTTTATGGACAGCGCCTCGCGCTTTATCGCGCAATTCTTTCCGCTGTTCCTGTTGGGCGCGCTATTTGGCAAGCTGATGGAAGACAGCGGTTCCGTCGCGGCGATCGCCGACTTCATGACCAAACAGCTGGGCCCGCAGCGCGCTATACTCACTGTCGTGCTGGCCGGCGCCATTGTCACCTATGGCGGCGTCAGTTTGTTTGTGGCGTTTTTTGTTCTCGTTCCGATGGCCCAGTCCCTGTTCCGAAGTGCCGAGATTCCCAATCGACTAATCCCGGCGACGATTATGCTCGGCACGTCAACATTTACGATGTCGGCATTGCCGGGAACGCCGGCCATCCAGAACGCAATCCCGATTCCGTTTTTTGGCACCAATCCATTAGCGGCACCAGGTCTGGGGATCATCGCATCGGGCATTATGGCCATTTTTGGATTGTGGTGGTTGGGCCGGACCGCCGCCGCTGCCAGAAGCAAGGGCGAGGGCTTTGGCGCGCAACCCTTCGCTTTGCCCGGCGCGGCGGCAGAGGACGAGACAGTGCGGCAGCGCGCCACAACGGCTCGCGAGTTTGATCCGCGCGAGGTCGATCGCGGGCATCCGAACAGCGCCGCACCGCCGATCGGTCTTGCGGTCTTGCCTCTCGTCGTCGTGATCAGCGTCAATGTCGTGATGACGTTGATTGTTTTGCCGAGCATCGACGCGTCGTTCTTGGCGCAAGAGCAGTTCGGGGCGACATCGCTCTCCGCCGTCGCAGGCGTGTGGTCTGTCGTAACGGCGCTGCTGGTCGCAATTCTGACAGTCGTGGTCGTCAACTTACGCCGCCTCCGCGGGGTACGCGAGACGATCGATTCGGGCGCCAACGCCTCGGTCTTGCCGATTATCAGCGTCGCCAGTCTGGTCGGGTTTGGCGCGGTCGTCGCCGCAGTGCCGGCATTTGACCTCGTGCGCAACTGGGTGCTGTCAATCGAAGGAGGCCCTTTGGTCTCGCTCGCCGTCGCGACCAATCTGCTTTCCGCTCTGACCGGTTCGGCCTCAGGGGGGCTGACGATTGCGCTCGATGCGTTGGGCGGGACCTATATGCGCCTCGCCAGCGAACACGGCATCGACCCGGCGCTGTTGCATCGGATCGCTGTGATGAGCGCCGGAACCCTAGACAGTCTGCCGCAGAACGGGGCCGTCGTAACCATCCTCGCGGTCTGCGGGTCGACGCACAGCGAAAGCTACTTCGACATCGTCATGGCGGCAATCGTCGGCCCGGTCATCGCGCTCGTAGTGGTAATCGCACTCGGTTCTGCTTTCGGTTCGTTCTAAATGACGCTGGCCATTATTCGACTGATCGACAATTGTGGCTTCACTGAAGGAGGGAAACGCAGTGATGACGTTGAAGGGATGGACCGCTGTCGCGGCGGTGGTGCTGTTGACGCCTCGCGCGGGGTACGCCGCGACGGAGGCCAATTTCGGCGCCCGAACAACTGGCGATTTGGTCGAGCTTTGCACCGCAGCTCCTGACAATGCGACAGGGACGGCGGCAGTCAATTTCTGCCAGGGCTTTGCGCTGGGCGCGGTCTTGGTGGAAATGCAGAACATGGCCGCGTTCCGCGGACCCAAGCTGTTCTGCATGCCAAATCCGCCACCCTCTCGCAATGAAGCGCTGAGCGAGTTCGTCAATTGGGCACGCGTGTCGCCGGATCGCATGTCAATCCCGTCGACCGATGGGTTGTTCAGGTTTCTCAGCGAACGCTATCCCTGCCCGCAATCGCGCTGATCAACCGCTGGAGAATGGCAATGAATAAATTACTGCTGCTCGTGGCCGTCGCACTGTCTGCCGCTGCTTGCGCCGACATGACACCAACCCAGCAGCGCGCGCTGACCGGCACGGCGATCGGCGCGGGCGGCGGCGCGGTACTTGGCGCTATCGGCGGGAACGCCGGGCTCGGAGCCGTTGCCGGAGCCGGCGCAGGGCTGGTCGGCGGGCTTCTCGTTGATCGCTCCCGGCAGGCCCAAGATTCCGCCTTCCAGCAGGGTTTCGCCGCCGGACAGCAGAGTCGGTAAGTGATCAATAATGGTGGCGGTCATCGAAGGGGAGGAAGAGGCAGGTGGCGCCCGGCTTATTGAATTCACAGTCTGCCGCAACTCGACCGACCCCAATCGTGCCGTCGCGAGCTGGCGGTTTCCCGACCACGGAACGGCAATCGCGGAGAGCAAGCCCGGCAATACGATAGAAATGGAGCTGCGCTTTGCCGTCGACTGCGCGGATCAGCACGGGATCCCGTTTGTTTGGATCAACGATCCCGAGGAACTATTCCCGCCCTGGACCCGCCCAAGGATAAGTTTGTAGCTGGTCGACCACTATCCGATCCGGCGCTTTGGAGGCTTTGGCCAGCGTCCCGCAACGAGCGGCAATACCTCCTCGATCAGCTGGCGCGTTTGCGCCAACATGTCGTCGTCGCCGCGGGCGGCGGGGCGCAATATGAATTTGGAGACCCCGGCGTCAACATAGGCGGCGATGCGCGCGAGGATTGCCTCGGCGCCGCCGATCGCAAAATAGCGTGAGGGATCGCGCCTGGTGCGTTTGCGGTATGCCTCGAACAGCCGGTCGAGACCGGGATCGTCCGGCCGGCCGAAGCGGAACGGGATCCCGGCGCCGTAATGGTCGTCGTCGATCTCGCGCCCCTCAGCGAAGGCGGCGGCGCGGATGCCGGCGATGACGGGAGCGATCTGGTCCGGCGTTTCGGCGCCCGCCTGCCACCCGGTGCCAAAGCGCGCGGTGCGCCGGATCGCCGCGTCCGACGAACCTCCAATCCACATTGGCAGATCGGGCTGCACCGGTTTTGGTGAGATCGAGGCGCCGGAGAGACGGTAATGCACGCCCTCGAAATCGACCGCCTCTTCGCACCACAGGCGGCCGATGACCTCCAGCCCCTCGTCTGTCTTGCGGCCGCGCGTTTTGGTGTCGAGATTGAGTGTCTGCCACTCCGGCCCGAGCGGGCTGCCGATGCCAAAGGCCGGCAACAGGCGGCCATCGGACAAAAAATCGATCGTCGCGCATTGCTTGGCGACAAGCACCGCGTCGCGCAATGCCAGCGAGAGCACATTGACGCCAAACTTCAAGCGGCGGGTTCGCCCGGCGAGCGCCGCCATGACCGACATGCATTCGAGGATCGGCTCGCGGCTGATGATCCGGTCGGTCTGCCACAGCGAATCGACCCCGCCCGCCTCGCACAGATCGACCCAACGCCAGAAGCCGCCGACGCCGGAAAACGGGAACTCCATCAGGCCAAGCCCGATTGCGACATTCTTCGGCATCGTGCCCCGCCTGTCCTCACCCCTCCATGTAGTGGTTGAGCTCGGGTGTCGTCATTGCTCTGTCGACGTAATCGAAGGTACCGCTTTCCTTCGCCTCAGTAGCGGCTGCGATCAGCGCTCCCATCGCCGCCCGGTAGAGGGAGGTGGCCAAGCTGATGCGACTGACGCCGGCAGCCTGAAGTTCTGCCTTTGGGAATGACTTGCCTTTGATGCCAGCCATGAAATTGAAAGGCTTGGACAGTGCTGCGCATACGGTTCTGACCGCCTCGATGTCAGGCAGCCCGGGCGCCATCAACACGTCGGCGCCGGCCTTCTCATAGGCCTGCAACCGCTTGATGGTATCGTCCAGATTGGGGTTACCCCGCAGAAAATTTTCGGATCGCGCGGTCAGAGTGAAGGCAAAGCCGAGCGACCGCGCAGCTGCCGCCGATGCCGCCACCCGCTCCGTCGCATCGCTCAAATCGTAGAGCGGACGGTCCTTTTCCCCTGTGGCGTCCTCGATCGAGCAGCCGACCAAGCCGGCCCCCGCGGCGAGCCGCACGGTCTCCGCCGTGAAAGCGGGAGCATGGCCGAAGCCGTTCTCGAGGTCCGCCGAAACCGGGAGATCGACGGCAGCGACCACCGCTCGGGCATGCGCCAGCGCCTCCTCGCGCCGCACCTTGCCGTCGCGCCGGCCAAGAGTGCCGGCAAAGGCGCCGCTCGAGGTGGCTAGCGCTTGAAAGCCGAGACCGGCCAGGATGCGCGCGGAACCGGCATCCCACGGGTTGGGGATCACAAATGCGCCCGTTCCCTGGTGCAACGCGCGGAAACGGTCGGCTTTTTCGCTCTGGGTAAGTGTCATCGGCTGGCTCCTGACATGAATTGCCGGACTATATTGGGCGTCTTCTCACGCGGCCAGACCGACCGCCCTGGTGAGCCGCACGATCGAGGCCACGACCCTCTCCGCGATCCCGGCGTAGGGGATCGGAAAACGACCGCGCTATCTCCGCGCTTCGACCGTCGGAACGGCCGGGTAGTATTGCGGCGCTTCGGCGCGGTCGAACATGCCGTAATCGCGGATCACCCGAACCCGACGGTGCCGAATCCCTTCGCTTTCCGACACGCCTGTCGCAGCCGCCCCATCTCGCCACGACGTGAGGAGAATGAATTTTCCCGGTTGAACGATGCTTTCAAAAACGTCCCAGTCCATCAGCGCGGGATTGGCTAGATCTGGCTTTCCGAGCCGTTCGGCAACGGAGCCGGCCTCCTGCTCGGGGGGCAATCCCTGGAGAAGGGCGTCCGCTAGTACGATCAGCTTGGCCGCGGCGGCCGTCTCGTCAAAGCGCTGCTCGCGCAGGACCTGGCCAGCCGGTGGCCGGCTGTCGGCGACGATCTCGCCGACCCGCAAATGGTAGTCCGCGAAGACCTCGGTTCGGCCCTTTTTCTGGACTTCATGATGACGGGCGTGTGTGCGCCAGCGGATCACCGCCTTCTCGTCCCGCCATATCGACAACGACAACAGCCACCCCTTTCGGCGCAGGCTCGAGAAGCGCTCGTTTTCGACAAAGCCGTCGATCTGCTCGAGCTCGGGCCGCAGCATCTTTGCGTAGCCGAGATAGGCGTCCCACCGTTCCGGCCTCGGGTTCACTTCAAAAATCACCGCAAACATCGTCTATCTCCAGCTGGCGCTACATCGCGTGCCGACAAGAAGGCTTCCGCCTCACGGTAAAGCGCGTAGCGGTTTGATTCGAGGTGCATCAGATGCGTTGCGCGGCTGATCTTGACGTCGCGCCGGATCCGGGAGGCGGCGAGTGCGTCGAACAGCCAGCGCGCGTCTCGATCGGTGCACATTCCGTCCCATTCGCCTCGGATGATCGCGACCGGCGCTTGAATGAGGCCCGGATCATAGGCGAGCTCGCCGGCCCAAGCGTCGTAAATGTCCTGAAACGCGCCGCTCGGCACCTTTACCGACGGCGGTACGCGTGTCCGGCTCTCCGGATCGACATCGAGATAGCGTTCGCCCCATTCCTCGAAGTGATGCCGAAAGAGGACCGGAGCCTCGCCGCAAGGAACGGTTTCGGTGAAGCGCTTCCACTGGTCTTCGAGCGAGATCAGCCGCCATCCCGGCAGGTGCTGGCGGTCGCCGACCGGCTTGCGCTGTGCAATTGGGCCGAAAAAGACGAGCAGGTCGACGAGTTCGGGGCAGCGCTCGGCGAACCGGCCGGTCACGATCGTTCCCCAGGAATGGGCAATGATCGAGATCCGCCCGACCCGGTGATGTTCGCAGATGAACCGGACGGCGCTTTCGAGCTGGCGGCTGGCATCATCGCACGGCCGAGCGGTTCCATGCTTTCGGCTGGCAGCTCCATCTCAGGATAGGGATCGGAGAAGCGGCCAAACCCGTGGAAATCGAGCGCCCACACCTGAAACCCGGCGTTGCACAGCTCATCGCGCCACGACCGCCCGTCGAACCGATGAGCGACTGCGAGAGCGGACGGAAATGTGCCGCCATGCACGTATAGAACCACTCCCCGCGCCGCCGCGGCTGGCGCTAGATGGCTAAGGAAGAGCATGCGCCCCGGATGATGGCTTGCTACGCGAGAATGCTTCTCGCAGAGATCTAGCTTCTCGGCATTCATGATAATCGCCCTCGGGCTGTCGCTGTCTCGATCGCCCCTGGGAAGTGGAGCCCCGCGCCTGGTTTGTCTGCTCCGAGTACTACGGTCGGTTCCGTAGTGTGGCGCGATGACAGCGCCGCTCGGCGTCCTTACCTTCGCTGGTATGCCAGCATTACAACCATCTCTTGCCGAAGTGGCTGCGCTGGTTGGAAATCCCGCGCGCGCCAATATGCTGCAGGCCCTGGTCGACGGCCGGGCGCTGACCGCCTCGGAACTCGCTTACGCCGGCCGTGTCGCCCCACAGACCGCCAGCGAGCATCTCGCCAAGCTGACGGAGGGTCGGCTGCTCGCCCTCGCCAAGCAAGGCCGGCATTCGTACTACCGGCTGGCCTCGCCGTTGGTCGCAACAATGCTCGAGAGCATTATGGCTGTCGCCGCCGATGGCCCGGCACGGTATCAGCCGCGTCGGCGCGGCGGCGATGCGTTGCGTAATGCCCGCACCTGCTACGATCATCTGGCCGGGCGCCTCGGCGTCGCGATGGCGGATGCGCTGGTGGGGCGCGATTACATCGCATTGTCCGAGGACGGCGGCGTCGTCACGCCGCAAGGAGAAGATTTCTTCCTCCGCTTCGGCATCGATTTGCGAGAGCGGACCCGATCGCGCCGGCCGTTCTGCCGGCCATGCCTCGATTGGAGCGAGCGCCGCACGCATCTCGCCGGCGCGGTTGGCGCAGCCCTTGCGGAGCGTTGCTTCGAGCTCGGCTGGATCGGCCGTATACGCGACACGCGCGCCGTGCTCGTTACGGCAGAGGGGGAGCGCGGGTTCTCGGAGACGTTCGGCATCTCGCTCGCCGCCTGAGGATTGCGTTCGCCGCGCGAGTTATGGCCCTTTGCCGCTCGGTCAGGCGAGCGGGAAGGGGAGGGTGGCAATGCGCGTGTTCACGACACTGCCGCAGGAGGATCTGCGTAAGGTCGGGCCGGCGGCCCGGGCAATCGAGGCCGATGGCTACGATGGCGTCCATTCGATGGAAAACAAGCACGACCCGTTTTTGGCGTTGGCCGTCGCGGGCGCCGCGACCGAACGCATCGAATTGCACACCAGCGTCGCGATCGCCTTTGCGCGAACGCCGATGGCGGTCGCCGAGGTCGGCTGGGACTTGGCGGGCGCGACTGGCGGCCGGTTCGTGCTCGGACTGGGCTCGCAGGTTAGGGCGCACAACGAGCGGCGCTTCTCGGTGCCGTGGACGCCGCCCGCCCCGCGCATGCGCGAATACGTGCAGGTCCTGCGCGCCATCTGGCACTGCTGGAAGACCGGGGAACGGGCCGGCTACGAGGGCCAGCACTACCGCTTTACACTGATGACGCCGAATTTCGCGCCCGAGCCGATCGACGCGCCGCCGCCCGCGGTGACGATCGCCGCGGTGGGTCCGGCAATGCTCAAGGTCGCGGCGGAGGAATGCGACGGCGTCAAATTGCACGGCTTCTGCACCCGCCGGTACATTGAGAAGGCGGTCATGCCGCGACTTGCTGAAGGTCTCGCCAAGGCCGGGCGCAAGCGGGAGAATTACGAGATCTCGGGCGGTGGCTTTCTGGCGACCGGTCCCGACGACGCGACGGTAGCTCGCATGTTCGAGTGGGTGCGCGAACGCGTCGCCTTCTACGGCTCGACCCAGGCCTATTGGCCGGTCCTGGCGCCGCATGGCCTGGAGGATCTCGGACGCAAGCTCAACGCGATGACGCGTCAGGGGCGGTGGACCGAGATGGCAAAAGAGGTGCCCGACGATGTTGTGCACCTCTTCGCCGCAATCGGCCGCTACGACCAGATCGTCAATGCGATTGCAGAGCGCTTCGGGGGGCTGACGGACGCGCTGAACGCCCGCCCCAACGCGGCTCAGCCGGGTCCCTTGCCGCGCGACCTGATCCAAGACATCCGCCGCATCCCGCACGCCTTCCACGGGTTCAGGCTTGCCGACGCCTGAGGTTCCCTAAATAGCTTCTCCCGAAAACATTTTTCCGGCGCACACGCGCAGCGCTCGATCTGGACCACCTCCTCTTAATTATCTTTCGACCGAAAGTAGTACGCGAGTGCGGTTTGACGATGAATGTTGGCCTTCAAAATCTGTTTGACCGCGTCACTGCGATTCAAAGGATCGATGGCCCACAGCTACACTCTCGATCCTGTAGAGGACCTGGAGCAAGTCGACACCGCTGACTGCGCTGTGAACGGAGTCCACCGCTGCTGTGTTTCTCTCGACTTCGTCGTTGATCACGCGAACCATGTGCCCAATGTCCTTATCGATGGCTCGCAGCGCGATCAGGATATCGCCTAGCTGCTCGAAGACCTTTTTGAGCCATTGCAATAATATCAGAACGCCGACGATCTCCACGAGCTGAGCCGAGTGCTCGACTATCCACCACAGCAATTGGTTCAGGATGGACGTCATAGCTGCGTTGGTTCCGGACCCACCTACATCGCGCCATGGCCCATTGCTAAAGCCGGCACTCCTGGTGGGTTTCGGCCGAAATCCCCACTCCGCGTAGGGCCGCACAATGTTCGGTGGTCAATGGCCTGCTCCCGGATCCGATCACATCGGTCGCGACCAGCAAAGCCCAGGCGGCGAACAACGCGATGAGCACCGCGAGAACGCATAGCCCACGCTTGCCCCAGATCAGCCATGTCAGCAACACACCAGACACTGCCGTGTCCAATATAAAGCGATTTCGTTGCCGAGCGGCCATCGTCGTTCTACTCTTGAGATTGTACCGGAGTGATCGCAGGCATTCCCAGGAATAGCGCGATGCGCGTCAAGGCTAAGTTGCGAAACCCATGGTGGGTATAACGCTTTTGGCGCGCGCTAAAGGGCTTCGTGGAGATCTGCAATAATCTCAGGAAGCTCCCTGCGGACAATCTCAATATTTACGGTATCTCCCAAAGACCGGAATTCCTTCAGGGAATCACGGAGCTTTTCCAGGCGTTCAATGGCGAGTTCGATCTTTTCTCTGTCCATTCAGGCTCTCCGCGATCTACCGGTTGAGGCCGATCAGCCCCTCTTGCCAGAAACCGGTTAGCGAGAGATGAATGTGGCGCGACGGATAGGGTGTGCACCCCGACACGGAAGGTTCGGCAGGGACCTTGCATCATTGGCGGGCCCGGCATGGATTTCACCGGAGTGCCGTCTCCGCGCGGCGCTCGCCCTTGGCGGTTCGACATGCCTGGGCGGCGGCAAACGTCTACGATCCGGGTCGGCGTTTTATCTTAGCCCGGATCTCTTTCCGCAGTAGCGTAGGGCGGATGCAATCCGCCATCTTAGCATCGCCGGAGCGCCGCTCTTTTGGCCAAATCTCAGTGGTGGAAGAGGTTGAGGGCCGAGCCCTTGCGGAACCATTCGAGCTGCGAGGCGCTGAAGGTATGGTTGAGCCGCAATGTCTCGGTCGTCCCGTCGGCGTGCTTGATGCGGCACTCGACCGGCTGTCCGGGCGCCATTTCCTCCAGCCCGACGAGGCTGATGCGGTCATCCACCCGAATGCGGTCGTAATCCGCCGGGTCCCGGAAGGTTAGCGCCAGAAGGCCCTGTTTCTTCAGGTTGGATTCGTGGATACGCGCAAAGCTGCGGGCGATGACTGCCGCGCCGCCTAGAAGGCGCGGCGATAACGCGGCATGTTCGCGGCTGCTGCCTTCACCGTAATTGTGGTCGCCGACCGCGACCCATCGAACTCCGTGAGCCTTGTAGTCCCGAGCGATCTTACCGATTGGCTCTCCCTTTTGGCCGGTCAGCACGTTAACGCCGGTACCGGCTTCACCGTTGAACGCGTTTGTCGCGCCCATGAACATGTTGTCGCTGAACTTGTCCAAATGCCCGCGATAACGCAGCCACGGGCCGGCCGGCGAGATGTGGTCGGTCGTCGTCTTGCCTTTGGTTTTGATTAGCACCGGCATGTCCACAAAGTCCTTGTGGTCCCACGCCGCCCACGGCTCCATCAATTGCAGCCGTTCGCTGTTCGGATCGACCTCGAGCTTGATCGCGCTGCCGTCCTCGGGCGGCGCGATGTAGGTGGCAAGCCCGGGGTCGAAACCATGCGCCGGCACTTCGGGCGCCGGCCGCGGCGGCTCGAGCCGGAACGGCTTTCCTTGCGCATCCGCAAGGGTGTCCGTCAGCGGGTTGAACGACAGCCGCTTCGCCAACGCAAAAGCGGTCACGATCTCGGGGCTGCCGATGAAGTTCATCGTCGTCGGCGACCCGTCATTGCGCCGCGGAAAGTTGCGGTTGTACGAAGTCACGATTGTGTTCGGCACCGCATCCGCCGCAACCGACCGCCGCCATTGGCCGATGCACGGCCCGCAGGCATTCGCCAGCACGGTGCCGCCCACGTCCTTCAATGACTGCATCTGGCCATCGCGCTCGATCGTCGCGCGTACCTGCTCGGAACCGGGAGTGACGAGGAACGGCGCGGCGGCTTTGAGCCCATGCGCCTTCGCCTGCTCGGCGACATCCGCGGCGCGGCTCATATCCTCGTAGGAGGAATTTGTGCAGCTGCCGATCAGCGCAGTCGAGATCTCGTCGATGAATTCGTTTTTCGGGTCCGCCACCTCGGCGGCGAGCCTCGAGATCGGGCGGGCCCGGTCCGGCGAATGCGGGCCGACGACATAGGGCTCTAACTTGGACAGATCAAGCTGGACGACGCGGTCGTAGTATTTCGTGGGATCGGCCTCGACCTCCCTGTCCGGTTCGAGCAGATGCTGGTTCTGGTGCATCAGCGGGACAAGACCGTCCTTCCCGGTCGCGCGCAGGTATCTGGCCATGTGCTCGTCGGCCGGAAAGATCGAGGTCGTGGCACCGAGCTCTGCGCCCATATTGGTGATCGTCGCCTTGCCGGTCGCGCTGATCGTGCGGGCGCCGGGACCGATATATTCGACAATCGCATTCGTCCCGCCCGAAACCGTCAACTGCCCGGCAACGTAGAGGATGACGTCCTTGGGCGCGGTCCAGCCGCCCATGGTGCCGGTCAGATACACCGCGATGTGCTTCGGGTAGAGCACCTCCCACGGCAATCCCGCGATGACCTCGACCGCATCGGCGCCGCCGACTCCGACGGCGCAAGCGCCGAGACCGCCGGCGTTCGGCGTATGGGAGTCGGTACCGATGATCAGTTCGCCGGGGAAGGCATATTGCTCCAGCACGACCTGGTGGATGATGCCAGCGCCCGGTCCCCAGAACCCCAACGCGTATTTGGCCGCCGCGGAGCGTAAAAAGTCGTAGACTTCCTTGTTCTCCGCCAATGACTCGCGCAGATCGGAGGCCCCCTCGACGCGCGCCTGGATCAAGTGGTCGCAGTGGATCGTCGCCGGCACCGCGACCTTGTCGCGCCGGGTCTGCATGAACTGCAGCAACCCGGTTTGTCCCAGCACGTCCTGAAAAACGACGCGGTCGGGACGGACCAGCAAGTAGCTCTGGCCGGGCTTCAGCTCCTGGTGCTCGGGGTCGTCTAAATGGCCGAGCAGGATCTTGTCAGCCAAGGTCAGCGGTTTGCCCAATCGGCGCCGCACCACCGCGAGGTTCCGCGCCATTGTCGCGTAGACCGCAGCCGCCATCTCTGGCGTCGATTCGATAGCAACCATTCTCAAGCCTCTGACTCGGGCGAAAAAACCGACGCGGAAAATGCCCGAGGCGGCCAAAACCGTCCAGGAAATCTTGGGCTCGGCAGTAAATCCCTCTCCCCGGTCAGGGCGAGGGCAGGTCGCTCAGATTGCGTCCAGCTGCCAGGCCACGTCGTTGGCGATGCCCCACAGATAGCCTATGTCGGTTTGGCCTACGAGCGCATAGGCACGTCCCTGGTGCCGCCAGTAGAGGAGATTGACATCCTGGCGATGCGCCAAGGTCGGCGAGATGTCAGGCTCCTTCGACGAGCCGATGATCAGGGTCAGCGGCCCGATCGCCTTGTTGTCGGTAGTGTAGACGAGCTGCGCCGCAGGGCGGCCCTCTGCGACGACCAGCCGGGCACCACGGAAAGAGAGACCCCATGGCTTGAGATCCGGCAGCCGCACTTCTTGCGGCACGCTCTGGCTGATCTTCTGCAATGCCTCGCGCGGGTCACTGGTTGCCGGCACGTCGATCAGCGCGCCGTCGCCCGCGTTGGCGGCGAGCTTGAAATAACCCGCGGCATTGTCGAGCCAGAGATTGTCGGCGGCGGCCATTTCAACCCCAGGCTGCTTGCCACTGAGGGCCCCGGGAAGCAGCTTGGCGACACTGAGATAAGCGGCCGAACCGCCCAGCAGCAGGCCGAACAGCGAGGCGGCAAGCGGCACCCCGAACCACCAACTGCGCCCGGCGCGCGCGTGTCCGGGGAACCCGCTACGCTTGAAGGGGAGGATCTTTGCGCTCGGCACCGCCGAAGGTCTCTCGCCTCGGGCAGCGGCGATCAGTCGCTCCGGCACTGGCTCGTGCATCACCTCGTCGAAGGCGGAGCGAACCAGAGCAGCGGATTCCGCGAGCGCGGCAAGCTTGTCGCGCGCTGTCGGATCAGCGTCGAGCCATGCCTCGATTTCGCGCCGCTCAGACGCGTCGACCTCGCCGTCGAGATAGGCGATCAGACGATCGTCACTGCGCTTCAGCATTGTCGATACTCCTGCGCATCCCGCCACCCGCTTCGAGCTGCTGCTGCAACGCTATGCGGGCTCGTGCGAGACGGCTCATGATCGTCCCCACCGGTACACGAACGACTTCGGCAGCCTCCTTGTAGCTGAGCCCATCAACGGTCACGAGCAGCAGTGCCGTGCGCTGATCTGGCGGCAAGCGATCGACCGCCCGCCGTACCTCTTGGAGTGCGAGGCGCGCCTCGACCCGGCGAACCGGCTCGTCCGATCCCAGTCGCTCCTCAGCAATCTCACCGCCCTCCTTGCGGACGTCCCGCGAGCGGACCTGGTCGATCCAGATCGTCTGCACGATGCGGAACATCCAGCTGTCGAACCGCGTGCCCTCCTGAAACTGATGCCGGCGCGCCAGCGCGCGCTCGCATGCTGCCTGAACCAAATCGTCGGCCTCGACGGCGGAGCCCGTGAGCCCGCGCGCAAACCGCCGCAGCCTTGGCAGGACCGCGATCAGCTGATCGCCAAATCGAGTGGTCACCGGATCACTGTCTGCTATCAGGTGTACCGGCGATCCCGCCAATTTTTGACTAAGCGACAACGGACCTCCCGACGCTTTATTCCCGCCACACTCGCCCCCGGTGATACGCGACTGGTTGTGCAGGTGTCCCCGCGCGGTGGCGGTATCTGGCCGCGCTCTGTCGCATCAGGCGGCCGCCGATATTGGGAGGCTATCACGCGCGCGGACAAGAAAGAAGCTCGGTCGGTCTTGCCCGGGCTTCGCTCTTCACAAACCGCAACCCGCACGGCATTGTGCGGCGGTGTCCTTGCGGCCCTGCCACTCGGGAAGAGCCGGTTCATGAAAGTCGCCGTCGTCAGGGAAAGGCGGGCGTTTGAACGCCGCGTGGCGGCGTCGCCCGACACCGTCAAGCGCATGGTCGGATTGGGCCTCGATGTCGTCGTCGAAAAGGGCGCCGGCGAGGGCGCCTGGTTCGGCGACGCCTTGTTCGCCGACGCCGGAGCCTCGATTGCTGCCGACGAGGCGACGGCGCTCAACGACGCCGATATTTGGCTCAAAGTACAGCGCCCGCTGCTCGGGAGTGAGGCCGGCACCGACGAACTGGGTCTGGTGAAACGCGGGGCGGCGCTGATTGGACTGTTGCAGCCGGCCCAGAACCCGGCCGATGCCGAGGCCTATGCCCGCGCCGGCGTCGCCGCCTTTGCGATGGAGCTGGTGCCGCGCATCACCCGCGCGCAGGCGATGGACGTGCTGTCGTCGCAGGCCAACCTCGCGGGCTACAAGGCGGTCGTCGATGCCGCTGCCGAGTTCGGCCGCGCCTTCCCGATGATGATGACCGCCGCCGGAACGATCAAGGCGGCGCGCCTCCTGGTCATGGGCGCCGGTGTTGCTGGACTGCAGGCGATCGCCACCGGGCGGCGCCTCGGCGCGATTGTTTCGGCGACCGATGTGCGGGCCGCCGCGAAAGAGCAGGTCGAAAGCCTAGGCGCGACGTTCATTACGGTCGACGAGGCGGCGTCCCGCATCGCCGAGACCGCCGGAGGCTACGCCCGCGAGATGGGCGAAGACTACCAGCAGCGGCAGCGCGAACGGATCACCGAAGCGCTGAAGCGAACCGATATCGTCATCTGCACGGCGCTAATCCCCGGGCGCCAGGCACCAGTTTTGCTGACCAGCGCGATGGTCGCCGAATTGGCCCCCGGGTCGGTTATTGTGGATCTCGCCGTCGAGGCGGGCGGCAATGTCGAAGGCAGCCGCCCGGAGGAGACCGTCTTGACCCCGAAAGGGGTGAAGATCATCGGGCCCGCCAACATGCCTTCGCGAATTGCCGCCGATGCTAGCCAGCTCTACGCGCGCAACCTCCTGTCGTTCCTGTCTCTCTTGGTGGACAAGGACAAGGGGCTCAAGATCGATACCGCCGACGAGATCATCAAGGCGACGCTCTTGACCGAGAACGGCGCGGTCGTGAACCCGACATTGGCGCCGTCGGAGACATTGGCTGCCGCGGTATCGAACGGCTGCTGAGGGGCAGTAGATGGCCGAACCCGCTTCTCTCGCCGAGCGCGCCCATGAACTTGCCGGCGAGGCGGGCACATTCGCACAAAATTTGGAACTCTTCGCCCGGCAACTGGCGACGGCGCCTACCGCGCCGGCAGTCGTCGGCGGCACGCCCTTTGTCTACGAGCTGACGGTTTTCGTGCTGGCGGTGTTTGTCGGATATTACGTCGTGTGGCGGGTCACCCCGGCATTGCACTCGCCGCTGATGAGCGTCACCAACGCGATATCGAGCGTCATTATCGTCGGCGCATTGATCGCCGCGGGCCCGCTCGGCGTCAGCTTTGCCAAGATCATGGGCTTTGTCGCGGTGACATTGGCTGCCGTGAACATATTCGGTGGTTTTATCGTCACGCAGCGCATGCTGCAGATGTTCCAGAAAAAGCGATAGCGGGGCCCCGCGGTGAGCGAGAACCTGTCCGCCTTCTTTTATCTGATCGCCTCGGTCTGCTTCATTCTGGCGCTGCGCGGTCTGTCCTCGCCGGAGACGGCGCGGGTCGGCAACATCTACGGCATCGCCGGGATGATCCTCGCGGTCATCACGACCTTTCTGACCCCGCATGTCGTCAGCTTCTGGCTGATCATTCTCGGCATCCTGATCGGCGGGACCATCGGCACCTTTATTGCGCTGCGGATTCAGATGACCGCCCTGCCGCAGCTGGTGGCGGCATTTCACAGTCTGGTCGGCTTGGCCGCGGTGTGCGTCGCCGCCGCCGCCTTCACCTATCCCGAACTCTATGGCATCGGCAGGCGCGGCGCGATCCACGGCAGCAGCCTCGTCGAGATGTCGCTCGGCATGGCGATC
>Ga0306920_100001725_pt1 | contig 27163 bp, 20 predicted proteins | sample flu12Cox44000170_FD_204666 | JGI IMG/M metagenome (GOLD analysis project Ga0306920, IMG submission 204666) | Lab enrichment of tropical soil microbial communities from Luquillo Experimental Forest, Puerto Rico - flux4day.12C.oxic.44.000.170 (v2)... | ecosystem: Environmental > Terrestrial >... | reverse complement strand
CGCGCTTTGCTACGACCGCATTGGCCGAGCTGGTAAGAACGACGCTAGCGTCAAGATTCTGCTCGCGCAGTGCTGTCGCGGCTTCTTCGACCAGCCGGTGATTCGCCGTGACATTGATGTCCAGAGTGGTCGCCCATTGGTTGTCGCTGATTCTTCCGTCGGCCGACGACGGAAATACCGCCGCGGTATTGATAACGATGTCCAGCCCGCCGAATGCCGCGATCAGCTCGCGCAGCAGCTTCTGAATCGAGGCCCGCTCGCGTATGTCCACCGTTACCGAAAGCACGGCCTCGCTCCCCGCCACTTTCCTGGCTTCCTCCGCAACGGCCGCAGCCGCGTTCGGCTCCCGGTCGGCTACGACGACGTGGGCGCCTCTTTGTGCGCTCAACAACGCCGCTTCGCGCCCGATTCCGTTTCCGCCGCCCACCACCAACACCACCCGGCGGCTCAGCTCTTTCTCGGGCGGCTGGCGGCGAATCTTTGCTTCCTCGAGCTGCCAATACTCGATGCGAAAGGCCTCCGACGGAGGAAGCGCCACGTAGTTCGAGTGAACGGTGAACGCCTCGGTCTTCGCCGCCGCTCCGGCCTGCGGCAACGCGGGCGGAGCCTCTGCGCCCGCGCCCAAAGCGGTCGCGCCTTCCATCACGTGGATCGCGTTGCGATAGAATTCGCCGGTAATCCGGGCTTCCGTTTTGGTCTTCCCGAAGCTGAACATGCCCAGGCCGGGAACGAGGACCACCGTCGGGCTCGCGTCGCGCATCTTCGGCGAGCTTGGCTCGGCAAACGCTTCGTAGTATTTCTGGTAGTCGTGGCGATAGCGGCCAAGCGCCAGATCGATCCGCTCCTTTAGCGCCGCCGCATGGGAAGACGGGTCCCATGCGACAAACAGCGGACGGATCTTGGTGCGAATGAAATGGTCGGGACAACTGGTGCCCAGAAAAGCCAGCCGCTCCGCATCCTCGCTATTCACAAACCGCAGCACCTCCGGCGCATCGCTGAAGCTGCCGATCATCCTCTGCGCCGCCGAGATGCGTCCGCGCAAGAACGGAAAGATATCTAACGCCAGTTCGCGGTGGCAGGGAATGACGGCATGCCGGTTGCCCGCAAAAAGCTTCGCGCCCGCGCTTTCTACATGGTCCAGAACGAACTGTCCGAGCTGATCGATGACGGTGATGGTGTTCTTATAGCATTCGGGCTCTGTCGCGCCCCAGGTGAACAACCCGTGGCCGCCCAGAACGACTCCGTCGCATCCCGGGTTCAGAGCCACCGCCTTTTGCAGCATCATGGCCAGCTCAAAGCCCGGCCGCTGCCACGGCAACCAGATCAGCCGGTGTTCGAACTTGCGGTTGAACTCCTCGATCTTCCCGGCGCCGTTTGCCGCCGCAGCCAGCGCGATTCCCCAGTCGGGATGGAGATGATCGATGTGCGGGAAAGGCAGGAAGCCGTGCAGCGGCGTATCGATGGACGCCGCAACACCGTTGTTTTGGAAGGCGCAGAGCGGGTACATCTCCACCATTTCGTCTTCGTGCTCGACTCCGCGGTAACGATTCGCGAGCGCCCGCAGCTTGTCGAGATACAACGTCGCAAACCCTTTTCGCTCGATGCTGCCGATGTCGCCGCCGCTGCCCTTGATCCATAGAACCGATTTCTTCGAGCCGTCGAGCGGGTCGGGTTGTTCGATCTTCGAGCTGGTATTGCCGCCCCCAAAATTGGTGATGCGCAGATCCGATCCGAGAAGGTTCGAGCGATAGCGCAAGAGCTCGCCGGCGTCCAGTCCCGCGGCCAGCCGCTCGTCCCACTTGTCTTGCAAAAACCTAAGTTTTTCCTGAGTCTGCATAGGCAAAACGGACCCGGTCGAAGCCTTCGGGGGCGCGATCCGAACTTGAGTATATAGCATTGCCTTTCGCCAGGTTAGAACCGCGCAGCCGGCGAGTCGGTCGCGATTTGTGTTGACTGGCGGCACCTTTGGCAATACATTCGCGCGGCGTTTTTCGAGGTTACGCAGACCGGCCGCCAAAAAGAAAGGAATCATGATCTTGGGCGCGAATCCGCTTTTGGGTGTTTTCTTCCATTGGCTGGGTGGCTTGGCATCGGGCAGTTTCTACGTTCCGTTCCGCAAGGTGCGCGTGTGGGCGTGGGAAACGTACTGGCTGGTCGGCGGATTCTTCAGCTGGATCATCGTGCCCTGGATTCTGGCTTTTCTCATGACCAAAGAGCTTCCGGCCGTGTTGCGCTCGACGCCGCATGCCAGTCTTTTCTGGACCTACGCCTTCGGCGTGCTCTGGGGCCTCGGCGGCCTCACGTTCGGCCTGACCATGCGCTATCTAGGAATGTCGCTCGGCATGGCCGTCGCTCTGGGCTACACCGCGGCTTTCGGCACGCTGATGCCGCCGATTTTCAGCGGCCAGTTCTTCTCCGAAGTCCTCGGCACCGCTTCGGGCCTGGTGATTCTTGGCGGCGTTGCGGTTTGCATGCTGGGCATCGTCTTTGCCGGAGCCGCCGGAATGTCCAAAGAGAAAGAGATGTCCGAGGAGCAGAAAAAGTCGGCCATCAAGGAGTTCGATTTGAAGCGCGGCCTGCTGGTGGCAACTTTTTCCGGCGTCATGAGCGCCTGCTTCGCCTACGGCTTGGCGGCCGGCGACCCCATCAAGAAACTGACCCTGCATCACGGCACGTCGACGTTGTGGCAGGGCCTTCCCGTTCTTGTCGTTCTGCTGCTTGGAGGATTTACCACCAATTTCATTTGGTGCGTCATTCTGAATTTCCGCAATCGGACCGGGCGTCAATACTTCAGTTCAGAAATTCGCGGCGCCCAGCTTGAAAAATCTGCCGAACCAATACTGGAAAATGTCCTCGACGCGCCTTCCGAGGAGATGGCCGAGGCCGCCAACGTCGCCTCCACCGTCCAGCTCGTTCGCGCGCCCATGCTCTCGAACTACTTGTTTTCCGCCCTCGCCGGCACCACCTGGTACATGCAATTTTTTTTCTACACCATGGGCGAAACGCAGATGGGTCGCTACAAATTCTCGAGCTGGACCCTGCACATGGCCAGCATCATGATCTTCAGCACGCTGTGGGGAATCGCTTTAAAGGAGTGGCGCGGCGCCGGCGCGCGCACCAAAGTGCTCGTCGCTTTGAGCCTTTTGGTATTGATTGCGTCTACGGTTATCGTGGGCTACGGCAACTATCTGGGGACCAGAGGCTAGTTCCGCGAGCACCGCTCCCGCAGCCATCCGCATTTGATTGAGCTCGCAAGGGTTCCGAAGACCACTGCCGTCCTGGCCCTCGGAGAAAACGGCCCAAACACGGGAACCTTCAAGGCCGCTCGCCAGCAGCGCCTTCCAGGACTTCCGGTCGGTCCTTGCCCCCTGTCCTGACCCTAAGTTCTTACCGCCCGGTTTCGTTTTGGGCCATATCTACGGCAGCGCGACCTCAAACTGGTAGCTTCCCGCAGGCAGCTCGTAGACTTTGCCTCCCTTCGATCCTTCCGCTGACCGGAGTTCCGCACCGGTCGCGAGATTCCGCCCGCCGAGCTGGAATCGACTGGCATCTTCCTTTGTGAGCGGCAGTTGCCCCATGGCATTCGGCGGAATGGTAAGCTTCCAGGTCACCGTCTTCGCGGAAATGCTCCACGAGGACCGGATCGTCCCGTAGCCCGACTCATAGGAGAAATCGAGAGAACCCAGCCGCGGGCCGAAGGTCGGATGCAGCCAGACGGTGTGGTACCCCGGATCATCCGGATCAGCGTCGATACCGGCTGCGTAGCGATAGATCCAGTCTCCCACCGCTCCATACGCGTAGTGGTTGTAGGAATTCATCGTCGGATCGTCGCGTTTCTGGTCGCCATTCCAACGCTCCCACATGGTCGTGGCGCCGTGCTCCACCAGGTATCCCCACGAGGGATACTCCGTGTTGAGCAGCAGGCGGTACGCCACGTCCGCGTGACCCGTGTCGGCCAGGACGCCTAGCAGGTAGGGCGTGCCCAAAAATCCCGTGCCCAGTCGCCACTGATTCTTGGCCAAGCGGTCCACAAGTCTCTGTGCGGCCGCGGGACGAAGCGAATCCGGAAGCAGATCCATCTCGAGCGCCAGTACGTAGCCCGTCTGCGTTTCGACCGGCTTGTCGTCGAGCTTCGTTTCTGTTCCGGAGGCAAAAACAGGCGGAGGAGGCACGCCTCCCACGTAGCCGTCCGCTTTCACGTAAGCCTGATTGAAAGCGGCTTTGATCTTCGCGAATAGTTGGCCGTACTTTTTTTCCTCGGCGGTTTTTCCGGCCGCATGCGCCATCTGCTTCATGAGCGAGACGTCGTAAGCCCAATAGGCGGTGGCGATCAGATCGACGGGAGTAACGCCCTCTGGCGCAAGCCAATCGGCGAACGGAATACCGTAGTCGTTCTTCCACAAGTGGTCCGGATTCGCCGCTTCGATCGCCGCCAGATACTTTTCCATAGCCGCCCAATTCTCCTCGAGCACGGCCGGATCGCCGTTCTGAATCCAAGAGGTCCAGGGGATGATCACTCCGGCGTCGCTCCAGCCCGTGCCGTAGGCGGGATGAGCGGTGGAGGTTCCCGGGGCAAAAATTCCGTACATGGCGGTTCCCGCCTGCGTTCCGCGCATGTCGGCGCTGAATTTTCTTGAGAATGCCGCCAGATCCATGTTGTAGGTCGCCGTCCGCCAGAAGACCTGCGCGTCGGCCGTCCAGCCCAACCGCTCGTCCCGCTGCGGACAATCCGTCGGCACTCCCACGAAATTCGACCGCTGGCCCCACAGAATGTTGCTCCACAGTTGATTGATCATCGCGTTGCCGGTTTTTAGTTGGGCGGTAAACGGGGCATCGGTATGGAACACGACGGCCTTCACATCGCCCAACTCCGGCTGGGCGGAGAGTCCGGTCAGTTCCACGTAGCGGAACCCGTGGAAAGTGAACTTCGGCTCGAACTGTTCGGCGGCCCCGCGGCCCGCCAGCACAAAGTGATCCGTGGCCTTCGCGGTGCGCAAATTCTCCACATAGAGCGTTCCATCCGGATTCAAGACCTCGCCGAAGCGCAATCTGACGTCGGTTCCGGCCGCGCCTTTGGCCCGCAGCCGCGCCACGCCCGCGAGGTTCTGCCCGAAATCGTAGATATAGACGCCGGGACCGGGGTTGGTGATGGCTTTGCCGTCAAGGACCTGGTGGGCGCGGATCGGCGGGAAATATTGCCATTCCATGGCGGGCTCGAGCGGTCGTACGATCGACACGGGGTTCCACTTGGCGTCGTCGAACCCGGGCTGGTCCCAACCGTCTTGCAGCTTTCGCGCGTCGTAGGTTTCGCCGTCGTAGATCTCCGCGCTCAGAATCGGAGAAACGTCGGCTTTCCATTGTTCATCGGTCAGGACCCAATCCACGGAACCGTCGAGATATTCGATTCGCAGTTGTGCCCGCAGTGCCGGCTGCGTCTTGCCGTAGTTGTTGCCCTGGCCGGCCCACTCGAGCGGCGTCGCATACCACCCCGGCGCGAGCAGAGCGCCGATCGCATTTTTCCCTGTTTTCACCTGGTCCGTCACGTCATAGGCCTGGTAGATCACGCGTTGCCGGAAATCGGTCCAACCCGGCGCCAGAATCTGATCGCCGACTTGCTTGCCGTTGATGGAAAACGAGTAAGCGCCCAAAGCCGCCGCATACAACCGCGCGGACAGAATCGGCTCGGTCACCGGAAAGCTTCTGCGCAGCGCCTTCACCGCGCCCGTCGGCCACGGGTCGCCGGCGTCCGATCCATCAAACGAGTTTGCCGCGGGCACATAGCGAATCGCTTCCTTCCAGGCGCTATCGTCAAACGCCCTTTCTTGCCAGTCGTCCTTGGCGTCGAGCGTCGCTTTCCATCCATGTTCGCTGCTGGTGAGAGTGTGGAGCCCGCCGTCTTCATCCTCGATCGATAAGGTCGCGCTCATGGGCGTCTGGCTGTCGTCCCTCTCGCCGCGCCGCGGCTCGACGACATAGTGAATGGCTTCGATGGCGAGTAGATTCTTGCCGGCTTCGAGCGCTGCCGTGACGTCTTTGCCGCGATAGCTTTTCCACGGCATATGCTTCCATGGCGGCAGCGGCTGCGCTTCGAGAATCTGCTTGCCGTTCAGCCACGCCGACACCGTGTCTCGTCCGGTTACATAGAGCGTCGCGCGCCGTGCCCGCTTGCCGGTTTCGAACCGGAATCGAAAGTCGTGGTGGGTATCCGCAGTCAAGTCCGGCACTTCGGTTTCCGCGTTGCTGATCCAAGTCGCTCCGGCTTCGCGCACCCGGTGCAGTTCCGGCTCTTCAAAACCGATCCATTTCGCCTTCCAGTTTCCCTGTCCCATCAAGCCCGTCTCCCACCAACTGACCGCGCTTGGCGGATAGAGCTTTCCGTCCTGGTCCCACACGCGCACGCGCCAGTAGTAACGCTTGGACGCCGCCAATGCGGGTCCCTGATAAGAAACATTCCGCGAAGCCCCGGAACTGACTCTGCCGCTGTCCCAAACATCCGGCTGGTCCAGGTCGAGTTTTGCCTTCGAACTAGCCACCTGAATCTGATACGCGGTTTGCTTGGCTCCGCGTCTTGGGTCGGAGAGCTTCCAGGAGAGGCGGGGGCGCGCCACGTCCATTCCGAGCGGTTCCTTCAAAGACTCACAAGACAACTCCTTCGGCGCACCGAGGGGAGTGTCCGCAGCCCGGCAATCGCCCGCGTGGATGGCCGCGAGCACGGTTCCGCCGACTGCAAGCCCCCAAAGTGCCGCTCGAACGCGCATGGACATGAAGTACTCCTCCCGCACCAGAAAAGTCTGGGAATTGTAGTGATTTACCAGCCCGAGTGCTAGAAGAGACTGGGTGCGATAGGCCAGCCAGAAATGCCTGCCGCGGGCGTTCACAGAGCAAGTCACCGCCGCGGCCATTTCATGCCTTTTGGCCACGCGGCCTTCACTCTGAATGGCTCACCGCCGAGCGCCCGGCGATGCAACAATAGCGAGCATGGCTTCTGACGACTTCTCCATGCTGCAAGTTGCGCTGGCCGAAGCGCGCGCCGGGCTCGCCGAAGGCGGTATCCCGATCGGGGCGGCAATTTTCGACCAAACCGGGAAGCTGCTGGGGGCGGGGCACAATCGCCGCGTGCAGAACGGCGATCCCTCGATGCACGGCGAAACCGATGCGTTCCGCAATGCGGGGCGACAGCGCAGCTATCGCCAGCTCACCATGGTTACGACGCTCGCTCCCTGCTGGTATTGCAGCGGGTTGATCCGCCAGTTTGGCTTCGCCCGCGTGGTTATAGGCGAGAGCCGAACGTTTCAAGGAGGAATCGACTGGCTCCGCTCGCTGGGCGTCGAAGTGATCGATCTCGATTCACAGGAATGCGTCGATCTTCTGACCCGTTACATCGAGAGAAACCCCGCGGTGTGGAACGAAGACATCGGCGAGGAATAGCTTGGTGCGCGTCAACGCAATTGGGCCGCATAGGCAAGCAGCCGTCGGTCGGCACCGCGCGGCGCAGCCAACTGCATCCCGGCTCCGCCCGCGAACGGCAACGAGAGCACCGGCGTTCCGGCGATGCTTAGCGGCACGGTGTATCGCAGGATCCTCGAACGCGTCTCCGTTTGATCCTCTCCCGCCCGCAGCTGACCGAGGGGCGAGCAGGGCAACAGCAGAAAATCGTACTTTTCAAAAAGCGCGTCCACTCTTGCGCGGAACGCGGCGTGCCGTGCACGCTGTTTTTGTATTTCGTCGCCGCTTAGCGACCTGCCCCAGGTCAGCCGTTCGCTAACCGGCCGCGGAAAGCACGAAAAATCGCCGCCCGTGTGCGGTGCGTGAATGGCCGCCGCTTCGTTCGCTTGAATCGGCGCGTAAATGGACAGGCCCTCTTCCCAGTCGTCGGCCGCAAATCGGACGATCTCCGCACCGCCGTCCGCCAGCTGCTGCTCGCAGCGTTCGAGCGCCTGCAGGACGTCAGCATTGCAATCGCGCAGAAAATCCCCGCTAACCGCGCCGACTTTAACCCGCGGCAAAGCGTTGGTCTCAGGCGGCAACCCGAACAGTCCCTCTGCCAACCGCGGCGCGTCGCGCAGATCGCGGAAGATCCAGCCCAAGGTGTCGAAGGTCTGCGACAGATGAACCCCGCCGCCCCACAACTTCTGGTCCCAGGCGAGCCCGACGCTCGCGCGATACCCGGCGAGTCCGCAGAGTGCCGCAGGCACGCGGATCGAACCGCCCGTGTCGGTGCCGATCGCCGCAACGGCAGAACCTTCCTGAACACTGGCCGCCCCTCCGCTGGTCGACCCTCCGGTCAATAGCGACGCGTCACGCGGTTGCAGGCAGTCGCCAAAATCGCGATTTTCTCCGGTGATGCCGTAGGCCAGCGGATGCAGATGCGTTTTGCCGGTAATGACCGCGCCTTGATCGCGCAAGCGACGAGCCACCGCCGAATCGGCGCTGGCAGGCTGATTTCTTTCTGCGTAGAACTTCGTTCCGGCCGTGGTCTTGAAATCCTGCAAGTCGAAGCAGTCTTTGAGCGAAACCGGCAAGCCAAATAGCGGCGGCTTCTCCGCGCCGTGAAACACCGTGCGAGCGCGGTCGGCTTCGCGCAGCGTCCATTCGCGATCTTGCACCAGGTAAACGTTCCGGCCGGCGTTCGAATTCGAGTTTTCCAGCGCTTCCGCCGCCAGTTGCCGCGGCGTGGACTCGCCGGCCAGGAGCTTTTGCCGCAGCGCCCAGACGACGGTCGGTTGCGAGCTCACTCAGTTTCCGCTGGGTACCACCATGGCGGCCTTCTCCGGCTTCCGCCTGAACTCAAAGGCGTCCGTGGTGGTTTTGCCCTTGTTTTGGTAGGTCCATTCCTGCTTCAGATGGTCTTTGTCGACCAGCGTGAGAACGAGGCCGGTCATGTGGCCGGCATCCGGCGACTTCAATCCCGAAACGCTGATGAGGCTGAAGGAATATTTGTTCGCGATGCCCTTAAGGGTCTCCGTCCTCATGGACGGCTGGTTCCCCTCGCTGCAGTAGTGCGTGACGACGATTTTGTCGCCGTCGGCCGTGTACAGGGTGATCATTTCGGCTTCATTCGACGGCTGCATGCGCTCCATCAACGCCGTGCCGCCGGAGACGAGTGTGTAGGTGACCTTCACCGGATAGCTCGGGTTGGTGCCCTCCCACTCTCCCACCAGGGCTTTCAGCTGATCGAAGGCCAGCGCTCCGGTTGCTTTTTCATTGGCCAAAGCTCCCGCCGCGCGGCCGGCCAGCAGCGCAGCAGCCAACACACCCATCCCCAGGATTTTTGATGCGTGCATCACTTCCTCCAACATGACCGCTCGCTCGGGGCCCCACCACAGTGCCCACATCTTGCTCCCAAAAGCCGCAGGATTCCAGAAGTTTGCGTTTGGCGCAGGGTTCTCAGGAGAGCGCCTGCTGCAGGTCGGCGATGAGGTCGGCGGCGTCCTCAAGGCCGACCGAGACCCGCACGGTGCCCGGCGTGACCTGCGAAAGCGCCAGCTCCTTCTCGCTCATGTTGTAGTGCGAGCTGTATATCGGCAGGACCACCAGCGATTCGACGCCGCCCAAACTGGCCGCGAGCAGGAAGAGGCGTACGCGGTCGCAGAATCTTCTTGCGGCCGGCAAGCCGCCTTTCAAGTCGAAAGCCAGCATGGAGCCGAAGGCTTTCATCTGCTTTTTCGCGAGCGCGTGATCGGGATGCGACTTCAAGCCCGGGTAGTGAACGCGAGCGACTTTCGCATGCTTCTGCAAAAACTTGGCCACGGCCATGGCGTTGGCGCATTGGCGCTCGACGCGCACGCCCATGGTTTTCATTCCGCGGATGAGCAGAAACGCCGCGCCGGGATCCATGGAGCCGCCGAGGTAGATGACCATGTGGCGGACACGATCCATCCAGCGGCGGCTGCCCGCGGCGGCGCCGGCGATGATGTCGGAGTGGCCGCCCAGGTATTTGGTGGCGCTGTGGACAACCATGTCGAATCCCATGGAAATGGGTCTCTGCAGCGCAGGCGTGGCAAAGGTGTTGTCGATGATCGAAGTCAGCTTGTGCCTCTTGGCGAAAGCAACCGCATGTTCGAGATTGACCAGGCGAAGCGTGGGATTGGTCGGGGTCTCGATGTAGAGAACCTTGGAGCGGGGTGTAACCAGCGACTCGATGCCTTCAAGCGACGTGCCGACGTGGCGGACGGTGATGCCCATATCCGGAAATAGGTCGCGCATGAGGCGAAAGCTACCGCCATAGAGCTGCGCGGTTGAAATCAACTCGTCGCCTTGCTTGAGCGCGCCCAACAGCGCGGAGGAGATGGCGGCCATGCCGCTGGCGGTGACCACGGCGGCTTCGGCGCCTTCCAGAGCGGCGATTTTTCCTTCGGCCACGGAAAGCGTCGGATTGCCGTAACGCGTATAGATGTAGGCGGTGTTTTTCCCTTCCGCCCAATCCTTCATCTCTTGCGTGGAGGAAAACGTGAAGTTGGAGGTGCGGCAGATACTGGTTCCGACTCCTGCGTTCACGCCGTGACGGCAGGGTTCGCCGGCATGGACGGCGACGGTCTGGTATCCGGATCTACGAGAGCGGGCACGGTCAGTTTTGCTTTTCATGGCGAATTATTTTCGATCGATTGTAGCTCGGGCAAGGTCCAAATTGGGCTTGTGGCATCCTCGGGACGATAAGGGGGGAGGACGCCCACCGGAGGCAGCGGCGGAGTCCCCTTCCGAAAGATGTCCGGGTAGATCTTACTTTCCATCAATCCGAGCTAGACTCTAAATCGTTGCGCGGGAGGATCATATTGTGGGCCAGTTCCGTAAGCAGTTCGATTTCGCTCGCTTACCTTACATTGCCGGCGGAACTGAGGCTCAGCGCGCAACAAGCTTTTCATATGTCGGGGTGGGCGTGGGCGATTGGGGTGGCCGTGTGGGTGCTGATGGCTTTCTTCAGCAAGTCCACCAAGCGGAGGGAGAGCCCGGGACAGCGACTCGAGCACCTGATACCGGCGCTCGCCGGCTTCCTGCTGATTTTTCGGGAAGGAACGACGCCGGGGTGGCTAGGGACCGCAATTTTTCCCGACCATCCCGCGCTGATGCTGGTGTGCGTGGCCGTGACCATCCTGGGCTTGCTGTTTGCGGTGTGGGCGCGGCTAGCGCTGGGTTCGAACTGGAGCGGCACGGTCACGATCAAGGCCAATCACCAGCTCATCCGCAGCGGGCCGTACCGCTTCATCCGTCATCCGATTTACACCGGGATGCTGGCGGCGCTGCTCGCGACTACCGTCACAGAGCGCCTGGTCATCGGACTAGTGGGCTTGGCGATCGTTTTTCTCGCGTTGTGGCGGAAGGCCAAGCGCGAGGAATCCTTCTTGTCGCAAGAGTTTGGACCGGCATTTGACGAGCACCGGCAGCATACGGGGATGTTCTTGCCGCGCTGGTCATGAGTCGGCGACACCCGGATTGACCAACTTGGCCGAAGAACGAACCTTACTACTTTCTTTGTCCGCCATCGGGAGCGAGCAAGAAAATCAACGTGAGAGAAAGCCTTTTTTCGAGAAATTGAGCTACTGTTGCAGCGTGGGCGATATCGACCATTGTGCAACCCAGTTTGTTTCCCTTTTGGATGAAACCATGCGGCTAATTCTCTCGATAAATGACAAATGCAGTGTTCTAAAGTCGTAGTTTCTTGCCTTCTTTGACCAGGTCGTTGTCTGAAAGCGTGCGAACGCGGATGCAGTACGAGCGTGAGACATTGAAACGCTGGACGGAAATAGAGAGGGCGAATCCTTCTCGACTGACGCGATACGCCCCGGAGAGGTTCGTTTGAAGTTATCCGCGACGATTGACGACCGGATGATCGTATGCAATCAGGGAATTCCTTAGCCCTATCCGGCGAATCGGTTTAGCCCTCGAACCAGCCGAGGGCCAGTAACAGGACTGTCTTTGCGAGTTGCCCGGTAACGGGGTTCGCTTGACGACGCCTCGCGCAGACGCTAAAAAGTAGATCGCTTACTTCCGATACAGCCCACGGAAGTAGGTAAGGAGCCGCGCTCGTGGGGCTGCGCGGGGAACATGAGCGGCTCCGTCAGATTCCCAGGCCGAAGGGCGGCACGAACTGCTTACGAACCGGAAGACCTCGAAGGGTAAGTACGCCACATCAAAGCGGCGGGGCGGGTCAGAAGAGAGCGGATGAAACAACCCGCCCCCAGGGCGCTCAATCGGGCGCGATTCTATACCCATGTCGAGCTAATGCAAAGTTAAATCGGTTGAATAACACCGTCTTCAAGTATGGCCCAAAGTTGAAAATCATCTCGGGATGAAGCGGCGTACCCAAATTCTAGGCGCTCTTGAGGACCCGAATGCCACATAGGTCATGCTATTCGCGTTCGATGTAAAGGCGCGACCCGATCAGAGCCGCGCCCTGAAAACAGTGTACCTGCCTCGAAGATTCAGTTCAGTTCTTCCAGAAGTGTTTTCAGATGATTGATTCGTTGATTGATGCGATTAGCTTCTTGTTCAGAGAGCCTAGCACGATGCACGAAGCGCATTGCGGTGTCGTGAGCTTTCCGCGCATTCCTGATTTTGTTGCCCCATGTTCTCGCACTGGCCGATGATAGAGCAACTTCGCAACATTTGATTCCCCGCCCTAGCTCTTCAGTGACAATACGCGCTAAGCCGCTGCGTTCTTCGCAGAGTATGCTGACCATCGTTGGATTCTCTACCTGTGAAATGGCCGATGCAAGTCCGTCGAAGTACAGTACAGACCTGACTTTGTGGACAGGTCTTCTCGGGTACTTGACCGCTGCATGGTCAGAAGCTACAAGCGAACTGGCTTCACGCGGTGGGTTGCGTCGAGCGTTGGCTGATAACTCTACGCCCCGCGCTTCGGAGTGCCGCATGCCGTTGGCCAGACGTGCGCTCCTAACTTACGTCCGAGGGCCGCGCCGAACATAAGCTATTTTCACTTGTATTCTGTAATCGATCAGCTGGTCAATCGACTCGTGTGGTGACGCTGAAGGGGCAGGAAATCAGGAGAAGAGTGTATTCCCCTCCCTCGCAGAAAGCTGTAAAAACTAAGACGTTCGTTGTAGTTCGTTAGCCTGTTGACTCTGGCCCTCCCGGCTCGCCACAACCACAAGTAGGAGTTATGTCGCCGCGAATTCTAATCGCAGAAGACCGCGCCACTATGCGCAATACTCTCCGCAATCTGTTCACGCTGTACAGCAAGTGGGAAGTATGTGGGGAGGCGGTAGACGGCAAGCAAGCCATCGGTGCAGCTTTAGCATTAAGGCCGGACCTCGTTCTTCTGGATTACAAGATGCCGAATGGCGACGGAATCCAGGCTGCTTCCGAGATTAAAGAAAAACTACCTAACACACCCATCGTTATTTTCACTCTCTACAAAACTGAGGAACTTGAGTCGCAGGCTCGGCAAGCGAGTGTGAGGGCTGTGGTCGGCAAGGAAGAAGGCGTAATAAAGCTTTTGAACACCATTGAAGACCAGCTAAATCAACCACTCCTTTAATCCGACGCCTGCGCCTTTCGGCTGCGTGTTCGATTTCCGTGTGGAGCGGCGGGGCATTCGCCTGACTCTTCGCGGAACCTCCTCCACTTTCGTAATGTTCGATGTGGAACTGTACGTTCAAAGCAGTATTCAATCGATTTAAGCTTGCATTGTCTCGATTTGGGTATAGAATCCCGCTCGATTGAGCGCCCTGCGGTCGGGTTATTTCATTCGCTTTCTTCTGACCTGACCCGCCCCGCCGCTCTTGACGGGCCGAGCGTGCATAGTTTCGAGCAAAATGCCGCCAGGTTAACTAACCTCGGCCTACGTAGTAGTGTGTAATGGTTGTTCGCACTCCGTGAATCTTAATTGTCGATGACAGTGCCGCCGTGCGCGGTGCTATACGAAACTTCTTTGAGACACGAATGTCGTATCGGTGCGACGAAGCTGGCGATGGTTTATCCGCCATTAAGACAGCGGAAGAAAATCACTGCGAACTGGTGGTTCTAGATTTGGCTATGCCGAACCTGAGCGGCGTCGAGGCCGCATCAATCCTGCGCAGCAGGCTGCCCCAGGTGAAGATTGTCGGCTTCTCGGCGCTCGGCAAAGAGCTTGGACCAGAGTTGGTCGCCTCGGGGGCATTCGACGCTGTCTTGTCGAAGCATGACGGTCTTGAGAAGCTGGCAGACGTCGTGAGGTCTCTGATGCCCAAACGGCCCATCGAACCCGATTAGCATGACGGTAAAGCGGAGCCGCTCATGTTCCCCGCGCAGCCCCACGAGCGCGGCTCCTCGCTTACGTCCGTGGGCTGTATCGGAAGTAAGCGGTCTACTTTTTAGCGTCTGGGCGAGGCGTCGTCAAGCGACTCCGGCGAGAAGAATTGTGTTCGCGTACTCAGTCCAGACTATGCGCGCGTGCCACCCGCTGTCCTAGGAAAAGAAGGACCCATTACGCTCATGAGCGAGTAAGGAGAACTCGTTCAAGGAAGTCGCCGCGGGATCGGAGACGAACTTTGCCGTTGCTGTTTCTCCTGACCAGGCTGTCTGTGCCACGGTCTGCACAAAATCCCCGGCAAAATCATTTTCCACGTCACGAATCTTTGTCCGGCCCATGGCATGACTCCATCGAATGTCCCAGGAAACTGTTGCGGGAACGGATGGGCCGTCGTTCAGTGCGTTGACCACATCGTGGTAATCCTCAACGTCAATATCGCTCACCCGAAACGAAGCCTTGCCGGCCGCGAAGTTCACGGAAATTGAGTCCGTGGGAATGGCGATCGTCCAAAACAATCCGCTTTCCGTTATACCTGGATTGAAATCATGAATTTGCACGTCCTCAACTGGACTTGTGAATACGTCCAGTCATATGAACGCAAAGGCTCCGTGATGGTTCTTTCCGTCCGCACCGACAAACTCTCCGAGCATGAAGCGAACATCCGATTCGAACGGAAGATGGGCGGATTCCGCTCCGACCGGTGTGTGTGTGCCCATGCCCCCGACAGCAGCCCACCCGACGAACCCGTTGAAGTCTGTGATTGTGGAGGGCTCCGCTCCGGTCGCAGGCAGGAATAAATGGAATAGTGGCCCGGATGGTCCGAGCAATTCCAGGCCGCCAGGTATGGGAAGAGGCGTGGCCGAGGTGGTGCTTTTGCGCCCGTTACCGCTGCTTGCTCTATTAAGGACGGCTGACCGCGACACGCCCGTTAGCAATCCTGAGCCTGCCAGCGCACCGAGCGTCAAGCCGGTTTTTTCGAGGAACCCTCTGCGGTTTAGCAGGCGCTCAGCAAAGTGTTGGTGGCCGCGATACTGCAGGGGTGTCCGTATTGTCGGAGATTTTGGAAGATTCATGTCTTCTCCTTCGGAGGGAATTCAGACAGGTATTACCAGGGGTAGGGACAGCCGCCCGAGTGGCATGATGATGTTCCCCGGCAGCTCAGATTGTCAAGCTTCAAGACTATTACTATCCATCAAATTCTTGACAAGACCGATCAGTTGGCGGCAACCATGCCGAACTTAAACGAACCGTCTAATTCGCCAAGAAGCAAATCCATTCTTGTGCGGATACGAGCGCTGGCGCAAACGTTGTCAAGTACCTTGATTTCGTCAAATCCTATTCCCTTTGGTACGCTGGAAATCCAGCGCGGTTAGCGCATTCGTTGCAAAGAAGCATTCCGCAAGCATGAAAGTCGAGGCGTAGAAGGCTGATGGCCGCACGCAATGTGCTCGAAACCATCAGACATTGCGCGTGCCTGGCCGGAATCCGACACATGGTATAGCGTAAGGATGCGTCGGTTCGACCGCAGCCTCGTGCTTGGTTTTCCATGGCCGCTTATAGCCCCAGAATCGTGCTTTGACACTCTGCGGTCGGCGAGTGCCTGGTACGGCGAAATCGGAAAGTTGGAGTACTGGCCGCCAAGTTCGCTTCCCATATTTGAGTCGCGAACTCTGAAGATTCTTATTCAGTTACGGAAGATAAGAGCTGAATAGCGACTCCGCCGCCGTCTAGCGCCTCGATCCCAACGACCTGAAATCAAGCCCGAGTTCGCGTGTTTCGATCTTAGCGGTCCACGATTTGCGCCCTGACCGGAACAACGACCCTTTGAAATTCGCGGTCGTTGGTGTCGATGAAAATGGACCCCGTTATCGGCCCGGCGCGGTTTTTTTCGGAGACCAGATTGAGCTCCACCTGATAGCGGTCTCCCTTGGGTCCCCGTTCCGACTTTAAGCTCAGGCCCGGTCGGTAGCACAAGTGGTCAGGGTAGAAGACCCACCCGGCGTCCCGACTACTCGCGCCCACACGTCGTAAGACGCTGTCTGCCCAGTCGTACAAGGAACCAGCGTTGTGCCGTTGCCACGGCCCATGCGTAAACTCCTTCCAAATGCATCGGCAGCTGACGAACCTTCGTCAGTTGGAATGCCATGCGGCCTGTTCAAACTGAATCAGTGCTTCTTATTTCCAAAACAATCGAGATTTGACGCTCGGGAGTTGCACGAATTTGATGATGTTGTCTCTGGTTATGGCCCAGTCGGGGTGTTGCAGGAACCAGCCAACGATGACTTCACCATTCAGACGCGCTTTCTGTTCATCATGGCGGCTATATACCAGCAACCCTAGCTTGTCGAGTTCTGGGTCCCGTGCGGGATTTCCGTGTTTCTTGGGACAACATGTGTGAGGCGCCGAAGGTTCCGATCTCCTACACGACTTTCGCCGTTCGGCAATTCGTAATATGATTAGGGCTGGTGTCTCTGAGAAGAGTGCTATGCAGATTTCTGGACATGTGACACGCTCGGTTTTCGACCGCTACGATCTCGGCAGCGATGCGGATTTGGCCGACGCAGCGGACAAGATCGAAAATCGTAGAATTTGACGCAAATTGGTCACAGAACAGCAGCAAGGAACTCAGGCGCATCTCGTTGATTCTACAGTGCCCAAGTGGCGGAACTGGCAGACGCGCTAGCTTCAGGAGCTAGTGGCCGCAAGGTCGTGGAGGTTCGAGTCCTCTCTTGGGCACCAAACATTCCAAAGCACTTATACTGGAGCTGCTGTTTGCCGGGCTGCACTGTCCGTGCTCGTTCTAGTGCCAGTTGTCTTGTCTGTGAGCCGCTCCACCGCCCTGTAACGTTCGGTCCCACCCCGATGTGGATAGCGCCGCGTGGCGCCATCGCGATCGCCGAGCGGCGGGAGGGTAATTCCGCCCGACCTTGACCTTTCGAGAAGAATCATTTTGAGTGGAAACAATTGCGCCCGATGCCCATCGTGAAAAACGGCGGCACTCTTTTGCGGAAATCCATGCGTAAGAAACAGCGGAGACAGGCGGCAAGTGATTACCGGTAATCCAAACCAGGCACTCAACACACCTAGCGGAAACTCTTATGAAACGGGAGGAGGGTAGTCCGCAGCAAGAGTTTCTATCTGTTTGCTATCAGCCAGATGTTTTTGATCTTCCAGGAACTTTGCGGCCAAGAGCACAATGCAGAGAGTAGCTGCTGTTGTGACGTCAAGAATTCTTGCTTCGTCGAAATCCAATCCAGCGCTTAAACCAGTGTGCCAACGGCCGAGTTCGACGACGCGTCTTCGCGTGTATTTGGAAATTTGAGTATCCCAAAGGCCTTTGAGGTTACAAAAGAAAGGATCTGCGGCGTATGCGCTCTGCATATCCTTAATCATTTCCGGAGTTAGCTCGAACTCTTCGTCCTCTTCTATATGATGAACCTGCTCCTGAGTTGCACAGGAAATTACCCACAAACCGAAACGCAGACCGTTGATAATGTTTCTTGTTAGTGAGTATGCCGGAGCGACGATTCCCGATTGGACCGATAGCAACACACTGCGGTGGTATTGAATCATAGTCGCAAGCAGCCCCCTGACCATGACCGTGCGCGTATCGTCGGGGTATGTGTGCGAGGACACGATGCGATCCACTTCCGTTACAGTATCCCTAGCTTTACCCAGATGTTTTCTTGTCGATCCCCGGTTCATAATCCCCCCACCAGGAGGTTTAGCTTGTGAATCTACATGCCTGAAATTTGTTCTGCAATGAGGGATCGTACCGGCTGGGCGCCAACTCCCGGTAGACACTGCAAACCAGATGACCGGTTTCATTCAATGTAGCAGTGATGGAGTGCTGGCGAAGCTCCGAGTAGATGAAGACCCCAGCAACTACTCCGATCTTAATGTTTCGATCGGATCCACATTAGAGGCACGAAGAGCAGGCACGAGTGCCGCGAGAATCGTCACGACCACCAGAGTCCCGACAACCGCGGCAATCGTCCACGGATCGTGTGCGGAAACCCCATGCAGCATAGCAGTCACAAACCGCACGGCAAAGAACAGACCCACGGCGCCGAATAGCAAACCCCAACCCAGCAATCGCAACGCATCGTTCAGGATCATCCGCAGCATTGTCCCGCGCGTGGCGCCGAGAGCCATTCGCACGCCGATCTCGCCGCTTCTTTGCGTGACGCTGGCGGACAGCAAGCCGTAGAGGCCAAGCGCGCTGAGCAGCACGGCAAGTAAACCGAAGAAATTCGCAAGCAAGGTGATCAATTCCTGGCTGCCCAATGCTGCATCCATTTGCTCACGCATGGTGACGAAGACGACCAGCGGCACCGTTGGCGCGAGTTCCGCCAGGACCTTGTGAAATGCCGCAATCGCTTGCGCTTTCTCCGGCGAATGCATCAAGAACACCAAGTTGCCAAGATTATCGATGCGTTTCGTGGATAGCGGCAGATAAATGGTACGAGGCGGACCCTGGCGGAGGTCGTAGAATTTGGCGTCTTCCGCAAGTCCCACGACTCGGCAGGCGACCTGGTCGGGGAACTCTTGCGTGGTGCGACTGCGAACGTAGCGGCCGAGCGGCGGTTGGTTAGGGAAGAAGAAAGCGGCGGCGGACTGGTTCAAGACGCATACGTTGAGGTCGCGTTCATTTTTTTCGAACTCGCGGCCAGCGATGATGCGTGTCTTGATAGCTCGGAAATAACCCGGGCCGACGTCGTTGTAAGGCATCTGCGTATCTTCCGGCGGATTGGGGCCGTCGGCAACGGCTACGAAGTCAGCCGTGATTTTTTCGCCGGTCATCGGTGTCTGGGAGGTGGCGGCCGCGGCATCAATTCCCGGCATATCCATCAAGCGGTCTACCATGCGCTGATAGAGATCGAGCTTGGCCTCGCCTTTCTTCCCGAGCAGTTGCAGGGGCGATGTTTGTATGGTGACGTGGTCCAGGTCGAAGCCGGTGTTCTCGGTGCGCAGCCTGATCACGCTCTGCGAAAGCAGCGAAGCCAACACCACCAGCACCAAGGACATTGCCGCTTGTACAGGAACGAACAGCCGGCCCGCGATTTGGCGGCGGCCGCCGGTACCAGTGCGTGATTTGAGCAGCAGACCTGGATCTGTTCGCGCAGCTCGCCACGCCGGCAGGGTACCTGACAGCAACGTGGTCAACACTGCGAACAGCACGGTCATCCAGAAAATGGCACGGTCGGGATGGACGGACATGGACTCGAACATCATGGGATCGCGGAAAAAGTGAAGGAGAAAACCGCTGCCGTACCATGCTGCGACACCGCCAAGGCCGCTGCCGACAATAGCGATGATGAAGCTTTCGGTCAAATATTGGCACAGCAGACGCCACTGCGACGCGCCCACAGCCGTGCGCACGGCGAACTCGCGCTGGCGGGCAGCGATGCGCGTCATCATCAGGCCGCCAATGTTCACGCAACACAGCAGGAGCACGACACCCACGAGGCCCTGCATAAGGTACAACGGTTTCGAATACGTGCGGCTCACGTACGTCGGCATTCCGCTGCGAGCCGAGCCTGCAATGAGGTACGCCTTTTCCACGAAAGGAACATGCTGATATTTGGGGGGAATAAAGCGTGTGAACAAATCCTTCTGAACCGAAGCCAGTTCGGCGTTGGCTTGCTGCAGCGTAGTGCCAGGCTTGAGTCGACCGATCACGGAAACGCCAAACGCCGAGTCCGGCCCTTCCAGCAGATCCTCCTGTTTGGTAAGAAGGGCTTCGATTTGCATCGGCACGTACATCTTGGGCTCATTGCCGGGCCAAACACCGTGGAAGTCGGGTGGAGTTATGCCGACAATGGTTACCGGCACTTCGGAGATTTTGATCTGCCGGCCAACAATGTTGGGGTCGCGACTGAAGAATTCGTTCCAAAAACCGTAGCTCAATACCACAGGCCAGCCACCCTGCGGCCCACCGCGCACATCGTCATATGTGGCGATCAAGCGTCCGCGATAAGGCTGTACACCGAGCAGATCGAAGGCGTTGCCGCTTACGGTCGCGGCAAAATAACCGCGAACTGATCCCTCGGCGTCCCTCATCAGAACCTGGTCACCGTCCCAGGCGGAGAGATCGCGGAAGGACGACTGTCGCTCGCGGAGTCCCTGCAGCATGCGATACGGCAGGAACGAGCTGTTGCGCTCGGAGTCCGGCTCAGCTGCGCTGGCCATCGTAACTTTCACTAGCCGATACGCGTCAGGCGTGGGCAAACTGCGGAGAACCAGTCCATAGAGGAGGCTAAAAATCGCCGTGTTTGCGCCTATGCTAAGCGTCAGAGTGAGAATCGCGGTTAACGAGAGGATGGGGTTCTTGCGCAGAGAGCGGAAGCCGAAAACGATATCGCGAGACCAGGCACTCGACATAAGTGTGCTCCTAGACGACGCTTGGACGTCGGCGACCGAATGTTCGTCACAGGCGGTCTAGTCTAGCAGTCTGTTGCTTATGACTAACACCGCCCTCACTGGCGCAACCTATGACGTCGACGGCGGACAGCAGTTCGTCGCCCGTGCGCACAAAGCGCTACGTTGACAAGATCACGTTGCCGGCCGACAACGAGCTCGGCCCGGCTTGGAACGATTTTCTTGAGCTGTTTGAGCGCCCTGCCACACAGGCGGAGTCTTCCCGGCTTCGAGAGCTCGGGCTCAACATCGACGGCGATTTCGAGCGGTCGCTCGGAAGGCGCCTGATCGAGTCGCTTCCCGACGCCCGAACTCAACGTCGGAACAAGAAACCAGATCGATTCTGCGCGCTGCGATTTTTGGGGAGGCAGTGCCTGAAGAAAAGCAAGCTCCGTCAACATGGCGTAGCTTATATCAGGAGGCATTGCGAAATGAATTGACGTGGCGGAATCTCAGGCCGCGATTGCAAACGAATCGATGCGACGGCGGGACAGGTGACACCGCCCGCCTTGCAATTTTTCAACGGCCTGTACTCAACGCCGATTGCGATCCCCGCGTCCATTGATGTGATTTTTGTCAGACGAGATCACTTAATGGAGTATCCGCGAGCGTCCATGCAAGCGGAGAAGGCTCGCTTAAAGGTGTCGATGCCCTGCTGGTACGTTGCCTTTGCTTGCGTCTCCTGCTGCTGCTGTTGTTGTGCCGTGGCTTGTGCCGCTTGCTCCTTGGCCGCTTTGTTGGCCCTCCTTTGCTTTGCTCCACCAACCATCGTCCCGGCAGCGGCTCCAGCGCCTGCTCCTTTACCTGCTTCATCGTCAGCAATTGCGCCAATCGCGGCACCTCCGGCGGCGCCCCTGGCCGCACCTTTTACACGTCCCCCTTTTGCCTGCTTGGCATTGTCAGCAGCCGCCTGCTGTTCTGCTTTCTTTTGCTCATCGGTCTTGGTTGCCGGGGGCGGAACCTGCGGGTCGATTCCCGATTGTTGTTTTGCTGAAGCGAAACACTCGTTTTCGTCCTTCAACTGTTGATCCGCGCTCTGCTGGTTCTTTGGATACGCGAACAGGTCAATGCTTTTCGCAGGGGATGACGTGGCGCCCGGCTGTTGTGCCATTGGAGCGGCTGCTACTAGGGTGATCGGTTGCCGGAACTGGGCGAGCAGTGGTATTGCGAAGCACGACGCCGTAAATATTAGCAAGTGTTTGACCATCGAATGTCTCCTTCGATCCGTCGAAGATGCGGTCGGCCCGCTTCAGCGTGAACAAGTTGATTGAAAGCGATGACGCCTAGGTCAGCGGGTCCATATGCATCGCTGCCACTATAAGAGAGACGGAGAAGGGCATTAGCACACTGGGAAAAGTTACAGGCAAGACGAGTGTTCGCAATTCTAGCTCGCTCGTTGAGGTGCAGACAATACATCACCGCGCCAATCGACACCGCCTCAGCTGGCCCGGGTTACAGGCCAACTTAGGCTCCAAGTGCGAGGTTACCCCGCTCACCAGGAGCTGCGATAGAAAGCACTTTTATCCTCCAGCGGGAAACCCAGAGTTAATTCCGTCCGCCGATTACCAGGAGGATCCACCCGGTCCCGATTACCAGGAACACGGCCATAAAAAACAATGTCGTCAGAAGTCCAAGCCGATAGAGTTCGCGTTGTGTCAGATAACCGCTGCCCACAAAGATCACATTTTGACTCCCTCCCTGCGGGGTGATTACAGAGAAGTAGCTGCTGGCGAAAAGCAGCGCGAACGCCATCAGCGGCCCGGGCACACCTCCTCGTATGCCTACATCGAGAAACACCCCTAATAGGGCAAGAACCTGCGATGACTGGCTGACGAACATATAGTGAATCGTTACGTAGATCACGATAAGAACCAGGTAGGTGAGCGGCCACGATAGCCCACCTATATGCGCCGCCAGCCGCTGGCCTGCGTAACCCATGAAGCCAAGTTCATTGAGCTGACCGCTCAATGCGAACAGCATGGCGAGCCAGAGGAAAGTAGCCAGCGTGTCGCCTTGCGTCGCGATGTCCGCCGTCGTAAGTACCTCGGTCGTTAATAGTACCCCTAGACCCGCGAATGCGACTATCGTGACGCTGAGATTCAGCTTGTCCGCAAAGACCCAACCCAAAACCATTAGCACGAAGGCGACTGCCGTGATCCTTTCGTCGCGCGACAGTGGCCCTAATGCCGCAAGCGCCTTGCGCGCTTCGACCGGAGCTTCCGGCGTCTTACCCACTCTGGGCGGGAACAGACGAGCGATTACCCAAGGTAATGCGGCGATCGCCGCGATCGATGGCACGCACGCAGCGACGAGCCACTTTCCGAACCCGATGTTCATTCCATAATCGCGTACTATCTGAATTCCAATTGGATTGGCCGAGGTGGCAGTCATCCACAGAGCCGACGATACGGCCAGGCTTGCCATCGCGCAGAACATCAGATAACCACCGAGGCGGCGCCCCTCAGGATCGTCTGGTTTTGAACCTGCCCCTTGCGCGACCGAGAGCACGATCGGGAACAAAACGCCACCGCGTGCGGTGTTGCTTGGAAAAGCCGGCGCGATAACCGCGTCGGTCACTACGATGCTATAGGCGAGCCCCAATGAAGAACGGCCGAACCGGCTCACCATAAAGAGGCTTATGCGCCGGCCTAGCCCAGACTTGACGACCGCCTGCGCTACCAGAAAGGCGATCACTACAAGCAGCACACTAGGATTGGCAAACCCCGCAAACGCCTTTGCGGCCGAAATGGTCCCGGTTAGAACAACCGCTGCCGAAGCCAACAACGTCGAGGTCAGAAGTGGCAGGGCGCCATCCAGCACGGCAGTGATTGCGGCTACGAAAACTGCGAAAAGATGCCATGCTGGAGTCGTGAGCCCCGCCGGGACCGGCGCGAACCAAATGCCGATCGCCAAGACAAATGGCAACGCGCGCCTAAGCCACAAACCAGCGCTGCTCATGACTGCGCCGCCCTGTGAGCGGCACCTTCACCAGTCGCAGAACCTACACGCACCCTGCCTTTCAGACCAATGGATTCGCCTTGCAAATTCCCATCTTCGTTCTCGAGCAGAAATTTCCAGGAGAATTCGTACGTTCCTGTGGCTCCTGAGTAGCGCCCCGTGCCGCCAACGAAAGTTCCGACAATCCTGTTGGCCGTCTTATTGCCTTCGCCCCGCAGTTCGCTCCATACCTGGTCGCCGTGTTCGTCGGTCCAGACCGCTCGGCCCAGCATGCCGGTGTCGCTATCGTTGAGGATGATCACCTCTGCTCGAAAACCAACTCCCGGTCGCCCAGGACCCGCGAGCAGCAACGTCCCCTGAAAGTTCGCAATAGACGTTAGCCGATCATTGCCAAGCCGCAGGATGTGGCGGCTACCCGCAGCAGTCCAAGTTCCCTCGAACTCATGCCAGTCGTTCTCCGTTTGGACGGGCACAGCCTTAGGGCTGCGGCCACAGGAGGTGAGAAGCAGAACCCCTGCGAGCGGAAGTAGTCGGAGAGATTGCATCGCGAGTATTCGCGAAAAATAACATCGCTCCGAGCCCTGATTTGACTGGTACTTCTGACAGAACGCCGCAGACGCTCTTCGTAAACGTATTCCCGGTGCGTTGATGCAATCCGGTGGGGACCGAAACTGGATTGCTTTTGGCTTAGGTCTGGTTACGGAGAAGTTCCGCAAGCAGATGTCAGGCAAGCCAAGCGAGCCGAGTCGGACTGTCCAAGGCACAATCCGCTTGGCACGCAGAAGGTCCTATCGGACCAAGCATCGGCGGAGAGGCGAGCATGGATCTTGTTCGCACGGGTTGTCCGAATGATCAGCAGGACCTCCGACGTGCCTTCGAGCGGTCCGCCTAGAAGTACAAATCCGTCTTCGTAAAGAGCATTCATAAAGCTAGCATGGGTTGACCAGTTGCACTGTTGCTCTAAAGACAGCGAAAAATTCCAGGCGGAGCCAAGCGAGCGCGTGACTGCGAAAACTCGTGGCCTCCCTTATTGCGGACAATCCGTTACCAATTTCCCGACGCAATTCCAAGCTCCTCCGGTCCAAGGTTCGATGAAGCAGTTCAAACCCTGTCCGGTTTCGCGACGAATCAGGAGTTACTAAGGGTCCTTGCTGCTGTAGCGGGCGCTGCGCATACGCGTTAGACTCTCGTCAAGTAAGGGAGCGAAGCGATGCCAAACCAAGTCGGCACCAGCCAGGTGATTCGCTTTGCCGCGTTTGAAGTTGACCTTCAGGCCCAGGAACTGCGCAAAGCAGGGTTGCGACTGAAGCTGAGCGGCCAGCCCTTTCAAGTGCTGGCGATTCTGCTGGAACGGCCCGGCACCGTAGTTACGCGGGAGGACTTGCAAAAACGACTGTGGCCAGGCACCTTCGTTGACGTCGATCACAATCTGAACACCGCAATCAACAAGATCCGTGAGGCGCTGGGTGATTCATCGGAGAATCCGCGCTTCGTCGAGACCCTGCCTAGGCGCGGGTATCGATTCATCGGTCCCATCACGGCTAATGGAACGGCTGCCGCCGGAGCGGCGCACGTTGCGGAAACTCGCTCAACCGGTGGGGCGGAATCGGCGGCGAGAACAAGAGGACTGCTTGCTGTAGCGCTGCTTGGCATGGTTGTGTTGTTGGTGTTAGCAGGCTATTGGATCTTCAAGCGGCGCGAGACTCCTGCGACACCGCCCCAGCGAACGCTCACGCGCATCCCTTTTGACGAAGGTCTGCAGATCGGCACCACATGGTCGCCCGACGGCCGTTTCATCGCATTTAGTTCGGACCGTGGCGGCAAATTCGACATTTGGGTGAAACAGGTGGACGGCGGAGAAGCCGTTCAGGTCACCAAGGGGCTCAGCCACAACTGGCAGCCGGACTGGTCGCCGGACGGAAAATATATTGTCTATCGGTCCGAGCAAGGCGACGGAGGGTTGTATCTGGCGCCCGCCCTGGGCGGTGTGGGACTGGAGAGGCGGATCGCGTCATTTGGGTATAACCCGCGATGGTCTCCGGATGGCAAGCAGATTTTGTTTCGAACTGGGTTATTGGGCGAGGGCGACAAAATCTACGTAGTGCGACTTGACGGAAGCGCTCCGACCCCAATTCTGGGTGATTTCGTAGCTCGGCATCACGTTCTGCCGAGTTCGGTGTTTTGGCACCCGGATGGTAAGAGAGTCTCACTGTGGAGTGGGGGCAGTGCTCTCCCGACGTTTTGGACAGTTTCGGTCGATGGGAGTTCCGCAATAGAGTCGGAAAGATCTGCCGCGGTGAACGAGGAGTTTGCAAAGCTGGGTTTCGAAATGGAGCATCACGTCGAAAACTTGGGATATCCGCGTTTCGCATGGGCTCCGTCGGGCGATGCTGTGTATGCCAGTCTTGATGTAAGAGGAGTTAGGAACCTTTGGAAGCTGATTGTCGATCCTCGGACATTGCAGATAACAGCCTCAGAACGGTTGACAACGGGACCGGGCTCAGATGGTGACGTGGCTATTTCTCCGGGCGGCAAGCGAGCCGCGTTCACGGCCAAAACAGAGTATGTACGGGTCTGGTTACTGCCGTTCAATGCCACAACCGGTCGACTTCTTAGCGCCGGCAAGCCCGTTACTTCACCTACGATCGTCGCGATTGAACACGAGCTTTCGCCGGATGGCACGAAACTCGCCTTCACAGGCATGCGAGCCGGGAGCAGAGATCTATGGGAAAAATCGCTTACGGATGGCCGAGAATCCCCGGTCATCGTAGACAGCTATCTGCGAGTGTATGCGCATTGGTCATTCGATGGCAGGCAGATGGTGTACTCGCGCGGGGAGTTCGACAAAAAAACCTCGTCGCAATCCTGGCAAGTCATGATGTGGTCCGCTGCAGATAGGATTGAGCAACCTGTCACAGCAGCTGGCAACGGACCGATCTACGTGTACGATTGGTCTTCTGACGGTAAGCAACTCCTGACATCGAGTTGGAATGACGAAACGCATCGCATGGAAGTGTGGCAAATACCTATCGATGCAGCTCCCAAAGCTGAGACCTCAGCTCGAAAAATCGCTGCCGATCCGAAATACGATTGTTTCCAGCCGCACCTTTCTCCGAACGGCCGCTGGATCGTGTTTGAAGCGGTTGGGACCGATACCGCCGAGGTCGGGTCCGCGTTGTACGTGGTGCCAACTACGGGAGGTCCGTGGACACGCATTACGGAAGGCAAACATTGGGATGACAAGCCAAACTGGTCGCCAGACGGAAAAACGATCTATTTTCTTTCCGCGCGAGGCGGCTTCCACAACGTTTGGGGAATCCACTTCGACCCGGTGAACGGAAAACCGATGGGGCAGGCCTTTCAGGTCTCAAAGTTTGACGGCCCTGGGCTGGCGGTGCCGCAGGACATCCCACGGGTAGCGCTCTCGATCACCGAAGAAAAGATGGCGCTGACACTGGCGGATTCCTCGGGTGGCATCTGGGTGCTCGACAACGTCGGCCGTTAGGAAAATCCTTTTACTGAAAATTGCTCGCCAAG
>Ga0306920_100001724_pt1 | contig 27164 bp, 31 predicted proteins | sample flu12Cox44000170_FD_204666 | JGI IMG/M metagenome (GOLD analysis project Ga0306920, IMG submission 204666) | Lab enrichment of tropical soil microbial communities from Luquillo Experimental Forest, Puerto Rico - flux4day.12C.oxic.44.000.170 (v2)... | ecosystem: Environmental > Terrestrial >... | reverse complement strand
CTGACCCGCCTGCAGATCGAGAAAACCGAGCACGAGGCTGCCGGCGAGGCCGAACAGCGACGAGCTGAACGCGGTGCTCATCCCGGCGAGCGGCGACTCCAATCCCGATTTGAGATCGGCGAAAGCGCGGGTGGCGTCGCTGCCGCCGACATTGAGCGCTCCGAGAACGCCACCGACCGAACGCACCGTCTCCAACAGCCCGTAAAACGTGCCCAAAAGGCCGAGAAAGATCAGCACGCCGATCAGATAGCGTGAAGTCTCGCGCGTCTCGGCGAGGCGCGAGCCGATGCCGTCGAGCAAGGTGCGCAGCGAGGTCGCCGACAAGCTGACCCGCCTGCCCTGCCGTGTCCCAAGCATGCGGGCCATCGGTGCCAGCAGCCGCGGCGCCGAGTCGCCATCCGGCGCCTCGGCATCGCCGGCTTGGTAGTAGCGAAAGTTCTCGATCCAATCGATCTCCGGATCGAGCAGTAACACCTGGCGAAAAATATAGACGATGCCGGCGAGCAGAATGACGAGGATGACGCCGTTGACCGCGGGGTTTCCCATAAAGGCGTTGACAAGCGGCCGTCCGAGCGCCCCGGCGAGTGCGGCCACCAGCACGAGGAACAGGATCATCCGAAGCAGAAAGCGGCGCGAGTGGTTCATGCCAAATCGATCAAACCCGGCGCGTTGCCCGCCCGCCGCGTTGCGCCTCTCTGATCAACGCGGCGAGCGGCAGATGCAAGTGATCGTTGGCGGCGAGCACATCGCCCGTCGTCATCATCTCATGGCCGCCCGCCAGGTCGCTGACATAGCCGCCGGCCTCGCGGACCAGCAAAATTCCGGCTGCGATATCCCATGGTGCCAGGCCAAACTCCCAGAACCCGTCAAAACGGCCGGCCGCGACATAGGCGAGGTCGAGGGCCGCTGAGCCCATCCGCCGCACGCCACTCGTGGCACTCATGATCGCTGCGAGGGTATGCGTATAGCCCGGCTCCTCGGCGCGCGCGCCGAACGGCATCCCGGTGCCGATCACGGCCTCGCCGAGCTGCCGGCGTGCCGAGACCCGGAGCCGGCGGTCATTGACATAGGCGCCAAAGCCCTTTTCGGCCGCGTACATTTCGTCCCGAGTCGGCTCGTAGACCACGCCGGCGACAATCTCGCCGTCGCGCTCGAGGGCGATCGAGATCGAAAAATGCGGGATGCCGTGTAGAAAATTCGTCGTGCCGTCGAGTGGATCGACGATCCAGCGGTGCCGGAGATCTGCTCCTGAGGTCGCCCCGCCCTCCTCGAAGAGCAGTGCATAGCCCGGACGCGCCCGCGTCAGTTCGGCGCGGAGTATTCGCTCGGCTTTGAGATCGGCGGTCGAGACAAATTCACCCGGCCCCTTGACCGAGACCTGCAGCTGCTCGATCTCGCCAAAGTCGCGGATCAAGCCGCGCGCCGCCTTCAGCGCGGCATTCGCCATGACGTTCAAAATCGCCGAGCGCATAACCACGGCGGTCGGTCCCCCGGTGCAGCGCGATCAGTCCTTGGCCCGCTCGAGATAGCTGCCGTCGGCGGTGCTGACGACGATCCGGGTGCCCGCCTCGATGTGCGGCGGGATCATCACGCGCCGCCCGTTTTCCAGCTTGCCCGGCTTGTAGGAGGACGACGCCGTCTGTCCGCGCACCACCGGGTCGGCCTCGACGACCGTCATTGTCACGTTTGGCGGCAGCTCGACCGAGAGTGCCGTACCCTCATACAGCATGACGTTGCACACCATGCCGTCGCGCAAAAAATCGGCGGGGTCGCCGATGGTCTCGCGCGGGATCGGGATCTGCTCGTAGGTGTCGTTGTCCATGAAGGTCGCTTGTCCGTTCTCCATGAACAGAAACTGCATTTCCTTTTCGTCGAGGCGGACGCGCTCGACGGTTTCCTGAGTGCGGAAGCGTTCGTTGAGCTTTGTGCCCCCGCGCAGGTCGCGCATTTCGACCTGGGCAAAGGCACCGCCCTTGCCGGGCTGGACCAGCTCGCGCTTAAGCACGAGCCAGAGCTTGTTCTGATGTTCGAGCACGTTGCCCGGCTTGAGGTCGATAGCGTTAATCTTCATAGGAAGAATCCCGGCGAGAGGGCTGGATAGAAACTAACATAGGTCGGCCGATTGGCAACAACGAGGGCCGGATAATGCAGGAATGGTGGCGCCCCGACCGGTTTGCGGCGCGGCGCGTGCGGCTCGACAAGCGCGGGCGGATTCTCGGCGCCGTCCGCAGCTTCTTCGCCGCAAGCGGCTATGTCGAGGTCGACACGCCGGCGTTGCAGGTGAGCCCCGGGCTCGAACTGCATCTGCGGGCGTTCAAGACCCTGCTGCACGACCCGCGCGACGGCCGAACGGCAGAGCGTTACCTGCACACCTCGCCCGAATTCGCGATGAAGAAATTGCTGGTCGCCGGGATGCCGCGCATTTGGCAGCTCGCGCATGTCTTCCGCGACCGCGAGCACGGCATGACCCATCACCCCGAGTTCGCGATGCTCGAATGGTACCGGGTCGACGCCTCCTACGAAGATCTGATGGACGAGTGCGCGGCCCTGGTCGGCATCTGCCAGGATGCGGCGGGCACGCCAGCGCTGGTCTGGCGCGGAGAAACCGCCGACGCACAACGGCCGTGGCAGCGGCTGAGCGTCGCCGATGCATTCCAGCAGCATTGCGGTATCGACCTCTTGGCGACGGCACCCGACCCGTTGGCACCGGATCTCGAGCGCCTCACTGCCGCGGCCTGCCATCTCGGGATCTCTCCGCATCCGGGAGATGATTGGGAGGCGCTTTATTTCCGCATCTTTCTCGAGCGGATCGAGCCCGTTCTCGGGGTCGGGACACCGACGATCCTTTACGACTATCCGCTGTCGATGGCCGCACTGTCGCGCCGCAAACCGAGCGACCCGCGCCTCGCCGAGCGCTTTGAGGTCTATGTGTGCGGTCTCGAGCTTGCCAACGCCTTTGGCGAGTTGACCGACCCCGCCGAGCAGCGCCGGCGGTTTGTCGCCGACCAGGCGAAGAAGCGGGCGGTCTATGGCGAGATCTACCCGATCGACGGGGAGTTTCTCGCCGCGCTCGACCACGGCCTGCCTCCTTGCGCCGGGATCGCGCTCGGATTCGATCGCCTGGTGATGCTGGCGACCGGCGCCGAAGACATCGAAGACGTGCTGTGGGCGCCGGTCCGTTGACCCCTCGCCGAGTTACCCTGCCACACGGGAAAACTCAGGGTAAAATTTTTTCCGGCCTCGAAATACCCGCTTCTCACTGCAGAATTTCAAACTAGATCAATCGGATAGAAGCGGCCGCCGGGGCGGCCGAGGCGCTCCGGCAGGGTAACGGCAGGGAAAGCGACAACGTCAGCGCGGCACCAAAGTGCCGATGCTGCGCCGTTGGCGCACCATTGAAATATCCACCTTTATTGTGGCACCGCTAAGGCGCCGACGGCCGCATTGACACAAGAGCGGCCTCGCCTAGGGTGGTGCGGGATCCGATAGAGATCGTCAGGAGGCGCTGTGAAATCAAGCGAGCTGAGAGAGCTGCAGGCGCCGCTCAAGGAGCGTTATCGCGCGGCACCGGAGGCCGCCGTCGTGACGTTGCGGGCGCAGGGCCGGCTCGGCACCGAAAGTCTGACCTGCAAGGTCGAGACCGGCCGCGCGCTCGTCGAAGCGGGCTTGCATCCGGCAACCGGCGGCGATGGGCTCAGCGCATGTTCGGGGGATATGCTGCTGGAAGCCTTGGTCGCCTGCGCGGGTGTGACCCTGCGCGCGGTTGCCACCGCGCTCGATATCGAGCTGCGCGGCGGCACGGTCAGCGCCGAGGGCGATCTCGATTTCCGCGGCACGCTCGGCGTCAACAGAGAGGTACCGGTCGGCTTCCGCGACATTCGTCTGCGCTTCGATCTCGATACCGACGCGCCGGCCGACAAGGTCGACAGCCTGGTCAAGCTGACCGAGCGCTATTGCGTCGTCTATCAGACCCTGCGGACGCCGGCTAACCTCGCCCTTTCGGTACAGAGAACTCCTTAGCCTCTCGCCGGCAGCGACATCCCGCAATCGTGACAACGGGCCACTTTCACGATCAGATCCGGTGGACCGGCCACACAAACCAAGACCCATTGAGCGGGCGATCAAGGCCAGGAGTGCAGAGGTCTATGCCGGCTTTCTTCTACCATACCTTCGGCCCGAAATGGCGGTCCTCGATTGCGGCTGCGGTGAGGCGACGATCACGCTCGGTCTGGCCGAGGCCGTCCATGCCGGTTGGGTCGTCGCAGTCGATGTCAAGCAAGGCAGCTTTGCTGCAGCGCGCCGCTATGCCGCCTCGATCGCTCGGTCCAACCTCGATTTTGCGGTAGCCGACGGTCGGCGGCTGCCTTTTCACGACGCGGCGTTCGACGCTGTTCTCTGCCACTCGATGCTCGAGACGCTCGATGACCCCGCCAAGGCTGTAACGGAGCTGCGGCGGGTCACCAAGCCGGGCGGCGTGGTCGGCGCAGCATCCGTCGAATATGGCGGCATCATCCTTGGCGGTGAGCAAACGGCCGGGCCGCGCCGTTTTTACGATATCCGCCAGCGGCTGTGGCGCGCCGAGCAGACCGCCGAGCCCAATATGGGCCGGCGTCTGCGCGGGCTTTTCGAGGAGGCCAGGTTCGCCCGCGTTGCAGCTTTTGCCGACTACATTAGCTATGGAACCCCCGATCTGGTGACGGCCTTCGCACGCGACCGGGCCGCAGAATGTCGGAATCCCGAGCTCCGCGCTGCCGTCACGCGGCACCGGATCTCGTCGCTCGAGGAGCTGAGCGACTTGGCGACCCGGTGGCAAGAATGGGGTGAGGACTCTGCGGCCTTCTTCGCTTTCCCGTGGTGTCGCGTGCTGGCGTGGCCGTAATGAAGGCTTGCCTGCCGTAACCAGGAGAGCGGCCGCTTGAGCGGCGCTCAGCCGCTGCGCGGCGGGAGGTGGTATCTGGCGCGTTGGGCGTCGGTAAGTGGACGCGGCAGGCCAGCCCGCGCCGCCGCGATCAAGGCGTGCTCGTTTGCGAAGACCCGCCACACACGCACTGTGCCGTCCCAGCCCGCGCTGACCACCCGCGCCCCGTCCGGGCTGAACGACACGGCGTACACCACCCCCTCGCGGGCGCGGAGGATCAGCGGCTCGCCGGAGCCGTCGGCATGCCACACACGCACCGTGCCGTCGTCGCCCGCGCTGACCACTCGCGTCCCGTCCTGATTAAACCGCGCGGTAAACACGACACCCTCGTGACCGTTGAGGATCAGGGGCTCACCGGAGCCGTCGGCAGGCCACAGCCGCACCGTGCCGTCATCGCCCGCGCTGACCACCCACGTCCCGTCCGGACTGAACGACGCGGCATGCACCGAGCCCTGATGGCCAAGGATCAGCGGCTCGCCTGAGCCGTCGGCGTGCCAGAGCCGTAACGTGCCATCTTGGCCCGCACTGACCACCCGCGTTCCGTCCGGGCTGAATGACGCGGCTCGCACCATCCTTTGCTAGGTTTCGATGACCCGCAACTCGCGAAGCGATCGCCAAGCTTCGTAGAGTGTGGATAGCGCAAGCGAGGTCATCGGGTGTCGCGATCGGGGTGTCGACCGCAGCACCTCTAGGAAGAGCGGGATAGCCGTCGCGCAATCGCCCTCCTCGATGCAGGCGGCGGCGCGCTCGGCAACGGCATTCGCTTCGCGCCGGAGGAAACCCCGGTATTCCTCGCGCGACCGCTGCACGAGCGCCATCTGCGCCTCGTCGAGCAATTCCGATGCTTCGTCCGCGAGGTCGAGCGCGCGTTCGAGCAACCAGCCTTCGAGCCTTGGTGCGCCCCCGGCTCGCAACCTTTCGACATCGTCGCGTACCACGAGGTGCGTGCCATAGGCGGCGAGCCAGGAACGGAGGCTCGGCCAAGCCTGAAGCAGGATCTCATGTGCGAGTTCGACACCCTCGGCCGGGTCGTCGAGCGCGGTCAGCAATCGGGCCTCGATCGGGCGCTCGCGCAGCGCAATGCGCGGCGCACGGTCTCCGACATCGACAGGACGGCAACGACGCTTGACGATACGGCGACCGCCGTCCTCGACGCGAGCAAGATGCCGGAAAAGCTGTGGGAGTACCTCGCGCTGCTCCGATGGCAGCGCGCCTTCGACCTCGTTCGTGTAGTCGCTCAGAATGGCGCCGAGGGTCGTTGGCCCCGCGACCGCCGGCAAGGCGAGCCGCTGACCCTCGCTCCGCGTGTCTCGAAAAGCCGTTCGAGCGCGAAAGCCAGGAGCGGGAGGGCGCCAGGCTCGAGCCGAGCGGCCTCGACCAGCTCGTCGATCAGCCTATCCTCGACCGTGACACCGACGAGCCGCGCCGGCTCGCGGAGGATCGTGCGGAGCCCCGGCGCCCCCGGCGGATGCAGCACAAAGCTGTTGCCGCTGAGAAGCCGCGCAAGCGTCTCCTCGCGGCTCAACGCGCCCAAGAAATCGGCGCGCAGACTCACGGCGATGCGCACTCGGCCATGCTCAATCAGCTCCTTCAAAATGCTCACGAATTCTGCGCGCAAATTCTCCGGGACGGCGGTCTGCAGCTCCTCGAATCGGTCGATGACGATCAGCAGGCAGGCGCTCGCGGGCTTGCTCGCAAGGAGTTCGTCGATCCAGCCGCGCTCGGCGAGAGCTTTGGCAGGGTCGGCGCGAAACGCCGGGCGACGTGATGGGGTTAGGTGGTGATCGAGCCTTATGGCGAGCGCACGGAACGGGTCGCCGCTGGCATCGATGAGTCTCACTATCGCGCTCGGCCATTTGGAGAGCGCCGGCACCAGACCCGCCTTGACGAGCGAGGACTTGCCGGTGCCCGAGACGCCGATTACAGCAACGAACCGCCGCCTCTCATCGGCAACCCAGCGCACGAGCTCGGCCGTTTCGTCTTTACGCCGAAGAAGATCGGCGCTTCCTTCGGCTCGAATGACCGCAACCCGGGATAGGCATCGCCGCTCCAAACAGGCTCAGGGTTGGTCGCCATCTGACCAAGGCCTCCGCGACGAGGTGGTCGTGATCAGGCATGGGCGGCTGTCCGCGCCGGAAATAGACTAGCACCTCGCAGCCGGCGCTGAGCGCCTCCTCGACCTCCTGCTCGGTGCCCGACTCGTAGAGTATCTTGACTGGATCACTCGGATTGCGCACCGGCGTGCCCATCCGCGCCCAAAGGATCGCAACAACGATCTCGGCGTCCGCCGACTGCAGGCGCTGGTAAACTGACACCTGCGCCGAGCGGCCGGCGAGAAACGGCGTATCCGAATGCGGGTCGTCGTAGCGGAAGACGTCGAGCTTGAGCGTCGTACGGAAGGCTGCGCGCTTGGCAAGCTCCTGCTCGATCACCTCAGCCGCAACCTTGCGCTCCTCCGCGACATCGCTGGGGGAGGAGATGAAGATCCGAACGAGCTTTGGCGGAGGTTCGCTCATGTCAGGCGCCGTCGCTCCATCTCAGCGCTCCGCGACCCGTCTCGTGCTATCGGCACGCCGCACCGTAGCTCATACCTCCAAACGGAGGCGCTGGACCGCCGACGAGGCCATGGCGCTCCACGCCATTTGATTAACCCTTAAGTCGGGCTTGTCTTTTCCTCAAGACTTGTTTTTCTCTTAAGAAAATCCGCTTAGGACCGAGCCGGGGAAGCGCGGGTGGTTTTCAGGTTTGACGATCACGTGCTCGACATCGAGCGGCGTGAGCTGCGGCGCGGGGCCGAGCCGGTCGCGCTCGAGCCTCAAGTGTTCGACCTGCTCGTCTATCTCGTGCGCAACCGTGGCCGGGTCGTCACCAAGGATGATCTAATCGACGGCGTTTGGGGCGGGAGGATCGTATCGGATTCGGCGCTGACGACGCGGCTCAATGCGGCGCGCCGGGCGGTCAACGACAGCGGTGCTGAGCAGCGGGTCATTCGGACGGTCCCCCGCCGGGGCGTGCGGTTCATCGGCGAAGTGAGTGAGGAAGGTGAGCCGGAGGAGATCGCCGCCTTGACCGCCGCCGCGGACCGGCCGGCCGCAACGCGGCTGTCGATCGTCGTGTTGCCCTTTGACAATTTAAGCAATGATCCCGGACAGCAATATTTCGCCGACGGGATTACCGGGGATCTAACCACCGATCTGTCGCGGATCCCGGACATGCTGGTGATCTCGCGCAATACCGCCTTCACCTATCGGAGCAAGCCAGTCGACACCAGGCAGATCGGCCGCGAGCTTGGTGTGCACTATGTGCTCGAAGGCGAGGTCCAGCGGTCGGGCAACCGGGTCCGCGTCACTGCTCAGTTGATCGATGCGGAAACCGACGCACACCTATGGGCGGAGCGGTTCGTCGGCGACGCCGGCGACCTGTTCGCCTTGCAAGAGGAGATTACCAACCGGATCGCGGCCGCCCTCGACCTCGAGCTGATCGACGCTGCGGCTGCCCGGCCGATCGAGCGTCCGGATACGCGCGATTACATTTTGCGCGGGCGCGCGGCACGGTTGAAGCCGCCTTCGCGAGAGAACCGGGCGGAGGCGATAGACCTGTTCGAGCGGGCGCTGGCGCTCGATCACCAATCCGGCGCAGCGCAGAGTTGGCTGGCGATCGCGCTGACGGCTCGCGTCCTTGATCTTATGGCAAGCACAGCCGAGGCCGATACTGAGCGCGCGGAAGGCTTGGCCGAGCGAGCGTTGGCGGCCGCGCCGCGCAACCCGCTCGCACGTTTCGCCAAGGGCCAGGTGCTGCGCGCACAGCACCGGTACGACGAGGCCATTCAGGAGTACGAGGCGGCCATCGCGCTCAACCGCAACTGGGCCAATGCATACTCTCATCTCGGATGGTGCCAATTTATGAGCGGGTCGATAGAAGCTTTGATCCCGGCTCAGGAACGAGCCATTCGGCTCAGTCCCCGCGATCCTCAAATCGGTCTTTACTATAGCCGAATCGGCTATGCACATCTGCTGCAGTCGCGGACCGACGAGGCACTAGTCTGGTACGAGAAGGCGCGCAACGCCGCTCCGGCCCATCCACAATTCCGCACATTCCTCGCCTCTGCCCTCGCCCTTAAAGGCGACATCAGGCGCGCCGCTGGCGAGCTCACCGAAGCCCGCCGGCTGATCAGCGACGATCGTTATTCCAGCATCGCATGTCTGCGGGCTGCCGAATCTTGGGGAACACCAGAGGTCCGCGCCTTGGTCGAAGCGGCTTATTTTGCCGGTCTACGCAAGGCCGGGGTGCCGGACGAGTGAACACTCGGGCAGCGCTTCTGCGCTCTTCATCGTATCGGCGAGGGTCGTATAGACCGAGATCCACTCTTCCCTCACATCGGGTGTGAAGTCGGCCCCTAGCCCCTTGTCGAGCGTCCACAGCAGCGCGTCGGCGACGATATCGTAGTTGGTCGTCCTTGACCCCATACCCTACGTAGCGGCGACCCAGGTCTTGAACGATCGGCACGAGCTCCGGCAGTTTTTGCAGACTGCCCACCGCCAGGGCGATGGTCGACATCAGCTTCCGCCCTTGCGTTTTGATGTCGCCCTTGAACAACGGGCGTAGCTGCGGCGCGGTCTCGAACAGCCTGCCGTAGAACAGGTCGGCGGCCTGTTCGGCAATCGGAGTTGTTTTGGCGAAGCTCTGCTTGACCAGCTGGACCTGCTGAGGCGTCGTCACAATATCGGTCAATTTCCCTCTCCCTGGATCGTCCGGTGGCAAGGCGGGTTTCGAGGGCGGGAGGATGTTCGAGCTCAAAGCGAAAAACTTTGAGACACACTTAATTTACCCTTCAGGCGCGCTTGTCTTTTCCTCAAGTCGTGGGTCTACGCGGCCCGGCGTTCAGGTCAGCGTCTTCGCCAACAGGGCTGACACCGGAAATAATCAACAAGATCAGCACGGCGCGGCGAAAATTGACCTCGCTCATTCGGCGGTAGAGGGCGGCGCTTGGGCAGCACAAGACGCCTTACCGCATCACGGCGCCGGCGGCTCTGCTGTCACCGCTGGCGGTCTCGTCTTCCGCGGCGGTTCCGTCGGCGACTTTCTAGTAATCGATGCAAAGATGGACGAGGAGTTGTGGCGCTTTCAGACCGGGCTTGGTGCCGATGTATAGCTATTTCTCAACCCGCACCCGAACCAAGGCGGCGACGAACGTGCCCTTCACCAATGTCGGCGACATCCCGCGCACGAGTACCGCGATAAAACAGGCCCAGCGGGATACCGGCGTATCGGAGAAGGGCCAGTCAAAGGCGATCACCTTTTCTGAACCCGGCACCCATTATTGTATTTGTGCACCGCACCCTTGGATGTCCCGTGAGGTCATCGTCGAATAATGAGCCCGACGGCCTCGTCGATTGGCTTGTGCAACGGAAGTACCGGATAGGCGCCGTTCAGCTGCTGCGAAACGCACGCCCGTAGCGGGCGAAGGCTTCGTTGAATTCGGCGACCGCGGCGCGAGGGCCCTTTGGATGTGACCAGATTGCACCGATCACGGCAAGAAAGTCGGCGCCGGCCTCGACCAGCGTGCCACAATTTTGTTGGGTGATGCCGCCGATCGCGCAACACGGCACCACCGTCGCCTCGCTCCAGTCGCGCAACAGTTCCGGCGTCGCTCGGTGCTTGGTGGCGGTCTTGGTCGTGCTCGGGAAAAAGGCGCCGAAGGCGACGTAGTCGGCACCGGCCTCGGCGGCGGTGATGGCCCGGTCGCGGCTCGCCCCGCAGGTCACTCCGACGATCCGGTTCGGACCCAAGAGCCGCCGCGCCTCGGCATAGGGCATGTCTTCCTCGCCGACATGGACGCCGTCGCAATCGAGCTCGGCCGCGAGGTCCGGGCGGTCGTTCATGATGAACGCAACGTCGCGGTCCTGCGCGATCGGCTTCAGGATCCGCGCGGCGCGGCGGATCGCGTCGTCGTCGACCTCTTTAAGGCGCAATTGCAGGCAGGCAACATCGCCGCCGGCAAGTGCCTCCTGCAGGTCTTTTCCAAACTGGTCCGGGTCGAGCGCAGGCGGCGTGATCAGGTAGAGCCGCGTCGTCGCGCGCGTCTCCTCGCTCACAAGGAGAGCCAAAATAGTCCCCGGCTGTCGTCATGCCCGCGCACGCGGGAACCCAGCGGCCCAACGGTCCACCAATTTCCCTGGGCCCCCGCTTTCGCGGCGGTGACGATGAACCGGATTGCTGCTTCGCACGCCGTCTTGGGGCGGGTACACAACAAAAGGTCAGTCTTTCCCCTGATAGATCTTGACGATCTTCGACAGCATGTCGATCGCGTCCTTCTTCGACCGCTGGAAGGTGTTGCGGCCGATGATCGAGCCATTGCCGCCGCCGTCGCGAACCGCGCGGACCTCGGCAAAGACGCCGTCGAGATCCTTCGCTTCACCGCCCGAGAAGACGACGATACGGCGGCCGTTGAACGCCGATTGCACGACATGGCGGATGCGTTTGGCCGGAGTCGAGATATCGATATCGCGGTCCTCATAGACCTTCTTTGCCGCGGCGAGCTCGAGATGGGCGCTCGGCGGCTTTACCTTGATGATATGGGCGCCGAGCTGGGCGGCGATCTGTGCGGCATAGGCGGAAATATCGATTGCGGTCTCGCCCTCGCGCGACAGGTTGCCGCCGCGGGGATAAGACCAGATCACCACGGCCAACCCGTAGGATTTCGCCTCTTGGGCCATCTCGGCAATGTCGCGCATCTGGTCGTAGGCGGCGTCCGAGCCCGGATAGATCGTATAGCCGATCGCCGAGCAGCCGAGCCTCAGCGCGTCCTTGACGGTTGCGGTGACTGCCTGGCTCGCATTCTCTTTGAAGCGCGACATGCTGTTGGCGTTGTTGAGCTTCAGGATCGTCGGAACGCGGCCGGCGAAAGTATCCGCCCCGGCCTCGAGAAAGCCGAGCGGTGCGGCATAGGCGGAAAGCCCGGCATCGATCGCCAGCTGATAATGGTAATGCGGGTCGTAGGCCGGCGGGTTTGGCGCAAAGCTGCGCGCCGGGCCATGCTCGACGCCCTGATCGACCGGCAAGATCAACAGCCTGCCCGTGCCGCCGAGCTTCCCATGCAACAGAATGCGGGCGAGGTTCGCCTTGGTCCCAGGATTGTCGCTCTCGTAGAAGCTGAGGATCCTTTTGACGGGTTCGGAGAGTTCCATCGGCTGTTCCTTCCTGGCGGGTAGGGGGTGCGCCACATCCGGCAACCGCCCGACGCCTTGTTTTAGCAAAACCCGCGATATCAGGCGAGCGGATCGGCGCCTTCCGAGGCTTGTCGTCGCTAGAAAATCCGCGTGCGTGCGGGCCGCCTTCAAAATAAGGTGAAAGCCCTCACCATTGCGGGACATACCCCATGCCTGGAGACGTCAAATCCGAGCTTGCCCCGACCGGCGTGCTGCGCGCCGCGATCAATATGGGCAATTTCCTGCTGGTCACCGGCAAGAGCCCATCGGGCGATCCCGAGGGCGTATCACCGGACATGGCCAGGGAAATCGCGACACGCCTCGGCGTGCCGGTGAAGTACCTGCCCTACGCCCGGCCGGGCGAGCTCGCCGACGACGCGGAGAAAGGCCTCTGGGACATCGGCCTGATCGGCGCCGAACCGCAACGCGCTGCGGTGATCAGCTTCACCGCTGCTTATTGCGAGATCGAGGCGACCTATCTCGTTCCGGCGGGCTCCGCGATCCGCAATGTCGCCGAGGTTGACCAACTCGGAAAGCGGATCGCTGTAACCGCGCGAAGCGCCTATGGGCTGTGGCTCGAAAACAACGTCAAGCAGGCGCAATTGCTGCAGTTCGACAGCGCCGACGCGGCGCTCAAAGCGTTCGACAGCGAAAAGATGGACGCCTATGCCGGACTGCGGCCGGGTTTGTTGGCGGTGGCGCACGCGCGCCCCGGCTCGCGCATTCTCGACGGGCAATTCGCCGCCGTGCAGCAGGCGGTCGGCACGCCGCGGAAAAACACCGTGGGAGCAGCATTCCTGCGCGACTTTGTCGAGGAGGCCAAGAAATCGGGGCTCGTGGCGCGCCTAATCGAGCAGCATGGTGTGGTCGGCCGGCTCTCGGTCGCACCCCCGGGCTGACCAACAGGAGGAACCCGACGATGGCGTTATCTGGTGTAAAGGCCCTGACGTTCGACGTGTTCGGCACGGTCGTCAACTGGCGCGACAGCATCGCCCGCGAGGCGAAAGCCTTTCTCGGCCCCAAGGGGTACGACAAGGACTGGCACGTCTTTGCCGACAAGTGGCGGGAGCGCTACCAGCCGGCAATGGCCAAGGTGCGCAACGGCGAGCGCCCCTGGTCAAAGCTCGACGATCTGCACCGCGAGAACCTGGTCGAATTACTGAAGGAGTCTGAAATATCCGGCCTCAGCGAGGCCGATATCGACGATCTCAATCGCGCCTGGCATCGCCTCGAAGGCTGGCCGGATACGGTTGAAGGCCTGACCCGGCTCAAGCGCAAATACATCCTCGCCACCCTATCGAACGGCAATGTCGCGCTGATGGTCAACATGGCCAAATATGCCGGCCTGCCGTGGGACGCGATCCTCGGCGCCGAGGTCGCACACGCCTACAAGCCGCAGCCCGAAGCCTATGACCGGACCGCCGCCTTTCTCGACCTGAAGCCCGGGCAATGCATGATGGTGGCGGCCCACAACGGCGACCTCATAGCGGCGCGGGGTCGCGGCTTTCATACCGCGTTTGTCAGCCGGCCGCTCGAGCATGGACCCAACAAGACCCGGGATCTCAAGGCCGAGCACGATTTCGACGTGATCGCCGACAGCTTTACCGACCTTGCGACAAAGCTCGGTTGTTGACACGATGCCGAACGGTCTTACCCCTGCGGTCATCGTGGTCCTTGTCGGTGCGGGGACGCTGTTTGTCGCTACGGGCGCGGTCCTCGCGCAAGAGAGGCCTCCCTACGGGCAAGAGCGGACTCCAAGCCTGCCCCCTGCGCCGCAACCGACATCCCGACTCCCGCTGGGTTCCCCGGGCGGTTCGAGCAATTACGTCGTCAGTGCCGCCGCCAACGAGCACGGATCCTTTCTCTGGGTCGTCGACAGCATCCAGCACATTGTGACGCTGTGCGAGAAAACGGACAGCAAAGACTTCAGCTGCACCAAAAAACCGCTGCCCTGACCTTTTCCACCCGCCGCCGCGGTTAGGTCAGGAGATCGATGCAGCGCTGCTCGATGACTTCCGGAGAGGCGAAAAAATCGTCGCCGAGATCTAGCGCAGGTGCTGGGCGGGCGGTCAGAAATCGTACACGATGCTGGCTTGCGATATCGGCGAGGCGGCGAGCGACGTCGGCCCGGCCGTTAAACACTATCCCTTCGACATCCGAGCGCATCGCCGCGAGTGCTGCGCCAACATCATCGCCGCAGTCGAGCAGCGTAGAGAAGCGCGAGCCGGATACGGTTTCGCGCGCGGCGGCTACGACTTCACGAAACCAGCCTGGCCCCACATAGCTGCCGGCGCCTGGCGGGCTGGTAATGACGACTGCCCGGCCGGTGCGTGCCGCAGCCTTCAGCGCAGCAATCGCCTGGGCAAGGGAGTGAATAACAATGACCGGCCCGTGCGGGGGATCGCTCGGCGCGGTCGCCTGATCCTCCCTCGCCCCGCTTGTGCCGCTTGCGCGGAGAGGGCCAGGGTGAGCGGTCCTGTTGCGAGCCGTCGCCCCTCACCCGCAATTCGCGCAAGCGCCCATTGCGATCTCTCCCTGACCCGGCGGGGAGAGATGATTTTGGGCTGCTCCTATGCGGAGCTTCAATGAAGCGCGCCGAAATAGGCGGCGACCTCGACCATCCGGTTCGAGAAGCCCCACTCGTTATCGTACCAGGACAGGACGCGGACAAAACGCTTGTCGAGCACCTGCGTCTGCGTCACGTCAAAGGTCGAGCTGTGCGAGTCGTGGTTGAAGTCGACCGAGACGGTCGGCGCCCTGTTGATGCCGATGATGCCCTTGAGGCGGTTCGACTTCGCGGCGTCTTCCATCAGCGTGTTTATTTCATCGGCGGTGGTCTCGCGCGCCGCGTCGAAGGTCAAGTCGATCAGCGAGACGTTCGCGGTCGGCACGCGGATCGCAGTCCCGTCAAGCTTGCCTTTTAGCGCCGGTAGGACCAGGCCGATCGCCCGCGCCGCTCCAGTCGAGGTCGGGATCATCGACTGCGCTGCGGCGCGAGCGCGGCGAAGATCATTGTGCAGCGTGTCTTGCAGGCTCTGGTCGCCGGTATAGGCGTGTATGGTCGTCATGAAACCGCGATCGATGCCGATCCCCTGATGCAGCACATAGGCGACCGGCGCCAAGCAGTTGGTTGTGCAGGAGCCGTTCGAAATCACTTGGTGCTCGGGTTTGAGGGAGTCCTGATTGACCCCCATCACGACGGTCATGTCGGCGCCATCGGCGGGAGCCGAAACAATGACTTTTTTCGCACCGGCTTCGAGGTGCTTGGCGGCGGCCTCGCGCCTGGTGAAGATACCGGTGCATTCGAGCGCCACATCGACCCCGAGCTCGCGCCACGGCAGCTTGGCCGGGTCGCGCTCGGCAGTAACGCGGATCTTGCCGCGACCCGCATCCATCCAATTCTCGCCGGTGGTCACCTCGCCGGCGAAGCGCCCGTGCACGCTATCGTAGCGCAACAAATGCGCATTAGTTTCGACCGGCCCGAGATCGTTGATGCCGACGATCTCAAGTTCTTTGGCGGGATGCTCCAAAGCCGCGCGCATGACCAAGCGGCCGATCCGTCCAAACCCGTTGATCGCAACTCGTATCGCCATGGTTTGTCCTCCCAAACTCTTGGCCGATCTATAAAAGCGAGCGGGCCGCCTCCGCAACCTTTTCAGGCGTGATGCCGAAATACGGGAAGAGCGCCTCGCCCGGCGCCGACGCACCATAACCTGTCATGCCAACAAAGGCGCCGCGCGGTCCGAGCCAGCGGTCCCAACCGAATTCGACCGCGGCCTCGACGGCAATTCGAGGTGCCGTGCCGAGCACGGCGCTTCGGTACTCTTCCGGCTGGGTCTCAAACAACTCCCAGCACGGCATCGAGACGACCGCGGCTCCAACCCCTTCGGCGGCGAGCATCTTGCTAGCTGCAACTGCGATTGCGACCTCCGAGCCGGTCGAAAGCAGCGTCACTTGACGGCTTCTGGAGGTTTCGGTGAGGACATAGGCGCCCCGAGCGCAAAGGTTCTGGTCCGCGCCCTGTTGCGGACTGATCCGCAGCAAGGGCAATGCCTGGCGGGTCAGGGCGAGCAGCGAGGGGGCATCGCGCCGCTGCAACGCCAAAGTCCAACATTCGGCGGTCTCGACCGCATCGGCCGGCCGGTACACATAGAGCCCCGGCATCGCCCGCAGCGCTGCCAGATGCTCGATCGGCTGATGCGTCGGACCGTCCTCGCCGAGCCCGATCGAGTCGTGAGTCATCACATAGACGACGCCGACGCCCATAAAGGCTGCCAGCCGGATCGAAGGCCGGGCGTAATCGGAGAACGTCAGAAAGGTCCCGCCATAGGGGATCAGCCCGCGATGCACGGCGATGCCGTTCATCGCCGCCGCCATGCCGTGCTCGCGCACCCCGTAACGCAGGTAATGGCCGGAAAAGTCGCCGCGGCGAACGTCCTTCTGATCCTTGGCTTTGGTGTTGTTCGAGGGGGTCAAATCGGCCGAGCCGCCGACCAGCTCGGGTACGAGCTTTGTCAAGCTGTCGAGGACCGTTCCGGAGGCCTGCCGGGTCGCGGTCTTGGCATTGGCCTGCCGGAAATCGTTGCAGAGCTTGGCGATGGCCGCATCGAGACCGGCGGGCAGCTCGTTGCGCTGGCGGCGCAGGAACTCGGCGCGACGGTCGGCCGGCTGGGCCTGGAGGCGGCCTTCCCACGCCACGCGCAGTGGTGCGCCGCGCCTGCCGGCGGCACGCCATTGCGCGCGGACATCCTCGGGGATCACGAAAGGCGGGTAACTCCAGCCGAGCCGCTCGCGCGCCCCGGCGATCTCATCTGCACCGAGCGGCGCGCCGTGCGCCGCGGCGGTTCCGGCCTTGGTCGGCGCTCCAAAGGCGATCGTCGTGCGGCAAGCGATCAGACTCGGGCGGTCGCTTTGCTGGGCGCGGTTAAGGGCGTCGGCGACCGCCTGGTGATCCTGCCCGTCGATCCGCTCGGCCGCCCAGCCATAGGCCCGGAACCGTAAGACCGGGTCATCGGAAAACGCAAGCTTGGTCGGGCCATCGATCGAGATCGAGTTGTCGTCATAAAGCACGGTCAGCTTGTTGAGGCCGAGATGGCCGGCGAGCGAGGCCGCCTCGTGGCTGACCCCCTCCATCAGATCGCCATCGCTGGCGATGACATAAGTGCGGTGATCGACGACCTCCTCTCCGAACTCGGCGGCGAGCAGCCGCTCGGCGATTGCCATGCCGACCGAATTGCCGAGCCCTTGACCGAGTGGACCCGTCGTGGTCTCGATACCGCTCGCGTGCCCCCGCTCCGGATGCCCGGCCGTGCGGCTGCCCAGCTGGCGAAAACGCTTGAGCTCGTCGAGCGTCATATCGGGATAGCCGGTCAGGTGCAGCAGCGCATAGAGCAGCATCGAGCCGTGACCGGCCGACAGCACGAAGCGGTCGCGGTCGGGCCAGTCCGGGGCCAGCGGATCAAAGCGCAGAAATTGAGTGAACAGAACCGTCGCCGCATCGGCCATGCCCATCGGCATGCCGGGATGGCCGGATTTCGCCTGCTCGACCGCGTCCATGGCGAGGGCGCGCAGCGCGTCGGCCATATGGCGAAGGTTCGGGTCGCGCGGGGCGGGCAGCGGAGGAGCCTTGGCGGCGGTGGCAGTGGTGCTCATTAACGGAAGATAGCCACCCCAGCGGCGAGGACAAGCGCGATGAAGCGGCCCGGGTTGCCGCCGCTGCAATGAGCGGTTGCGCTGGCAATTGCTCGTCGCTGCGTCTGCAGCAAATCTACAGCAAACACTCGCGTCACAGTTGTAGCGTGTCACGGCAATCCGCTGCCCTGGGCGGCACACAAAACGAAGGAACACGGGCAAGAGATATCATTTCGGTTAACTAATATGCTTATTAAGCATATTTGCGATAATAGCATCTTGCCTCACGCCGGTCAAGCAAATCCGACTTACTCGATGACCTCGTCGGCGCGGGCGAGGATCGACGGCGGAACCTTCAGCCCCAGCGCCTCAGCCGTTTTGAGGTTGACGACCAGCTCGAAGGTGGTCGGCTGCTGGACCGGCAGGTCGGCTGGCTTCTCACCCCTGAGAACCCGGCCGACATAGATGCCCGCTTGGCGATAGTCACTGGTAAGGCTCGCTCCATAGCTGATCAGACCGCCGGAAGCGGCGTATTCGCGGTTTGCATAGATCGCCGGAATGGCATGACGGGATGCCCGCGCAGCCAACTGATCATGCCGGTTTAAGAAGACCGGGTCGGCCTGAACCACTAGCGCGTCGGCGTGCCGTTCGACGAGGGCGGTGAAGGCGGTGTCGATTTCGCTTTCGGTGCTGGCCTTGAGGATCGAGAGCTGCAATCCCTTCGCCTGTGCCGCTTCCAGCAGGTCTCGCAAAACGCGTTCAGTCTGCGGATTGTTCGGGTTCACGAGCAGGGCGATCGCCCTCACCTGGGGAACCAGATCGCACAGCAGTTCGAGCCGCTTGGGCATTAGCTCGGTTGACATGATGCTGATGCCCGTGATGTTGCCGCCCGGCCGGGCGAGACTGGCGACCAGCCCGTTCCCAACCGGGTCGCTGACACCCATGAAGACGATCGGGATCGTCGAGGTTGCACTCTTCGCCGCGCGCACCGCAGCGAGGCTGTCCATTGCCGCAATCGCGTCGACCTTGCGGACGACCAGATCGGCGGCCAAGGCAGGCAGCCGATCGAAATGACCCTCTGCCCAACGGTAGTCGATTGCTACATTTTGTCCCTCGACATAGCCGGTTTCGTTCAACCCTTGGCGGAACGCCGACACAACCGGTGCATACTGGGGCGAGGTGGCGTTGAGGCAGCCGATCACCGGCATCGCCTTCTGCTGCGCGCGGAGGATGCGCGGCACAGCCAACCCGCCGCCCAGCAACAAGATCAGTTCGCGGCGTCTCATCATCCGGTCCCGGATATGGCGTCGGCCCGGAACAATGGCTCAGCAGGACCGCCTTTTGATAGGCGGAATGAACGGTCGCGTTCGGGGTCGTACGCGCGGGTGGAGGAGGATTGTTTCACACCGGTCGCTTCGTTAACGTGGGCCTCGCACGTTGGCAGAGGGCCGGATATGGCGATCATTGTTGGCACTGGCGACTTCAAATACCGCATCGTCGAGGATTGGGCGAAACTGCCGGACGGCTGGTCGTTCAAGGAAGTCGGCGCGGTCGGGGTCGATGCCAAGGACAATGTCTATGTCTTCAACCGCGGCGACCATCCGGTCATCGTGTTCGACCGTGCCGGCAACTTCCTACGATCGTGGGGCGAGGGGCAATATCCGCGGGCGCACGGCGTCCATATGGGGCCCGACGACTCGATCTATCTGACCGACGACGGCGGGCATTTCGTCCGCAAATGCTCGCTCGACGGCAAGGTGCTGCTGGAAATCGGCGTCCCCGGTAAGCCCGCACCCTATATGAGCGGCGAGCCGTTCCACCGTTGCACCCACACGGCACTTTCGCCAAAAGGCGAGATCTACGTCTCCGACGGCTATGGCAACGCCAAAGTGCACAAATATTCGCCGGACGGCAAATTGCTGATGTCATGGGGCGGGCCCGGCACCAATCCCGGTGAGTTCAATATCGTGCACAACATCTGTACCGATGCCGATGGCTGGGTCTATGTCGCGGACCGCGAGAACCATCGGGTCCAGGTGTTCGACGGCAACGGCAAGTACGAGACCCAATGGAACAATCTGCACCGTCCGTGCGGGCTCTACATGGACTACACCCGCCACCCGGTCTGCTATATCGGCGAGCTCGGGCCGGTGCAGCCGGTCAATCGCAACAGCCCCAACCTCGGCCCGCGGGTCAGCATCGTCGACCATGAGGGCAAGCTGCTGTCGCGCTTTGGCGACATGCATGCCGGCACCGCGCCGACCGCTTTTCTCGGCCCGCACGGGCTAAGCGTCGACTCACGCGGCGATCTCTATGTCGGCGAGGTTTCGTGGACCCAGTGGCCGCAATTCTATCCGGACACGCCGCGGCCGGCCTTTATCCGCTCGCTACAGAAATACGAGCGGGTGCACTGAATTGCGCCCTTTCTCGATAACGATGACCTTGGGCGCTGAGGGAGAACGCGAATGGCCGATATCGGAGGCAGTGGCGACTTTAGATACCGCATCATCGACAACTGGGCAAAGCTCCCGGACGGCTGGTCCTTTAAGGAGGTCGCCGCGGTCGGTGTCGACAGCAAGGACCGGGTTTACGCCTTCAATCGCGGCGAGCACCCGATGATGGTGTTCGACCGCGACGGCAATTTTCTGAGCTCATGGGGCGAGGGCCTGTGGCCGCGCGCGCACGGTATTCATGTCGGCCCGGACGACAGCCTCTACATGACCGATGACGGCGCCCATTGTGTGCGCAAATGCACCCCCGAAGGCAAGATACTGTTCGAAATCGGCATTCCCGGCAAACCCGCTGCCTTTATGAGCGGCGAGCCGTTCCACCGCTGCACCCATACGGCGTTGTCGCCAAAGGGCGAGATCTATGTCTCGGACGGCTACGGCAACGCCCGCGTCCACAAATATTCGCCCGACGGCAAGCTTCTTTTATCTTGGGGTGAGTCCGGCACGGACCCCGGCCAGTTCAATCTCGTCCACAATATCTGCAGCGATGCCGATGGCTGGGTCTATGTCGCCGACCGGGAGAACCATCGCGTCCAGGTCTTCGACGGCAACGGCAAGTATGAGACCCAGTGGAACAATTTGCACCGCCCCTGCGGTCTCTGCATGCCGTATACCCATCACCCGGTGTGCTATATCGGAGAGCTCGGGCCGGCCTCGGCTGTCAACCGCAAACCCAATCTCGGGCCGCGGGTCAGCATTGTCGATCACCAGGGTAAGCTTCTGGCGCGGATCGGCGACACTCACCCGGGGCTAGGGCCCACACAGTTTCTCGGCCCGCACGGCATGGCCGTCGACTCGCGCGGCGACGTCTATGTCGGCGAAGTCGGCTGGACATTGTGGCCCGGTCTCTTCCCCAATGAGCCCCGTCCTGAGCCGATACGCACATTGCGGAAGTTCGAGAAGGTGCGCTGACCCTCTGCCTCTCGCCTCGCCATCGTATCGTCAAGATCGCCGGGTAACGTGATGTGAGAGGGAGTGGCATCATTCCGCCCTGCCGCTTGCGGCTGGCGACCGGTCGTCAGGGAAGGGCCAGAATACCGCTGTAACTGATCTAGAGAATTTTTTGGAAGAAAAAACGAGTTTTGTCGCCATTTTTCCGCTGTGCCATGTTGAAAGTGGCGCAACATCAGTGGGTTAGATGGCACCTCGAATCCGCTGAACAGACGCTGTCAGAATTGAGCGAGGACGGGCTGGATTGGGCAGTAGATTGACGGTTCGGTCCGTCACCGCCTAACCTCGCCCGAGATGAGCACGCTCGAAGATGCCATCGAGAGGCTTACGCAAGCTGTGGCACGGCTCGAGCTCGCGGCCGAGGCGCGACGGTCCGATCTTGGAGCACCCGAGGGGCGCGAGACCGACCCCCAGCTGAAAGCGGTCGCCGGCGAGATCGCGGCGCGGGTCGATCGGGCGCTCGCCAAGATCGGTCGCGTTTTGGGGGAAGGGGGATGATTTGGGACAGGTCAACCTGACGATCAACGGCCGCCCGTTTGCGGTCACCTGCGATGACGGGCAGGAGGGGCGCATCCGGCGTCTCGGTCAATATATCGACGGCAAAGTCGCCGAATTCGTCGGCAGCATCGGGCAGGTCGGCGAAGCACGGCTGCTGCTGCTCGCCGCCCTCGTCATCGCCGACGAGCTGGCCGACGCGAATGAAGCGCTGCAGCTGGAACGCAGCGGCGCACGCGCCAGCGAGGCCGCAGGGGCGGCGGCCGATGCCGCAGCCAGCGGCATCAACGGTATCGCACAGCGGGTCGAGGCTATTGCGGCGCGCCTGGAGACCTCCTAGCTTTGAAGCGGGGCGGGGCTGCGCGGCTCGTTAGGCCGCATGTTGCCCCGAGGCCGATTCCTACCTCTTGGGAGCCGTCTCTGTCGGAGTCGTGGCTTCGGCATATGGCGCCCACCTGCTACGGCGGGCCACGGAGGTTTTGCATGCCGACGGCCGAGGCGGCTCCGCCCCGCACTGCCAACTCGCCAACATCGAGGAACGGCCGGCCGTGATCATTCTGCTTTGCGGGGATGTGGTGGGCCGTTCCGGCAGGGACTCCGTTAAAGAGCACGTCCCGATCCTGCGGCAGCAATTCGCGATCGATCTCGTTGTCGTCAACGCGGAAAACGCGGCCGGCGGATTTGGGTTGACCGAGCGCCTCTGCGGCGAGCTCTACGATTGCGGCGTCGACATCCTGACGACCGGGAACCACGTCTGGGACCAGCGGCAGATCATCCCCTACATCGACCGTGATCCGTGCCTGTTGCGGCCGGCGAACTTCCCGAAAGGAACGCCGGGCGCCGGCTGGCGGGTCCATCGGGTCGGCGGGCGGAGCGTGCTGGTCGTCAATTTGATGGGCCGCCTCTTCATGGACGCGCTCGACGATCCGTTTGCCCGCCTCGAGGATATTCTTGTCGACCATCGTCTCGGCGAGAATGTGGCGGCGATCGTTGTCGATTTTCACGCCGAGGCATCGAGCGAAAAGATGGCGCTCGGTCATTTCGTCGACGGCCGGGTCTCGGCGGTATTGGGAACCCACTGTCACGTGCCGACCGCCGATGGACAGATCCTCCCGGGCGGCACCGCCTATCAGACCGACGCCGGGATGTGCGGCGACTATGATTCGGTCATCGGGATGCAGAAGGAGCCGGCGGCGCGCCGTTTTGTCACCAAGATGCCCGGGGAGCGTCCGCAACCGGCCGAAGGCGAAGGCACGCTGTGCGGCATTCTGCTCGAAACGGACGACAACAGCGGGCTCGCCCGCACAGTCGAGCCGGTGCGCATCGGCGGCCGCCTCACCCCACATCTGCCCCGGCGCTGATCGCCGAGCGCCCCACGCTACACCTCCCCCGCGCGACGGTGCGGCCCTCTCTGCGCAGGGGGGAGCCGGCCGTGGTCGGCACATGCCCACTGACACCTCTGCCCTTCCCGCGCGCCCAGCGCACGACCCCTCCGGCGGTTTGCCACCGCCTCGAAACGCTGCTTTTCGGGCGCCGGGGTGCCCCAATCCTGCCATATTGGATTGTTAGCCCCCGACAGACGTCCGGCCGCAATGCCGAGGGAAAACGGCTCAGAGATCGATGGCTGGCCATTCGCAATTCAAGAACATCATGTACCGCAAGGGCGCGCAGGACAAAAAGCGCGCCAAGGTGTTCACCAAGATCATCCGGGAACTTACCACTGCGGCGCGCTCGGGATTGCCCGACCCGGCAACCAACCCGCGCCTGCGCGCCGCTGTGCTGTCAGCCCGTCAGGCGAACATGCCGAGGGACACGGTCGAGCGGGCGATTCGGCGCGGCTCGGGCGCAGAAGGCGGCGAAGCCTACGAGGAAGTGCGCTACGAGGGTTACGGGCCGGGCGGAGTCGCCGTCATCATTGAAGCGCTGACGGATAACCGTAATCGTACCGCCAGCGAGGTCCGCGCCGCCTTTACCAAGGCGGGCGGCACGCTCGGCGAGACCAACAGCGTAAGTTTCATGTTCGAGCGCATCGGCGAACTATCGTATCCGGCGGCAACGGCGAGTGCCGACGACATGTTTGAGGCGGTCATCGAGGCGGGTGCCGAAAATGTCGAGAGCGGCACCGAGCAGCACCTCGTGACCTGCGCGCCCGAGGATTTCAACACCATGCGCGATGCCCTCGAGAATCGATTCGGGCCGGCGGCCGCGGCGCGCCTGGTCTGGCGGCCGAAGACAACGGCGCCGATCGATGAGGACGTCGCGACGACGCTATTCAAGCTGCTCGAGACACTTGAGGACAGCGACGATGTCCAAAACGTGTATGCCAATTTCGAAGTGGCCGAGGACGTGATGGCGCGGCTCAGCGCCTGAACCCGGCCGCAGATCAACACGACACGGCAATGCGGGTTCTGGGGCTCGATCCCGGGTTGCGGCACACTGGTTGGGGGGTGATCGACGTTACCGGCAACCGTCTTACTCACATCGCCGACGGCGCTGTGCACGCTGCGACCGACCTGCCCTTGGCAATGCGGCTTGTTTCCCTTTTCCGGCAGATCACCTCGGTGATCGAGCGCTTCCAGCCGGACGAAGCTGCGGTCGAAGAGACCTTTGTCAACCGCAACCCGGCCTCGACGTTGAAGCTCGGCGTTGCCCGCGGCGTGGTCCTGCTGGCGCCGGCCGAGCGCGGGCTGCCGGTGGCGGAATACTCGGCCAACCTGATCAAAAAAGCGGTTGTCGGTGCTGGGCACGCCGAAAAAGCGCAGGTGCAGATGATGGTGCGGCGTATCCTGCCCGGCTGCGACATCAAGGCGCCGGACGCCGCCGACGCCCTCGCCGTCGCGATCTGCCACGCGCATCACGCCGGGACGCGGCGGCACTGGGAAGCGGCTGGATGATCGCCAAGCTCGCCGGCGTGATCGACCAGATCGGCACCGAGGCTGCAGTCATCGACGTCGGCGGAGTCGGCTATCTCGCTTTCTGCTCGACCCGGACGATCAGCCGGTTGCCGGTCGTCGGTGCGCCTGCGTCTCTGCTGATCGAGACACATGTTCGCGAGGATCACATCCACCTTTACGGCTTTCTCGACGCGGCCGAGCGCGATTGGTTCCGGCGGCTGACAACGGTGCAGGGGGTCGGCGCGCGGCTGGCGCTCGCGATCCTCTCTGCCATGGCGCCGGAACAGCTCGGCCTGGCCATTTTCTCTCAGGACAAGGCGGCGCTGATGCGCGCCGATGGCGTCGGCGCCCGCTTGGCTGCACGTATCGTCAACGAGCTGCATGACAAAGTGGGTGGCGCCGGAGCTGAAACGACGGTGCCGACCGCGACCGCGCCGAATGCCGATGCCGGGCCTGCCGCCGATGCGGTGTCGGCGCTCGTCAATCTCGGCTACCGGCGGAGCGAAGCTTTTGGTGCAGTCGCGACCGCCGCCCGCCGGCTCGGCAGCAGCGTTGACACCGGCGCCCTGATCCGCGCCGGACTGCAGGAGCTCGCGCGATGAGCGAGGCGACGCGCGCCCTCGACCCTGCACGCTCCGAGCAGGATGCGGTCGAGGCTTCGCTGCGGCCACAGACGCTCGCCGAGTTCGTCGGCCAGCGCCAGCTGCGCGACAATCTTCGCATCTTCATCGACGCCGCGAAGGGCCGGGGCGAAGCCCTCGACCATGTCCTGCTCTCCGGACCTCCAGGGCTCGGCAAAACTACGCTCGCACAGATCGTTGCGCGCGAAATGGGAGTGGGCTTCCGCGCCAGCTCGGGCCCGGTGATCCAGCGCGGTGGCGACCTTGCCGCCCTATTGACCAACTTGCAGCCGCGCGACGTCCTTTTCATCGACGAGATCCACCGCTTGGCGCCGTCGGTCGAGGAGATCCTCTATCCCGCGATGGAGGACTTTCAGCTCGACCTGATCATCGGCGAGGGACCGGCGGCGCGATCGATCCGCATCGATGTGGCACCCTTCACCCTGATCGGCGCGACGACGCGGTCGGGGTTGATTACTCGACCGCTGCGCGAGCGCTTTGGCATACCCTTGCGGCTCCTCTTCTACGAGGCGGCAGAGCTCGAGACCATCATCGCCCGCGCCGCTCGGATGCTCGTGCTCGACATGCGCTCCGACGGCGCCGCCGAGATTGCGCGGCGGGCGCGCGGCACCCCACGCGTCGCGATGCGCTTATTGCGGCGAATCCGCGACTTTGCCGCGGTCGAGGGTCTGGCGATCGTCGATGCGGCTGCCGCCGACGCGGCGCTGCTCCGGCTCGAGGTCGACGGGTGCGGCCTTGATGGCATCGATCGGCGCTATCTGCGCTGCATCGCCGAAAACTATGGCGGCGGCCCCGTCGGAGTCGAAACGATGGCAGCAGCACTCGGAGACGAGCGCGATGTCATCGAGGAGGTCGTCGAGCCCTATCTGATCCAGGAAGGGTTTGTGCAGCGTACCCCGCGCGGCCGCGTGCTGACCCGGATCGCCTTCCGCCACCTCGATCTGCCGGTGCCGGCGACCCTGCCGGCCCAGCTCGATCTTCTCGCACGTCTGCCGCTCGCCCCGGAGGCTGGAGACGCGTGAGGCAATCAATCGTCCATAAGACGCCATAAAAGGTCCGCAAAAATGCCGCCTACTCCTGTCGATGCTTTGCCGCTCGTTGGCTCAGTTCCGCACGATCTCTCGATTACCGCATTGTTTTTGCAATCCGATGCCGTCGTCAAAGTGGTGATGCTGATCCTCCTGTTCGCGTCCTTCTGGTCGTGGGCCGTCATCTTCGACAAGGTAGTCCGGCTGCGCCGGTTGCGATTTAGCGCAGCTAATTTCGAGGAGTCTTTCTGGTCGGGCGGCTCGCTCGACGATCTCTACGAGCGGCTGGGGCAGCGCCCGCCCGATCCGATGAGTGCGGTCTTTTCAGCTGCGATGCGGGAATGGCGGCGCAGTGCGGCCAAGAACCTGCTTGGTACCCCGGTGATGCGGACGAGCCTCCAGCAGCGCATCGAGCGGGTCATGAATGTCACCGTGGGCCGCGAGATGGAGCGGGTCGAGCGCTTTATGGCCTATCTCGCGACGGTCGGCTCGACCGCGCCCTTTGTCGGCTTGTTCGGCACCGTCTGGGGCATCATGAACAGCTTTCAATCGATTGCTGCGTCCAAGAACACCAGCCTCGCCGTCGTCGCCCCCGGCATCGCCGAGTCCCTATTCGCGACCGCGCTCGGGCTCGTCGCCGCGATCCCTGCGGTCATTGCCTACAATAAGTTCGCGACCGATTTCGGGCGCTATGCCGGTCGGCTCGAAGCGTTTGCTTCCGAGTTCAGCGCCATTCTGTCGCGGCAGCTCGACGAGAGGCCGTAGGCGATGGCGGCACCGAGCCTCGCCGGCAGCGGCCGGCGCCTCGCCGGACGCTACCAGCCGATGTCGGCAATCAACGTGACGCCATTCGTCGACGTTATGCTGGTGCTGCTCGTCGTCTTTATG
>Ga0306920_100001723_pt1 | contig 27171 bp, 27 predicted proteins | sample flu12Cox44000170_FD_204666 | JGI IMG/M metagenome (GOLD analysis project Ga0306920, IMG submission 204666) | Lab enrichment of tropical soil microbial communities from Luquillo Experimental Forest, Puerto Rico - flux4day.12C.oxic.44.000.170 (v2)... | ecosystem: Environmental > Terrestrial >... | reverse complement strand
AAAAGAATTGGAGGCGCTCTTTAGCGGCCAGAACAAAAGCTCGAGCAAGCAAACGACTTCTATTCCTGCGACCTTCTTGCGCGTTACTGTTACGGTCAATTAGGCCCTGGCCTCGCAAGCCTCGCTCCGTTCTTCTGTAAGACGGCGCTTTGGCGTGCAGGGGTGGTTGTCCCTGGTGCGAGGATCCACATCGAGTTGCGGCAAAGCCGGAGTCTGCGATCATGCTATTTCTCGTTGTCTCGACCCCGCGGCCGGAGCGGCCGTCCGAGCTGGCAAAGAGCCGACAATCATTCTGGCCGTGGATGGCGCGCTATGAGGCGCAGGGTGTGTGCCGGCAGGTCTATGCCCGTGTCGGGCGCGGCGCGGTTGCCATTCTCGATGTCGAGGACAATGATGCGCTGCATCGAATCCTCAACGAATGGGCCGATATCATTCCCGCGCATTTTCAGACTTATCCGCTGATCGATGCGGCGGCGGCAAAGCGGATGCTGGCGGCACAAGTGGCGGACAAAGCCTAACGGATAGCGGACCTGTGTTGAAGTGATGGCTGACGCCCTTTCATTGCCGATTGCCGAGATTGCCGTCCTGCTCAGTGACGGCAAGCTCAAAGCCCGCGCGCTCGTTGAACAAGCGATTGCAAATCACGAGCGATGCGGCGGCAAGCTGATGGCCTATTCGCAATGGGCGCCCGAATATGCGCGAGGATGCGCCGATGACGCCGATGCCGCTTTCGCAGTCGGCGCACGGGCCGGCCCGCTGCAAGGCATTCCGGTATCGATCAAGGATCTGTTCGCGGTCTGTGGCTTTGCCACCTATGCCGGCTCGCCCAAGCGCCTCCCGCCGCAATTCGAAATCGAAGGTCCGGTGATCGCCAGCCTGCGCCGGCAATTGGCGACCGTGATGGGCAAGACGCATATGGTCGAATTTGCCTTTGGCGGCACCGGCCACAATGCCCATTACGGCAGCCCATACAATCCCTGGGACGCCAAGGCGCATCGCTCGCCGGGCGGGTCGTCGAGCGGCGCCGGCGTTTCGCTGTGCGAAGGTTCCGCGCTATTGGCATTGGGCAGCGACACCGCGGCCTCGGTTCGGTTGCCCGCCGCGATGACCGGCAATGCCGGATTGAAAATCACCAAAGAGCGCTGGTCCACCGCAGGCATCGTGCCGCTGAGTTTCACCTTCGATACGCCGGGCATTCTGGCGCGCAGCATGGCCGACGCCGCTTTCAGCTTTGCCGCACTCGACCCGTTGCTTGGCGACAGCTTCGCGTTCCTGCGCCGCGTGCCTGCTGGCATCGGCGGCATGCGGATCGGCATTGCCGATTCGTGGTTCTGGGACGGCTGCGAGAACGGCATCGACGGCGTTGTCCGTGGCGCGATTGATAAGCTCGCCAGTGCCGGTGCGATCGTGAAGGACAAGCCACTGCCCGAGGCGCGCGAGGCGTTTGCGGTGTTTGCCGAAGGCGGCGTCTCCGCCATCGAGCTGCGTGCATTCCTCGACCAGGAACTGCCGGGCTGGCTGGAGACGATCGACCCGGTCAATGCGCCCGCTGTCAAAAATACCGAGAATCTGTCGGCGCGTGACTATCTGCGCCGGCGGCTGCGCTTGGTCACGGCGGCAAAAGCCGCCGCTGCCCGTTTCGACGACGTCGACGTGATTGCCACGCCAACGGTCATGTTCAGTCCGCATGTGCTTGCCAAGGAATCCAGCGCCGAGCAATTTTGGGCACGAAACCGCAAGATCGTGCACAATCTGGCCCCGGTGAATTTTCTCACTTTGTGCGCGGCGACCTTGCCGGTCGGTCTCGACCGCATCGGCATGCCGGTGGGCCTGCAGTTCATCGGCAAAGGCGGCGACGACGAGTGCCTCGTCGCCGTTGCCTGCGCTGCCGAGCGCGTCCTTGGCACGCCACGCGAAATTCTCGGCATCCCGCCGCTATGCAAAGGCTAGCGCGAACTATTTGGCCTGCGACGGTTTCGTCATCGCTTGCAATTCAAGCTTGTCAGCCTGGTCGTAGTCGGCGGTCGCCCGGACGCGGTCGCCCTTTGCTTCATAGACGATCCCGCGTTTGCGATAGGTCTCTCGTTGACTGCGCCAAAAGCGGTGCAACAGATGCAAGCGACAGAGCCGCCGAAACGGCGATGGCGCTTGCAAAGAGGCGCAATGCACTACCGGCGGTAATCATGCTGCCGCTGGAAGGGCAAGAATATTGCATGCGGATAGCCTATCATCGATTCAATATGCGCCGATTGCGTCAGATCAAATTCGGGAAGGCCGCCTCGCGCGCGCCCGATGTCAGACGCCCAACGTCACACGCCAAACTTGGGTTTTTGATTGCAATCAAAACCAATGGGTGCGGATCGAGAATCAAACAAGAACATTCCGCATACACCGGCTCTATTGACCGGTAGCATACATAACGAAATGTAATCGGAGGGGCGATGCCGAAAACGCAGATTGTTTCACCAAAACTCCGCCAGCCGAGCGGCCATTTTTCTCACGCGACCATGATCGAGGCGCGCGGCCGCCTCGTATTCATCTCCGGCATGACGGCGCGGCGCGCCGACGGGACCATTGCCGGGATTGGCGATATTGAAGCGCAAACGCGCCAGGTCTGTGAGAACGTAAAGTCCGCGGTCGAACAAGCCGGCGGCAACCTCGACGACATCTGTCGCGTCGATGTTTTTGTCCGCAACATGGAGCACTTCGATCAGATCCACAAAGTGCGGCGCGAATATTTCAAACCGCCGGCGCCTGCCTCCACCATGGTCGAGGTTTGTAAGATGACCTCGCCAGAATATCTGATCGAGATGAGCGCGATTGCCGTGATCGAAAATTAGTCCGGACCCGGCCTACTGCGCTAACGCAAAAATAAAGATCAGCGTCGCAGCCAAACCAAGTGCGGTGCGAACGGCATGCAGCGCCGACCATTTCTGCACGAGCGCCCGGGTATCAGGACCGGCGCTCACTGGATCGGCCGCCATAAGCTTATTGTTCGTCGGCATAATGACGAAGACGGTGTAGGGCCAATTGGCGACGAGAACGAGCGCACCGACAAGCCAAAGCCAAATACCGGTTTGCCACCACGCGATCACTCCCAACACAAAGCCAATGACAGCGAGCGACGCCTGCATGATGAAGCCACGCTTGTAGGCGGGTTTCCATTGGATGAGCAAGGATCGGTCATCGAGATGCAGTCGTGCCGGCTGCTCGGCAAAATTGACGTAAAATGCCGCACCAAAGAAAACGGCAGCGGTGGACAAAGCGAACAGGCCAACAATCATAGTGTGAGACGATAAGCCTGCGCTTGCCCGGCCTCAACGCCCACCTCGCCCGGCGACGTCAGATCAAACCGTGGCCGCAGATCAAGCCGTGGCCGCGCGGGCCCGACGGGGCGGCGCCAAATTTTCCAGGAGGCGAATGTCGTCGCCGGCCTGCGCCAAGAGCCAGGCGCGAAACGCGACCGACTTCGGCAGGCTCGCAGTCGCCTTCGGGCAAACAATCCAATATGACTTCGCCAGCGGCAGCGCGATCGAAAACGGCCGCACCAGGCGTTTATGAATGAGATCCCAGGCGGCAAGCGCGGTGCGCGCCAGCGCGACCCCCTGCCCGTCAATCGCCGCGTCGATGAGTATGCTGGCGCGATTAAGGATGGGGCCGTGGACCGCATCCACCCCGGCGATGCCGGCGGCGTCAAACCATGCCGACCAGGCGGTGCGCTCGTCGAGATGCAGGAGCGGCAATTTGAGGATGTCGCTCGGCCGTGTCAGCCCGCGCGCCAAAGCCGGGCTGCACACCGCGAACAGATGCTCTGCGCACAACCGCGTCACGTCTAATCCTGGCCAATTACCGTCGCCGTGGCGAACCGCGATGTCGACATCTTCGCGGGCAAAGTCGACGTGCTCCATCGTCGCCGAAATGCGCAGATCGATCTCGGGATGCGCCTCGGCGAAACGGCCGAGCCGGTGAACGAGCCACTTGGCGGCGAAATCGGGCGACGTGCTCACCGTCAACATGCCAGAACCTTGCCGCTGTACGAGTCGCTCGGTTTCCATGGCGATGCGGTCGAACGCGTCGCGCACGACGCCGAGATAGGCGCGGCCGGCATCGGTGATGACGAGCCCCTGGCGGTCGCGGTTGAAAAGCTTGATGCCGAGTTCAGCCTCCAATGCCTTGACCTGATGGCTCACCGCCCCTTGCGTGACGCACAGCTCCCCGGCCGCGCGCGTGAAGCTGACATGGCGGGCCGCGGCCTCGAAGGCCCGAAGCGCATTGAGTTGTGGCAGGCGGCGGGGCATCGCCAATCCAGCAAAACGTATGAGAAAAACTATGGCAGATTAATCGGTTTAGCCTGTTTACGCAAACAAGCTGCCAAAAAGCTCATCCTTCGGTATTAGAAAATCTCATGACAGCCCGAGAAATGATGCTTTGCTCCGGGCACCGGAAACGCATAGTTCGCTGAGCATCGGGCCCTCCACGCAGCCGCCCGGTTCTTAAAGACGCTCCCGTCCAAGCGCTGCTCCAGTCCCTGAAGGGGCAGGAGTGCCATGACGAACGGAAGCGCCTCGATCGCCCACCCCGCGCCGGTAATCTCTGCGGCAGTCTCTCCAACAATCGCCACGGCGAAGCCGCCGGCGGCACGGACCCGTCTTCTTCTCGACGGACCGATCGTCTCGACGCTGCTGCGCCTCGCCGCGCCGAACGTGGTCGTCAATGTCGTGCTCATCGCCGTGACGGCGACGGTCGACGCGCATTTCGTCGGCCGCATGAGCGCTGAGGCGCTGGCCGGACTGTCCCTGGTTTTTCCGCTGATCATGCTGATGCAGCAGATGGCGAATTCAAGCATGGGCGGCGCCATCGCCTCGGCGATCGCCCGCGCCATCGGCGCCGGCCGTCACGCCGATGCATCGGCGCTCGTCGTTCACGCCGTCATCGTCGCCGCGGCAATGGCCGCGATCTTCATGTCCGTGCTGCTGATCGGCGGTCCCGCGATCTACGGCTTGATGGCCGGCACTGGCGCGACGCAGGCCGCGGCGCTTGAATATTCCAACGCGCTGTTTGGCGGCGCCTTGGTCTACTGGCTGCTCAGCACATTCACCAGCGCGGTGCGCGGCGCCGGTCAGGCGACGGTCTTGGCCGTCGTCTACCTTTCGGCCGAAGCCCTGCATATCGCACTGGTGCCGGCGCTGATGTTCGGGATTGGACCGCTGCCGCCGCTCGGTATCAGCGGCGCCGGCCTCGCCACCGTCATTTCATTCGCCGCCTCGAGCGCAATCCTCGCCTGGTACATCGCCACGGGCCGCACCGCAATCAGGTTCACGCTGCGCGGCGTGCAGCTCGATCGCCGGCTGTTCGCCGAGATTCTGCGCGTCGGCGCGCCGATGTCCCTGCAACCCATCATCAACAACCTGACGCTTGCGCTGCTGACGAGCTTCGTCGGGGCGCTCGGCGCCGCGCAACTGGCCGGATTCGGCGTCGCCGTTCGTCTCGAATATTTGCTCTACCCATTGGCGTTCGGTTTGGGCGCCGGCGTGCTTGCCATGGTCGGCACCAATATCGGCGCCGGCAAACTTGTGCGCGCCGAGCGGATCGCCTGGACGGCGGCTGCGCTCGCCGCGGGCGTCACCGGATGCATCGGAATATTCGGTGCGATGCTGCCCGATATTTGGGCGAGCTTGTTTACGGCAGCACCGGACGTTCACGCCCTCGTAGCGCACTACCTTGTCACCACCGGCGGTGCGTATGCGTTTCTCGGCCTCGGCTTGGTTTTGGCAAGCGCGTTTCAGGCCGCCGGGCGCCCGCTATGGCCGCTCGTCGGCATCACCAGCCGGGCGATCGTTGTAGCAGTCGGCGGCTGGACCGCTCTGCACCTCACCAGCAGCGAAGTCGGCGGGCTCGGCGGTCTCGGCGGCCTGGCTGCGGCAGCGGCAGCGGGCCTGATGGTCTATGGCGCGAGCCTCGCCGCGGCGTTCCGCGCCGGATTTTGGCGGAGCGCGCGCCCGCGGCCGCAGACTGCATCCGCGGTCGGCAAGGCTTGAACAACGCTTTCGGGATTGACGGAGATGACAATATTTACAAGGCGCAGCTCTATATCGGCTTGGTTCGCCGCGATCATCGCGCTGATCGGCACCACAGACGCTATTGCCGAGCAACTTTGCCGGCCGGCTTTGACGCTCGATGACGTTGAATTCTCAGCCATGATCCCGCCGACGCTCGAGCGCGTATGGAGCGCGGTCGTGGCGATCGATGCCTCGGCCTGTGCGGAGGATTCAAAAGGAAAATTCGAGATCGTCTTCACCCGGCTGAGCGAGAATGCTCCTGACCTCGAGTTCCGCAAACAGTATATCTGGTCGGCGCCATCGTCTGTGTGGCCGGTGCCTTTCCTGGGTGTAGGCTTGGCATTTGCCGCGGACGAAGCAGCGGGCCACTATCGGATCGACAATGTCACGCCCTGCGCTTGCCGGAATTAGCCAAGCGAGTCGGATAGCGGGCGAATGCGACGCACGCGCCAGAGATACAATCAATCGTTCGACAGAGTTTCGGCAACTGGCTAGGGGGTTGGGATTATTTGAGCAAGCAACACCGTTAATCCCCCGCCTAGTTGTTCGAGCGATTTAATGGGCGGGAGTCACCGTGTAGTTGTCGAAGTACATGTGACTGTCGGCTTTGGACCACAACCCGATGCGTCCAGCGATGGGCTCCGACAATTCGTGCTCCAGATATAGCTTGCCGTCGAGATAGCCTTCCACTTTTGTACCGGCGATGCGGACTTTCAGATCGTGCCACTGGTGCGTGGCGGTAGGCGTATTGCGAATCCACTTCACCGATGAGCGCTTGCCTTTCTCAAATTTCCAGAGCACGAGATTGTTTTCCAGTGGATTAGCACGCAACGTTAAGTAATCGCCGTTCGGCTTGAGGTTGAACAGTATTCCCGCTCCTTGATCGATGCGACCGGAAATACCCTCGAATCGGACGGAGATCTCGCCATTGCGAAAATCGTCCACGTCCTTGGCCACCACATATGGAAAATAAGCATAGGCTTGCACGCGATCGAGAAATTCGGCGTAACGCTCGCCATAGAGCGCGCGAGCCTTGTCGGCAAGGCCGGCTGAGGCCTGCCCTTCCTTCCACTGCCGTCCGTCAACGACCAACACTTTTTTCCCTTCATCAGTCTCGATTCTCCAGACACCGACGACGCTCAAAAATGATTTTGACTCCGCGCCGACGCTCTCATTGGAAAAGTCGATTTTGAGCGGCTGTGCCGCGGCAGCGAGCAACAGCGACGCGAGCAAGCTGGCGGCTGCGATCGTAAAAGTTCGGACGTGTTTGTTGACTGTCATAGTTGGCCTCCATTCTTGACGAACTGCGCTGGAATGCGCGGCGCATGGCAGTTCCACCGCCACCACGCGACCGCAATCAGCAGGGGAAGGGCTACAAAGAACCAAGGCAGCGCGATCCATCCATCCGCGACTAGGGGATATCCGGGATAGTCTTCTCCGGCCTGCGGTGTAGGCACAGGGACACCCGCCAGCCCGTAGATGAGAGGCAATGCTTCGCGATGACTGGTCGATCGGCTCCTCGCGGAATGGCCACCGTAGCTGTATTCAATCTCGCCGTAGGACACTTCACCGGCGCTACCAATGACGCTCTGCCCGATCGTCACTAGACGGATCGTGGCGTTTGGAACGACCCTTTCCAGCTTCGACAGGACGTTGCGTTGTAGGTCAACGTATCGAGGGTCTTCTGGCGCAAGGTGAACTGTTACGATGAGCGATTTGTTAAGCCCGGCGAGTGCCCGCTGGTCCGCGGTCGGAAAGGAATTACGTTTGTCTTCTGACACGTCGCTGGAAGCTCGCAACTGCGTCGCCACTGCCAATAAGACGCCAGCGAGTCCCACGCAAAGAATCGTGCGTGCGAGCTTTTTATGCAGTGACGTACCGGGATGCAGCCATATGGCCGCTAACGTGGCGAAGCCCGTAATTGCGGAGCACATACCTAGGACGAGGGCGGCTGAGAGAAGCCCTTGCTCGAACGTACGCAATGCTTGGGTCAGAGAAAGACGGGATATCCAACCCAACGCGCCAGATTGGCCGGCTAGAAGGAAGTCCAATACCCACGAGCCAATCGTAAACACCAGGGTCACGATGGCGGCGGTAGCGGAATTATCTGAAATCGCGGCAGCAAAAAGCGCGATAGCTCCGATTAAAAGCCCATAGAGCAAATGGCCGAAAAGTAAGTTCGAGGTTTCCAGTAGATTAAGGTGTCCGCCGAACAAGCGCCAAAAGACGAGAGCGGCGGCAACGGGAATGGCGGCTATCAGCCAAGCAACGATGATGGCCGTGAGCTTTGACGCAATAAGTGTTGGGATTCGATAAGGTAGTTGGACCAGAAGCTTGAGCGTCCCGGTCTCCTTCTCACGTCCAAGCGCCCGGATCGCAACAAACGGAAACAGAAGCGTCACCGCGACGTAAAACGCGCCAAAAGTTGGCACGAGAATACCGTCGAGCGGCGACAGACTGCTCGCCAGCTGCGGCTGGTCGCGAGCGGCGGCACTTGCCTCGCCATAAAGTGCGACCGCCTGAAAAAAACTGAATCCCACGAGTGGGCAAAGTATCAGCAACATCGTCCATAGTGCGCGGCCACTCAAAAGCTCGACCACTTCCTTGGCCAGAAGTGGAAGCAAAGAAACTCGCCGAGCTAGCGCTACGTCAGGTGAGCGCAAGAAATACATCCTCCAAGCTGGCCGTCGTCTGGCCGGTGCGCGTGCGAAGATCATCGAGCGAACCAATCCCGCACACGCGCCCATCCGCGAGCAGAATGAACCGATCACAGACCCGTTCGGCGTCGATTAGTTGATGAATAGCCAGGGTGAAGGTTCGACCATGCGCAGCGATGCGGCGCATGAGGGTCATAATTTCTCGCGTCTGCCGGATGTCGAAGCCGTCAAAGGGCTCGTCCATCAGCAGCACCGGATGTGGCGTTAATAATGCCAGTGCCAGCATCAAACGGCGCGCGTAGCCCTTTGACAAAGCGAAGACGTGCTTGCCAAGAACTTCTTCAAGGCCGACCGATCGTGTCACCTCGTCAAGTTCGGCTGCTCGGCGGCCAAACGCGGATGCAAAAAACTCCAGAACACCGATGACATGTCGTCCATCCCACGGCCGCACACCATCCGGCAGATAAAAGACGACCTCGCGCCGGCGATGTTGGGGCAGCAAAGAACGCTGCCAGAGAACGCTCCCCGCATCGACAGGCAGCAGTCCCGCGACGGTTTCCAAGAGTGTGGTCTTGCCCGAGCCATTCGGGCCGATCAGACCTAGGATTTCACCACGCCGGATATCAAAAGAGACGTCAGCGAGCGCCCGCTGCTCGCTATACCACTTGGTTATGCCAACTACCTGTAACGGTGCTGCTGCAGCTTGTTCCGCAAGTGGCAGCGTCCGAGTATCACTCATCATGTCGATACACTTTCATTCGGCGACGATATTTTTGTTGTGATGTAACCAACGGAAGTGCCAACAAACATCCCGCTGAGAATGTCACTCAAAAAATGATAGTTCGCGCCAATCAGCCCGAACACAACTGCGGCGACGCACGCAACATAGATCGGACGCCAATTTGGACACGACCACCAAAGCACTGTCATCACCGAACAGATTGCCGCTGCATGCCCTGATGGAAACGACGCAAAACCAAGGCCGCCGTGAAATGGATTAAAGCCAAAAACACCGTTTTGAATGAGGGAAGGATTATTTTCTATCCAAGTATTCGGCCAGGTTCGGCCAAACGCGTATTTGAGTTGGCTAGTTATCAGGCTGGTCGAAATGAAACTTATACTGCATGTCAACGCGACGGACTGAACCCGCGAGAAGGGACGGTCCATGAGCGTCCAAAGTCCGCAACATGCCAGGATGAAAGACGACAGCAAAGGAAAGGCGACAGGGAGCCGCTGCAGCCAGACAAAGACGGTCTTATCCGCAATGTTGCGATGTAAAAAGAAAGCGAGCGGCTGGTCTAACCAGAAATAGCAAATGATCGTAACGACCGCGACAATGACGAGCCCAATACAGAAATTCTGCAGAGGCGCAGAAAGCCGCACTGTTGAAATTGGCTGGATCCGTCCGTCCATGCGCCATGTCCTCGAACAAGGCTATTTCACCATCACCCACGCCGGCTGCAGCAACGGATAGGCAATCAGGCCGATCACGGCGGTCGCCGCAATCAGCAGTGGATTGCTGACCTTCCAGCGGAACAAGACCGCAAGTGAGGCCAAGCCGATCAGGGCGGTGAGCCAATCGCCGATGGCAATCCGGCCCAGCAGAATGCAAGCTCCAAGAATCGTTCCGATTGCCGCCGCATAGGCGCCACGCACGAACCCTTGCACGTTTGGATTTGTGCCATGCCTCGCAAGGAGCGGTGCTGCGACCAGGATGAAGATGAATGAAGGAAAGAAAATACCGATGGTCGAGACCAGCGAGCCCCAAAAGCCAGCGACCAGATAGCCCACGAACGTTGCGGTGATCACCACGGGGCCCGGGCTGATCATGCCGACCGCGACAGCGATCAAGAATTGACGTTCATCCAGCCAGCCGTATTGCTGGACCACGCCTTGCTGCAGAAACGGGACGATCACGAGCCCACTGCCAAACGTGAGTGAACCCGCTTTGAGAAAGAACAGCAAAAGCTTGCCTAAGGTCGAGGCTGAGGCGACCGGTGCCAGCATCAGCGATGGCAGCGCGGCGACCTCAAGAACTACTGGCGGCGGCCGGCGCCGAAACAGGTTTCCATAGTAGAAAATGCCAACAAGCCCCGCACCAATGAACAGCAATGCGACCTCGGCCTGCAGGATCACGGTTACGACAAGACAGGCTGCCGCGATCACCCATTGCAGCTTGTCCTCCATTCCAAGCTTCGAGAGGCGGTAACAGGAATGGAGGATCAGCGCGATGACTGCCGGGCTGACCCCGTAGAAGATGCCGGTGATCGGCTTGAGATCGCCGAAATAGATGTAGAGAGCACCCAGAGCGGCGACGATCACAAAGTTCGGAAAGATGAAAGCCCAGCCGCCGATCCAGGCACCCCAAAAACCACCGCGCAGATACGAAATATAAATTCCAACCTGAATGGCGAGCGGTCCAGGCAGTGACTGGCAGATGGCGATGGCTTCGCGCATCTGCTCTTTGGTCAGCCAGCCGCGTTCGGCAACGAGTTCGCGCTCCATCTGCCCGACCAGCGCCACGGGCCCGCCGAACCCCAACAATCCGAGCCGGAGAAAATACCAAAGCAACTCACTCAGCGGGCCACGCTTAATTGTGGTTTCCATCGTCATCAATGTCCCCGTCGCCGGTGAGAGGTAAGACCGGTGTTCGCGATCTTACCTTCGCCTCTCCGCGCCCTTCGCCTCACGATTTCGCATTCGCCATTTTGTCCAACGCGGATCGCAATCCGTGAGCGAGCTTGATGGCATCGTCGTTCGCCCAAAAGTGCATGAAGAACAGCCGCGGCTGTTCATCAAGCATGTGACTGTGCAGGGCCGTGACCTCGACCCCATTCGCTCGAAGCGCTTTGATCACCGGATTGACCTCATCGGCGGTCAACACGAAGTCACCCGTGATTGCCGCTTTGCCGCCGCCGGTCGGCTGAAAGCCGATACCGGTCGCCATCCCAAGTGGGCCAGGCGGCATCAGTTGATTTCTTTCTTCGGTGACCGGGTCGCGCCGCGGGACACCGAATTGATAGACGCCGCCATTGGCTTGGCCCTTCACGCCAATGATCTGGTCGAGTTGCGCCGTATCAAGCTCGATCGGCGGCGGGGTCGTTGCCGCCGGCGCAGACAGAGGCGTCTTGCTCTCGGCGAGGGCGGTGCGGATGGCATTTGCCATTTTTACCGGGTCGCCCATGCCGCCGACGTGCAGATAAAAGGTAGCAGGATTGGCCCGGAGCAAATGATTGTGCACTGCCGTGATGTCGATGCCGTTCTCGATCAGCTTGGTCATGACCGGATTGATCTCGGTTTCCAACAGCACGAGATCGCCCATGACCATTGCGCCGCCTTGCATCGGTTTGAACGCGACCCAGCCGCCAAGCGCCAAAGCCGGCTTAATCGTGACGCCATCGAGTGCCACATTGAGGTCTGAGCGCGGAAAACCGTAGCGGTGGACATCGCCCGCGACGATGGCTGGCTTCCGGCCGAACGCATCATCGACCTTTTGCCAGTCAATGGCCTGAGCGCGCGCCGCCAGCGATGTCGCCGCGCATATTGCGCCGATAATTACGAGTGAACGAACGAGCCGCATCATCGTCTCCTTGTGGGCACATGCCCGTTAGCCCCTCACCGCCAAATGACCACCGGGTTGCATAGAGTGATCAGGTCGCATTGCCGATCATTTGCGTTGACAGTTTTTCATGCAGCGCTCGTATTCGACCTGGCAGGTCTTTGCGGAATAGCCTCCCGTGCAGGCGTGCCGTTGGTCGCTGCATTGTTTGCAGCTGTTGGCCTGCTGCGCTTGCGCGAAATCTGATGCACTCCAGCCAATCAAGACCATGATCATTAGTGCCGTGAACACTCGCATGCTGTTGCCCTCCGGAGTCTCATGTTGAACTACTATTACTCAGCGCTTTGAACTGGCGCTCGGCGTTTTGCCAGCGAATAACTTCCATGAAGCAATCCACGTAGCTGGCAGCTTTGGCGCCGAAATCCATGTGATAGGAATGCTCGTACATATCTAGCGCCAGGATCGGCGTGCCGCCGGCGAGCGTGTGGCAATGGTCGGCCGCCCACTGGTTGACCAGCTTGCGATCGCGTGGCGACCATGACAGCAGCACCCATCCCGAACCGCCGCCGAGGGCTTTCCCCATGGCGACAAATTCGGCGCGCCAACGTTCAAACGATCCAAAATCTCGGACGATCGCTTCGTACAGAACACCTCGCGGCTCGCTTTGCTCGCCCAATCCATCGAAGAACAGTTCGTGCAGGATCATCGAATTCATCGCAATCAATTGTTCGCGCTTGAGCCCGTTGATCAGGAAACCGGCGGCCTTGTCGAACTCGAGCTGTAAAAGCTGTTCGTCAATGAGATTGAGGCGCTTAACCGCGCCGCCGTAATTGTTCTCGTAATGGCTGATGATCAGCCGCTCCGACATGCCCTTGATCCGCACGGGATCGCAGGACAATGGCTTCATCGCGTACATGGGCAACTCCTAAACGCATCGACCTGCGAAAAAGGCATCGCGACAGCGTGCGTGCAAACGCGGCGCCGCGTCAGCAAACGCAAAATCACTGGATATAAGCGGGAGCTTCGTTCCGTCCATGCGCAATCTCCTCGACACAGCGAGAGTTGCGCAGGGCTTGGACGGAAACCGTCTGACGGGGAGCCTGCTAATTCCCCGGAGCAAAACTATAGAAGAGCGTACGTGCGGGATGCAAGGCCGTTAGGTTTGCACAGTTCCCCGCAGGCCGCCGAAGCGAATGTCAGGCTGCGTACACATTCCAGGCTATCGAACGAACAGCACGATGCCGGACGCCAGCAACAGGACCAAGACGATTTTGCGAAACTGTGCTTCGTCGAGCGTGCCGTAGAATTTGAGCCCGAGCCAGGTGCCGACGAGCACAATCGGCAATGCCGCAACAAACAATGGCACGACCTCACGCGAGATCGAGCCCTGGCCGCCAAGCCACGCGGCGCTCAGAGCGAAAGTGGCGACCCCGACCGGCTGAAACACGGCGCGCTGCGCATCCTTGGCCCAGCCGCGCAACTGGCACCAGATGACGGCGATGATTCCGGCCAGACCGGTCGCCCCGCCAAGCACGCCGTTGAGAAAACCAGCGCCAAGATCGCCGGACAACGGCGCTGCCTTGATCGGTGTTAGGCTTGGTCGCAGCAAGCCATAGAGGCTGAACAGCACGAGCACGACGCCGATGCCAAGCCGCAGATAGCGCGGATCGGCATGTGCGAGGATGAACACGCCGAGCGGGACGCCGAGTGCCGTGCCGATCAGAAGCGGCGCCAGCCGCCGCCCATCCAGCGCATGCCGCAATTTCCACACCGAGTAACCCTGCACGACCAAGCCAAGGCCCATGATCAAGGTCGCAGTCTCCAGAGGTGTGAGGATATAGAGCCACATCGCCGCGGCGACGATGCCGAAGGCGAAGCCGCCAAGCCCGGCAACCAGCGCCGCGGCAAAGGTGCCGCCCAGAAACAGAAGCGTGAAGATGTTGAAGCCGAGATTCGGGTCGAGGTTCGCATGCATAACGCTCGCTCCCAAAGTTGAGCGAGCAGCGCTTGCATGGAGAGAGCCCCATTTAACGGGGAGGCTGCGGCATCCCCGAACACGCGATCATCGCCTGGCCTCGCGAAATACTCAAGCCCCAGTTGGATCACACTTCCCGATAGACATCGATCTCGGGCGCGCCGGGAAACATGCTACGCCAGGTTTGCAGATAGACCTGCATGCGCGGATCGCCGGCGATACGCTGCCGGCTCAGCTCCCAGTCCTCGTTCGCTTCGTATTCGATCTGCTGCACGAACTTGGTCGGGTCGTCGACGTTCTGCATCAGCCGCACCTCGGCTTTGCCGAACATCTGATAGAATGGCGTCGCGGCTTTGATCATGGCAACGAGCTGGGCCGAATCGGCGGTGGGCAGCGTGAACCGCAGTTGCAGCGTCCGCCTGACTCTGGGTTCTTCGTTTGTCATGGGATTTTCCTAAGCTCCAAAAATGGCTCGTCAGAGCCAACGCACGTCCTGTTTCGTCGCGCCTTATTTAAAAGTCTCGCGGAAGCGGTGCTCGGGATAGACGCCGAGAATCTTCAGCGAATTCGACTGCGACACGAATTCGAGCTCCTCCAGCGCCAGTTCGAGCGCGCGTTGCTTGGGATGGCCTTCGACATCGGCGTAAAACTGCGTGGCGGAAAAGCTGCCGTCCACCATATAGCTTTCGAGCTTGGTCATGTTGACGCCATTGGTGGCGAAGCCGCCGAGCGCCTTGTACAGCGCGGCGGGAATATTGCGCACCTGAAAAATAAAAGTGGTGATGACGCGCTTTTCCTTGCGGCTTGCCCATTTCGGCTCGCGGGCGAGCACGATGAAGCGAGTGGTGTTGTGCTTGGCGTCGGCTACGTTCTTTTTCAGAATGTCCAAACGATAGATCTTGGCCGCGAGCTTGGTCGCCAAGGCAGCGCGCGTGAGGTCGCCCACTTCGGCCACTTCGCGCGCGGCGCCTGCCGTATCGGCCGCCACCACTGGCTTGATGCCGAGTTTGCGGATCAGCGCGCGGCACTGGCCGAGCGCGTGGATGTGGCTCTCGACCGTTTTGATCGTGCGCAGCTTGGCGCCTTTGGGCGCGACGAGCTGGTGCTGAACCGGCAGAAACCATTCGGCGACGATGTGCAGTTGCGATGCCGGCATCAGGTGATGAATGTCCGCCACGCGGCCGGCGAGCGAATTATCGATCGGAATCATGGCCAGCATCGCGCGACCGCTGCGCACCGCGGCGAAGGCATCCTCGAACGTGGCGCAAGGCAGCGGCTCGTAATCCGGATAAGCTTGTTTGCAGGCAATATGCGAATTCGCGCCCGCCTCGCCCTGAAAGGCGATCCTGCGCCGCTTGCTCGCTTTGGCGCGGGTTTTCTTGCGCTTTTCTTTGGCCCGCATCTTCTTGCGTTTCTTCATGACCGTTTCGTTAGCATGGCGCGCGCCTTTTCCAAATCCTCCGGCGTGTCGACGCCGAGCGGCACCGCGTCGACGATGACGACGTCAATGCGCATGCCGGCCTCGAGTGCACGGAGCTGTTCGAGCTTCTCGCGGCGCTCAAGCGGCGATGGGTGCAACTTGACGAAGCGTTCAAGCGCTGCGCGCCGGAACGCGTAGAGCCCGATGTGATGGTAGAGCGGCCCCTCGCCCGCTGGCGCCGTGGCGCGGGTAAAATAAAGCGCGCGCAGCCGCCCTGGCGCCACCGGCGTGCCGACGACCTTCACCACATTCGGATCATTGCGCTCCGCAGGTACGCTAATCTCGGCGGCAAGCGTGGCGATATCGACTGCGTCATCGGCAAGCGGCTCCAGCGCGGCGGCGATTGCGGCGGGCGCAAGCGTCGGCAGATCGCCCTGCACATTGACGACGATCTTGGCGCGACGTTGCGCATCGATTTCGCCAAGCGCCTCGAAGATGCGGTCGGAGCCCGAAACATGATCGTCCCTGGTCAATACCGCGCGGCCGCCCGCTTGGGTGACCGCCGTGGCGATGGCGCGCGAGTCGGTCGCCACTATGACCGGGCCCAGCCGCGCTTCCTGGGCGCGGCGCAAGACATGCACGATCATCGGCGCGCCGGCGACATCGGCGAGCAGCTTACCCGGCAGCCGGGTCGCGGCCATGCGGGCGGGAATTACGATCAAAACGTCAGCCATCGTGGCGCCAGGTATCCCGAATTCCGGAGTTCGCAGGCATTTGTGGGTTAGAGGCGCTAGTCCCTCAAGATCGGGGCTTATACGGGTTGCAACCGTCGCGGCAAACCGGCTAATTGTGCGCCGCCCCACCATGCCGCCCCCGCGGAGCGATCAACGATGAATTCGTTCGAACTTAACAAGCTCCTTGGCGCTTTGCTGGGAACCTGCCTGGTCCTCGTTGCCATGCGTATTGCGGCCGGCGAAATTTTTACCCCCGAGAGGCCGGCAAAGCCGGGTTACGAAATCGCGGTGAAAGAGGAGGCCCCTGCCGGCGCCGCGGCCGCAGCCGCGCCTGCGGCAGTGCCGATCGCGACTCTGCTCGCCAGCGCGTCGTCGCAGCGTGGGGCCGACGTCGCCAGACAGTGCCAAGCCTGCCACAACTTCCAGGAAGGCCAGGGGCCGAAAATCGGGCCGGATCTCTACAATATCGTCGGACGCAAAATCGCTTCGACGTCGGGCTTCAACTATTCGGCGGCGCTGAAATCAAAAAACGGCAGCTGGGACTTCGAGACGCTTAACACCTGGCTGACCAAGCCGAGCACGTTTGCGCCGGGCACGGCTATGACCTTCGCCGGCATATCGAATGACAAGCAGCGTGCCGATGTGATCGCGTATCTCGATACGCTGTCGCCCAATCCGGTGCCCTTGCCCAAGCCACAAGCCGAGACCGCGCCGCCGTCCGCACCGGATGCCGGCTCCGGCCAGCCTGCCGGCGCCCCAGCAAGCCCGCCGCCGGCTTCCGGCGGCACCGCCCCGGGCAACCATTGAAGCGGGCTAAGTTAAGCCGGCAGCGCCATTATATCGGCGCAACTCGTGCCTGACTTCGTCGCGGTGCACACCGGCATGCTGGTGTCACAACGCAAAAGGCACAATAATGATCTTGGCCATACCCCTTAACTCACCCGGGAGCATCAGGTGAACCGCCGATCCGTGCTGAAATCCGCATTACTCGCGATTGCCGCGTGGCGGCTCCCCCTCCCCGCCTGGATCGGCAGCGCGCATGCCGAAACGCAGGAAAAGACCTGGCGGCACGGCCTGTCGTTATACGGCGAACTCAAATACCCGCCGAACTTCAAGCATTTTGAATACGTCAATCCGAATGCACCCAAAGGCGGCACCGCCCGGCAAATCGGGATCGGCACTTTCGACAATTTCAATACCGCTGTCGCCGGCGTCAAAGGTTCGCTCGCCGCCGGCATCGAGCTTATCTACCAGACGCTCTCGATCTCCGCGCTCGATGAAGTCTCGACCGAATATGGCCTGCTCGCCGAGGCCGTGAGCTTTCCGCCGGATTACTCCTCGGTAGCCTATCGCCTGCGGCCACAGGCCCGATGGCATGACGGCAAGCCGATCACGCCCGAGGATGTGATTTTCTCCTTCGAGTCGCAGAAGAAATACAGCCCGCAGCTCTCCGCCTATTACCGGCATGTCGCCAAAGCGGAAAAAACCGGCGACCACGAGGTGACGTTCGTCTTCGATGCGCCAGGCAACCGTGAACTGCCGCAGATTATCGGCCAGCTCGCCGTGCTGCCGAAGCATTGGTGGGAAGGCACGGACAAAAACGGCAAGCAGCGCAATATCGGCGAAACCACGTTGGAGCCGCCGCTCGGTAGCGGCGCCTATCGGATCAAGGATTTCTCGCCGGGGCGCAATATCGTCTACGAGCGCGTGAAAGAACATTGGAGCCGCGATCTCAACGTCCAGACCGGCACCAACAATTTCGACGAGCTGCAATACGTCTATTTCCGCGATACCACCGTCGCGCTTGAAGCGTTCAAAGCCGACACCATCGACTGGCGCAACGAGAACAGCGCCAAAAACTGGTCCACCGCTTACGATTTTCCGGCAGTGAGCGACAAGCGCGTGCTGCTCGAGGAATTCCCGATCCGCAATTCCGGCGTGATGCAGGCTTTTGCCTTCAATATCAGGCGGCCGAAATTTCAGGATCCGCGGGTGCGGCTCGCCTTCAACTATGCCTTCGATTTCGAGGAGATGAACAAGCAGATTTTCTTTAACCAGTATAAGCGCATCGCCAGCTACTTCGAAGGCACCGAGCTCGCCTCTAGCGGCGTTCCCACCGGGCGCGAACTCGAGCTCTTGGAGACGGTGCGCGACAAGGTGCCGCCCGAGCTCTTCAAGAACCCCTATACCAATCCGGTCAATGGCAATCCGGAGCAGATCCGCGCCAATCTGCGCGAAGGCATCAAATTGCTGAAAGAAGCCGGTTACGAGGTGCGCGACCAGCAGCTCGTCAACACCAAGACTGGCGAGCCGTTCTCGGTCGAACTGCTCGCCGCCGATCCCAGCTTCGAACGCGTGTTCCTGTTCTTCAAGCCGTCGCTGGAGCGGCTCGGCATAACAGTTGCCGTGCGCACCGTCGACGAAGCGCAATACGAGAACCGGCTGCGCAACTGGGACTTCGACATCATCACCTTCGCCTGGGCCGAGTCGCTCACGCCCGGCAACGAGCAGCGCGGTTATTGGGGCTCGCAGGCAGCGGACCAGCCCGGCTCCTTGAATATGATCGGGATAAAAAATCCGGCAGTCGACGCGATGATCGAACAGGTCATCTTCGCCAAAAATCGTTCCGACCTCGAAGCCGCCGTGCACGCGCTCGACCGCGTTTTGTTGTGGAACCACTACGTCGTGCCGCAATGGACTTATGGCAAGGTGCGCACCGCGCGCTGGGACCGCTTCAGCCATCCCGACCTGATGCCGAAATACGGTCGCGCCGCTTTCCCGCTGGTGTGGTGGTGGGACCTGGCCAAAGCGCAGAAGACGGCGGGGCAGTAGGCCACGCATTCAAATCAACTGCCAAATCAACTGCCCTGTGAATGGGCCCGATCGGCGGAGCCGATCGGCACGGTCGTCGTGACGGATTGAGATTTAAAAAACAGCGACCTGCCTCTCCATCCCTCCCGCTCAAGGGGGGAAGGAGCAGATTGTCACGCCGCCGCGTGCTTGCCTTGAGCACCGCTGCGTTGGGCGCGATGCGCTTGGCATGGAGGCATCCGCGTGTCATCTCTAGCGCCAACGCCGCTGAGACGATCGAATCGCACGGGCTCTCGGCTTTCGGCGATCTCGCCTACCCGCCGGACTTCACCCATTTTAATTACGTCAATCCCAACGCCCCCAAGGGCGGCGTATTTTCCCAGATCGGCCCGGACCGTCTCTACAACCAGAATTTCCTCACTTTCAATTCGCTTAACAGCTTCATCCTCAGGGGCGACGCCGCCCAAGGCATGGAGCTGACCTTTGCCACGCTGATGGTGCGCTCGGGCGACGAACCGGACGCAATGTACGGCCTGGCTGCGGAGAAAGTCCGCCGTTCTGCGGATGGATTGACCTATCAATTCTTGATCCGTGCCGGAGCAAAATTCCACGACGGTTCGCCGCTGACCGCACAGGACGTCGCCTTCTCGCTGAACATCCTCAAAGACAAGGGTCATCCGCTGATCAGCCAGTTGCTGCGCGATTTCCTTGGTGCCAAGGCTGACGACGATGCGTGGGTCACCGCAACATTCGCGCCCAAGCGCGCTCGCGACGTGCCGCTGTTCGTCGCCGGCCTGCCGATCTTTTCGCGCGCCTATTATGCGACCAAGCCGTTCGATCAATCGAGCTTGGAGGTCCCGCTCGGCTCCGGACCTTACAAAGTCGGGCGGTTCGAGCCGGGCCGCTACATCGAATACGAACGCGTCAAGGATTGGTGGGGGGCCGATCTGCCAATTGCCCGCGGCCAGAACAACTTCGATACACTGCGCTTCGAATATTATCGCGACCGCGACGTCGGCTTCGAAGGCTTTTCGGCTCAGTCTTATCTGTTTCGCGAGGAGTTCACCTCGCGCTTCTGGGCCACGCGCTACAATTTTCCGGCGATGAAGGACGGGCGCGTCGTGCGCGACGAAATACCCGACGACACTCCGTCAGGCGCGCAGGGCTGGTTCATCAACACGCGGCGGCGGAAATTCGCCGATCCGCGGGTGCGCGAAGCACTCAACAATGCCTTCGATTTCGAATGGACCAACAAAACCATCATGTACGGCTCCTACAAACGGACCGTTTCGGTGTTCCAGAACTCCGAAATGATGGCGCAAGGCGCGCCGGGTCCCGAAGAAGTCGCCCTGCTCGAGCCATTCCGCGGCCAACTATCCAATGAGGTATTTGGCGAGCCTTTCTCGCCGCCGGTGTCGGATGGCTCCGGCGAGGATCGCGCGTTGCTGCGCAAAGGAGCGCAGCTCCTCGGCGAGGCCGGCTACCCGGTGCAGAACACCAAACGCGTGCAGCCCGACGGCCAGCCGTTCGCCATGGAATTTTTGATCGACGAGCCGACGTTCCAACCGCACCACATGGCGTTCATCAGGAACCTCAAAACGCTCGGCATTGATGCGACGCTTCGCATCGTCGATCCGGTGCAATATCGCGCGCGCCGCGACGATTTCGACTTCGATATCACCATCGACCGCTTCAGTTTCTCGTCAACGCCGGGAGATTCGCTGCGCTCGTTCTTTTCCTCGCAGGCGGCTGCTCTTAAGGGATCCAATAATCTCGCCGGCATAGCCGACCCCGCAGTCGATGCCCTGATCGAGAGCATTATCGCAGCGCAGTCGCGGCCGGCCTTGGTGACCGCCTGCCGCGCCTTGGACCGGGTCATCCGATCAGGCCGCTACTGGATTCCGAACTGGTATAAGGCATCGCACTGGATAGCCTATTGGGACGTGTTCGGCCGCCCGCCTGCGCAGCCGCGTTATTTCCGCGCCATTCCCGAGACTTGGTGGTATGACTCCGAGAAAGGCGCGAAAATCAAACTCAGGGGCTAGCGCTAGCGGCGATGCCGCACTTGTCCCAGCCAATCACGTCTTTATGCTGTCGCGTTGAGGAAACGCGGACGTCGGCTTCGGGGTTTACCGTTGCGATCCAAATCGGAACCGCCACCTCGGCCCATATCAGAACCGAGCCTACGATCAGGCATATGACGCAGTCATGACAGCCTATATCGCCCGCCGCCTGCTGTTCATGATCCCGACGATCTTCGGGATCATGCTCATTTCCTTCGTGGTGGTTCAGTTCGCCCCGGGCGGCCCGGTGGAGCGCGTCATTGCGCAGCTCTCGGGCTCCGATACCGGCGCGACGTCCCGCATATCCGGTTCGGCGAGCGGCGATTTCGGCGCGCGCGGTGCCGCGGCCAGCGGCGCGCAAGCCGATGTGAACTCCAAATATCGCGGCGCGCAGGGTCTCGATCCCGCTTTCATCAAAAGCCTGGAGAAGCAGTTCGGCTTCGACAAGCCGGCTTACGAGCGCTTCTTCATCATGCTGTGGAACTATGTGCGTTTTGATTTCGGCAAGAGCTATTTTCGCGACGTCAGCGTTCTGCAACTGATCAAGGAGAAGCTGCCGGTCTCGATCTCGCTCGGCGTCTGGATGACACTTATAAGCTATCTGATCTCGATCCCGCTCGGCATCCGCAAGGCGGTCCAGGACGGCTCGCGATTCGACATCTGGACTTCCGGAGTGATCATCGTCGGCTATGCCATTCCCGGATTCCTGTTCGCGATTCTGCTGATCATTCTATTCGCGGGTGGTTCGTTCTTTCAGATTTTCCCGCTGCGCGGATTGGTGTCCGACGCATGGTCGCAAATGCCGTGGTGGCTGAAAATTCTCAATTACTTTTGGCATCTGGTGCTGCCTGTCACCTCGATGGGCTTGGCAGCTTTTGCGACGATCACCTTGCTGACAAAAAACTCATTCCTCGAAGAGCTGCGCAAGCAATACGTGCTCACCGCGCGCGCCAAGGGCTGTTCGGAGCGCCAAGTGCTCTACGGCCATGTTTTCCGCAATGCCATGCTGTTGGTCATTGCCGGCTTTCCGGGAGCGTTCGTATCGGCGTTTTTTGCCGGCTCGCTGTTGATCGAAACGATTTTCTCGCTTGATGGGCTCGGACTGTTGAGTTTCGAGAGCGTGCTCAACCGCGATTATCCGGTCGTATTTGCCAACCTTTACATTTTTGCCCTGCTCGGCCTGGTGGTGAACCTCATTTCCGACCTCACCTACACTTGGATCGATCCCCGCATCGACTTCGAGACGCGAGAGGTGTGAGGTGGACGTCAAACTCGAAGCCGAAGAGACGATCAGACTGCCAAAGAGCGCGCTGGCGCGCGAGGAACTGCGGCCGGACGCCGAACCGGCTGGGCCGATGGGAGTGACCGCGCCGCCGCGTGGCTTCGAGTTCTCGCCGCTCAATGCGCGCCGCTGGCGTAACTTCAAGGCCAATCGTCGGGGTTACTACTCGCTGTGGTTATTTCTAGTCCTATTCATCATTTCCCTGTTCGCCGAGTTCATCGCCAACGACCGCCCGCTCTACATCCACGTTGAAGGCAAGAATTATTTCCCGGTTTTTGTGACCTATCCCGATACCGAGTTCGGCGACACGCTCGGCACCGCCGCGGATTATCGCGATCCCTATCTGCAGCGTTTTCTCGACGAACATAACGCCATCGTGATCTGGGCGCCGATCCGCTTTTCCTACCGCACCATCAACGATAGGCCGCCATCGGCCTTCCCCTCCAAGCCGACCTGGCTGTTGAACCAGCGCGATTGCGACTTCGCGGCCAAGAACGGCTACAGCCCATGCGACGCGTTGGAAATGAACTGGCTCGGCACCGACGATCAAGGCCGCGACGTGCTGGCGCGGCTGATCTACGGCTTTCGCATCTCTGTGTTGTTCGGACTGATCCTCACCATTGTCTCGTCAATCATCGGCATAGCCGCCGGCGCTGTGCAGGGTTATTTCGGCGGCTGGACCGATTTGTTGTTCCAGCGCTTCATCGAAATCTGGACCTCGGTGCCGGAGCTCTATCTTTTGCTCATCATTTCATCGGTGCTGGTGCCAGGATTCTTCGTGTTGCTCGGCATCCTGCTGTTGTTTTCGTGGGTGCGGCTCGTGGGGCTCGTCCGCGCCGAATTCCTGCGCGGCCGCAATTTCGAATATATCCAGGCGGCGCGCGCGCTCGGCGTTTCCAACCGCACCATCATGTTCCGCCACCTGTTGCCGAACGCGATGGTGGCGACCATGACATTTCTGCCCTTCATCATGTCGTCATCAGTCATGACGCTGACCGCGCTCGACTTCCTGGGCTTTGGCCTGCCGCCGGGCTCGCCGTCGCTTGGCGAACTCCTGTCCCAAGGCAAGGCCAACGTGCAGGCGCCCTGGCTCGGGCTGACCGGCTTCTTCACGGTTGCGCTGATGCTCTCGCTGCTGATCTTCATCGGCGAGGCGGTGCGTGACGCCTTCGATCCACGCAAGACCTTTGCATGAACACACGCGCATGACAGAACCCCTCCTCAGCGTACGCGATCTTTCGATCGCCTTCAGGTCCGGCGGCAGGGAAACGCTGGCGGTTAACCGCATCTCGTTCGAGATCGGCAAGGGTGAGACGCTGGCGCTGGTCGGTGAATCGGGTTCGGGCAAGTCGATCACGGCCTTGTCCATTCTCAAACTGCTGCCGTATCCCGCCGCGCGGCATCCGTCCGGCTCGATCAATTTCAAAGGCACCGACCTGCTGCCGCTCGATGAGCGGCGGACGCGCCGCGTGCGCGGCGACGACATCAGCATCGTCTTCCAGGAGCCGATGACCTCGCTCAACCCGCTGCACACGATCGAAAAGCAGATCGGCGAAATCTTGCTGCTGCACCGCGGCCTGGCCGGCGCTGCGGCGCGTGAGCGAACCATCGAGGTGCTCACGCAGGTCGGCATTCCCGACCCGCAGACGCGTCTTAAGAGCTACCCGCACCAATTGTCAGGCGGGCAGCGGCAGCGCGTGATGATCGCCATGGCGCTCGCCAACGAGCCGGACCTTTTGATCGCCGACGAGCCGACCACCGCGCTCGATGTCACCGTGCAGGCGCAGATCATCGCGCTGTTGAAGGACCTTCAGTCGCGGCTGCACATGTCGCTGTTGTTCATCACTCACGATCTCGGCATCGTGCGCAAGATCGCGCAGCGAGTCTGCGTGATGAAGGACGGCAATATCGTCGAGCACGGCCCGGTGGAGAAGGTATTTGCCGCGCCGGAGCATCCCTATACGCGCGCGCTGCTAGCGGCCGAGCCGAAGCCCGACCCGGCGCCGCCGCAACCCGATGCGCCGATCGTGCTGAAAACCGATGACCTGAAAGTCTGGTTCCCGATTACCAGCGGGCTTCTGCGCAAGGTCGTGGGCCACGTCAAAGCCTGCGACGGCTTGAGCATCCAATTGCACAAAGGCGAAACGCTTGGCGTCGTCGGCGAGTCCGGCTCCGGCAAATCGACGCTCGGCCGCGCCATCTTGCGGCTTATTTCGTCCGAGGGGCTGATCGCCTTCATGGGCCATAATCTGCAAGGCCTGCGCTTTAAGGAGATGCTGCCGTTCCGCCGCAACATGCAAATCGTGTTTCAGGACCCCTACGGCTCACTCTCCCCGCGCATGTCGGTCGCCGACATCATCAAGGAAGGATTGAAAGTTCATCATCCCAACATGTCGAACGACGAGCGCGACCGGCGCGTCATTCGGGCGCTCAACGATGTCGGCCTCGATCCGGAGACGCGTTTCCGTTTCCCGCACGAATTTTCCGGCGGCCAGCGCCAGCGCATCGCGGTGGCGCGCGCGATCGTGCTCGAACCAAGCTTCATCGTTCTTGACGAGCCAACCAGCGCGCTCGACATGCTCATTCAGGCGCAAATGGTCGATCTGTTGCGCGATTTGCAGAAGCGGCGCGACCTTACCTATCTGTTCATTTCGCACGACTTGCGCGTCGTAGCAGCATTGGCGAGCCGCTTGTTGGTCATGCGCCACGGCGTCATCGTCGAATCCGGCGATGCCGCGGAACTGTTCCGCAGCCCGAAGACCGATTACACCCGCGCGCTGTTCGCCGCCGCATTCAATCTCGAAACCGCGCCGGAAGGCGTGGTCGCGCAGTAGGCGCTCGCGGTCCAAAACCCTAACGCTGGCCTTCAATCGCAGCGCGCGGTCATGCCGCCGTCGACCACGATCTCGGTGCCGGTGATGAAGCGCGCCTCGTCAGAAGCCAGGAACAGCACCGCATGCGCGGTGTCGCGGCCGTCGCCCATAAAGCCGAGCGGGATGCGCGCCACGCGCGATTTCAATAAAGCTTCGACGTCGCCGCCGGTGCGCTGCTTGGCGAGCCGCGCCTCGACCATGGGCGTGTGCATCTGGCCCGGAACGACCGTGTTTACCCGGATTCCCTTGCCGGCATATTGCACGGCGGTCACGCGCGAGAATTGAATCACCGCCGCTTTGGACGACGCATAGCCGATCTGCGGCGAGCCGGTGTAACGGATGCCCGAAGTCGAGGCGGTGTTGACGATGGCGCCGCCGCCTTGCGCGATCATGACCGGGATGACGTGGCGGCAGCACAGAAACACGCTTTTGAGATTGTAATCGATCTGGCGGCCGAAATTCTCTTCGGTCATTTCCGCAACGCCACCCGCCGCCGAGCCGCCGACATTATTGACGAGAATGTCGACGCGGCCGAATTTTTCTTGGCACGCTTGCGTCATGGCGGCGACCTGCGCGTCGTCGAGGACGTCGCAAACATGCGTGACGATCTCACCGTCATTGCCGACCCGCGTCACGGTCTCGGCCATCGACTGCGCATCCTTGTCGACAGCAAAGACTTTGGCGCCTTCGCGGGCAAACAGCACCGCGGCCGCGCGTCCATTGCCCCAACCCGGGCCGACGCAGCCAGCTCCGGTAATCAGCGCAACCTTGCCGTCGACTCGTCCCGCCACGCGTCCTTCCTCCTACCCTCTTTTCGAATGCATGGATCGTAGAGCATGATCCGGCGGGTGGAAACGGGCGGTACGAAAGTCTCGTTTTGGACGATCACTCGCGCGTTGCGTCGCCGGCGCCATCATTGTTTGCGGCGGCGCTACGGCACAAGACGCCAAGCAGGATACCAAGCCGTTCGATCCCAAAATCTATCCCGCGGGCGTGCAAAAAGTGCTCCAGCAGGCGCGCGACGAATGCAAAGCCGAGAGCGGCGGGGAAGTACAATTCGCAGCCGATACCGTCAGAGCGCTCGACCTGACTGGCGCCGGCCACATCGACTACATCGTCGATCTGCGCGACGCAGCCTGCCGGGATCGGGAGGCTGTCTATTGCGGCACCGGCGGCTGCGACCTTTACATCCTGGTCACGTACCCGAGCGGCGGCACGCGCCTCGTCTTCGGTCAGCATGTGCGCGAGTACGAGGTCCTGCCAGGAAATGGCGCGCGCACTATTCGCTTCGCGTTGCACGGCGGCTATTGCGGTGGCCACGGCAATCCATCGTGCGTCAAAACGCACCGCATCACCGGGCAACCGTTCAAGTTCGTGATGCCGCAATAACGATCGCTTTCGCTGGCGCCTGTCGGCGGTTCGGTTATGCTTGATGCGCGCGCCGTCCAATAACCAGGTGATCGAAGACCGATGCGACGAATGCTCATCATCGCCGCGTTCACGCTCGCCGCCTTGGCGCTAATGGCAGGCTTGACGCAAATGGCAGGTTTCGCGGCCGAGCCCACCTACCCGGCACGCACGGTTCGTCTCATTCTGCCATTCGGCGCCGCTAGCGCGACCGACATTACCGCGAGACTGTTCGCCGATCGGCTGAGCGCGCGTTGGGGCAAGCCGGTTGTCGTCGAGAACCGCCCCGGCGGCGACGGCCTGGTCGCGCTGAATGCTTTTATCGGCGCAC